>Ga0075024_100000805_pt1 | contig 12088 bp, 9 predicted proteins | sample Str013_2_FD_71389 | JGI IMG/M metagenome (GOLD analysis project Ga0075024, IMG submission 71389) | Freshwater sediment microbial communities in response to fracking from Pennsylvania, USA - Straight Creek_MetaG_SC_2013 | ecosystem: Environmental > Aquatic > Freshwater > Creek > Sediment... | reverse complement strand
GCAGGATGAGTCGTTCGATAGAATCATGCGGGCCGCTGAATTTGATTTTAAAAAGAATTACATTTTGGCGAATCCAATTGACGCGGGCTTGTGCTGCCGACCAGAAGAATATCGTTGGCTATGGGTACAACCCGCACAGGCAGGAGTGCCTGTGCCACGAGCTTAGATGACTGGGACTGCGTCGAATTTGGCTAAGATATCTTTTTCAGCGTCCCGGGCTCAGACGCTTAATTGGTGTTTTTGAAAACGCACAGGCAGGAGTGCCTGTGCCACACAATCTTAAATGACCGCAGCTGCGCTCCTTCATCCCGATGCGTCTTCCAGTGCAGTTCAGGCGTTTCGTGATGTTTCTCCCAACATCCAGGTTCTTGAAAATCTTGAGGAAGCCTCACGGGAGTCGCACCAAGGTAAGCAATTTTCCTCTGCCCTGATCTTCGGCGGCGACGGCACTGTCCATCGTCATCTGCAAAAACTCTATAAACTGAAAATCCCAGCTCTGATCGTTCCTAAAGGTAGCGGGAACGATTTTGCCAAAGCGCTGGGGATCGCGAACGACAAGATTGCGCTCTCCGCGTGGAAGCGCTTTTGTTCCCACGGGGACAATGTAAAAGAAATCGACCTGGGCGTGATCCGTCCGGTCGGGACGAGCGGAGCCGTCGTTCCTGATAATGTCTCCTCCATTACTGCTCCTGCTACTAGCGAGACTCTTTTCTGCTGCGTAACCGGCATCGGCTTGGACGCTGAGGCCAACCGTCGGGCCAACGCCATGCCGAAGTGGTTGCGGGGATCGGCCGGTTACGTCCTGGCGGGTTTGCAGGCCATGATGCGTTTTGCGCCGACCGAGATCACGGTGCGCGCAAATCCAAACCCAAGTTTTTCAACCCCAAGTTCTTCAAGCCCAAGGTTTTCAAGCCCAAGGTTTTCGAACCAAGCCTCAGAGCCGCTGATTCAAAAGCCAGGGATGTTCGTAGCCATTGGCAATGCCGGTCGCTATGGCGGAGGCGCCAGGGTCGCGCCGCGGGCCAAGCTGGATGACGGGCTTCTGGACGTTTGTTTTGTCGGCGAACTCGGCCGAATTGGCGTGGTCGTCCGCTTCCCGACGATCTTCTTTGGCGCCCACACGAGCCTGAAAGTTGTGGAGTATTTCCAGTCCTCGGGGGTGCGGATTGAAAGCGGGCGTCCCCTGGAGGTTTATGCGGACGGCGAAGCCATCTGCCAGACGCCGGTTGAGATCAGCGTGCTGCCCAGGGCGCTGAAGGTGATCGTGCTGGCTTAGAAAGCGGCAATCGTCAGCGGCCAATGGAGTGTAGACTGTTGTCAAATTGAGACCTACTGGCGTTTTCAGACCAAAACTAAGGTTGCGGTGGCCGGGCCAAATCAGTGAAAATGCAGGGAGCGATACTGGATACCCGCCAAAAACCATTCTTGACGTTAGCAGCCATTTAAGGTGGAATAAAGAGCATGACCAAAGCTGATTTGATCGAAGAAGTCTCACGTTTGGCGGAACTTACGCGTAAAGACAGCGAGATCATCGTGGAGACCATTTTTGACAGCGTGGTCCGCTCCCTGCGGTCCGGCGACAAGATTGAGATCCGTGGCTTTGGCAGCTTCCGTACCCGCCAGCGCAAACCCCGTGTGGGCCGCAATCCTAAGACTGGCGCGCGCGTGGACGTCCCCGCCAAAAAGATCCCTTACTTCAAGCCCAGCAAGGAGCTGAAGGATGTGATCAACACCACCGTACCGGCGGCAGTTCCTGCGCCCCCAGCAGCGACAACGCCGTAACGCGACGCTACAACTCTAAGGCCAGCCCTCCAAGGATAGCTTCCAATGAAGATCCTGTTTTGTGTTTGCGTCATGGTTGTCGTTTGTTACCTTCCCAGTTGGGCTACTCAGGAAGTGGACTGTGCGCAAGTTTCGGCATTAGCGCGGATGGCGCGGTCGCGATCCGTGGGTAGTCTAGCCGCGGAAAAAGCACGCGCTGGGGACAGCTATCGTGCGCAACTTGTGTTTGCCTTTCGCTCGTTGCAACTCGTTGCCAATGGCAAGAATGCTGAGCGGTTGCTGGCGCTAATTCCCAAAGATGATTCCCAACAAACCATTGTGATGACGCTCGGCGATTATCTTTGTACCGAAGAACCTAATGTTGACACTCTGATTCTAAGTCGGGTAAATGAAGGTCTTGCGCGTGAGCTAGCGAAAGCCGTGCTTTTGGCTCCACGGTACTTATCAGCCTACGTCACGTATTCGATGGTGGCAGTTAGTGATCCGCACAGTGACTACGCTCCACGAATGGCGAAAGTCTGCCAGCAACGGCATGCTCAATTCATAGAGACCGTAAAGCAGCTACCACTAAAGCAACGCCAAGAGTTTACGAAGTATGTGATAGAACCAAATAGCTGTCGCGCGATTGCGATGCCTGAAGCTGACTAAAGCCGGAATCAGGAAGGCAGTAGTTTCCTGATGCCGATGACGGCCATCATTCTTCCGGCGTGGCCATGTTCGGCGCGATGCGAGAAAAATTTCTTGGTATCGCAGGCCGTGCAATCCGCCAGTGCGGTAATTTGCCGGGCCGGCACGCCGGCGTCGAGCAGTTGGCGGCGGTTGGCTTCCTGCAGGTCAAGATGCTGTTTGATGCACAGGTCGCCGTGTCCGGGAGCACGCTGGTTCATGAACAGCATCGGGTATTTCATTTGTACGGAGTAGGAATCCTTGATTTCATGAAACAGGTCCGCGGCGTAGGCGAACTGGGCTTCAAACTTGGCGGGAAATTCGTCGCCCACTTCATAACAACATTTCTGGATGCCGGGGCCAATCGCGGCGTGTATGTCCTGCGGGCGTGAGTCAAACTCACGGCGCATGGCGCCCACGCCTTTTTCCACGATGCGTTGCAGCGTTCCGCCCCATCCGGCATGGAGGGCGCCCACGGCGCGGGACTTCTTGTCGACGAGCAGGATCGGGAAGCAGTCAGCCGTGAGAATACCCAGTACGATACCGGGAACGTTGGTGATCATGCCGTCACCGGAGAGCAGGCCACGCTCGCCGGACGTGACCACGTGAATCACGTCGGAGTGTACCTGGCGCAGGGTCACCAGAGGCCAGAAAGACGGTCGTTGCGATTTCACACCAGCTGCGGCCCCAACCGCGCGGAGAAGAAGCTCGCGGTTCTGCGCGACGTTGACGCGCGAATCGCTAGGGCGCGAGTTTTGGGAACGCTGGTCGCTTTTGCCAACGCCGGGTTTCGGGAATCCCAGGTTCAAGCTGTGGCCGCAGAAAGCCGTGGAGACGCCGCCCGGGCGCGTGCTGAATCCGTGAATCAGCCAGGAGGTTTTTTTCAGGTCAGGGGACGTGAGGACCTGTGGTTTACTCGAAACAGCTTTGCTCTGGGCCGGTTTATTTTGAATAAGCTGGTGCCGTGATTCTTGTTTTTGGGCTTTGGCTTTAGTCAGTGTTTTTCCGACACGGCGCGCACGTTGGCTCTTGAGTTTGGCTACTGGGGGCACAGAGTTATTGTAAAGGAGCGCCGAATGTGCGGTCAGCGTAAACATCGGAAACACGCTCGTCAGGATTGCACGGTGGGAACAAAAGCGCGGCTCCGGCATCCAACCTAGTGAACGTCCCGGCAGCCGGTTCGTGTTTGAGTGCTGTCTGAAAAGCTGCTGTAATACAAAAAGCTGCCCATGAAAGACAAGCCAGCATTTCGGATCGCCACTTATAACACGCACAAATGCCGCGGCATGGACGGCCGGATTCGTCCCTTGCGCATTGCTCAGGTGCTGCGTGAGCTGGATGCCGACGTGATCGCGTTGCAGGAAGTAGTCAGCCTGGCCGGCGGACGCAAAGAGCAAGATCAAGCCCGCTATCTGGCGGACGCCGTGGGCTTCCCCTACTACTTGGGCGAGACGCGCAAGCTGCGTGGCGGCAGCTATGGCAACGTGGTGATCAGCCGCTTTCCCGTGAAGGAAGTTGAAGTCTACGATCTTTCGGCTTCGTCGCGAGAGGCGCGCGGCTGCATTCGCTGCGATATTGAAGTTGCTCCGGGCAAGATTATTCATCTTTTTAACATTCATCTGGGCACCGGTTACATTGAACGCCGTAAGCAAGCCAATCTGCTCATGAGCCGGAACGTTCTGCTTTCGCCGCGGTTGAAACATCCACGCTTGATTCTGGGCGATTTCAACGAGTGGACGCGCGGTCGCGTGTCGAAAATGCTGAATCATTCCTTTGAGAGCGTGGACATTCAATTGCACCTGAACCGTCGCCGCACATATCCCGGCGTGTTGCCGTTCATGCATCTGGACCACATGTATTTTGACCGCACGCTGTTTCTGGAAGAGTTTGTGCTGCACCGCAGCCCCAAGGCGCTCATGGCGTCTGACCATCTTCCGTTGGTTGCCGGATTCCGCTTGGCCGGAAAACAGCGCTAGTCCACTACAATCATTCGTCGTGGCAAGCGTCACAGGAGACCGGGCTTGAGCAAGGTGCTGGCGTACTGCGCGTACCTGAAACGCACGGAAATCATGTTGCCGCCCGCGGGTGTAAACGGTGCGCCTCTGCAACTGATCGCGCGCAATGACCTCCGGTTGGTCTGGTCGCAGGTGGATTGGCCGTTTAACGCGCATCAACTCCAGGGATTCGCCGTGGACTTTCACAACGTTGTAAGCCAAGTTTTCCGGCAGGCGGCGGTAGCTCCGTTCCAGTTGCTCACGGTGTTTGACAACCGGGACGCGATGGTGGAGTATGCCCGCGCCAACGAAGAAGCCATCGTCGCCGACCTGGACCGCTTGAAGGCGTGTGTCCAGATGGAATGCGTGGCCTACGTGGTCGGTGCGCGGCGTGATACTTTGCAAAATCCCCCGGGCCCGGATCCAGCAGAGCCGAATCTCGCTAAGGATGCCGCGAAAAATCCCGCAAAATCCCATTATGATCCGCAAGCTCTCTTCCACATGAAGGAATATACGGACCAGGTGGTGGCCACCGTGGCCGGCCACAGCCGGGATGTAAAGGTCCGCGAGGTCACGGGCGGCAACCGGATCTTCGCCCTGGTGGATCGTGGCCAGGAACAGCTCTTTTTGCAGACGGTCCATGACCTGCCGTTGCCCAGTATGGTTTCCCGCCGGGTTAAGGGCCCCGAACCCGCGGGGGAATTTCTGAGCCTTCGCCTGGGGGCGCCACGGCCCGCAAAGCAGCCTTAGGCCTTGTGGAAGGCCAACCTGGGCCATGCTGAGGGGCATCAGATCGGGGTACGGAGGCAGGCCAGCGGGTAGTAAAATGAGGGTACCAAGTGTTGCAATCGCTTGATCCCGCAAGGGTTGACAGCGTGTAGCGCTGATGGGTACGATCACCAAGGTCGTGCCGATTGTTGCTGTTCCTCGGGCCCCGTCTTCATTGATGTTTTCTGATGCGCGAAAGCGAGCGCCCTGCAAGTATCTGGGTTTCCGGAGTCGTCCGTTGGCGTGTTCCCGCAGACTCTGTAGCGCGCAAACAGGCAGGCCAGGGAAAGCCGGATTGTTGAAAAGAAAAAAGCGGCAACGCGGCAGATCTAATTTTCCGCTGATTTCGGAACGCTTAAGGCAGGTAGAAGTGGCGGCGTTCGCGTGAAGAACAACGCTGAGAAGAAGCCGCCCAAGGTGCCCGTCACCAGCATTCGCAGCGGTAGCATGATTTGGGGGAGCAACTTGGCCACGGCGGAATTGCGATTCCAGCCCGAAGGCTTTGGCGGACGGCGTAACAAAAAGCCGCGCATGGCCGCCATGCGTCTGATGGACGCCGAACGCAGTGATGAGATTTTCTCGCTGCTGCTGGAAGAGATCGCCGCCCTGGGATATCCGCGGGCCCTGGTGCTGGAAGCTGATTTTGATACTGGCCGTATTGTTCCCGCCGCCGCGCATAAATGGCCGCGATTGCAGGCGGAAAAACTGGCCACCACGCTTTCCGCTGATTCCCATCCCATCACCCGGGTTTTGCTCGCCAGCCGTCCCGCGGTTCTAACCAAGACCACTTTTCATCCCCGTCCTGTCTATCTGCACCCGATTCTTTACAGTCAGAACAATGTCTGCTGGGAAGCCGGACGCGTCAGTACCGCAGGCTGCCTGGCGGTCCGCAATTCGCGCCGTGAAGCGGCCATCAGTGCCAAGGACCAGACTTGTCCTAACTGTGAAATCCGCGGATACGCCGCCGTGGCCGTGGTGGAACTGGCCAAGCGGAATACTGAAGCCGATTTGACCGAGCTGGGTGAACTGGTTGAACTGGCTAATATGAGCCTTTCGCGCCTGCATCGCGCGCAATACCGTTACGAGCGCGTTCGCGAAATGGAAATCACCATCGCGCAGATGGCCACGGTGATGCAGAGCATGACCGACCCGGTCATGCTTACTGACACTCAGCATCACGTGATCATGCAGAGCAAAGCCGCTGAGCGGTTCTTTAAAGCTCCTCCCGGCGCCCGCGAACGTGATCTGCGGGCCTTGGACGCCAACCAGCAGCTGTTTGCTTCCGCGCTTTCCACCATGCTGGTTTCCGGGATTGAGCCGCATCGTGACCTGGTTCTGCTGGACGTGCAAAAAGGCGCCGAGGTTATTTTTGAAGCCGTGGCGGCGCCGACTTACGGTCCTGATGGCGTTCATGTGGGTGCCGTGACCGTAATGCGTGACGTCACCGAGCTTCGCTTGGCCGGCCTGGAACTTCGGTCCAATTTCGACAAGCTGCGTAGTACGGAAGAAATCGTCCGCCAGGACCGCGACCGCCTGAATCTGATCATCGAAAACGTGGGCGACCCCATTGTGGTTTGCGATCGCCAGGCGCGCATCATTCTCATGGACACGCTGGCCCAGGAACTGTTCGGCAATCCCGCCGCGGTGGGAGCCAGCCGCTCCGCGCTGCAGTCCAAGAACCAGGAAGTCTTTGCCGCGTATTCCAAGATGTTTACGTCCTCGGCTTCTGACCGGGAAACGGCCCCTTTGCAGCTTTACAATCCGGCGGTGCGCCAGTCCATTGAGTATGACGCGCGTTCCGGAAAGATTTTTGACGAGATGGGTCACGTGGCTTTCACCGTCACCGTTCTGCGGGACCTTACCGCGTTGCGCAAGGTGGAACAACTCAAAGTCGAGCGGCGCATTCTGGAGATTGAAAAATTCGCCGCCACCGGCCGCCTCGCCGCCACCATTGCCCATGAGGTGAACAACCCCATGGAGGCCATCAAGAATTCCATTTATCTCTTGGCCGAATCCATTCCGCCGGACGCGCTGCCCATTTACAACATCCTGAAATCTGAAACCGAGCGCGTGGCGCGTATCGTCCGCCAGATGCTGGGCTTGTATCGCAACAATGAGCAGGTCAAGCCGGTGAACGTCAACACCATCATTGAGGACACGTTGCTCCTGCTGAACCGCCAGTTGCAGCGCGCCAACGTGGAAGTCCGGCTGGATCTGCGCGAACTGCCCGACGCCGTGATTGCCGCCGACCAGATCCGCCAGGTGCTCTCCAACATCATCATCAACGCGCGTGACGCCATGCCCGACGGCGGCAAAATGCTCATCCGCACCCGCCATCTGCCCGGCCGCAACGAACTGCGCAGTTGGGTACGCATCCTCATCGCCGATAACGGCACCGGCATCCCGCGTGACTTGCAGCGCGCCATTTTCGAACCCTTTGTCACCACCAAAGGTGAAAAAGGAACCGGACTGGGGCTGTGGATCGTCAAAGGCATCATCCAAAACCATGCCGGAAAACTTTCCGCCCGCAGCACCGTGGGAAAAGGGACCGTTTTCAAGATAGACTTGCCTGTCGTTCGGCTATGAACGTTCGAATATGAAACGTTCGACTATGAACGCTAGACTATGAAACGTCGGACCACGAACGTTAATATATGAATGACAGACTTGAAACTCCCCAACTGTGAACGCCCCACTGTGACCCCTGACGGCAAATACCGGATTCTGGTTGTCGACGATGAATCCTCCGTACTGCTTACCTACCGTCTGATCCTGGAACACCAGGGTTATGAGGTTGTGGCGTGCGGCAAATCCACTGAGGCCATCGCTCTTCTCCAGAACCAGCGCTTTGACACCGTCCTGTGCGACTACTCGCTGGAAGAGCAGCACACCGGCTTTGAAGTGATCGCCGCCGCCCGCCGCCACGATCCCGCTATTCCCGCCGCGCTGCTCACCGGTTACGCCACTAAGGAAACCGCCGACGAAGCCGCCGCCAAGAACATCGCCATCATGATCAAACCCACCGTGACCGAAGAATTCCTGGCTACTACTTCCAAGATGCTGAAGAGGGACGGGTACGGCAGGTAGGGCTTCTTATTGTGCCGCCTGCAAGCATCAACAGGTCTTGTGGAGCGCAGCCGCCCTCGGCGGCCCGACAAGTTTCGCAGAACTTGATCCCCCTGCAATCTCGGCGATTTTGGCAATTTCTGCGTCCTCCTCGACGTGCCATCCCGAACCGCTGGTGAGGGATCTGCTCCGCGCTCTTAAGGGAGAATCATTTTTGCCGGCTGGATCTTTGCTCCGCCGGTATGTGTCTTCTCGGGGCCTCCACGTCTCCGTGGGGCGTGTCATGTTTTAGCGACTAGCCCTGCGTTGCGACCGTCGCGTCCTTTGTGGTAAATGCCCGCACAAAAGTTAAGGGCCGGCTTGCTCCGCCGGCCCTTAAGGTTGAAAGCAACTGTTTGGTTAGAAGGTGAACCGTGCTCCGAACTCGCCGGTGAAGGCACGCGGCGCCAAGCTGCTCGTCGGATTGATGAATCCGACTGGCTTCTTGAACGTCGAGTCGTCCACGGTGGTGCCGAAGTTGTTGCCGTAGTTGGCGTGGTTGGTCAGGTTGAACGCCTGGAAGATCAGTTGCAGCTTCCGGCTTTCACCCAGTTTGAAGCTCTTCGCCACGCGAGCGTCCACGTTGAAGAATGGATCGCCACGGAGCGAGTTGTACGGAGCCACCACGCAGTTGCCGCTGTAGTAGCACTGCGAAGCCGCCAGTTTGTGTGCGCCAGTGGTTAGGTCGTCAAAGGCGGTCAGGTTCGTTGGATCGCTCTTGGGCACAATCAGAGCACCGGCGGAGCTGCCGCCACCCAGGTTCAACAGGTTGGTGCTGGCAATCGCATTATACGGACGAGCCGAACCAGCTTGCAGGATCGGAGAGATCTCGATTCCATAGGGCAGGTGTGCGGTTCCAGCAAAGGTGATGTGATGACGTTCATCGTTGAACGAAGGACCGTACTCGTTCCCCGCAAACGCGTTCTGCGGATCGCGCGGGTAGTAACGGAACGAACCGCCGTCCTGGTTGTAACCCTGCGCCTTGGCCAGAGTGTAGTTGGCCGTGATGTCCATCCTGTGGAAACCGCGCGAACGGAAGCTGAAGTTCAGACCGTCATAGCGCGAGCGTCCGCCAGAAGTTTCATCGCGGACGCTGCCCAGAACGGGGACGCCAGCTGCAATGAAAGCCTTATCAAACGGACGGAAGAATCCGCCAGGAAGACCAGTGCGCGAAGTGGTGGTGATGTTGTTGGGAGTGACCGGGATGTTCGGATCCAGGTTAATGGTCCTGTTCTGGTGCAGGCCGAGCACGTGTACGTATTCGACTTCCACCACCGACTTGGGGTTGAGCGCCCAGGTGTAGCCGCCGTTCCATTCTTCGGTCACCGGCGTGCGGTAGTTCGGATCCATGATGCGGCCGGTGGATCCCGGAGTCAGTTGCGAGGAGGGAGCCGGAATCGTAGGCAGCGGGTTCACACCCAGCGCCCAGTTGTTCAGCGCCACTCCGGTACCCGGTACGGTATCGGTGCCGCTGATGGCAAACGCCGTCTGGAAGATCGTCGTGTTGGCCTGCTGTTCCATGAACAACGGAATGTTCTGGAAAGTATTGTCGTAATACATGCCGAAGCCAGCGCGAAGGATCTGGTTTCCGTGGCCGGTCAGGTCATAGGCCAGACCCACGCGCGGGCTGAAGCCCTTGCCGTAGTCCGTCGCCTTTTTAGCCACCAGGGCGGCAATCGCCGGGTTAAACGCGGCAGCGGCTTGCAGTTCCTGGAACGTGCGGCTGTTGGTAATGGCCGATCCGCCCACAAAGTCTATGTCCTTGTCCCAGCGGATGCCCAGGTTCAAGCTCAGGCGGGAATTGAATCTCCAGTCATCCTGGAAGTAAAAGCCGATCTGCTTGGCGTCCTTGATGATGAACGTGGGGTCGCCCACGGCGATGCTCATGCTCTGGACCAGGCCTGGGGTCTTGAATCCCAGCGGCTGGGACAGAATCTGGCTCGGACGGAGTCCGTAGTCGATTTCCAGCGTTGGGTTGAATTCAAAGAATCCGCCCATGAACGGCGTGTAAATGAAGTCGACACCGGTGCGGAACGTGTGCTTGCCAATGATCTTGCTGAAGTCGTCCTTGAACTGGTATTTGCGCTGGATCGACTGCTGCGGAATGTTGGTGTTGGTACCGAACTGGATGCCGTTGCTGAACGTGAACAGCGGTGCCCGCGTGGCGGTGTCAATCAGGTTGTTCCAGTACTGGAAGCCGGCGGTGAACTGGTTGGTGATGGTCGCGCTCAATGCCGAGCTGACCGTCACGTTGGCCACCTGCAGGTGGTTCACCGTGAAGTTTCCTTCCGTCAAGTCAAAGGTGCTGCCGCTCTGGTCGTTCAGGCTGTTGTTGGCCTGCGTGGTGACCGAGAGATACGCCGAGTGCTTCGAGTTGAACGTGTAGTCCGCGCGGCCGTTGATGCGGTTCTCATAGAACGGCGTCGGAACAATAGTGGACGGCTGCGCTCCCAGGTTGGTCACCAAAGACAGTTCCTGGAAGGCCAGCGGCGATTCCGCCAATGAGGTCTGCTCGCGTTGGCGCTCATAGGCGAAGAAGGCGAAGAATTTGTCCTTCTGAATCGGCCCGCCCACCGAACCGCCAAAGAACTGGCGCTCGTAAGGGGGATTGGCCTTGGAAGTGGTGCCGTCACCGTTGGCCTGCGTCTGGTCGGCGTTGAAGTTCTGCTCGCGGAAGAACGCGAATGCCGAACCGTGAATTTTGTTGGTACCCGTCTTGGTGATCACGTTGATCGCCGCGCCCGATGAGCGGCCGTTTACGGCCGAGAAGCGCTGCGTTGATACTTGGAATTCCTGCACGGCTTCGGCTGGTACCTGCATCACCGGGCCGCCTACCGTGTTGTCCTTGTTGTCCACGCCGTTGATCGTCACGTTTACGTTGCGTCCACCTTCACCGTTCACCGAAAGGATCGAGTAACGGTTCTTGGTGGGATCGTAAGAGTCCGCGGCTTTAACACCGGGAGAAAGATAAGCCAGGTCGGCGATGTCGCGGCCGATCAGCGGCAGATCCTGGATTTGTTCCGGTGTGATGTTCGTGCTCACGTCCATCTTGGTCTGGTCCACCAGCGGGGCCGTCGCCGTCACTTCCACGGTTTCGCTCGCTCCGCCCGGTACCAGCGTGAAGTTCTGCGTCGCGGTGGTGCCGATGCGGACTTCCAGGTCCTTGGCTTCCGCCATGGAGAACCCGGCGGCCTTGGTCTTTACGGTATAAACGCCGGCCGTCACGGCATCAAAACGGTAGTCGCCCGTGTCGCCCGTCATTGCCGTGCGGTTTGCGCCGTTCTCTTTGTTGATCAGGGTCACGGTGGCGTTTTTTACCACGGCCCCTGTCTTGTCTGTCACAGTGCCTTGCAGAGTTGATGTTGCCGTGGCCTGGCCAAACAAACTAGTGCAGCTCAGGATCAGCAAGCAACTCATCACGGCCACGGTGAACCACCGCTGCGTGTTTGTATTTCTGCTCATGTGCTCTCTCTCCTCTAGAAATATGTGCTGAATACACGTATAGCGCGCGCGCTAGGAACGTGTTGTTTTTCGTAACCTGGGAATTTGAAGGCCTGGTGCGAATCGGAATGGCTTCAAATATTTCGGAAGCTCCGTGCTTACCGAAAAAAGAGTTCTAGGGAAAGTCGCGGGCAGGTGAACTGGAGCGTCAACCGGCCGTTTTCAAGCAGTATCCCCAACTCCATACCAGAACCCAGAACGTCAGTTCGTGTCTTGATTGTTCTGTGGTGTTGGCCGGGAATTCTACAGCAACATCTCGGTCAGTCCAAGTG
>Ga0075024_100000804_pt1 | contig 12097 bp, 10 predicted proteins | sample Str013_2_FD_71389 | JGI IMG/M metagenome (GOLD analysis project Ga0075024, IMG submission 71389) | Freshwater sediment microbial communities in response to fracking from Pennsylvania, USA - Straight Creek_MetaG_SC_2013 | ecosystem: Environmental > Aquatic > Freshwater > Creek > Sediment... | reverse complement strand
ACACAACGAAGGACACGGTCGCGATGGCCCTGGAGCCGCCCGCCGCAACGCGGGTGCCGGATGACGTGTGCCTTCCGCGCCCGGCCCCGGACATTCCGCTCGCCCACTTCGACGACCACTCCTGGCGCACGTTCATCGCCCTGGTATGGCCGGTCCTGAGGGGCGAGCGCGGCGTTGCGGACCCGGATCAGGTGCTTGAGACCGTTTCGGAGCCTGATGCGACCCCACCCGGACCATCATTGGTGTTCGAGACGTACAAGGCCGATTGGGAGACGTTCCCGTTCAATGGGACGAAACCCTATGAGTGGAACGATCCGAGGGCAGAATGGAGCGCTGCGCAGTGGCAATGCCAGGCGTTGGGGGCCCAGTCGGGCGATTTTTTCCTGGCGCCGAGCACCGCGGACTATCGCCCCGCCTCCCCGGAAGATTTCGGCTATTTTGACAATGTGGTGGAATTTGCCGGGAAGCCCGGATCAGTGCTGGTGGCGCAGAACGGCACCCTCGTGCGTTATCTCGCCGCCTACAATCAAATCGAGTTCAATCAGATTCTTGTGAAGAAGTGGTATCTCGCAGATCGGCTGCCGAACAAGCCTGACCAGAAAATTGAGTTCTTGAACGGCTCGTTGAGCGTGAAGTCGGCGTGGGTCGATATGGCTAAACTCGACCAGATGGGAAACATAGTGGGGGGTTACACCGTCGCGCGCCCCGAAACCTTCCATCGACTCAAAGCCTGGCTCTACGATCCGTATGCGCGAACCTGCGAGCGTCATGTGGTTGGTCTCGTCGGCCTGCACATCGTGCACAAGACACCGCTCCGCCCGCAATGGATTTGGTCGACTTTCGAGCATGTCGACAATGCGCCTGACCGCGCTGCGCCGCTTCCGCTCGACCCCTCAACGAGCACCGGATCCTCGTGTCCTACACCGTCAAACAAGATGGACTACTACACTTTCAACGACGGCAGCCACTCGCCGATGCAGACCCTGCCGGCTGACTATCTGACGGATCAGATCCTGTCAGCGCACTGTCCACCCCGGCCGGTCAATGTCGAGCGGGTTCATCCGATCAACCGGAGCCATGACGACAAAGTTGTCCGGAACACGCAAGAAACGAACGCGATCTGGCAAGCTGGACTCAGAAAGAAGCGCAGCGTCTGGCAATACTATCAGCTCGTCATGACGCAATGGCCAACCGATAGAGGGACAATACCGGGCCCCGACGCGCTCGAACATTCAGCCTTTTCCAACGCCACGCTGGAGACTTGGGCGCAGACCGACGTCACGTCCGGATGCATGAGCTGCCATGGCATCGCCCAGCAACGCGACCATATCGATTTCGTGTGGTCGCTCCGGATGAATGCGTACCCGCGCGGCACGTCGCGTTCCTCGCCGGCCGTCAAGGAGTTGCAGGACCTCTCGAGCAAGAGTGCTAGATAGAGCTCGGGCAGGAACCAAAAGGAACGTGTCGGAACAGTCGAGCGAGGCTGTCGGGACAACAAGGCCGAGAGTTAGGCAAGTCATTGATCGAACCCTGGACTCGCTGATTACAGTTGCTCTGCCAACTGAGCTGTGCGCCCGATCCGTTGGACGGTCGCGTTCGCCTGATCGACCGGCGCGCGGGGAACCGCCCGGTGAAAGACGCCTCCCCGGGGAGGCTTGGCCTTGCATCTAAACTGGAAAGTCCAACGATTCACCCGCCCTTGCCTTTTTCTGCCCGCCCGAGGCCGCAGCCCCTTATTGGCTTCGCGCTGCACCGCATCCGGGGACACGAAACGCGCGATGTCATTCGGGCTTGAGTCCCGCGGCCTTCACGACCGGCCACCATTTCTTGATCTCCGCCTCCTGCAGCACGTGCATCGCTTGCGGAGTCTGCTGCTCGGGCGGCGGGATCTGCAGCTCCAGCTCCGCCAATCGCTGGCGGGTGGCCGGGTCGGCCTGCGCATCCATGGCGGCGGCGTTGAGCCTGGCGATGATCTCGGGCGGCGTTCCGGCCGGCACCCACAACCCATACCAGAGCGAGATGTGAAGGCCCGGCAGGCCGGCCTCGTCCACGGTCGGGATATCCGGCAGTGCCGGCACGCGCTCGGCGGCGGTGACCGCGAAGGCTTTGATTGTTCCATCCCGGATATGCGGCAGGGAACTTTGGACCTGATCGAAAACCAGGTCGATCCGTCCGGCGATCAAGTCCAGCATCGCCGGCCCGGCGCCGCGGTAAGGCACGAACGGAAAGCGGGTGCCGGTCAGATTCTGAAAATAGATGCCGGCCACGTGGGGCAGCGAATTGGCGCCCGGCGTGCCGGCCGACACCTTGTCCTGGTTCTGTTTCAGCCAGGCGACCAGCTCGGTCAGGTTCTTTGCCGGTATCGTGGTCCGGCCGATCAGCAGGAACGGATTGCTCGGCAGCAGCGCGACCGGTGCGAAATCCTTGAGCACATCGAAGGGCAGCGAATAGAGCGCCGGCACCACGACGTTGGAGCCCAGGTGCCCGATGAGTACCGTGTAACCGTCGGGCGCCGCGCGCGCGACCCGCCCGACCCCCAAGGTTCCGGCGGCGCCGCTTACATATTCGACCACCAGCGGCTGCCCGAGCGAGCGCCGCATGCGCTCGCCCAGAATTCGAACCAGCGCATCGGTCGGCCCGCCCGCCGGAAACGGCACCACGATGGTGATGGGCCGTGTCGGATAGGTCTGCGCGCCGGCGCTTCCAGGAGCGGCCAGCGTCAGGGCGAGGGCGGCGATTGCAATCAATCTGCTCATGCCGGATCCGATCAATCGGCAACGGGCGTCAGGATGCGTTTTTTGCGCCCGGCCAGCAAGATGGGCGGTCGCAACGCGCTGACGAAGGCTTTACGGTTTCGGTGGCATGATCCCGTATCGATTCGGGGATGTCGGGACCATGTCGGAATGGCGGGCCGAGCGAAATCGGCGATCACTCGCGCGTCTCGAGAAGGCGTTGCCGAGCCTCTTTCCCGCGCCGGTTCTGACCCGCGCATTGAGCCGTCCGTTCATACCGCCAATGCCGCGGCTCGCGATCGACGGCTATTGGCGGGCGCATCCGGTGCGGGCCGACCGCCTGGCGCGCGCACTCGCCGCCCGCAGCGGCACTCCGGCCGGATGGACATGGAGCCTCCGAAGCGGCCGCGATGACGGCTTGCCGGCGACGTTTCGGGCGCCGCCGGCGCCCTTCCGGGAGCCTGCTTTCGGGCGCGGTCCGGGACACTGTTGCGTCTGCGGACAGCCGGTCTACCGCTTCGGCTGGCACGCCGACCTGTGGGGTGCCGGCCCCAACAAGAAGGCCGGCTGGCATGCCGCCTGCGTGATCGCCTGGGATTTGTGGAACGCCCCGAGCGACTTCGTGCGCATACTTAAGCAACTGCAGGCACGGCGTTGCGGCGAAAGCGGAAAACGCCTGCGCAAGACCGCGGAGGTCGACCACCGGGTGCCGCTCTACCGGGTGTGGCGCGAGCATCGCGACACGGATTGGCCGCGACTGCTCGCGTTCTGGGGCGTGCCGAATTTGCAGGTGATCAATCGCGACGCCCATGCCGCCAAGTGCGCGAGCGAGGCGAACGACCGGCGCACCAGGCCGGCTTGCGAGGGCAGGGCGGATTCCTGATTTCTCGAGTTTCTTCTCCTCGTAACAGGACCCCGCGCTGGGCCGCCCGAGAGGCTCGGGAGGCCCTTTCCTTGCCGGTCCCCGAGGGATAAGCTTCAAAAAAACAATTTTAGGAGGAGGAAGCCCGATGAAGCATAGCGCTTGGCTGCTGCTATTCGTGTTCGCCGCCGGTCCACAACAAGCGTCCGCCCAGCCGGCGGGCGGCGGTCTCAACGAGATCCAACGACACGGCCAACAACTCTTGGCCCAGTCATGCGGCATCTGCCACCTTCCGCCCGAGCGCGGCGCCAAGACGTACGGTCCGCCGCTGAACAAGCTGGCGGGGGGCGGTGATGACGACATCATGCGCGAATACATCACCAACGGCACGCCGCGCATGCCGTCCTTCAAGAGCTATCTGAAGAGCACGGACATCGACGCGATCATTGCCTATGTGCGCACCGTACCGGCACCGGCCGCCGCACCAGCGGCCCCCGCGGCGCCCTGAACGGCCAGTCGAGATTCTACGCGTTTGAAGACTCTGCGCGTTCACGAAATCTGCAAGCTGGAAATTCTGGACTCAACTCTCATAGGGAGAAGCTCTCATGACCAACGTACGAAGCATCCTGTTGGCGAGCGTGGCGAGCCTGGTGATTGCCGCGGCGGCGACGCCCACGATGGCGGCCGACCAAGTGCTCAACGGCGCGATCTCCTCGCCGGCGGGCGAAAAACTCGGCGGCGTGACGGTGTCGGCCAAGCAAGACGGCACCACCATCACCACCAGCGTCTATACGGACGATACCGGCAACTACTATTTCCCGCCGCTGCCGGCCGGCAAGTACCAGGTCTGGGCGCAGGCGCTGAGCTTCGAGACCAGCAAAGCCGCGGTCGACCTTTCCGCCACCGCGCATCAGGACCTGGTGCTCCAGCCGATCGCCGATCCGGAGCAGCGGGTTCGCCAGCTTCCGAGCGAGTTGCTGGTGGCGGCATTGCCCGAGGACACCGAGGATGACGCCCGCATCAAGAAGGTGTTCACCAATCAATGCACCGGCTGTCACACGCCGGGCTATCCGCTGCAGTTCCGCTTCGACGAGGCGGGCTGGAACAAGATCATCAATCTGATGAAGGTCATTCCGGGCACCGGCGTCTATCCGGGGCCGGGCGCCAAGCCCAACGGGATCATCGACTTCAATCAGAAGCAACTGGCGGCCTATCTGGCCCGCGCGCGCGGACCGGGTGAATCCTCGATGAAGTTCAAGCCGCGTCCGCGGCCGACCGGCGAAGCCGCCCGCGTGGTGTGGACGACCTATGACCTGCCGCTCAACCCGGATGCCGGCATCGGCACCAACGCGAAGTACAACCCCAATGGCGGCACCGATTGGACGCTCGGCACCACCTCCAAGCTCGGCGAGCTGCCCCATGATGGCGGCATGGGGTTGGACGGCAACCTCTATTTCACCTCGAACAATCCCAACAGGTTGCTCACGGTCGGCAGGGTCGACACCAAGACCGGCGACGTGAAGTTCCTGAAGGTGGACGGCCCGGGCGGGCGCGCCGCGACCGCCCATGGTCTGGTGCGGGATGGCGAAGGAAACTTCTGGTTCGACGTGAACCCGGGCCGTCGCGGCCTCGGCAAGCTCGACACCAAGAGCGAGAAGATCACCGTCTATCAGACCCCCAACACCATGTCGCCGCTGGGCGGCGCCGTGACCATGGATGTCGACGGCAAAGGCAAGATCTGGGCTTCGGCCCCGGACGGCGTGCTGCGCTTTGATCCGGCGACCGAAACCTTCTCCGACTTCAAGTCTTTGACGCCCTTCAAGAATGCGAAAGGCACCAACAGCACCTACGGGGCTGCCGGCGATCGTGACGGCAACGGCTGGTGGGCCCAGATGGCGTTCGACACCATCGGCAAGGCCGACACGACGACCGGCAAGACGTCGGAAGTCGCGCTGCCCCTGCTCAAGAATGAGATGGACCGGCTGACGCCGGCCCAGAAGGCGTTCTATGACAGTTTCGACAACGTCACCAACGGCAACCCGCTGCCATGGTCGGAAGGACCGCGCCGCATGGGCACCGACAAGAATGCCGACGTGTTATGGGTCGGCAATTCCTGGGGTGCGAGCCTGGCCAAGATCAACACCAAGACCATGGAGACCACGATTGTTCCGTTCCCCGAGAAGACTATGCAGGCCTACCACCTCGTGGTGGACCAGAATCACAATGTGTGGGGAAATCTGTGGACCTCCGATCAGATCGTGAAACTCGATCCGGCCACCAACAAGTTCACCATGTTCGACTTGCCGGTGCGCGGGACTGAAATCCGTCACATCTCGCTCATGGAGCACGACGGCAAGACGCAAGTGATCGTGCCGATCTACCGGGCGAGCGAGATGGGCGTCATGACGCTGCGCAGCGAGGCCGAAGTGGCCGCCCTCAAGGCGCAGGCGAAGTAACGCAGGCAAGGCTGGCGCCGCCGGCAGCGGCGGCGCCACACGCAAGATCTCGCGGGCGGGTCCTGGCTTCTTGCGGAGCGGGCCCGCCCGCAGTCTTTTTGAGGCCGCCTTCATTTCGCCGGCCCCAATGCGCGCGTCACATATTTCCTCTATGAGGGTCCGCCATAAGGCATTTGTTCGGCCGCATGATCTGGTCCGAAAGGTCTGCAACTTTTCGGGATCATGCTCCAAGCCGTGATGGGATCCCGTGCTGTCCGAAGAGCTCAGCTATGTGTCGTGGCGCGATCCGTTCTGGAAGCGCTGGACCATGCGCGCCATCGAGAACGTGTCGGGCCGGCGCCGGCTGCTGCCGGTCTACTACCGCTGGCGGACCGTCGCGGAGACCAGCCCCCGCATGATGGGGGCGCTGCTCGAGATGCTCGGCACAAGGCTCGACGTGCGGGCGCCGGCCTGGCCGATCACCGTGCCGCCGCAAGTCCCGCTGGTGATCGTCGCCAACCACCCGTTCGGCATCGGCGACGGTATCGCGGTGCTGGCGCTCGCCGAAGAGCTCGGCCGCCCTTATCGCATTCTCATCAACAGCGACTTCATGAAGCTGCCGGAGATCAGGCCCTATGCGCTGCCGATCGACTTTTCGGCCAGCCGGGATGCGATCGAGACAAATATCAAGAGCCGGACCGATGCGCGGCGCCTGTTGAAGCAGGGCGTCACCATCGTGGTCTTCCCGGCCGGCGGGGTCGCCACGGCGGAACAGCCTGCCGGCAAGGCCGAAGAGCTGCCCTGGAAGGCATTCACGGCCCGGCTGATCCAGCAGGCGCAGGCGGCGGTGCTGCCGGTTTATTTCGAGGGGCAGAACAGCGCGCTGTTTCACTTGATCAGCCGCTACAGTCTGATGCTCCGGCTGTCGCTCCTGGTCTCGGAGTTCCGGCACTTCGTGGGCGCGACCGTCAAGGTGCATGTGGGCGCCGTGGTGCCGTTCGGGCAGCTCGAATGCCGAGCCGACCGCAGCGCGCTCACGGCCGAGCTCTACGCTCTCGTGCATCGGCTGGCGCCCGATGCGGCGGCGCTCGGTCCTGCGCATCTCATGCCGCGGCCCGCGGAGGCGCGGCGACGGTATCCGTGGGATCCGCCCCGAAAGCTCAATCCGGAGCTGAGCACGCGGTCAGGCTGAGTTGCGCGGAAGCATCCCGGGCGTGCTGCGCTGCGGGATGCAATAGAACTGTCGCACTGCTGGTTTAACGCTCATCCGGTGGGTTCGAGTCCTCGCCAGGGGAGGGCGTGCCGCGATGCTGGCCGAAACCGTCATAGCCGAAACCGTCATGGGAACGGTCCTGGGAACGGTCCTGGGGTCGGGCGCCCTTGCGACCAGCGGCTTCCTCTACGTCAAATCCCGGCGGGCGCGACTCTACCGGGAGCTGGCGAACCGTATCGCGCACATCACGCGTGCTCACGAACTCGACCTGGCCGCGATGGCGTCGCGCAGCCTGCCGAGCTTCGCGGACCGGCTCGCCGTGGTGCCTGACTTCCTGCCGCCCGCGAGCTTCGCGGCGCTCGCCTACGAGGCGGAGCGGCTGGTGGCGCCCGAGCGCAGCTTCGTGCCGACCCACAAGCAGGGCGGGACGGTCGCCTACGAGACCCTGATTGCGGCCGCGCCCGCGATCGTGGCCTGCTACCACTCGGCCGGCTTGCGCGACGTGGTCTCGCGCCTGGTCGGCACCCCCATACGACCGACGCCGATCCACGACCAGAGCTCGCTGTCGGTGCTGGTCTACAACAAGCCGGGCGACCATATCGGCTGGCATTACGATCACAACTTCTACCGCGGCCGGCATTTCACGGTGCTGCTCGCGATCCACAACGCGGGGCGGGCCGCGCACGGATTGAGCCATGCGGTGCTCAAGGCGCGCCTGCCCGGGCGGGAGATCGAGATCAGCACGGCCGCCAACACGCTGGTGGTGTTTGAAGGCGCGCGCGTCCGTCACATGGTGACGCCGATCCGCGACGGCGAGCGGCGTCTCATGCTCAGCATGACCTATTGCACGGATCCGCGCTCCAGCTGGTGGCAGGGCGGATCGCGGCGGCTCAAGGACACGGCCTTTTTCGGGCTGCGGGCGCTGTGGACGTGAGGCCCCTTCAAGGCAGGCGCATCAGCCGCTCGCCGACTCGGATGGTCGCGCCCTCCCGCACGCCCTCGCACAGCGTGAAGCCGTCGGGTGCGAACACGATGATGGTCGATCCGTGCTGGAACCAGCCCATTTCGTCGCCCTTGTTGAAGGGCGCGTTGCAGGACATGATGTTCGGCCCGCGATGGTCGAGCGTGAGCAGGACATCGAGGAAGTGCAGCCGGATGCTGGCCACCAGCACGGCGGCGACCGGCACCAGGGTCACCAGGTGGCCGCCGGCGGTGAGCCTGGTCCGCAAGAGCGCGCGCTCGTTCTTGCAGAACAGCTTCTCGATGCGTTTGAGCGCGATCGGGTTGACGTTCCAGGTGTCGCCCGAGATGTAGGTGACCTGCTCGACGCGGCAGTCGTGGGGCGCATGGAAGCGGTGATACATGCTCGACGTCAGGCGCAACGTGACATAGCGGCCGTTGCGGTGGGCGTTCACCAACTCGCCCTCACCGAGCAGGTCCTCCAGCCGGTAGGGAAACCCTTTGACCTGGAACAGCTCCGTGCCGGCGACCGTGCCGCATGCGCCCACGATCGCGTCGCAGGGGCTGACCAGGACGGCGGGGTCCTGGTCGATCGGCCGCGCGCCCGGCTTGAGCTCCCGGATGAAGCAGTCGTGCATGCTGCGAAATTGCGTCGTCCTGGCTTCGCTGAGGTCGAGCCCGGAAAAGAAACGCCAGACCGCGATCGAGAGGTCGCGCACCAGCGGCTGCTCGATCTGGCTGAACCAGCCGACGAACTGTGTCAGGAGGCGGCGCGGAATGCGGTTGGTCAGGAGGAAATTGAGCTCCTCCTGCTGGAAAATCCTTGAAATCCAGGATCGGACCGTCATGGTCCGGTCAACCGGCATGGATAAACACTGATTCGATGGAATTCGGCGCCGCTACGCTTGCATGGGCTGGTCTCGGGGCGATCGCCTTGGCGATGGCGCTGCCGGCATTGAAGCGGCGCCTCGCGCTTTCGCTCGCCAAGCACCGGTCTTTGACCGGGCACGTCCGCATGGCGCGGCGGATTGCAGGCCTGATCCCGTTCTATGCCTACGACGAGGCGCAGTTCTTTCGCTGCGACGATGCGCCCGATGAGATTGCGGCGCGTCGCCGCGCCGGGTTCATGCGGCTCACGGACCTTTACCGGGAGCGGTTCGCGCAGACCATCGCGCGCACCGCGGAGGTCGCGCATGGCATCTCCGACCTGCAGTTCACCGACGCCTATCGGGTGCCGTTCCAGTTCAGCCGTTTCGTGCGCCAGCACCTCAAGGCGGGCGCCTTCGTTCAATCCTCGGAGGGCGTGACCCTGACCGATCTCGACGGCAATCATCTTTACGATCTGACCGGTTCCTACGGCGTCAACGTGTTCGGCTACGACTTCTACAAGGATTGCATGGAGCGGGGCCAGCAGCGCGTGCGCGATCTCGGTCCGGTGCTGGGCGCCTATCATCCGGTCATCGCCGCCAATGTCGAGCGGCTCAAGGAGATTTCCGGGCTCGACGAGGTCTCGTTTCACATGTCCGGAACCGAGGCGGTCATGCAGGCGGTGCGGCTGGCGCGCTACCACACGCGCCGGTCCCGTCTGGTGCGTTTTTGCGGCGCCTATCACGGCTGGTGGGGCGACGTGGCGCCCGGTGTCGGCAACCCGGCGCCGGCGCATGAAACCTATACGCTGGCGGAGATGTCGGAGGCTACGCTGCGGGTCCTGCGCAGCCGCCGCGACATCGCCTGCGTGTTGGTCAATCCGCTGCAGGGGCTGCACCCCAATGCGGGTGCGCCGGCGGATTCCAGCTTGGTCGACAGTGCCCGCAGCGCCCATTTCGACCGGGCCGCCTATACGGATTGGCTCAGGCAATTGCGCGCCGTCTGCACGGAACGCAACATCGTGCTGATCTTCGATGAGGTCTTTGTCGGGTTCCGCGTCGCGGCCGGCGGGGCGCAAGAGTATTTCGGGGTTGCGGCCGACCTGGTGACATACGGCAAGACGCTGGGCGGTGGCCTTCCGATCGGCGTGCTCTGCGGCCGGGCGGAGCTCATGAAGCGCTTCCGCGACGACCGTCCGGCGGACGTCTGCTTTGCCCGCGGTACCTTCAATTCGCACCCTTACGTGATGGCCGCGATGCATGAATTTCTGCAGCGCCTCGCGACGGCGGAAATCCAGGCGCTCTACCGCGATCTCGATGCGGTCTGGGATCGGCGCGCGCAGCGCCTCAATCAACGCCTGCGGGACGAGGGCCTGCCGGTCGAGGTGGCGAACCTGTCCTCGATCTGGACGGTCTGCTACACGCAGCCGTCGCGCTACAACTGGATGCTGCAATATTACCTGCGCGCCGAGGGCCTGGCGCTCAGCTGGGTCGGGACCGGGCGCTTGATCTTCAGCCTCAACTACACGGATGCCGACTTCGACGCGGTGGCGGACCGCTTCGTGGCCGCCGCCAAGGCGATGCAGCAGGACGGCTGGTGGTGGGCCGACGCCACGACGACCAACAAATCCATCAGGCGCCGGATCCTGCGGGAGATCATCGCCCACCGCTGGTCACTCGCTCGCGGCCAAGAGAAGGCGTCCTCCTAGTTTGTCATGGCCGGACTTGTTCCGGCCACCTCGATGAGGATTGCGCTGTGCTCTCCTTGTCGAGATCGCCGGGATACAAGGGCGTTTACGCCCGTGTCCGCGGGCTATGCCCGGCGATGACATTCAGCCCTTCCGAAAGTTTCTTACCCGTGCGGCTTCGGCGTCATCGTGTCGAACAGCTCGCCGCGCAGCAGGTAGATCGGCGCCTTGTGGTAGAGCTTGATGTCGTGGAACGGGTCGGTGAGGATTTTGGTGGCCCAAACCAGCCCAGTCTGGACGTCCTTGAGGTAGAACAGGTGCACGGTCCGAAACACGAGCCCCCCCAGCCCGATCATCAACCAGATCAGCGCCACATGGCGCAGGAACTCGCCGGCGCCGTCGTGCGGCTGGAACAACCCGAACAGGGAGGGATCGAGGTAGAGCGGGAGCGGCGACAGCGCCCAGATCGTCATCAGGACGACCTTGCGCTTGAGATTGTAGCCGACCTTGACCTCTTCCTTGTACTCGTGCGTCGCCTGGTTCACCTCGTCATAGTCTTTCGGCTCGAAGAAGAAGTGCCCGGCTTGCCGGCTGGTCATCCCGACGAGCCAACCCACCAGCGCGGCTGCGGCCGGGTTGGTGAAGGCCAACGCGTAGGCACAGACGAAGCTGGAGGCGCTGACCAAGTGCAGCGCCTGATTGATTCGGCTGTGGTGGTAGTAACGGTGATCGTCCCACCGCTGCACCTTGAGCGCCTGAAGAAAGCCGTCCATCGATTTCCCCATTTTTCCAAAGACAATTCTTATAAACGACATATGACATTTCGAAGACTCGCGCGAGCGCGATTCACAGCAATCGCCGGGTACCGCCTCAGCCGCTGGCGCGCAGCTCCCGGCGATGCGCGAGCGCGGCGCTCTTTTGTTCCTTGGCGAATCGGATAAGCGAGAAATGCCCGAACGGCGGCATCGCCCGGCGCTCGATCAGCCGCACGCCGTGGGGCCCTTCCGCCCAGTTCGCATATCGAGACCAGGGAAACTCCAGCCGCCAGCCGAGCCAGTGCGTCAGCGGCGCAAAGCATTGCTCGAAGGCGCCCCGCAAGCCGGTTTCCGCGCCGACCCGGCTGACCAGCACGATCTCGCCGCCCGGCTTGAGCACGCGGGCGAACTCATCGAGCGTCGCCTCCGGGTGCGGCACCGTGGTGATCACGTATTGCGCTACGATGACGTCGAAGCTGTCATCCGGGAAGGCCAGCCGCTCGGCGTCCATGAGGGAGAGCCCCTCGACATTGCGCAGGCCGAGCTCGGTCACGCGCTTTTGCGCCTTGCGCAACATCGGCTCGGA
>Ga0075024_100000800_pt1 | contig 12113 bp, 7 predicted proteins | sample Str013_2_FD_71389 | JGI IMG/M metagenome (GOLD analysis project Ga0075024, IMG submission 71389) | Freshwater sediment microbial communities in response to fracking from Pennsylvania, USA - Straight Creek_MetaG_SC_2013 | ecosystem: Environmental > Aquatic > Freshwater > Creek > Sediment... | reverse complement strand
TTCACCTCCAGGCAAGAAGCTCCAAAACGTGTTGCTGCTTTCCGGCGGCGAAAAGGCCCTCACGGCTTTGTCTCTACTGGTCGGAATCTTCCAATATCAGCCGAGTCCGTTCTGCATCCTGGACGAAGTGGACGCACCGCTGGACGAAGCCAACATTGGCCGCTTCACCGAACTGGTGAAAGAGATGGCCGTGCAGACGCAGTTCATCATCATTACCCACAGCAAGAAGACCATGTCCATCGCGCCGACCATGTACGGCGTGACCATGCAGGAACCAGGCGTTTCGAAAATTGTTTCCGTGAAATTCGGGCAGGAAAGCTCACTTCAACGCGCAACCGCGTAGACATCGCCCGTCGGTCAGACAACGTCGCCGTCACAAGCTAGCGGTAACGGAGCCAGCGTCAACGTCGTAGCTTTGAGCTCTGGGTTTTCCCAGAGTCTCAACTGCTTGACGCCGATAGACCAGCCGGGCGTGAAGCGGGTTCCGAGTAGTTGGATCGATCGAAATGATGGTCAGGACTTTGCCGTCACCGGACACCCGAAGCCGGTAGCTAAACACCGGTGCTGTGGCTGAGAAAAAGTCAGCATCCACAAAGTCGGGATATCGTTTTAGAGACACCGTGGCAATCTCCGGTATTCCGGTCACCGGATAACGCTTTCCATCGAACGCTGCTGTGAAGTCAGAGCGCGTCCGAACGCCTTCCAGGTCTACCCGTTCCGTCGAGCATTGGATCTTGGCGGGACCGAGCGTCAATTTCATCTTTTGAGACTGGAGCTTTGGGAAGCCTGCAGGCAAAGTCGACGCCGCCAAGTCTGCCTGCCAGTTGCCCGCATTGGATCGGAAGCAGCAACAAGGTAGAGCAGTAGAACAAATGTGAGGCGCATGAATGTCTCTCAATCGACCAATCGCTTTGGCTTGTTAATTGAGCGTGCGTTGCACGCGTGCGGCACTGCGGCGCCACGAGGCCGCCCGGACGGAAGGATATCACTATCGCGGATGGAAAGAGCGCGCACAGGAAAAGCCGAAAATTATTTTCCGCGCCGGGAGTTAATTTTTCAGTCACTGGTACTACAAAGTTTCATGAAATGCAATGCTGTGGAATCCGCTGCTTATGCGGGTTTCACGGCTTTTTGTTTTGGGTGAAAACAATTCCGCGGGAAAGCGCCGCGCTGCGGCGTTGCTGTCTGATTCAAGTGGTTGACAAAAATACTTGAGGAGCTAGAATAACGCCTCGCCCACTTGTGTTGCTGCCATGACAAGCTCTGCAATCTTAAATCGCATCGTTCTTCAGACAGATTTCCCGGACATGACTCTCCATGCGAGAGGCAAGGTCCGCGACCTGTACGAAGTTGAAGGCAAACTTTTGTTTGTCGCCACCGACAGGATTTCCGCTTTCGACTACGTTCTTGCTACCGGGATCCCGGAAAAGGGCCGCGTGCTCACGCAGCTCTCGATCTTCTGGTTTGATTTCCTCAAGGACACGGTCAAGAACCACTTGATCACCGCCAACGTGGACGAGTACCCGGCGCAGTTGCAAAAATATGCGACTCAGCTTCGCGGACGCTCCATGCTGGTGACCAAGGCCAAAATGTTTGAGGTCGAGTGCGTGGCGCGCGGCTATCTTTCCGGATCAGGCTGGAAGGAGTACCAGCAAACCGGCGCGGTCTGCGGCATCACGCTGCCGCCGGGCCTGAAAGAATCCGACAAATTGCCGGAACCGATCTTCACTCCGGCCACCAAAGCCGTAAGCGGCCACGATGAGAACATTTCGTTCGAGGAAATGATCAAACATACAGGCAAGGATGCGGCAATCCAGCTGCGCGACCTGACCCTGGGAATTTATAAGAAGGCGGCAGATTACGCCGCTGGTTTGGGCATTATCATTGCCGACACTAAATTTGAGTTCGGTGAAACGGCGCAGGGACTGGTGCTCGCGGACGAAGTCCTTACGCCCGATTCTTCCCGCTTCTGGCCAGCGGACAAATATCAGCCTGGCCGGGCGCAGGAATCCTATGACAAGCAGTTCGTTCGCGATTATCTGGAGTCAATCCGTTGGAACAAGCAACCCCCGGCTCCGTCTCTACCGGAAGAAGTGGCCCGCAAGACCAGTGAGAAGTACATTCAGGCATACAAGGTCCTGGCGGGACGTGAATTACCCACAGGCTGAACAGGCGGGACCAGCATGAACGGCCTGGATTGGCTGATTGTGCTGATCATGCTGGGCTCAGCCTTGCTGGCGGCAGCGCAAGGTTTTTTCTTTGAAGTTATTTCGCTGGCAGGTGCGGTTCTTGGGTACCTGGCGGCGGCTTGGGGATACGGGCATGTGGCTCCGTGGTTTCTGCCGTATGTGAAATCGCAGGCGGTCGCCAACCTGGCCGGGTTCCTCACAATTTTTGTGGCCGTGGTGCTTTTGGGCGGCGCCGTTGCCAGGATCGTCCGCTGGATGGTCCGTGAAGTTGGGCTCCGTTGGGTGGATCGTGCGCTCGGAGCGGCATTCGGCTTTCTGCGTGGCATCGTGATCGTGACTGCGGGTTTGCTGGCTATCACCGCTTTTGCTCCGGACAATAAAGTGCTGGCGGGATCGCACCTGGCAAGTTATTTTCAACTCGCGGGAGGCGGAGCCAGTTGGCTGGCGCCTTCAGAGATTCGCGACAAGTTCCGCGAGGGAATGAACAAGCTACAGGGGCGTCCGGCTTCAGGGCCCGTGAAAACTAAATAAGTATGACCATATATCGAGCAAGGGGAAAGTGAGGAGCATGTGAAGGACCAGCTTGAAGCACTCGTGGCGCAGATGTACAGCAGCGGTATCCTCTACTCTGAAGCCGTTCGCGAATTTAAAAAGCGCTTCATCATGAATGTTCTCCAACAGAACAAGGGCAACCAATGCAAGGCGGCCCGGGAACTGGGCATGCATCGCAATACCCTCAGCCGCACCATTACCGAATTAAAGCTCGACGTAAAGCAGTTCCGCGACATGGGACGCCGTCCCGTTCGCAGCGAAAAAACCCTGCCGGTGGACAAGCTGGAGAAAAAAATTGTTCGCTGAGTAGGTACCTCACCTTGTAAACTCTTGAGTGCGAACCAGGGCCATCCCGCCCTGGTTTTTCTTTTCCCTCCGCAATCGAATACGAACTGTATTAACTGTAATCAGTTGTCCGGTATAGACTTATCACACCCTGCACTTGCTTGTTCTTCTCTCCCCCGGACCCTCCCGTTGCGCGTGTTTGCTGAAGATCTTAAGCTCCAAACCGCAAACTTCAGTAATAGCACGCAACATTCGCCACGGAAATCGTTCCATATAAAGGTAAAATCGAACTTTCCTGTTATGTGCTTCCGTCAAAATATCTTCGCGGCCTTCTTATGCGCAGCATTCGTGTGTTTAGCCTGCTCCGCCGGGATAGCCTCAGACGAAAAAGCGGACGCCCAAGCCAACAAGAAAGAAGCAAAAAAAGAAGCCAAGAAGGAAGAGGCAGAGAAACGAAAGGAACAGCCTCGCGTCTCCAAGCGTGACCGCAAAGCCGCCGAACAGGAGTTCAAACGAGCTCAGGACTTCCAAAAATCCAGCCATCTGGAAGAGGCTCTGGAATCAGCGTCTCGTGCCGCCAAGCTTGATCCGGCCAATACCGAATACCTCACGATGCGGGAGATGCTGCGTCAGCAGATGGTGAACGAATATTTGGAACGCGGCAACCATCTGGCGGTAGCCGGTGATCCGGAAGCCGCGGTTGCGGCATTCAGCTACGCCATTGCCCTTGATCCGGAAAACGGTTATTTGCGCCAGCGTCTCCGTGACGTGATCCCTCCGGAAAATCCCGAGAAAGATCACGTTCTGCAATTGCTGGCTTCCGTTGAGAATATTGATCTGGCACCCAACCCCGGCAAGAAGAACATCCATATTCAGGGCGATACGCGCGCCGTTTTCACGCAGATCGGCAAACAGTTTGACGTTTCCGTGCATTTTGATTCCGGGCTGAACAGCAAGTTCCTGCACTTTGATCTGGACAACGTTGACTTCTACACGGCCATGTCCATTGCCGGCAAAATGACCAAGACGTTCTGGGCCCCGGTCAGCAGCCGCGAGATCATGGTCGCCACGGACACCGCTGAATTACGCAAAGAATATGAGCGTCTGGTGGTCCGGACGTTTTATGTCAACAACGTGAGCGCGGCCACTGAACTGAGTGATGTGCTCAATATGCTGCGCACGGTGTTTGAATTGCGCTTTGCCGCCATGCAACCCAGCCGCAACACCATTACCCTGCGCGGCCCGCGTGAGGACGTGGAAGCCGCGGCCAGCCTGATTGACAGCTTGATGGACGTGAAACCCGAAATCATGCTGGACATAACCGAATACGAATTTGATGCCGACAAGCTGCGCAAGATGGGATTGACCCTGCCAACGGATTTTCAGGTGTTCAACGTGCCGTCAGAAATCCGGCGCGTGCTGGGTGGTGACGCGCAAGCGGTCATTGACCAGCTCAACCGCACGGGCACCATTGATCCCAGCACCATTCCCGCGGGCGACCTGGCCAACCTTCAAGGATCGCCGCTCCTGGCGCCTTTCCTTTTGTTCGGTGGAGGAAACTCTCTTACCGCTATCAGTATTCCGGCGGGCGGCATCAGCGGTCAACTATCCGCTACTTCTTCCACGGCCACTACCCTGGAACACGTGCAATTGCGCGCCATGGATGGTGAAGCGGCCACGTTCCGTGTTGGATCAAAATTCCCGATCGTTAGCAGCACGTTCAATGCCGTGGCGATCAGCAACAAGGGCGCGGCCCAAGTCAGCTCCACGCCATCGTTTACGTTTACTGACCTCGGCGTCACGCTCAAGACCACGCCGCACTACCACTCGGACGGCACCATCCGCCTGGACATAGATTTTGAAATCCAGGGCCTGGGCGCCACGAGCATCAACAACGTGCCGGAGCTTACCTCGCGGACTTACAAAGGCAACATCACGGTGCGCGAAGGCGAGACATCCGTTGTCGCCGGCATGATCACCGATTCCGAGTTGCGCTCCTCGTCCGGCTACCCGCTGCTCGGCCAGATACCGTTCCTGCGCGGCATCATTAGTCCCAACTCCAAGGACCGCGCCCACAACGAGATCCTGATCGTCGTAACGCCACGCGTCATCCGTAAGCCCTTCCACGACAAAGGCAGTTCAGCCTTCTGGAACCTCAGCCACTAGGCCCATACGTGCCCTTTATTCTCAAAATTGAGCCAAGTTAAGTGGCACAGCCTTCAGGAAAAGATCCTTCTAATCTGCCACTCATTTTTTTCGGAATGTGCATTCTTGAGCAGACTCCTCACTTGCCTGACCGCTAACTTTAAGAAGTTCGAGACTTCGTAACTCCACCACGGGCTGCAGTCAAGCAGGGCGAGAGGGATGGTCATGCGTAGATACAACAATTCCAAAATCTGGTTCACGGCTTTTGTACTTCTTATTTTTGCCGCCGGATGCGGCGATCCGGACAAGGGCTTGCTGGGCGCGAACGCGCCGGGCGCACCCGGCGCGCCGGGTGTACCGGTTATCCCATTGGGAGCGGCTTGCAGTTTCGGAATGTTGGGTGCCACGCCATCCGTTACCAATGCCGGGCCGACTCACGTTACAGGCGATGTTGGCATATGGCCTGCCGCTTCCATCGTTGGATTTCCACCGGGAACACTCACCGGAACCCTTCACCCTGGCGATGCTGTGGCCCAGACCGCACAGGGTGACTTGACCACGGCGTATAACAACGCCGCGGGGAAAGCTGGAGGGGCCATCCTTGTCGCGGACATAGGCGGCCTGACCCTTACCCCTGGCGTTTACAGGACGACCAGCGCCCAGCCTTCCCTCGGCATAACCGGCAATCTCACCCTCGATGGCGGTGGTGATTCGAATAGTTTCTGGATCTTCCAGATCGTCTCCACCTTGACAACGGCAGCCGGTAACAGCCACATCATCCTTATCAATGGCGCTACCGCTCGCAATGTGTACTGGCAGGTCGGCAGTTCAGCCACACTGGGAACCAATACTGTATTCGTGGGCACCATGATGGCTCAGGCCTCCGTCACGGCTACCACCGGTGCCACCATCAATGGTCGGGCGCTGGCGCGGACTGGCGCAGTCACCTTGGATAGCAATCCGTTGAATGTGCCTACATGTCCATGAGCCAATCGAATCGAAAAACAGAACATCACTTTGTCAACGTTCGAAGGAGTATTCGCATGTCATCTCACTTACAGGGTCTTTTTGGTCGCGTGTTCGCAATGCTGCCGGCAACGGTTGTCATCCTTTGTGCCTTGGGCACAGTGGCCGCAGCTCAGGACCAGCCTGCTCCCAAGTGGGAGCTTTACGGCGGATACTCTTTCTGGTATCCCGGCGGGGATATTCACGGTATACGTCCTGCTGGATTGGCTACGTTGAGCAGCCGGCTGGAATCCAATCCTCGCGGCGCCGGCGCCAGCCTCACGTATAACTTCAATCGCACGTTTGGCCTCACAGTCGATACCAGCACTCACTGGGGTAGTGGCGAATCTACGCTATTCGGAAAACTTGACGATGCCGGTTTGACCAACCTCTCCATTGGGCCGAAGTTTACATTCCGCCACAAGCACTTTTCCCCGTTCTTCGAGGCGCTGGTGGGCGATCATCGTCTCATGCCGGAGGCTTTCCACCATGTCAACAAGATCGGATTCATGGGCGGCGGTGGTCTGGATCTCAACCTCTCCCAACACTTTGCGCTGCGGCTGCTTCGGGCGGACGCGGTATTCTCCAACTACCGCTATGGTCCCGCGGCCACCACTGAGAAGACCTCTCTTGCCGGCCTGAGACTGCAAGCTGGCATCAATTTCATGTGGGGTTACAGAGAAGCTGCAACGCCTCCCAGCGCCGCCTGCTCCGTGGACCCGGCAGAAGTCTATGCCGGAGAGACCGTCACCCTGCACGCCAATGGGTCGAACTTCAATCCAAAGCACACCGTCAAATACGAATGGATAGGCACCGGAGTTAAAGCTACCGGTACAGATGCTTCCACCCAGGTTGACACCACCGGCTTGCAGCCCGGCCCCTACCAGGTGACGGCAAACTTGAACGACGGTAGCAAGCAGGGAGGGTTTGCCACGTGCAGCGCCAAGTTCATCGTAAAGCAGGCTCGGCCGCCGGAGGTTTCGTGCGCCTCAGACCCGAGTAGGGTTAGAGCAGGCGTTACCTCCGGAATTCACGCCACCGCCAGCAGCCCTGATAACCGCAAACTCACCTACAGCTATAGCGCGAGTGCAGGCAGCATTTCTGGTACTGATGCGTCCGCCACTCTGAACACGACAGGTGCCCAGCCGGGTCCGATCACTGTGACTTGCACGGTCAAGGACGACCGCAATCCTCCGCTCACAGCTTCGGCGATGACCAACGTGACTGTCGAAGCACCTCCGCCTCCCCCTCAGCCTCCAGCAGAGGTGAAGGAATTGGAATCCAGGCTCGCCCTCCACAGCATCTACTTCCAAACGGCCCGGCCGACGGAGAAGAATCCTGGCGGCGGCCTGGTGGAGAGCCAAGAAGGGGTCCTCGTGGCCCTCGCCGGCGACTTCAAGAGGTATCTCACCTATAAGCCTGATGCCCACCTGACGCTTGGCGGCCACGCCGACCATCGCGGGACTCCGGAATACAACAAAGCTCTTACCGAACGGCGCGTGGAACGCGCCAAGAGCGTGCTGGTGGAACACGGCGTTCCCGCAGGAAACATTCAAGTCCAGGCGTTTGGTGAAGAGCAAGAGCTGACGGATGAGCAGGTAAAGCAGCAGATGCAGGAAAATCCTGATCTGACTCCCGAGGACCGCCAGAAGATGTTGCGCAATTTGAGCGTCATTGTCCTGGCCAACAACCGGCGCGTAGACGTCTCTCTAAGCACGACGGGACAAACTTCAACTCGCCGTTACCCGTTCAATGCCCAAGACGCATTAGCGCTCATTGATACCAAGGGTGTCTCGAAACAGCCTGTAGTCAAAAAGAGACCAAAAAAGAAATAGGGAAGAAGAGCGTGTCGTCGCTGGTGGGTCGGTTTAGACTGACCCACTAGCCGCTTGCCACGTTGATCGCGCTGGCGATCAATCCTCGCATCAGACCGGTATATTTCCAGGGAACTGACCTCGAGCGGGCAGTTCAACCTGGAACGTGAGTGACTAGCAACATTATCTTGGAGCGCAGGCGCCCTCGCCTGCGGCCTCTTCGAATCTCGCCTCGGCGTTCAAAGAACCGATCCGCCGTTTTCCATCGTCAATTTTGCAATCCTGCCGGTTCTGGCGATCTCCACTCCCTCCCATTTCCGCCGATTCGCCCTGCCCTTCGTGCACCCGTGGACAAGCGGCATCCTTCTGGCTATTGTCATTCCCGGGCACTTCGAATAAATTTCCGTCACACTCGGCCCTGATCCTGCACTACTAGAAAGCGTGGCCCATGAGTGAGCCTCTAAAATCCAAGGATTCCTCTTCCAGCACGGCATCAACCGGCGTCGGCGCCAGCGCCGGCTTCTATCTCCGGCTGCGGACGAAAATCTGGATTTTGGCGGTTTGCATCACGCTGATGATCACGGCATCGGTTTTTGCCGTACTGCAACCGTTGAATCCTGACCCCAGTGAAAATGAGAAGGAGCATTTCACTTGGTTTCGATACCCCGATGAAACCAACCCGTATGCGCGTCTACAAGCTGTCCATTGCGCGTCGGATGGCTCCAAGGACTACGGGTGCCGCCTGAACAGCGTGGCCGTGAACGGCACTGGCAACCTGCCGGAAGTCTGGGCCGTGGGCAACGTGGGACTGGTTCTGCATCGCTCCGCTGGACAGACCAAATGGGAACAGCTGACGATCACCGCGAAATCTGAGGTCCCGGCCGGCCCGTCTCCTACTCCGACGCCTGCGCCAACTCCCACCGCTACACCCATTCCAGCCAAACCAGCCCGGCCCACGCCGACAGCACGGGCAAGCTCTGTCGCTCCACCCACTCCGACGCCAACTCCCACCACAACTCCCGCTCCCACGGCCACTCCAACTCCCAAGACGGCACAGATGGTCAATGTGCCGAACCTGATCGGACACCCTTACGCTGAAGCGGTGAACATGCTCGAGAAGAGCCAGCTCCGACTCGGCACGGTACAGAACGAAAGTGGTAGGAATTCCAATTCCCCAGCGCAGCAGGGCTCTCCTCCGGACCTGCGCGTCATCCAGCAAACTCCACCGCCGGGAACAGCGGTGTTGCCCGGAACAGCAGTCAACGTCACGCTGGGCGTTCCACCCAAAGCCAAGGTCAGCCTCCTGGACACGTTGTTTCCCACGGTCTACGCTTCGGCGCCGGACAAGCAACCGCGGCGTGTCGTTACACCCTCGCGCATTCCTGTTAGGACAACTGTCCCGCCAACTGCCGGCATTCGATCGGCGAGTGCGGGTCGTACAGCACCTCAGCCAGTTCCGGCCTTTCCAGTGACTGAAGACGACCTGATTTACGTCGGGTGCGCTTCACCTCCATGCCTTGTTCTGGGCCGTAGCGGGCGCATTTACGAGATATCCACCGGTAATGAATGGGCGTATACGCTGGCCACATTCGGTGATCCGTCCGGCGCGCCTTTGCAAGACTTCTCTCTTGTGAATGCCATGGATGCGGACAACCTGATTGGCAAATCAGGAAGCACGGTGTTTCGCTGCACCGCTTCGGAGAACCCGCGCGTACAGTACGAATGCGTCCCCGATGCGGCCCTCATTCCAACTACCGACAATCTTCTAAGAACAACTTTTTCCAATGGCCAAACCGGAGAGTTCTTCCGCTTCAGTCTTGACAACTTTCATGGCGTAAGGCTGTTGCTGAGCACCAACGGCAGCATTGAAAAACTCAAACCGAATGAAGGCGCCGATACGGCCAGGACCATCCCTAGTAACACCACAGCTACGCTTCGCGCTTACGCATTTGCCGCCGAGACTTACGGTTTCATCGTTGGAGACCAGGGCATTATTCTCAGTTCCAACGACGGTGGCAACACCTGGCGGCATGAAACCCAAGGTCTAGAAGGCGCGGCGCCCAATCGTCGTTTTCCTGCCGGATGGTACTGGGTCTCAGCTTTTCTGTTGATTCTCACCTGCACCGTCGTGGTGGCGGCTCCCGGCCCGCCTCCGGTTACGGAAGCCTCCGTCGCCGACTGGGCCGTCACTGACGCGCCGCTAAAGCCCGGTGACCTGGATTCGCTGGACTACACTCCCATGGCCCTGGGCCTCTCGCGTTTCATCCGCAATACCAAAACGCAGCCGCCCGTGACCATTGCCATTGAGGGCGAGTGGGGGGAAGGCAAGAGTTCTGTCATGGCCTTGCTGCAAGGCGACTTGCAAAAATCGCGCTTCCGGCCCGTATGGTTCAACGCGTGGCACCATCAAAGCGAAGACCAGTTGCTGGCCGCGTTGCTGGAACACATCAAGGGCCAGGCCATTCCGCCGTGGTGGCACATTGACAATTGGATCTTCCGCGCTCGCCTGCTCGCAATCCGCTTTGGCAACAAATGGCCTCTGGCCTTCCTGTTGGTGGTGGCCGTGGGTGGCGGCGTCACCTTTGAACTCACCCGCCACGGCCTGCACACCGATGACTTTGTTCAATTCGGAAAGGACGTCGTGCTCCTGGTGAAGTTCTTCCTGCCATGGTCGCAACAGTCCACCCTGCCCACGGACCTCGGACATTTTGGACTGGTGGCCACGATTCTTGCCGCGTTTGCAGCCATCTTCAAAAAAGGCCGGGCGTTTGGCATAGATCCTTCCAAACTCGTCGACAACATGCGTGACGCCGCCACCATCAAGGACGTAAAGCCCGAACCCGGAATCCGCCGCCAGTTTGCCCACGAATTTGGCGACCTGTGTCAGGCCTGGTCCTGGGGTAGCCGCCGCGTCATCATTTTTATTGACGATCTTGACCGTTGCCGTCCGGAGAGCGTGGTCACCATTCTGGAATCCATCAACTTCCTCACCACCGCCGGCGACTGCATCATCGTCCTGGGCATGGCGCAGAACCAGGTCACGCATTGCGTTGGTCTCGGCTTCAAGGACATCGCCCAGACCCAGGCAGCCTATGTGGGCGGCGGCAACACCGAACAGGAAAAAGCCGTGGCCCGCTTCAAGTACGGCGAGTTTTACATCCGGAAGCTGGTCAACATTGTTGCGCCATTGCCCAAAACCGACGCTGAAAAACGCCGGCTCATGCTGGAAGTCCGGGCCAGGGAAACGCACAGGAAAGAAGAAGAGAAAAAGACCCTGGAGAATGCCGGCTGGCGCGTACACCTGTGGGCGAGTCTAAGCCAGACGGCGCAAATCGCTTTCATGGCGGCTCCCGTCGTCGCTCTGTTGACGGTGGTGGCCGTCTCCGTGCTCATCGGCTACAACACAGGAACGGATGCGCGGAAATACGATGATCTGGCCCGGCAAGTTGCCGCACAGAACGCTCTTGCCGCCAAGTCATCGCCAGCCGTAGCGCAGCCTACGCCAAAACCCAGCACCGCGCCTTTACCGGGACCGCGCGCCAAAAACGAGATCGCGCAGCCGCTCGCTTACAACCGTCCCACAGCACAGCCCGCCGCTCTTTCCGCGCCTGACAACAGCGCCGGCGGCGTGTGGTCGTCGTATGCGGTCGACGGCCTCTTCCTGTTAATTCTGTTTGGAATTTTGGGCTACGAACTCTCCGCCCGCACCAACCAGGACGCACAGAACTCGCCGGAATTCGAAGAATCTTTGAAACTGTGGGGAGGCTACATCGCGGGCGTTTGCGATACGCCGCGGGAAATCAAACGCGCGCTCAACGATCTGCGCTATCAGGCCATGATGCGCCGTAAGAGTGCCTCCAGCGCCACCCGTGGCGAACGCATGGCCCGCATTCTGCGTCAGGCGATCACCGGAGAAATCAACCCCGTGCCCGCTATCGCCAGCGTGGATGAAGCCGCGCTTCCTCCGCTTAAGGCCGCGGCGCTGGCCAACATGACCACGGACCAGTGGGATGACTTTCTTGACCCCGACAACCTTACTCCCAGCGGCGGAGCGGCAATCCACGTTCTAACCGATATCAAGGCCAAACACATACAGCAGTTTGGGCGTTGGATCAAAGAGCCC
>Ga0075024_100000799_pt1 | contig 12136 bp, 15 predicted proteins | sample Str013_2_FD_71389 | JGI IMG/M metagenome (GOLD analysis project Ga0075024, IMG submission 71389) | Freshwater sediment microbial communities in response to fracking from Pennsylvania, USA - Straight Creek_MetaG_SC_2013 | ecosystem: Environmental > Aquatic > Freshwater > Creek > Sediment... | reverse complement strand
CCCCTGATGCGATCGCCCTGCCCTTGAGGGGGGAGGGTTGGGGTGGGGGTGGGCCCCGGCACGGGCTGCCAAATCTCTCTTCAATGATTATCCCTCGGCAAGCCTTTGGTCTCGGCGATGCGCTGGTATTTGACGGCGGGCTTCAGCACCATGCCGTTGTTGAGCTGATCGACCATCCCGCGCTGGATCTCCTGCCACGGCGTCTGATGCGCCGGGAACGCGAAGCCGCCGCCATCCGCCAGCGCCTTTTTGCGCGCCGCCAGTTCGGCATCGGTGATCATGATGTTGGCTGTGCCTTTTTTGAGGTCGACCCGCACCTTGTCGCCATTTTTCAGCAGTGCCAGGCCGCCGCCGGCCGCCGCTTCCGGCGAGGCGTTGAGAATGGACGGCGAGCCCGAGGTGCCCGACTGGCGGCCATCGCCGATGCAGGGCAGCGAGGTGATGCCGCGCGCGATCAGGGCGGCGGGCGGCTGCATGTTGACCACTTCCGCCGAGCCCGGATAGCCGATGGCGCCGGTGCCGCGCACCACCAGGATCGTGTTCTCGTCGATGCCCAGCGAGGCGTCCTCGATGCGGTGGTGATAGTCCTCCGGCCCCTCGAAGATGACCACCTTGCCCTCGAACGCCTCGGGGTGCTTGGGGTCGGACAAATAACGATTGCGGAACTCCTCCGAAATCACGCTGGTCTTCATGATGGCGCTGTCGAACAGATTGCCCTTGAGATTGATGAAGCCCGCGCGGTACTTGACCGGGTTATTCAGTGGGCGGATCACATCGGTGTTGATGATTTCCGCGCCTTCGCAATTGGCGCCGATGGACTTGCCGTTGACGGTCAGCGCATCGGGGTTGGGCAGCAGCTTGCCGCGCATCAGTTCGGCGACCACGGCGGGCACGCCGCCAGCGCGGTGGTAGTCCTCGCCAAGATATTTTCCGGCCGGCTGGAGGTTGACCAAAAGCGGGATTTCGAGCCCGAACTTTTGCCAATCATCATTGTTCAGCTCAACGCCGATATGGCGGGCGATGGCAACGAGATGGATGGGCGCGTTGGTCGAGCCGCCGATGGCCGAGTTGACGACAATCGCGTTCTCGAAGGCCTTTCGCGTGAGAATGTCCGACGGCTTCAAGTCCTCGTGCACCATGCCGACGATGCGCTGGCCGGTGTGATACGACATCTGCCCACGCTCGCGGTAGGGCGCGGGGATGGCCGCCGCGCCGGGCAACTGCATGCCCAGCGCTTCAGCCAGCGAGTTCATGGTGGTGGCCGTGCCCATGGTGTTGCAATAGCCGGTCGAGGGCGCGGAGGTGGCGACCAGATCGACGAAGCCCTTGTAGTCGAGCTTGCCCTGGGCCAGCTCCTGCCGCGCCTTCCAGACGATGGTGCCCGAGCCCGTCCGCTCGCCCCGGTGATCGCCATTGAGCATCGGGCCGACGGACAAGGCGATGGCCGGGATGTTGACCGTCGCCGCCGCCATCAGGCAGGCCGGCGTGGTCTTGTCACAGCCGATCATCAGCACAACCCCGTCGAGGAAATAGCCGTAGAGCGTTTCCACCAGGCTGAGATAGGCGAGGTTGCGGTCCAGCGCCGCCGTCGGCCGCTTGCCAGTCTCCTGGATCGGATGCACCGGGAACTCGATGGGGATGCCCCCCGCCGAAATGATGCCGTCGCGCACCCGCTTGGCCAGTTCGATATGGTGGCGGTTGCAGGGGCTGAGGTCGGAGCCGGTCTGGGCGATGCCGATGATCGGCTTGCCGCCTTGCAGCTCCTCCACCGTCAGCCCGTAGTTGAGATAGCGCTCCAGATAGAGCGCGGTCATCGACGGGTTTTCCGGGTTGTCGAACCAGGCGCGCGAGCGGAGTTTCTTTGCCGGAGCGTTGGGGGACTTGGGGCTGGCCATGCCGTGGTTTCCTCGGGGCGGGACGATTCCGGGGAGACGATACAGATTTCGCCCCGGCACAGGAAGGGGCCGCGCGCCCCGCCCATCACAGCCAGCGGCGCACTCTGGCCTTGTAAGCGTCGTACTGCGCGCCGAAGCGGCGGGTGAGATAGGCTTCCTCGCGGTCGATCGCCAGCTTGCGCAGCGGCAGCGGCATCAGCAGCGCGCCCACCACCAGCCAGGCCGAGCCAAGCGCTAGGGCGAGCCCTAGAAAAGCGATGATGGTGCCGAGGTACATCGGATTGCGCGTCCAGGCATAGATGCCGCCGGTGGCGAGCGTGCTGGTGCCGCCGGCCGGATTGACCGTGGCGCCGACGGACTTGAAATAGCCGATGCCGGCAACCGCAATCGCCAGTCCAGCCGCAACCACAAGCCACCCGGCGGCCCGCACGGAAAATTCCGTCATCATCACCGAGACCGGAACCAGCTTTTCCATCACCCAGGCGGCGGCGAGCACCGCCACATCAATGATCGGCGGCCATGGCAGGCGGTTGGGACGGTCGCTTTCGGCGGGAACCGGCAGGCCCATTACTCCCTCCTTTGCTTGGCGGACGAGCCTTGGCGGACGAGCCTATCGACAGCCGCGCCCGCATCCCCTATAAGCCCCAAGCCTTGTCATGGCCATGCCCGAGTAGCTCAGTTGGTAGAGCACACGATTGAAAATCGTGGTGTCGCTGGTTCAACTCCAGCCTCGGGCACCATTTTTCGTCAAGAATGCATTTCACACCAACTGCCTCGTGGCGATAAACGTTCCTTCGGCCCCGGCGCTAAAGCGCCGCCCGCGCAGTCGCGCTTGCGGCCTACGGCCGAAGGAAGGATCCCTCATCCCTAGTCCCTAATCCCTATCCCTCCCATGTCCCTTCCCCCCGACGGCCGCCAATCGGAGAGAGCTCTCGCCATCGCCCGCGGCACCTTGCGGCTGCTTGCCTTGCACGACTTTGCCGGCATTCCGGAGTTTACGCTCGCACACGGGCGGCGGGCGGACATCCTGGCGCTGGGGCCCAAGGGGGAGATCTGGCTGATCGAGATCAAGTCGAGCGTGCAGGATTTCCGCAGCGACGAAAAATGGGAAGAATATCTGCCCTATTGCGACCGTTTCTCGTTCGCTGTCGGGCCGGATTTTCCGCAAGGCCTGATCCCGCCGGATGTCGGGCTGATCATTGCAGACAAGTTCGGCGCGGAGATTTTGCGCGAGGGGCCGGTCGCGAGCCTGGCGGCGGCGCGGCGCAAAGCCATCACGCTCGATTTTGCCCGCGTGGCGGCGCGGCGGCTGCACGGGCTGTTCGACGCCGATCCAGCTGCTTTTGGCCGGCCGCCCGATGAAACTTGAGAAAGTCGGCCCCTGTGGAACAGCCGTAGTTTTCCCCTATCCGGCGGGTTCGCCCTGTGGCATAAAGGCCCCTCGCGGCCAGCCGGGTGAGGGCAATGCACGGCGGGCTGCGCAGCGATTTCAACGTGCGTATTTTCCAGCATTGCGTGGTTTCAGGCAGCCGGACCGACAAGAGCCGGAGCCTCTCGGGAGGAGTATCGTTTCATGGCGGATGCGGGATTGGTTTCAGTGCGCATCAAGACGGCCCGGCTCGTGCGTGGGCTTGACGAGCGCGAATGCCAGCTCCGCAACGCCCTCTCGCGCACCAAACCCGGCTTCTCGCTGAAGAGCGGCGACACGGTGAAGGTGGTCGAGAGCTTCAGCGGCAACACCGAATTCCTGGTGGAAGCAGGCACCAGCCGCAAGGACAGCTGCGATTGGATGGGCGTGCTCAGCGGCAGCGAGATCGCGCTGGAAGGGTGAGAAACCGGCAAAGCGGGGACACGATCGCCCGGAGACGGGCGATTACGTACCCTTTCGCACCGCCTCTTCCAGCGCTTGCAAAAACCGCGAGCGGTCGGCCTTGGTGAATTCCTTGTTGTAGCCTTTCACCGCGCCCGCCTCGCGAAGGTCCTGCATCAGCCCGCGCATCGCCAGCGCCATGCCGATGGAAGCGTCCGTGAACGGCTTGCCGGTCATGCCGATCACCTGCGCGCCCTTCTTGAGGCACCGAGCCGCCAGCGGAATATCCGCTGTCACCGCAATATCGTTCGCTGTGATCTGCCCGGCGATCCAGTCATCCGCCGCGTCCAGCCCCCCGGGCACGATCTGGCGCCTGAGATAGGGGCTGGCCGCCAGCCGCATGAAGCTGTTGGAGACCATGAAATAGACGAGCTTGTGCCGCTCGGCCACGCGGGTGACTTCGTCCTTCACGGGGCAGGCGTCGGCGTCGATGAAGAGGTGCATGGGAGGGATGAGGTAAGAAGTATGAGGGATGAATTCTGACGGCTTTTCCAATCATCCCTCATACCTCATCCCTTCTTCTTCTGCGCCAACACACACACAAAATCATGCACCAGCGTTGCCGCGGCCAGCGCGGTGATCTCGGCGTGATCGTAGGGAGGCGAGACTTCCACCACATCCATTCCAACGAAATTCAGGCCGGCGAGCCCGCGCAAAATCTCCAGCGCCTGCCAGGTCGCAGGGCCGCCAACGACGGGCGTGCCGGTGCCGGGCGCAAAGGCGGGATCGAGAAAGTCGATGTCGAAAGAGAGGTAGACCGGCGCGCTGCCCACCCGCTTTTTGATCGCAGAGACCGCGGCATCGACGCCGTTGCGGTGCAGCCAGGGCGCGGTCAGGATTTCAAAGCCGTGCGCACTGTCATTGTGCGTGCGCAGGCCAACCTGCATGGAATGCTTGAGGTCGATCAGCCCTTCGGCTCCCGCGCGCAAGAACATGCTGCCGTGGTTGAAGCTGGTCGCGCCAGGCGTGTTGTCCGGCCAGGTGTCGCAATGGCTGTCGAATTGCAGCAGCGCCACCGGGCCGTGCTTGGCCGCGTGCGCGCGCAGCAGCGGATAGGTGATGAAGTGGTCGCCGCCAAGCGTCACCAAGGTCACGCCCGCCTCCAGCACCGTGCGGGCGTGAGCTTCGATAGAAGGCACCACGGTATCAGGCAGGTGGTGATTGACGACGCAATCGCCGTAGTCGACCATTCTGAGCCGGGTGAACGGATCAAATCCCCACGGGAACGATTTGAGCTCGGCAAGCCCCATGCTGGCGGCGCGGATGGCGCGCGGCCCAAAGCGCGTGCCGGGCCGGTCGGTGGTGGCGTTGTCAAAGGGCACGCCGGTTACGGCGACATCGACGCCGGTCAGGTCGCGGGAATAGGGGCGGCGCAGAAAGCTCAGCACGCCGCCAAAGGTCGGCTCCCAGGCCCCGCCCTTCAAGTCTTCCCAGGCGAATTCCGTCGCGGATTTCGGCTTCTCGGCCATGGCTTACAACGCAAAGGCGGGCTTGCGGGCAAAGCCGGGCAGCATGGGCGCTGGCGCGTTGAAGGCGAAGCGGCCGGTGAAGCTCGCGCCCTGCTTCTCGAACAGCATCGCACGCCCCACCGCACCCTCTGCGATGACCGCGACCAGCCGCCCGCCATCTCGCACCTGCGCGCGCAGCGCCTCGGGCACCTGAGCAATTGCCCCCGACACAACAATCACGTCATAGGGTGCGCCCTTGGCCCATCCCGCTTCGAGCGGGCCAGTCTCGATGTCGTCATTGGTGAGGCCCACGGCCGCGACATTGGCCTTGGCGCTTGCGGCAAGCGCGGCGTCGATGTCGAGCCCAGTCACGTTGGCCGCCAGGTGCGCCAGCAACGCCGTGCCATAGCCAGTTGCGCAGCCGACTTCGAGCACATGGTCGATGGGATTGACCGCCGCGAGCTGAATGAGCCGCGCCGTGGTCATGGGCGGCGGCAGCGCACGGCCCCCGCCAAGCGCGACGCCCTCGCCATTATAGGCCAGCGCCCTTTGGGCTTCGGGCACGAACTGCTCGCGCGGCACATCCAGCATGGCGCGCAGCAACTTGCGGTCGGTCACCTCGTTGGTGCGCACCTGCGATTCGACCATGTTCTTGCGAAGAACGGAATAATCCATCATCGGTCCCATGCCTGAATGCCCGGCCAGCCTTTTGCCCGGTTTTGCATTTCGGCGCTAGGGTGTTTGCAGGCGCATCCGTTCAGACGGCCGCCAGCGGCAAGAATCAAAGAAGCGGCACCGTGGCTGCATCGGCGCCGCTTCTTGAGGTGAGTCCGGTCCCGCCGAATGTCGCTTGCGGGGTCTTTTCGTTCGTGACCGGTTCGAGCTTTCCAAACGCGAGACAACTTGGATACGCGATACTGCTCGACACTCACCCAAGCAGAACGGCTGGGTTGCAGAATCAATTCCATCCCCCTTGCAGATTTTTTTGATTTGTGAGTCTGGGTCGTCGATTCGGCCTTTTGAGTGGGTGGCAGCGTTGGCTTGTGGACTTGCCTCCGGAACTCTGCTAACCAACCCGCATCGCTGGTTGTCACCGGCCGCCACGCAAGTCTGCCTGGCGGCTTTGTTTCATTCCGGCCGCAAGATCATCATTCACGCAGCAGAGGTCACAAGGCGTGCAGGTACTGGTTCGCGACAATAACGTCGATCAAGCCCTCAAGGCGCTCAAGAAGAAGATGCAGCGCGAGGGGATTTTCCGCGAGATGAAGCTGCGCGGGCATTATGAGAAGCCCTCGCAGAAGCGGGCGCGCGAGCAGGCCGAGGCGGTGCGCCGGGCGCGCAAGCTGGCCCGCAAGAAGGCGCAGCGCGAGGGTCTGATCGCTGCTGGCCCTGCGCCGGCCACCAAGCGCCGCTAAGTCCGCTTTTTCCAATGCTGACCGCAATGGCTCCAGGCGCACGCCGTGGGGCCTTTGCGCGTTGCAACTGCTTGTTAACGAATTGTTAACCAATCAGGCCGTAGTTTGGCCACTGGCTTTGTTTACTGATTCGCCATGGCGCTGACCCGCTGGTCTTGAACCAGTCTTGAACCTGGGCCGGCCCACCCGCGACACATCCCATGATGGTTGCGACACCACAGGCGTTCCGCATGTCGCGGCGCGTCACACGCTTTTTTTGGAAGTTGGACTGACTATGTCTTTAGACGTCAATTATGAACAGTGGGGCTACGGCCCTCCCCATCCCGGCGCGGTGCTGCGCGAGCAGATCTTGCCACGTCTCGGCCTCAGCCGTGCCGGTCTGGCGCGGCGGCTTGCTATTTCGCCAAGATCGCTCGCCGGCCTGTTGGCCGAGGATCGTCCGGTTTCGCTGGATATGGCCCGCCGCCTGGGTCTGGCCTTTGGCAATGGCGCGCGCTATTGGCTGGCCCTGCAAATGCAGCACGATGTCTGGACCGCCGAGCAGGATGGCCCGCTCGACATCGCCCCCATCACCGTGGCCAACAGCGCCCAAGCTGCCCGGGCCAATGGACCGTTCGGCCCTATCAGCCGCATCGCGGCTTCGGCGCGGCGGTAGTCACCGGTTCAAGGCTTCGACAAATTCGCGCACCCGCTCCAGCGACCCCAGATGGGCGTGGTGGATATGCGGGGCGCCGGGAAATGTGATCAGTTTCTTGGGTTCATTGGCCGCCGCAAATACGGTCCGGCCCATGGCCACCGGCACCACCTCGTCGGCCTCGCCGTGCAAAATCAGCAGCGGCAGATGTAGCGTGCCGATGCGCGAAAGCGTGTCGTAGCGGTCGGTCATCAGCCAGAGCACGGGCAGCCAGGGATAGTGGAACTGCCCGGCCGCCGCCAGGCTCGTATAGGGCGAATCCAGCACCATGCCAGCCGCCGGGCGCGCCTGCGCGACCTGGACCGCGACGCCAGTGCCGAGCGATTCGCCGAACAGCACGATGTCGCGCTCGCCCAGCCCCTTGGCCGCCAGGAAGTCATAGGCGAGCACCGCGTCCGCCACATTGGCGGTCTCGCTCGGGCTGCCGGTGCTGCCGGAAAAGCTGCGATAGGCCAGCATCAGCACGCCAAAGCCGTGGGCCTGGAAGGTCTTGATCCGCTCGGCCCTCTCGGCCAGGTGCCCGGCATTGCCGTGGAGATAGAGCAGCGTCGGACTGCCGGGCTTCGCCTTGGCCCACCAGGCCACCAGCCGCGCGCCGTCCGGGGCGCTGAGGATTTCCTCCGAAGCGCCCTTCAGGCCGGCGTCATCGGGCGAAATATGCTTCCGGTCTGGCTGATAGATCAGAGAGCGCTGGAACACATACATGCAAATACCGACGGCAATGTAGCCGATGGCGAGCACGGCCAACGCAACAAGCATGAACCGCATCAAGCACCCTATCCCGCCACCGCCAACGGCCTGACCTTATCTGGTGCCGCCGGGGACTCTTCAAGTTCGACCCCTTCAATCCTGCGCCCGCGCTGGCTGATGCGGTCGAGCGAACCCAGCACCTTCTCAACGTCCTTCGACGCCAGCGTGAAGTGCCGCTCCAGCTCGCGCACCCGTTCGGCAAGGCGGCCAACGTCGCCCATAAGCAGGCAGACCTCGCGCTGGATCAACCCCGCCTGCTCGCGCATCCGCACGTCCTTCAGGATCGACAGCATGGTCTGCACCGCCAGCATCAGCATATTGGGCGACACGATCAGCACGCGCGCGCGGTGCGCGGCCTGCACCAGATCGGGAAAATGCTCGTTGATTTCGGCATAGATCGACTCGGCGGGCACGAACATCAGCGCCATGTCCTGGGTCTCGCCGGGGATCAGGTATTTCTGCCTTATGTCCTCGATATGCCGGCCGATGGCGGTGCGCACGTCCGCCGCAGCCACCGTTGCCGAGGCCGCATTGGGCGCGAGGCGCAGCGCCTCAAAGCCCTCAAGCGGAAACTTGGCGTCGATCACCAGCGCCGCCGTGGACGAGGGCAGGCGGACCAGGCAATCGGGCCGCTTGCCATTGCTGAGTGTGGCCTGGAACTCGTAACTCCCGCGCGGCAGCCCATCCTCGATGATCGCCTCCATCCGCCCCTGGCCGAACGCGCCGCGCGCCTGCTTGTCTGCAAGAATGTCACGAAGCCCGACGACCTGGCCCGAAAGCTCGGCAAGGCTCGACTGCGCCCGGTCCAGCACCGCCAGCCGCTCGCCAAGCTGGCCAAGCGTGTCGGCGGTGCGCTTGCTGGCTTCGGCGAGGTTCTGGCCAAGCCCGCTGCCCAGCCGCTCACCGGTCGCCGCAAGACTCTCGGCCAGCCGCGCCGACACATCGTCGAGCCGCTGGTTGAGCCCGGTGGTCAGCTCGGCCTGCCGCGCCGCCATCATCTCGGCAATCACGCCCAGCCGGCCGCGCAGTTCCGCCAACCCCGTCTCGTTGGCTTCTGACGCCCGGCGCGCGGACTCGATCAACCGCTCCTCGCGTGCAGCGGCAGCGCGGGCCCTGCGGCGGTTGGCGCGAGCTGTAAGAAGTGCGCCGGTCACCAGCAGCACGCCGCCGAGACAAGCTCCCGCCACATCGGCCGGCAACCCCAAGACCGCCGCTACTTGCCCGAAACCAGCCCAAAGGCTCTGAAATTGGCTGCTCATCCCGCCTTGATAGCTGATTCGAATGGCAGATTTGGGCGTCCCCGTAACAGCAGCCGTGCACCCGTTGACCGTTCGCGCCGCATTGCCTATTTCAGGCGTATGGCCGTGCTTCCCATCATCAAGGTTCCCGATCCGCTGCTGCGGCGCCCCAGCGCGCCCGTCGAGCGGGTGGATGGCGAGGTGCGCCGTCTGATCGACGACATGTTCGCCACCATGTACAAGGCGCCCGGCGTCGGCCTGGCGGCGGTTCAGGTTGCCGTGCCGCGCCGGGTGCTGGTGATGGACATCGTCAAGAATGACGATGAGGAGAAGCAGCCCATCGCCATGATCAATCCCGAAATCCTCGAGTTGATCGGCGGCGAGGTGCGGATGCACGAGGAGGGGTGCCTGTCGATTCCCGACGTGTACGCCGAGCTTGAGCGCCCCAACAAGCTGCGCGTGCGCTATGTGGACCTTAAGGGCAAGCACGCCGAGATGGTCTGCGAAGGGATGCTGGCGACTGTGGTGCAGCACGAGATCGACCACCTCAACGGCAAGCTGTTCATCGACCACCTGTCCAAGCTCAAGCGCGACATCATCATCAAGAAGCTGGTGAAGGCGGCGCGCGACGAGGAAAAGGTGTGAGCCTGCCGGCTCGCCAGAAAATGCTTAAAAACCAATCTATAGTTGCAATGCCGCGCTAACGCAGCCGGTCTATGCTTGGCCAAGGCAAAGTGTGGAGGCTGGCATGTGTGACGTCGCCACGGACAACAAAAGGACGCTTCTGGGCCGCATCGCGCGCTCGGCCTGGATCGGCATGGGCGTTGCCTGCGGCATCGCGCTGACCGGCCTGATGGGGGCCGCGGTCTGGTATTCGCACGGCCACGGACGGAGTTTCATCGCCGTCATTGTCGCCATCAACCTCCTGATGCTGGTGCCCTGGCAGTGGCGCAAACTGCCCAAGTGGCTGCACGCCAGCCTGGCGGTGGCGCGCGGCTTCCACTGGGCGGTCAATCTTGGCTTTGCGATGCTCGGCATCCTGATGTTGTTCCACGCCCACGCCCCCCGGCAGGCGCTGGCCTTCGCCATTGTCTCGGCCATGTTCGTGCTATGGGCGGGCGCGGCCCGGCGGCTGACTCAGCCGGTGCATTCACGGCAAGACTGAGGACTTGCCGTCAGAGCCGCCCGGTGGCATCGCTGGCGGCATGTCATTGCGCATCATCTTCATGGGTACGCCCGATTTCGCCACGCCAACGCTGAGCGCGCTGCTGGGCTCCGGACACCGGGTAGTGGCGGTGTATTGCCAGCCACCCAGGCCCGCCGGGCGCGGCATGGCGCTGCGACCCTCGCCGGTGCAGGCTATCGCCGGGGCCGCCGGTGTGCCGGTGCTCACGCCGGTTTCGCTACGCCCGCCAGAAGTTGTGGAGGGCATCGTTAAGCACCGTGCCGACGTCGCTGTGGTTGTCGCCTATGGCCTGCTGCTACCCACCACAGTCTTGTTACTACCCACATATGGCTGCTTAAACCTGCATCCGTCCATGCTCCCGCGCTGGCGGGGTGCAGCGCCCATCCAGAGAACGTTAATGGCTGGGGACGCCTCAACGCAAATCTGCGTCATGGGCATGGAGGCGGGTTTGGATACCGGTCCTATCCGGCTCACCGAAGATGTCGACATCCCTGCGTCCATGACGGCGGGCGAGTTGCATGACCTGGCCGCAAGCCGGGGTGCGGCACTGATGTTGCGCGCGCTGAATCTGCTTGAGGCGGGCCAGCTCCCCAGCACCCCCCAATCAACCGAGGGCGTTACCTACGCCGCCAAGATCGGCAAGGCCGAGGCGCGGATCGACTGGAGCCGCCCGGCGCGCGAGGTCCACAATCACATTCGCGGGCTGTCGCCGTTTCCGGGCGCGTGGTTCGAAATGAACGGCGAGCGGATCAAGGTGCTGCGCTCGGAACCCGCCGAGGGCAAGGGTGCGCCGGGCGAGGTGCTTGGTGCCGATTTGCGCATCGCCTGCGCCGAGGGCGCGGTGCGGCTGCTCCTGCTCCAGCGCGCTGGCAAAAAGCCGATGCCCGCCGCCGAGCTGCTGCGTGGGCTGGCGCTGCCGCCAGGAAGCCGGCTGGACTAACCAAGCCGCAAGATCGCCGTTCCATGCCACCGGGCGTGGCATAGACTGCGGCCAGCTTCCGCCTGGAGACACCCCATGCGCATTGTCGTGCTGCTTGCTGGTCTGGCCACCGTCGCCATGGCGCCGAACGCCGTCGCCGGTCTCATTGCCCTCCTGGACGGACCGGGCGGCGGCGACGGCAAGGGGCCGCTGATCATCCACATACAGCGCTCGCCCGCGCTCCAGCAAGGCGCGGCGGCCACCATCAAGCAGACCCGCTGCGTGGTGCAATGGTCCGGCCAGGAGCGCGGCGTTTATGACAAACAGTGCTCCTCTTCGACCCTGCGCCGTTAACCGCCCGCGCAGACCGTTCGCGCAATCGCCCCGCGATTGGCTAGAACTGGGAACCCGTTGTTCCGTCTGCTGCGCTTCAGGTCCGCCATGTCCAAAACCCCGTTGCTCGTTCTCGCCAGCCTGCTGATGCTTCCGGCCGCCGCGCCGGATGCGCTGGCCAAGGCCAAGATCATCCATGTCCCCGACGTGCTCGCCGCCTCGCCCGTGCCCAACCCGCCTGCTGGCGAGGACGAGGCCGCCGGGCTGCGCGGCAAGGGCGAGGGGCTGCCAAAAGTGTTGCGGCTGCAAAGAGCCGTGAAGCTTGCCGCGCCCGTGCCCGCCCCGCTGGCAACCGCGCTGGCGGACTGCGCCGCCCCCTCCCCTATCC
>Ga0075024_100000798_pt1 | contig 12139 bp, 12 predicted proteins | sample Str013_2_FD_71389 | JGI IMG/M metagenome (GOLD analysis project Ga0075024, IMG submission 71389) | Freshwater sediment microbial communities in response to fracking from Pennsylvania, USA - Straight Creek_MetaG_SC_2013 | ecosystem: Environmental > Aquatic > Freshwater > Creek > Sediment... | reverse complement strand
ACAATCACGAGCGGCCCCACCACGGAGTCCGAAATCGCACTCCGCACGAGGCATTCTTGGCTTTCGCAGGTGTACTAAAAAACGAGGCCCTGACTGTCTAAATTAGTGGGGAGCAATACAACACCAGCAAAAATCATCGAAAAACGAATCTGTCTATTGGCCGGAATAACTCCTCTGGCCGAAGAACCCAATCTTGAAATTCCGATTGTTGATGCCGTACCGCATTATCTTCAAGCGGGAAATGAATCCAAACATGATTGGTCGATTGAAGGCAAAGGCGGCAGGGGTATCGGGAATGTGCTTATTATTTACGGGGTCGTGAAATATCGGACCATTTTTTCTGACCAAGAAGTTCAGACTACGTTCGGGTACAAGCTCACCGTAGATGACAGACTTGAGCGGTTCAGTGACCATCCCAAATATAACGAGAACACCTAACAGAACACCACCTTTTCATCTTTTCGCCCCGTGACCCGGTCCCCTCAACGTTCGGGAAACTCGACCATCCGTCGCTGTTCAACTGCACGGTCACATCCTCGGTTGCCACTGGCAGGAACGGCATCAGAAGGGAGCACGATTTACTTGTACCCGGTAGAGGCGGAAAACCCCTAGTTCGGCAATGATGTTTTTATAGTATAAAGCATTAATGACACATTTAATTAGAACGCTGGTTGTAGCTGCCAGTCTTCTTTTCGGGCAGACACAGAATTTCGGCACGGACCCTGAGGAAAAGACACGTGGCGAAAAGATGATCGCCCAAAACGAAAAGATGCTCACCCAGAATCGTGTAGCCATTGGCATTGCTATCCTTGCATTGCTTGTGAGCCTGGTCAGTGTGATCTTGGTCTTTGTTTTCCGCTCTCGCAATTGAAGGAGGATGAATGAAACCGTTAAATATTCTTTCGCTAGTTTTTGTACTGTGTCTATTCTCTACTACGGCTACGGGACAGACACCGACATCGGAAAACGCCGCTGAATCCCTAAAACTCAAGGCAGTGGACGAGCTGAACGCGGGCGTCGCCGCCTATCGCGACGGCAAATTCGACCAATCCATCGAGGACTTCAAGGTCGCCAAGGAGCTTGACCCGACACTGATGAATGCCCGCTTGTATCTCGCCACCGCATACGCCACGCAATATATTCCCGGCACTCCGTCGGACGAGAATATCCGTATGGGTCAGGCGGCAGTAAAGGAATTCAAAGACGTGCTCGCCACCGATCCGAACAATGTCTCGGCGATCGACGGCATTGGCTCGATTCTCTACAACATGGCCTCAACGCCATACACGCGCTCCAGATACGAAGAATCGAGGACCTACCACAGGAAGCACATCGCCCTAAAGCCGGAAGACCCCGAGCCGTATTACTGGATTGGGGTCATTGATTGGACGCTCGCGTATCGTGTGAACCTTGAGATGCGGGGCCAGTGGCGTGCGGCGAACCCCGGCAAACCGCTTAAGGACGATGACCCGATGCCACCAGACGTCCGCACAAATTATGTGAAAGAGAACAGTCAGCTGATCGACGAGGGCGTCACGGATCTGCGCAAGGCCATTGAGCTTCGCCCGGACTACGACGATGCCATGGCTTATTTGAACCTCTTGTTCCGCCGCAAGGCTGACGGGGCAGCTTCACCCTTTGCTCGATGGGACCTTTTGAGGCAAGCCGACGAGTTGGTAGACCAGGCAAAAGACATTAAACGGAAAAAGATGGAGGCCCCAGCTGACACTACAACGAAAACTGATCACACAATTATCACCAGCATAACCTCACAGGAATTTCAACAATTAGTGCAAGGAATGGGCTTTGAGTGCACGCGAGGCAAAGACGAGACATTCTTCAGTTTTCGGGCAGAAGGCTATAAGGTTGCCGCGTTGAGCAATGACCCAAGCTACATTGAGCTATACAATGGATTTACTGATGTTAACCCCAGTCTTGCCACCGTCAATGAGTGGAATCAGGTGAATAGCTTTTCCCGCGCATACGTAGACAAGGATGGAAACGCTGCTCTTGAAGCTGATCTGATTCTTACTGGTGGGGTCACGCACGAAAACATCGAGATGTTCGTCAAAACCTTCAGAAATTCTGTTTCGCAGTGGGCGCGTTTCGCACTCGATCATAAGAAGTAGTCTTATTGTCCCACGTATCGCAATCAAGACTCTAACCGGTCGGACTGGTACTTATGGAAAAGGGCGCCCCGACCAAGTCGAGGCGCCCCGGAAGCGCTTGAGATGAGCAGGATTTAGTACATTCCGCCCATGCCGCCGCCTGGAGGGCCACCGTGGCCACCGCCGGCTGCGGCTTGCTTGGCTTCTTCCTTGATGTCAGCGATCAAGGCTTCCGTGGTGAGCATCAGGCCGGCAATGGACGCGGCGTTTTGCAGGGCCAGGCGGGTGACCTTGGCTGGGTCGATTACGCCCGCCTTGATCATGTCGCCGAACTCGCCTGAATCCGCGTTGTAGCCGAAGTTTTCGTCCTTGCTGTCGCGGACGCGATTCACGATTACGGCGCCTTCTTCGCCCGCGTTCAGGGCGATTTGCCGCAAGGGTTCCTCGAGCGCGCGCTTGACAATGTTTACGCCAATGGCTTCTTCGTCATTGAGCTTCAGTTTGTCCAGCACCGCGATGCAGCGGATCAGGGCGACGCCGCCGCCGGCGACGATGCCTTCCTCGACTGCCGCGCGTGTGGCGTGCATGGCGTCTTCGACGCGAGCCTTCTTTTCCTTCAGCTCGGTTTCAGTTGCCGCGCCCACCTTGATCACCGCCACGCCGCCAACCAGCTTGGCCAGGCGCTCCTGCAATTTTTCGCGGTCGTAGTCCGAGGTGGTGTCCTCGACCTGCGTGCGAATCTGCCGGACGCGTCCTTCGATTTCGCTGGACTTGCCGCCGCCTTCGATGATCGTGCAGTTGTCCTTGTCAATGGTGACTTTCTTGGCCTTGCCGAGGTCTTCCATCTTCACGTTCTCGAGCTTGATGCCGAGATCCTCGGTCACAGCCTTGCCGCCAGTCAGCGTCGCGATATCCTCGAGCATGGCCTTGCGGCGATCGCCGAAGCCGGGAGCCTTGACGGCGGCGCATTGCAACGTGCCGCGGAGCTTGTTCACGACCAAAGTCGCCAGGGCTTCGCCCTCAACGTCTTCGGCAATGATCAGCAGGGGCTTTCCGAGCTTGGCAATCTGTTCGAGAAGGGGAAGCAGGTCCTTCATCGAGCTGATTTTCTTTTCGTGGATCAGGATGCGGACGTCCTCGAGCACGCACTCCATGCGCTCGGGGTCGGTGACGAAGTAGGGGGAGAGGTAGCCGCGGTCGAATTGCATGCCTTCGACCACTTCCAGCGTGGTTTCCATCGTGCGGGATTCCTCGACGGTGATGACGCCGTCCTTGCCCACCTTCTTCATGGCTTCGGCGATGATGCTGCCGATTTGCTTGTCGTTGTTGGCGCTGATCGTGCCGACCTGGGCGATCATGTCGCCCTTGACGTCACGGTGCAGCTTCTTGATTTCCTCGACGGCGGCTTCGACGGCCTTCTCGATGCCGCGCTTGAGGGCGGTCGGGCTGGCACCGGCCGCAACCGTCTTCACGCCTTCGCGGAAGATGGCCTGGGCCAACACGGTTGCGGTGGTGGTGCCGTCACCTGCGACGTCGGAAGTCTTGGAAGCGACTTCGCGCACCATCTGCGCGCCCATGTTTTCCAGCGGGTCCTGCAGCTCGATTTCCTTGGCTACCGTCACGCCGTCCTTGGTGATGATCGGCGCGCCGAACTTCTTTTCGATCACGGCATTGCGGCCCTTGGGGCCGAGCGTGATCTTTACGGCGTCGGCTAGAGCGTTGACGCCGCGTAGGATCGACTGGCGGGAATTCTCACCAGTCACGATTTGCTTTGCCATATGTCTTTCTCCTCTTCTATCAATAAGTTCAAATTCGAGTTCAAGTGCGATTTCAACTTCAATCCGAGATTCAATTTCAAATCCGAGATATCAAATTTGAAATTTCCTGAAACTTGCGGCATCTTGTCCTGAACGGATGCTGTGAAGGATAAACCCTTCGCCCAAGGCGCTCAGGGTAAAGGAAAAGTTACTTCTTGCCGCCGGCAGCCTTGGCTGCGCCGGAAAGCTTGGCAAGGATTTCATCTTCGCGAAGAATCAGATAATCCTCGTCTTCCACTTTGATTTCGGTGCCGCTGTACTTGCCGAACAATACGCGGTCGCCGGCCTTCACATCGAGAGGAATGCGTTCGCCCTTCTCGATTTTGCCCGCGCCAACGGCAACCACTTCGCCCTCTTGCGGCTTTTCTTTTGCCGAGTCGGGAATGATGATGCCGCCCTTGATGGATTCCTTCTCTTCAATCCGCTTGATCAGAACGCGATCATGCAGCGGAGTTACATTAACTGACATCGTTTCTTGCCTCCGTTCGATTTTTGGGTCAGGCTTGATTTGCAGGAACAAGCAAATGAAGCCTGCCCCGTAAAAAATTCTGAAATGATGACCAGGGAGCACTGAGCAGATCGTTAGCACTCGTCATGGTCGAGTGCTAATATAGGCAAAAGGCCGAGTGAAGTCAAGCAAAGGCGCGGTTACCGGACGCGGCAAGAGCTTACGCGGTTGATGTTATAATCTTATATATCAATGGTTTACGAGCGTTCTTGGTAGGACAGGCTTCAGCCTGTCTGGTTTTGATTCTCTAATTGCATACACTAAACCAGACAGGCTGAAGCCTGTCCTACTTTATTTGGTTTGATTCCGGGCGCTGGCTCGTCAACAATGTGGATGCTCGCGAAGGGGCGACCGCGAATCTTGAGTGAACACTTCATCGAATTCCGCAATGTGACCAAGGCGTTTGGCGATCACGTCGTTCTGGACGACGTAAGTTTTTTCGTGGATCGCGGCGAGACGTGCGTCATCATGGGCCGCAGCGGTGTGGGAAAATCCGTGGCGCTGAAACACATCATGGGATTTCTGCAGCCGGACGCGGGGCAGGTACTAATCGATGGGCAGGACATTGCCGGTTGCACGGAAGCCCAGATGGCCGAAATCCGCCGCCGCGTGACGATGGTTTTTCAGTCCGGCGCGCTGTTTGATTCGCTGACCGTCACGGAAAATATTTTATTTCCGATGGAAACGCAAACCAGCATGACGCAGGAAGAAAAAGATGCGCGCGTCGTCGAACTCGAAGCGATGCTGGAGGTCGCCGACGACGCCGACAAGCTTCCCTCCGAGTTGAGCACGGGGACCAAGCGCGCCGTGGCCATTGCGCGCGCCCTGGCGCAGGATCCGGAAGCGATTTTGTACGACGAGCCGACCACCATGGTGGATCCGCTGATGGCCGCGCATACCGGCGACTTGATTTTGCGATTGAAGGAGAAGTTCCACAAGACATCGGTCGTCGTCACGCATGACACGCATCTGGGAAAGAAGCTGGCCGATCGAATTGTGTTTCTGCATGAAGGCCGCGTTGCCTACTTTGGGCCGTGGGCCGGATTCGAGGCCGCGTCCGAACCGTTTCTGCATAATTTCCTCCGCCAGGACCAACTGATTCCCGCACTGGACGTGATCACATGAGCGCGACCCCGCAACACTCTTCCGACGTGAAGGGGCAGCTTCGCCGCGTGATGGGTTTCTGGGACGTGATGCTGTTTTGCATTGCGACGGTTCTGGGTCCGCGATGGATTGCAGCCGCCGCGCGCAACGGCCAGTCGTCCATTAGCTTGTGGATTCTCGCGGCCGCTTTATTTTTTGTTCCCACGGCGTTCGTGGTGGTGGAACTTTCGACGCGCTTTCCGGAAGAGGGCGGCCTGTACGTCTGGACGAAAATGGCGTTCGGGGATTTTCATGGTTTTGTGGCCGGATGGACGTACTGGATTTACACCGTTTTTTATTTTCCCGGATTGCTGCTCGCCAGCGCGGCCATGACGTCTTACGTCGGCGGCACGCGAGGCGTATGGCTCGCCGAAAACCGCATGTTCCTGCTGGTGGGTTCGTTTGTGATGCTGTTTGTCGCCGTGTACTTGAACATCATCGGGTTGCATATCGGCAAGTGGCTGCAAAATGCCGGCGGCGTGGGCACGTATCTTCCACTGGTGATGATCGTGTGTGTCGCGCTGGGTGTGTGGTGGCGCCACGGATCGGCGACGCATTTCACCGTGGCGGCGATGCTGCCGCACTGGAATTGGGATACCGTGAATTTCTGGCCGCAGCTTGCCTTCGCATTTGCCGGGTTGGAACTGGTTTCCGCGATGAGCGAGGAAGTCCGCGACCCGCAGCGCACATTTCCGCGCGCAATTTTTGCCTCGGGCGGGCAGATCGCCCTCATGTATATCGCCGGGACCGTGGCGATACTGATGATTTTGCCGAGTGAAAGCGTGGACCCGAAAAGCGGAGTGTTTCAGGCCATGACGCAGGGCTCGAGCGTATTGCGCATGGCGGTGGTCGGCGTAATTGGCGCGTTGCTGGTGACGGTGGGGAATGTGGGAGGCGTGGGTTCGACGGTTGCGGGTGTGGCGCGAATACCGTTTATCGTGGGGATTGACAGTTATCTGCCGGCGGCGTTCGGGAAAATTCACCCGCGCTGGAAGACGCCGTATATTTCGATTCTTGTGCAAGCCGGAATTTCCGGCGTAATCCTGCTGCTGGCGCAGGTCAGCGAAAGCATGCGGGGCGCGTACCAGATACTGGTGGATGCCGCGACCATCCTTTATTTTATTCCGTTTATTTACATGTACGCGGCGGCCATCAAGCTGTACGCGCTGCCGGACCGGCGCGAAAATAAATCGGCGGTAGTGATTCCGGGAGGCAGATTTGGGGTAATTCTTGCCTCAGGACTGGGACTGCTGGTTGTGGGTGTGGGCATTGTTCTGTCCTTCGTGCCTCCGGGGGATACGATCAGCAAGCTTTTGTTTGAGACCAAGCTGGTGGCGGGGACGGTGCTGTCCGTGATGCTTGGCCTGATCCTGTATTATCGCGGTGCGCGGAACAAGAGTGCGAAGCATGCACGATGAGCATGGGATCAAATTCCAGTTGCCTCAAAATCAAAATCCACAGGCTGAAGCCTGCGCTACGAATACTCGATCCTTGCTTCAGTAGCTTATAACTTTGGAAATTATGAGGCGTGCGCGGGACGGAAATCACGCTCCCGGAGATACTGTCCGCTAAACCAGTATTAAGTTGGCGCACCGGGCAGCCGATTCGGAAATCCCGAGGGGAAAAATTTGTTAAAGTTATCGAGCCTGGATATGGGGAGACTAACGAAATTTCGGCGCATGGTATTGCTGGTTGCGGCTATCGGCGCGACGCAGTTGTGCGCCGCTCAAGATAGTCCCGAGTCAACCTCCGCGGTCCCTGCTGCGCCCAATGTTCCGGTATCCGCACCCGTTGCCAGGATAACTCCGGAAAGACAAGTTTCCTGGCGGCTTCTGGTTCCGAACATGCTCCAGGACCAAAAGAAAATTTGGATGTTTCCAGTCTCCGTGGCTCACGGCCATCATCTGAAGCCGACTCTTGCCGTGCTGGGCATCACCGCTGGCCTCATCGCTCTTGATAAGACCAACATGACTTATTTTCGCAAGACGCAATCGTTCCACGGATTCAATCAAGCGTTCAGCGGCTTCAACACTTCTACCGGGATGGAAGTGTTTCCAGCGGTGTTTTACGCCATCGGCCTGCTGCGAAAAGACAGCTATATGCAGCATACCGTGTTGCTTGCGGGTGAAGCGGTCATCGACTCTGAAATTCTCACCACGGTCCTGAAGGATATTGACCGGCGTTACCGTCCGAATTCGGTTCCCCCCAACGGAAGTTTATCCGCGACCTGGTTCAAGCAAACGCAGGGAAGCTACATTGGCGGTGTGGGAAGTTTTCCTTCCGGTCACACCATCGCCGCATTTTCCGTGGCCACCGTATTTGCCGACCGGTATCCGAATCCGCGCTGGCACGTGTGGCTGGCGTACGGGCTGGCCAGCCTGGTCGGTTTCTCGCGGGTTACCACGCAGTCCCATTTTCCTTCCGACGTGTTTGCCGGCGCTGCGCTTGGATACGTGATCGCGCACTATGTTGTCCGCCATCAGCGGGAAGCATCGGTCGGGGACGATTTGCATGCTCCCACTCTCGAACCGCAGGTTGAAACCGCCGGTGCGAGGCCTTCGCCGCGCAATTAGCTCACGATATCCTCGCGCCTTTTTCCTAATAATTCCCTTGTCCCTGCACGTACGGTTTGTTGAGGTATATCTGCGATTGCGCTTCGCTCTTTAGCGGAACCACTTTGTCCGGGTCAATCCGCACCATCACGTAAGTGATGTGGTCGTCTATCTTGGTGAACCAGTGCCCTGTTCCCGCCGGAATGATAATCATGTCGCCGGCTTTCAGCTCATGCGTTTCCGGATTCTTGATGGACGAGGCGCCGAAGCCCGGCCCATTTTGTTCCCGGACGGTTTTCAGCGTGCTCGGCCTTTGCTTGGCATCCACCAGGTCAGGGCCAGTCAGCAGCGTCGCGGTACCTTCGATGATGTAATAGACCTCGCTGATCTGATCGTGCTCGGCGACCGCCTCTCCGGTGCTCGAGTTGGGAGACAGTTTATTGCGAGTGACCATGCCGATCCCGATTTGCGCCTTCCCGATGTCCACCGAGCGAACTTGCTGGTCGATCAGTTTGCTCTCGATGGCGCGTTTTGTGTAGGCGTCCAGTTCGCTCTTGGGAATGTACGTGGCCGGGCAGTGAGTGCAGGTGGGCTTCGGTTCCTGCGCATGGAGCGGAAAAGCGGCGGAGATTACGGCGAAAGCGATCACCTTCAGAATCATAAAGCGCTTTGGCATTTCCATTTCCCCCTCTGAATTAGTTTTCAATATACTTCCCAAATTCCGGGCGTGGCGAGTTCCAACAGGTGATTATCGGGGTCGCGGAAATAAATACTCCGCGAGCCCCCGGGCCAATTTACTTCGCTCTCAACAGGAATACCTGTGGCCAGCAAATGAGTTTCCCATGCGGCGAAATCTCCTTTCGAGATGGCGAACGCGACGTGAAGCTGTCCCCCCGCATCGTGCGGTGGAATCAATCCGCCGGGAGTGGAGATGGGCGCCGGAGTTCCCCCGCTGCGGAACACGATCAACACTTGCTTGTCAGCCACGCTGAATACGCACAGCCGCTCGCCCGATTCCAGCACGCGAAATCCGAGCCGGTCTCGATAAAAGGCGATCGAATCCGCGAGATGGTTCGAGTACAGGCAGGTTTCAACGACGCCATTAATGCGCGGGGCGGGCAAGATTGTTTTCTCCTGGCGAACTGCGAGTGGTGGGAGATTCCTTCCGGAGTTTATCCTGCCCCTGGCGCCTCGGCAACGACAACATTCCGGCCCAGACCGTGCCGGAACCGATCCCAGCCACGCCGGGCATTGAAACGCGCCGATCGGTGGTATTTAAGCTGGTGGCGAACAACGGCAGTTCAGCAATTCTGCTGAATAGTTGCGCGGGCCACTCGCCGCGAATGGCGACGTGGCCACCACCGTACTCAGCTATTGGGTCAATCACTTTGACCGAACCCTGTTTCAGCGGCACACGATACAGGCTGCGGAAAAACTAAAAATGTCGTCATTCCGAGGCATGTTTCTCGCCGAGGAATCCCTCTTTTCCCGGGTTTCAATCGGAATGGGATTCCTCGCGGAGTCTATCCCGGTTCCTACCGGGACTCGGAATGACGGTGAAAAAGACTCCTTCCGCAGCATGGATAGCGAGTAGCCGGTACTACTAAGCGGAGCCTTCCAGCGGGAATCATTGCGAGTTTGCGAGGGCTTTCCTAAACTTAGTAAGATGCGCTCGTTAGTCAATGGAGCAAAACCAGGTTTGTTCAGTAGCCCTGGATTCTCTCTTTCCGTCGCTCAGGTGACGATTTTCATCTTTTTGATTGGACTGATTTATGCACTTTCCCCGCAGGGCCGGCCACTTTATTCGGATCTAACCAAGGGAGGGGAAGTCCTGCGCGTGGGCGTGACGCTGGCAACGGAAGGCGATTTCGCGCACCCCTATCAATCGTTGCCGACCGGGCCTACCGCACATGCTGCGCCGGCCTATGTATTTCTGATTGCCCTGGTTGCGAAATTGTTTGGCCTGGGCTGGGGCGGGGCAATCGCTTTATGGTTCCTGAATGTTTGTTTCCTGGCGTTGCAGTTGGGTTTGCTTCCCGTGCTGTCATATCGAATGGGGATTGGCGCCGGGCCCGGCATTCTCGCGGCGATCTTCGGCGTGGTGGTTCAGCCGTATCGCGTTTTACCCGAGTGGGAGTCTCTTTTCACCGGCGCTCTGCTGGTGGTCCTGTGCCTATTGACGCTGTCATATTTGAAGTCTCCGCGCGGCTGGCAGCATTCGATTCTACTGGGAATGGTTTGGGGTGTGGCCATACTGGCAAATCCGGAATGCGTATTGCTCCTGCTGGCATGGTCGGCAATCGCGGCATTCGGGAATTTACACGCAACGTCGTTGCAGGCGCGGCGCGCCGTGGCGGTTGTGATTGCTGGGGCGGCTCTAGCGTGTCTGCCGTGGATCGCTCGAAACTACCAGCAATTCCATTCTATATTTTTTATCCGTGACAATTTCGGGCTCGAACTGTTTACTTCCAACAATCCCTGTGCTCGGCCCACGCTGCTTGAAAACATCACTTCCGGCTGCCACATCAAGACGCATCCCAATCCCAATCAGGAAATCGCGGGGGAAGTAATCGATAAGGGTGAAATACAATTTAATCGCGAACGGCTGCACACGGCGCTGGCCTGGATTTCATCAAATCCCAGGGCGTTTGCGTCGCTGACTTCGCGGCGTTTCCTGAAGTTTTGGTTTCCGTATCTCACTGGCCTTCGCTACATGATTCCCACCGGCGCTCTCACGATTCTTTCCCTGGCAGGGCTGGCCATGATGCTTCGCAAACACCGTCAATCCGCATGGATGCTGGGTTCGACGCTGCTGATCTATCCGTTCGTTCATTACTTCGTGCAGTTTGAGGCGCGCTACCGGTATCCGATTTTTTGGGCGACGCTGCTGCCTGCTTCGTACGCCGTTTTGGAAATCATCCGGCGTTTGCGCAGCGTCCCGCCAGAGAGCTTAGTGACTACAGAGAAAGAAAATAAAGAGTTGCCTCGCGTTGAGGAAGCTGAACTGGTGGTGCGGAAGAAGGGACTCGAACCCCTACGGCCTTTCGGCCACCAGCTCCTAAGGCTGGCGCGTCTGCCAATTCCGCCACTTCCGCGTGGTGGCTTAGTATAGCATCGGGAACCATATGCCATTCCAGCGCGGCGCAAGGTTCACTATCGTTTGTATTTTCCTGGCTATGTGCGCCAATTCCAGGAATTGCGCGGCTCAGTCCGCGACGCTCGACGCCAATCCCGGACGCCCCACCGTTTCCAGTCCCGCCACGCTCACTCCCGTTGGCTTCCTCCAATTTGAATCGGGAGGGATGTTTGCGCACAACTCGCCGGAATTTTCCAACCGCATGAGTTTTCAGCAGGTCACGAAACTTACGGTTCATCCGCGGCTTGAATTGATCCTGCAAAGCGAACCAATAGTATGGAGTGAATCCTCCGGGCAATCCGCATTTCAAATAGGCGGCGTCGCGGCAGGCGTGCAAGCGGTATTATTGCCCGGAAAAAATGTGCGACCCACCATTGCGGCCGGTTATTTTCACTCATTTTATTCCGGGCCAGCGCCGGACATTGATATGGGCTCGGCCACTCAATCGGCCCTGATCCTGGTGAGCGACGATTTTGCCGGATTCCATTTCGATGCGAATGGAATTGCCAACGAGCAAAAAGCGGGCGCGCTTCGCCGGGCGCAATGGGGACAAACACTTTCAGTTTCACGTTCTTTCAGGAAATTCACATTCGCCGGTGAGATCTGGCATTTCTCGCAGCCCGTGCAGAGCGGAAATACGATTGGAAATCTTTGGGCCGTTTCGTATGCACTTCGTGGCAACCTGATTCTGGATGCGGCCTTCAATCACGGCTTCAACGTGACTTCCACGCGGTCGGAAGTCTTGTTTGGGTTTACCTATTTGCTCCCGCGCCGCCTGTGGTAGCGCGGGTTTGGTAGCGCCGGCGTCCCGCCGGCAGTTTTTGCAGTTGAGTCAAGACGCAAAACCGCCGGCGGGACGCCGGCGCTACCAAACC
>Ga0075024_100000791_pt1 | contig 12170 bp, 12 predicted proteins | sample Str013_2_FD_71389 | JGI IMG/M metagenome (GOLD analysis project Ga0075024, IMG submission 71389) | Freshwater sediment microbial communities in response to fracking from Pennsylvania, USA - Straight Creek_MetaG_SC_2013 | ecosystem: Environmental > Aquatic > Freshwater > Creek > Sediment... | reverse complement strand
ATACTCGTCCGGGAAGATGACGAAGGCATAGAGGAACACCCACCACACCAGCAACATCAGAAAGTTCAGTGTGCTGAAGTAAAGCTTCTTCTCCTCCAACAGGTGGGGCCGCAATGCCACCGCCGCCATAAATGGCACAACGTGAATAAAGAGAATTATGTCTCCGGCAAAGGGATCGGGAAGGGGCTTCCGCAGAATTACTTCGTAGAGGGTCCACAAGGCCAGATTGGTTGACCACAGCAGACAACCCATTGCGAGCAGACCCCAAAACAATCGAATCTGGCCGCGGGTGGAAACCGCGTTCCTCAACATCAGCACGAAGGCTGTGAAGAGCAGCATGAACTGGCTGATATCAGCGAAGGCCAGCAACCCGAATCCGTTGGGCACACTTACGGACACACCGGCATAAATCAGAATGAGGCCGACGATACTCCCCACCTGCCATTGGCGCTTCGAAGTCATTGATATCCCAAATTCTAGTGGTCGAAGGCAGTCGCAGACCGATTTCGGAATAGACAAAGCGTTACTTTGGTACCCGTGGGAGAGCTATCCACCCCGAGACGAGTCGGGAAGGGGAAGCCGCGAAGTGGCACAAGAATGGAGCCCACGGCGTAAGCCGTGGGTCAGAAGAAAACACTACGAAGCTCCGAAGGAGCGGAAGAAGCGATTCCCGCTCCCAAGGCGCGGGTATAGATACCGCCTTCTTTCGCCCCTTCAGGGCTGTGTCATGCTGCATTGCTACCCACGGCTTGCGCCGCGGGCTCTGATATTTCGCCGCTTCACGGCTATGAGACTCCCAATCGGGTTTTTAGGGAAGGGCACGACTTCAGTCGTGCCACCTCATCGCCAACCTTGCACGGCTTTAGCCGCTGAGGGTTCGCTTGTCCGCTCGAACGCACCCGATCCGCCAGAGCCCTCTGCTAGAATCAGCCCATGACCTTCCCGGTCACACGCCTTCGCCGCCTGCGCCAAAGCGCCTCAATGCGTGCGCTGGTTCGCGAAACTCGCCTCAGCCCGGAAGCCTTTATTTACCCGCTATTTGTCTGCCCCGGAGAGGGAGTACGCAAGGAAGTCCGCTCGATGCCGGGCGTATTCAATCTTTCGGTCGACGAAGCCGTGAAAGAGGCGCGCGAAACCGCCGCCCTGGGCGTTTCCGGCCTGATTCTCTTTGGCCTTCCCGAAACCAAGGACGAAGTCGCCACCGGTGCCTGGGCCGAAAACGGAATCGTGCAGCAGGCCGCCCGCGCCATCAAGCACGAAGTCCCTGACCTCATCGTCATGGGAGACGTCTGCCTCTGTGAATACATGTCCCACGGACACTGCGGCGTGGTGAGTTCCGGGGCCCAGTCATTGGGCGCCGCGGTCGCAACTCCGCCTGCTATTACAGGCGAATACGAAATACTCAACGATGCCACGCTCGAACTACTGGCCCGCACGGCAGTTTCACAGGCTCGCGCCGGCGTTGACGTTATCGCGCCGTCCGACATGATGGATGGCCGCGTTGCCGCCATCCGCAAAGCGCTCGACCAGGCGGGATTTCTGAACACTCCCATCCTTTCTTATGCGGCCAAGTTTGCTTCGGGCTTTTATGGCCCCTTCCGTGAGGCTGCCGATTCCACGCCTCAGTTCGGTGATCGCCGCTCCTACCAGATGGATGGCGCCAACCTGCGCGAGGCAATGCGGGAGATTGAAGAGGATATCGAGGAAGGTGCGGACATGATCATGGTGAAGCCCGCGTTGCCTTATCTGGACGTAATTGCCGCCGCCCGCGATCGTTTCGATCTGCCGCTGGCTGCTTATCAGGTCTCAGGTGAGTACGCCATGATCGAAGCCGCGGCTCGCAATAACTGGATCGACCGCGAACGGGTCATGATGGAGTCGCTACTTTCGATCCGCCGTGCCGGCGCCAGCATCATCGTCACCTACTACGCAAAAGAAGCAGCGAAGCTGCTGGCCTAATACCGCTGCGGACTCTGGACGTAAACGATCCGGTCGTTCTTGAACGCCCAGATCAGGGCGACGACCCATCCAATCAGGCTCCATCCTAAAAAGGAGTTGAGCAGAAAGATGGAGATCTTGTCGTGCCTCTCGCGCAGCAACGCGACAATCGTGGGCAGGAAGTAGAGGACAAATCCACATCCAAAGAACGGAAAAAGGAAAAGCCCAAAAACGTGCATATCGACCTCCTGAGGAATAATACGTCAGTTGCAAGCTGAAAGTTCCCTACTCGCGGCGGACCGGTGGTGGGTCAGATCGCAAACCAATGACCACCAAGGACACGAAGGTACACGAAGAAATCCTTGAGCTTGAAGCCTTCGTGATCCTTCGTGTCCTTCGTGGTTATTGGGTTGTGTAGATCGTACTGAAAAATCGACCCACTACCGGCGGACCTACTAATTTCTAAAAAGGTTGTCATCCTGAGCGACTTTAGTGCCGAAGGATCTAGCGCGCAGCGGTACGATTGCCGCCGTTCTTGATATCCGCTCCACGCGAGATGCTTCCCAAGCTCAGCATGACGCCAGCCCTGAAGGCCGACAATTTATCCGCTAGAGACTGTCGGGCTGCTATCGCAACTTGCGCCACCCTGTTCTAGAATCAAACGTTTGCTGTCCCGCATCTCTATTATAGGAAGGAACATCTCTTTTGCCCGATACCATTTATGACATCGCCATCATCGGCAGCGGACCGGCTGGATACACCGCAGCCATCCGCGCCGGCCAGTACGGCCTGAAAACTGCCCTTATCGAGAAGGACAACGTGCTTGGCGGCACCTGCCTGCACGTGGGCTGCATCCCGACCAAGGCCCTGCTGTTCAATGCCGAACTCTGGGACCACCTGAAAGATGCCAAGGAATTCGGCATCGAGGGCGTCGACGCGCGCAAGCTGAACTGGCCCGCCGTCCAGGAACGCAAGTCGAAGATCGTGGCCAAGCACGCCAAGGGTCTCGAGTTCCTGATGAAGAAGAACAAAGTCGAAACCATTCGAGGCTACGGCAAGCTGACCGGCCCGGCGCAAAGCGGTATGCTGACCGTCGAAGTCACAGCCGACGGCAAAGCCAGTCACGTAAAAGCGAAAAACGTCATCCTCTGCAGCGGGTCGGAAGCCCGCATGTTGCCTGGTCTTGAGCCCGGCGACCATATCTTGAGCAATATCGAGATTCTCTCGCTCAAGGAAGTTCCCAAGTCCCTTGTGATCGTTGGCGCAGGGGCGGTAGGCGTCGAATTCGCTTCCATCTTCCGTTCCTTCGGAACCGAAGTCACGCTTATCGAAATGCTGCCCCGCCTTGTCCCCATCGAAGACGAGGAAATATCGAAGGAACTGGCCCGCGTCTATCGCAAGCGCGGCATCGCCTTCCACGCCGGAGCCAAAGTCGACAAGATCGAGAAAAGTAAATCAGGCGTCACTGTGACCTTCAGCGTTGATGGGAAACCACAGAAGATCGAAGCAGAGAAAATCCTGATCGCGGTTGGACGCAGGCCGCGCACCGAGAATCTCGGTCTGGAGAAAACGAAAATCAAGCCCGACCGCGGCTTCATCAAGACCGACAGCTGGATGCAGACTGCCGAACCCGGCGTGTACGCCATCGGCGACATCGTCCTAGGAACGCCGCAACTGGCCCATGTGGGAGCGATGGAAGGCATCGTCGCCGTAACAAGAATTGCGGGGAAAAAAGGCAAGCCCATCAATCCCGAGCACATACCCAACGCAACCTACTGCCACCCGGAAATCGGCAGTGTTGGTTTGACCCAAGTGAAAGCGGAAGAGGCGGGCTACAACATCAAGGTTGGCAAGTTCCCCTTCACCGCGAACTCGCGCGCCTCGATCGTCGGCCAGCACGAAGGCTTCATCAAGATCGTCTCCGACGCCGACTACGGTGAAATCCTTGGTGTGCATATCATCGGTCCGCAAGCGACAGAACTGATCGCCGAAGCGGTCGCGGCCATCGAACTCGAAGCCACGGTTGAAGACCTGATGTGGACAATTCACGCCCACCCCACACTGGCCGAAGCCATGCTAGACGCCGCGAACAGCGTCTACGGGATGCCAATTAACGCATGAAACAGGCCACGAGAAACCACGCCACGGATTTGCACGGATCACACGGATAAAATCAGAGACAAGAGAAAATGACGACAAGAACAAATTAGGTTTATCCGTGCTAATCCGTGAAATCCGTGGCAAACGCCCTTGATCTCCGTCCTCCAACTCGGCACGCTCGATTACGCCACCGGCCTGCGCCTGCAGCAGCGCCTAGTCGAGCTTCGCAAGGAAGACCGCATCGGCGATGTCCTGTTGCTTCTGGAACACACTCCCGTTATTACGCTCGGACGCAACGCCAAGCAGAAAAACCTAGTGGCCTCACCCGAGCTGCTGGCCCAGCGCGGCGTGGAAGTGTTCGAGTGTGACCGTGGTGGCGACGTCACGTTCCACGGTCCCGGCCAGCTCGTCGGCTATCCCATTTTCGATCTGCGTGCAATTGTCACACCCGATGGCAAACGAAAAACTCTCGGCGCAATCGATTACGTGCGCCGCCTCGAAGAAGTCTTAATCCGCACCTGTGCCGACTACGGCATTCCCACTACACGCATCTGCGGCCTCACCGGCGTTTGGACCACTCAAGAAGCTCTGCCATCCCGAGCGAAGCCGGACAATTCGCTCGCAAATTGCCCCGCGGAGTCGAGGGACCTTGTGTTAGGGTCTGAAGCCAAAATCGCGGCCATCGGCGTCCACATCTCCCGCGCCGTAACCTCGCACGGTTTCGCGCTCAACGTAAACATAGACCTTGATTATTTCAACCTGATCATCCCCTGCGGAATCACCTCCAGGCCGGTGACATCAATGGCGAAAGAGTTAAGCCGGCAGCTTTCCTTAGAGGAGGTCGCCCATTCCATCTCACGCAACTTTGGCACTGTTTTCGGAAGCCAAATGCTATGGCTGGAGAATCTTGATGCCCTGCTAGCGAACTCCGTCGGTGTCCCGTTGAAGACGCCCGAAGAACTGCGCCAGATTCACAAAGAGGAAGACATATTTCGAGCGTGACACAAGTGATGCTACGGGACGCGACAGAAACCTCCTCTCCGCGTTAGCATGGATTACGCAAGCGCACATGGCCAAGAAGCAAAAAAAACAACTCACCGCCAAGTCCACGCGGAACTCCACCAATCCCAGCCAGCGCACCTATACCATCCCGGACTACCGCCTGGAAAAGCCTGACTTCGACGTCCGTCAGGTCCGCAAAGGTGGCAAAGTCAGCTACGAAGTGTCGGGCGACATGAGCGCTCCGGTTCCACCCATCCGCGAATCGAAGTATCTCAACAAGAAGCAATGCATTGAGATCTATCGCTGGATGGTTCTCAACCGACGGATGGAAGCCACGCTCGAAAATCTGTACAAACAAGGAAAAGTGGTCGGCGGGGTCTACTTCGGGCTCGGTCAGGAAGCCTGCTCCTGCGCCTCCGCATACGCCTTGCGCAAGGAAGACTGGTTCGCTCCCATGATCCGCAATCAGGGCTCGACTCTGGTCCGCGGCTTCCCCCCGCGCGACATCATGATGCAGTACATGGCCAAGGCAGGTTCTCCCACCGGTGGCCGCGACGGCACGGCGCACTTCGGGGACATCAAAGATCACAACATGGTTGCTCCCATCTCGATGCTGGGCGACCTCATTCCTGTTCTCGCCGGCGTGGCTCTGGGCGCACGCCTTCAGGGACGGAACCTGGCGGTCATGACCTACATCGGCGATGGCGGTCAGTCCACCGGCGTCACGTATGAAGGCTTGAATTTTGCTGCCGTACAGGACCTCGGCCTGGTGCTCTTCGTCGAAAGTAATCTGTGGGCATATTCCACGCCAAGCTCCATGCAGTACCGGGTCAAAGATCTGGCTGAGCGCGCCATCGGTTACGGCATTCCCGGTGTAATCATCGATGGCACCGACGCCTGCCAGGTTTACGACGCCGCCCACGAAGCCTGCGAACGCGCCCGCCGTGGCGAAGGCCCCACACTCATCGAGGCCAAGATGATGCGCATGAAAGGCCATGCAATCCACGACGCGGCGGACTACGTTCCCAAATCGATGTTCGAATTCTGGCGTAAACGCGACCCCATCACCCGCTTCGAGAATTTCCTGGTCAATGTAAAAAAGTGGATGACCCCGGCAGAGAACCAGAACCTGATCTCTGATGTTGAGAAACAAGTGGAAGCCGAACGCGATTTCGCAGTGGCCAGCCCCATGCCGGAGCCTGAATCCGCCGCCGGCGGCGTGTATTGCGAAGATGGCTGCCACGAAATCAAACCGAAGTATGGATTGCCAAGAGTCAAGAAGGGAACAACCGCCACTCTCGAAAGAACAGAGGCGGCAGTACATTTGAAGTGATGCCAGACAAACGGACCTTCGGGTGTGTACGCTTTCTGTGTCATCCCGAGCGGAGCAGCCCGCCGCGAAGCGGCGAGGGCTGCGCAGTCGAGGGACCTTGTGTTCCTCTGGAGTTAGCAACGGGCCGCGGCGGGTAAAGAGGCTGTGGCTGATAGCGACCATGAACCCGCGCTGGCAAGATTTCGCTGCTGAATGGTATGACGTGCCGAAGCTGGCTTGAACACAAGATCCCTCGACTGCGGGATGACAGATAAATAAAGTTATGCCCCAACTAACCTATCTCGAAGCCATCCGCCAGGGTATCTGGGAGGAAATGGAACGCGATCCCACAGTCTTCTGTATCGGCGAAGACATCGGCATCTACGGCGGTGCGTTCAAAGTCACCGACGGCTTCATCGACCGTTTCGGCCCTGAGCGCGTCATCGACACTCCCATTGCCGAATCCGCCATAGTTGGCGCCGCCTTCGGCGCCGCGCTTACCGGCTTGCGCCCTGTGGCCGAATTTCAGTTTATGGATTTCATCGGCTGCGCTTTCAACCAGATCGTCAACATGGTTGCTTTAGCTCACTATCGCTGGGGTGCGCCCGGTCCTCTAGTAATTCGCGGACCTAGCGGGGGCCATGTTCATGGCGGTCCGTTTCACTCGCAGAATCCGGAGATGTGGTTCGTGCATGCGCCGGGCCTGAAAGTAGTTTGTCCGGCCACCGCCTACGACGCCAAGGGTTTGATCAAAGCGTCCATCCGCGATAACAATCCGGTCATCTTCTTCGAGCATAAATATCTCTATCGTCGCATCAAGGGAGAAGTGCCTGCGGAAGACTACATCGTGCCGCTGGGCAAGGCGCGTATCGCCCGTGAGGGTCGCGACCTCAGCATCATTACTTATGCTGCCATGGTGTACACGGCGCTGGAAGCTGCCGAGACGCTAAGCAAAGAAGGGATCGAAGTCGAGATCGTGGACTTGCGGACCGTCTCGCCTCTCGACCGCGAAGCGATTGTGGAGACCGTCCGCAAAACCAACAAAGTCATTCTGTTGCACGAGCACTCGCGCACTGGAGGTCTCGCGGGCGAAATTGCTTCCATCATTAACGAAGAAGCTTTCGACGACCTGGACGGCCCAATCGTCCGCATCGCCGGCCAGGATTCGCCGGTTCCGTTCTCGCCGCCCCTGGAGGAATATTTTTTGCCGAAGGTAAGCGACGTGCTGCGCGAAGCCCGCCATCTAAAGGCGTACTGATGTTCGCAAGTCACCACAGACCACGTGGGGACAGCCGCTTTCGGCTGTCCAGCCGAGCAAAGCTCGGCAGGAAGCAACCGGCGTATGATGAACAAAGGAGGCAGGCATGCGTAATCTCATTCTCGGCGCCGTTATTACCCTGCTTCTGCTCTGCCTGGGGGGCTTGGCCATTGCTACTCTTGGATTCCTGCCCACCAACGCCGATTCCACTCCGCCGAAGGTCGAGCAGCACATCGCGATGTCGGCCATGGACGCCTCCATGGAGCGCCACGCCCCTCGCCTGACCAATCCCGTGCCGCCAACTGACGACAACCTGATCGACGGAATGAAGATCTACACCATGAATTGCTCCTCTTGTCATGGCGGCCTCGACAACAAACCTAGCGTGCTGCAGCACTCTTTTTATCCCCCGGTTCCGCAGCTCATTATTTATCCGCTGGATGATCCCGAGTGGCACATCTACTACGCCGTACGCACTGGCGTCCGGTATACCGGAATGCCCTCATGGAGCAAGGCCTTAAGCGAGCAGGACATGTGGAAAGTCACCGCCTTCCTTTCGCGCATCGAAAAATTGCCGCCTGCGGTGCAGGATTATTGGAAGAAATCCACCGGAGTCGCGCCCCCGGCAGTCGATCCAAAGGGCGAAGAACACGAACATCACAATTAGCCTTTGGCGTGACAAGACAGAAAACCAGCCTCCCTATATATAATGAAGGGTTGCGCGGGCCTCGATGGCGTCGCGTGGAAGGGAATTATGCCGACTGATATTGTCATGCCCCAGATGGGCGAATCGATTTTCGAAGGGACCATCACCAGGTGGCTGAAAAAGCCCGGTGACAAGGTGCAGCGCGACGAGCCCCTGTTCGAGATTTCTACTGACAAAGTGGATGCCGAAATTCCCGCGCCCGCGTCCGGAGTTCTTCAGGACATCAAGGTTGCCGAGGGCGCAACCGTCCAGGTCAATACTGTCGTCGGCACGATTTCCGCGGATGGCGAGGGTGGCGCAGTGAAATCTGCGGCCCCCGCTGCTCTGGCGAAAAAAGAAGCGGCTCCGGCCAAAGCTCCCACACCCGCTGCCGAAGCCAAAGCCCCTGCTCCAATCGCGCCAGCTCAAGCAGTGCCGCCACAGGCCTCACACGAGGAAGAGGACCACGCTCGTTCTTCGCCCTTGGTTCGTAAAATAGCGCGCGAGCACAACATCAATTTGGCGCAAGTCCCAGGAACCGGACTCGGCGGACGCATCACCAAGCAAGACATCACTGCGTTTCTGGAACAAGGTCAGCCCGCGGCGGCCGCTGCCCCAGCACCTTCTGCCACGTCTGCGCCGGCGGCAAAATCCGTCAGCAGTGCGCCTGCCCCGGCTGCGATTCCGGGCGATCTGGTTCCCCTGACCCAGATGCGCAAGATCATCGCTCACCGCATGATCGAATCGCGGCGCACCAGCGCCCACGTCCACTGCATGTTCGAAGTGGACATCACGCGCATCGTGCACTTGCGTAACAAGAACAAAGCCGCGTTTGAAAAGCGCAACGGCGCACGGCTGACCTTCATGCCCTTCTTCGCGCGCGCCGCGATTCTCACGCTGCAGCAATATCCCATCGTGAACGCTTCGCTCGACGGCGAAAGCATTCGCTATCATCGCCACGTCAACGTCGGAATCGCGGTCGCGCTCGATTGGGGCCTGATCGTTCCAGTTCTGAAAAATGCTGACGAGCTGAACTTCCTCGGCCTGCAACGCGGCATCAGCGATCTGGGCGAGCGCGCCCGCAATAAGAAACTCAAGCCGGACGAAGTGGAAGGCTCAACTTTCACCATCACCAATCCCGGCCAGTTTGGGGCCGTGTTCGGATTGCCGATCATCAATCAACCCAACCTGGCCATCATGGGCGTCGGGGGAATTACCAAATCGCCCAAGGTGGTCACCGACGAAGACGGCAATGACTCGATCGCGGTCCGCTCCATCGTCAACCTGACGCTGGGCTACGATCATCGCATCATCGACGGCGCCGTTGCTGACCAGTTCATGGCCCAGGTCAAGAAGACGCTTGAGAACTGGGCCGAAGAAATAGGCTGATTCACGGCTGAGCGGGCTTTGACCACGTAGAAGCATTTAAGCAGAGAACGGTCCCGTCGATCACGGCGCTGATTCCCTGCTTGAACTTATCCGGGTCAACAATGTGGCGCGATGTCACCGCATCGGTCAGCTGCAAAGCCGCTGACACGAAAGACATCGCCGCATTTTTCTTTTCAGCCCCAGACCGGTTGCCGAAAAGCCCTTCTATTCCGGTGACAACCGAAGGAACGAACGCAATCCCCTGCAACAATTTCGACAGAAAATCCATAAAGCCTCCTTGATAAGTTGAAGGTGGAACCACTGAGAACTAAAAACCGAGAACTGAGAACTGAGGATTCAATCCGTAGAGAAGCTGTTGTCTACCTAAACGACCACCGGTCATGCATTGCGATGGCAGCGCTGATCGCCACCGTGATTGCGGCATTCACAATCCGGTCATAAACGCTGCGACGTATTTCACTTTTTTCCAGCTGCGTCACCCGATCTTCCGCGAGTTTCATTCGCCCGGGTTGCTCACTTCCGATCAACATGTCCATCTTTGCTTCCAGCCTGCCCAGTTTTTCCAGGACCTCTCCCTGAAAGTCGCTGTCAGTAACACGCACCACCAGAGACTGCCTCCCCGCGCCACTCTGATGAGAATAGTTGGCCGAGATATCGTCCGGGCGGTCCTTCATAGTTGAGCTTTCATAACGGATACTTCAGGTGCAAGGCGGTCGTGTAACGCGAATATCTGGGCGGCGTTGCATTGTCAAACTGCCGCAGGAAATAATTCTGTACCGCAGCCAATCGTGGCAGGGTAAAAGCCTGAGTGGAGAATTGTCCGGCCAGATTGCGGTCGTTTTCCTGCCCCCATCCCAAGTCTGTCCAGCGCACCTCATTAATCGTGGTTGTGGCGGGGCTTTGACTCCAGCATGCGCCCGGCAACACCAGCATGAATGCCAGCAAGTAGAAAAGCCGCCCCCAGGGGCGGCGGTGCGCGTCAAACATGTTTCCTCCTTGCTGATTTTCAAAAGGCACACATCTCCCCGTAACCCAAACAGGGAAAGTGGCCGGGCTAGAAATATTTTGGATTTACTGAGAACCGACAACCGACAACTAAGAACTGTCTTTTTTACTCCGCTCGAACCTGCTGATCCAGAAACCTCTCCACGCTGCGCACATACACGTCGGCGAAATCCACCACCGGACGCTCTTTCTCGATCAACTCCAACGCCGCTTCTGTCGTCCAACCCATCGAGCACAATACCGCCAGAGTCATCATCGGCGCGCGGTGCACTCCTGCCGCGCAATGGATGAACAGTTTGGTGCCTTCCTGGCTAAGCGCGTCCATCGCAAAGTCGACACCCACCTGAAACACTTCCGGCGGTTTGGGTTGGAAATCATCGTCAATAGGATTCCAAAGCACTTCAATGGCGTGTGGCTCTGCTAGTTCGGTATCGTCAAATTCGATCTGCATGTCGATGATGTGGGTGACGCCTGCTTGCGCCACCTCTGCCATGTTCTCGGCTCTCCAGATTCCGCCTCCGACCGCGATGCGGCCGGTAACCCATGTCATGTCCATCCTGAGAGTCCCTTGCCCTGACGGCCGATACGCGAGTAGCGTTCCAGTCAGCGTTGCGGCACGTCGGTTGAAAGTCGAGGCTTTTATAGTAGAAGACACACGCTTCGCTGATTCCGACCATCGGCTTGCCGTTGTCGTCCAACCATCGAAGTTCATTCTAAGCCATCCTCACTGGTGGCTGCGGACCTTGCCGAATCTGTGGAATCTTTGGTAACAGTTTGTTCCGGCGATTGCATTTCAGGAAGACCGAGTCTTCGCAGCAGGACTGCAGCCATGGAATCCTGTGGCGGGGCTTCATCCATCGATGTCGCGGGATAGAGTCCGATCATCTCGAAAAGATATTTCATTCCCAGATAGTGACCTCTTCCGACCTGGTCGATTGTGATCTCTACCATTTCGACCGCGCCATTCCTGACCAGATCCGTGATCTGGCGCCGGACTTCTACCAGGTCGGAAGCGGCCTGTTGCCTGGCGTCTGGACGAGCGTGCTTCTCTGAGATTGCCGGTCGCGTTTTTCCCCGCTCCGTGCTTCGCGCTTTTGGACAATGCTTTCATCCCCAAAAGAAAAAGGCGCGCTTCTTGAGCGCGCCCTCAACCTTTTTTCTCAATCTCTAAATCTAGAATAGCAGTTTGGCCTGGGGGAATGGGACATGCTTTCCAAAATTTTATTCTCCGTGTTCAGAAGCACTTACGGGAATTTCCACGATATTGCCCTCTTGACAGTTTTCCGCTCGTGCTCCGTCGGTGGCAGTTAGCGCACCAACAGACCCGCCGCCAGAAAGATATCCGTCATCTGGTCCAGAGCTTCCGGGAAGCGCCGTCCCACGGTACGTCGCCGGCAGCCCAGCACTCTGGCAGCTTCGTTTTGCGTGTAATCTTAAAGTGCGATCCTCGCAATCAGTTTGTGTTCAAAGGCGCCCAGTTG
>Ga0075024_100000789_pt1 | contig 12172 bp, 9 predicted proteins | sample Str013_2_FD_71389 | JGI IMG/M metagenome (GOLD analysis project Ga0075024, IMG submission 71389) | Freshwater sediment microbial communities in response to fracking from Pennsylvania, USA - Straight Creek_MetaG_SC_2013 | ecosystem: Environmental > Aquatic > Freshwater > Creek > Sediment... | reverse complement strand
CGCGGGAGCGTCATCGGGGCCTTCCAGGCTGGGTCGGGAGCGCTCCCGTCAGCCTGGCGAGGGTGTTACGCCGTGTCAAGGCGGGTACACCGCCGGTACCCCGGTCGCGGGTACCGGCGGTGGCCGGTTCACTGCGTGGAGTTGACGAACTCCTTCACCCCGAACGTGACCGACTGGACCGCCTGCGCCGTGGTGGCCAGGCTGCGGCTGATCTCCGCCACGGTGACCGACTGCTCCTCCACCGCCGAGGCGATCGAGGTCTGGTTCTCCTTGACCTGCTCGACCACGCGGGCGATCTCGGTGATCGCGGCGACCGCGTCCCGGCTGAGCCGCTGCACGTTGTCGATCATCTGCTCGATCCGGGTGGTGGCCGACTTGGTCTGCTTGGACAGGTCCTTGACCTCGCCGGCCACCACCGCGAACCCCTTGCCGGCGGTACCGGCCCGGGCCGCCTCGATGGTGGCGTTCAGCGCCAGCAGGTTGGTCTGCTCGGCGACCTTGGTGATGGTCTGCACGATGTCGCCGATCTCGGTCGAGGCGGTACCGAGCGCGGCCACCGTGTCGTTGGCCGCGTTCACCGTCACCACCGCGGCCTGCGCGGTACTGGTCGCCGAGGCGCCGTGCCGGGCGATCTCGTTGACCGTGGCGGACATCTCCTCCATCGCGGTGGCGACGGCCTGCAGCCCGGCGTTGACCTCGTCGGTCTCGGTGACGGTCTGGCCCAGCCGCTCGTTGACCGTACGGGCGTGCGCGGCCGTACGCTCCTGCTCGGAGATGTCCTCCCACGCCACCACGTACGCCAGCACCTCGCCGCGGGCGTCGGTGATCCGGTTGATGTGGGTGTCCAGCGTGGTCGCGCCGAAGGTGAACCGGGCGTCGTGCGGGGTGAAGGTGGTGCTCCGCAGGATCTTCTCCACCCGGGCCGGGTCGCGGTGGAAGCGGTGGATGCTGCCGCCGAGCACGTCGGCCAGCTGTACCCCGAACACCCGGCCGATGTCGCCGCGCAGGTTCTGCAGCGTCTCCTGCGCCTTACGGTTGGCGTAGACCAGTTCGAGCTTCGGGTTCGCCACGAAGATGTTGACCCGGGCGGCCTCGAGCAGGTCCCGCCAGATCCCACCACCGGCCAGCGGATCGGCCGGTGCCCCGGTGGAATCGCCGCGGCCCCACCGGCCGCCACCGGCCGCGTTTGCTGCCTTCGGATCCATGCCCACTCCCCTGCCAGGTCGGCCGGCCCAGGCCGGGGCCGTGATCGGGTTTCACGGTTCGTCATACTGTATAGGCGGGTATTTCGGATTATGGCGGTTAGCAGGTATTGCTCCGACCTGTCAGCCGGACGGTTTCAGTAGGTGAAGCTCCGCACCAACTCGTCCACCTTCGCGGCCAGCCCGGACAGGCTGGTGGCCGACTGCTGGGTCACCCCGGCGCCCTCCGAGGTACTCCCCGCCGCGGTCGCCACGCCGGCGATGTTCTGGGCGATCTGGCCGGTACCGGCGGCGATCTCCCCCACGTTGCGGCTGATCTCCGAGGCGGTCGCGGACTGCTCCTCCACCGCCGCGGCGATGGTCGTCTGCAACTCGTTGACCTGGGCCACCACCGCGGCGATCCGGCCGATCGCGGCGGCCACCTCGGCCGTGGTGGTCTGGATCGCCTCGGTCTTGCGGGAGATGTCCTCGGTGGCCCGGGCGGTCTCCCCGGCCAGGTCCTTGACCTCCCCGGCCACCACCGCGAAGCCCTTGCCCGCTTCGCCGGCCCGGGCCGCCTCGATGGTGGCGTTCAGCGCCAGCAGGTTGGTCTGCTCCGCGATCGAGTTGATCACCTTGAGGATGTCGCCGATTTCCGAGCTGGCCTGCCCCAGCCGCTCCACCGCCTCCGAGGTCACCTGGGCCGTACCGACGGCGCTGGTGGCCACCTGCGCGGCGGTGGAGGCGCTGCGGGAGATCTCGCTGATGGACGCGGTCATCTCCTCGGTGGCCGCGGACATGGTACCGACGTTCGCGGACACCTCCTCGGCCGCCACCGAGACCCGGCCCGCCTGCGACGAGGTCTCCTGCGCGTTGCCGCCAAGCTGGTTGGACACCGAGGTCAGCTCGGACGAGGCGCCGGCCAGGCTGCGCGAGGTCTCCGCGATGGTGCCGATCGCCGAGCGCATCGCGGTCAGCGCCTCGTCCAGCGCCACGGCCATGTCCCCGATCTCGTCCCGGCTGTCCACCTCGGCCCGGGCGGTCAGGTCGCGGCGGGCCACCGCCCGCAGCGCGGTGGCCATCCGGCCCAGCGGCCGGGTGATCGAGCGTCCGACGAGCGTCGACGCCGTCAGCAGCGCGGCGACTCCGACCAGCAGTGTGACGACGATCGTCACGTCCACTGTTCCGGTCGCCGACCGCGCCGCGGCGTGCGCCGCCTCCGCGGCTGCCTGCAGCGCGTCGTCGGCTGCGGCGATCTTCACATCCACCGCGTCGGCCAGGCTCCTGCCCTGGGCGGCCATCTGCTGGCTGGCAGCGCTTGCCGGATCGAGCACGGCACCCTTGGCCAGCGCCGCGACGAGGGCGTCGAAGTAGGTCGCATACGCCGCCCGTACCGCCGCGATCGGGGCCTGGATCTCGCCGGGGAGGCCAAGTGCGGCGATCGTGTCCATCTCTGCCTGAACCTGCTGCCGGGTCTGTTCGAGTTCGGCGGCCGCGGCCTTGCGGCGGGAGTCGTCGGTGGCCAGCAGCGCCTCGTCCAGCGCCCCACGGGCCCGCTCCTGAGCCGTGTCTGCGTGACTCAACGCGAGCGTACCGGCGGCCAGTGCGGCGGCACGGGCCTCGGCGGATGTGATCGTGCTCGCCCCCGTGAAGCCCACCGTGCCGACGATGGCGGCGACCACCAGCCCGGTACCGCCGAGGAGGATCAACTTCCGGCCTACCGTCCAACGCAACCCGAGTGCCACGGCAACTCCCCAACGAGACGTCGAGATCTGACTCGGCACTCCCATCGGCAGCCGGGCCGCCCGGGTTGAGGTGGAACGTCACGCCGGTACCGGCGGGGTCAGGCCATCCGGCGCAGCAGCGCGCTGGCCCGGTCGGGGTCGAAGTCGTCCGGGTCGTACCGGCGCCCGAGCCACTCCCGCATGGCCAGGTGCTCCGGGTCGCCCGGGTCGGTCACCGCGGCCAGGAACCGGGCGTACCCGGCGGCCCCGCCGACATCCTCCGGCGGGCACGCCCGGGCCCCGGACAGGCACCGCGGGTACCGCTCGTCCGGATCGGCCGGGTGGATGCCGACCACCTCCAGCTCGTGGTCCCACCAGTCGCCGAAGTCGTAGGTGTACCGCAGCCGGCTGTCCTTGCCGACCACCGCGTCGAGCCGGACGTCCAGCTCGTCGCGGACCTCCAGCTCGCCGTCGGGGTCGGGCACGCCGTACTGCACCCCGTCGATCTCGAACGAGTGCAGGTGGCAGTCCTGCCAGCCCATCGCCAGCTGGACCACCCGGTGCACCCGGTCCAGCGTGTACCCGCCGGGTACCGCCACCTGCCGCCACACCGGCGGGTCGACCTCCGCGAGGGTGATCCTGAGCTGGTATATGAGGCGCGCCATAGGGATCCATTCTGCCGCAGCCGGTGTGCGCCGGTCGGGTACCGGGCGGCACACTGTACCGGTGATCCGCGAGCCAGGCCGGGACCGGCACGACGGGCGTCCGGGGGTCGCCGACCTCGGGCCGGAGCCGGACGAGGCGGTACTGCGCGACCGGTACGCCCCGAACCGGCACGGACCACCGTTGCTGCGGGTCAACTTCGTAGCCAGCGTGGACGGCGCGGTGGAGGTGGACGGGCGCTCGGGCGGCCTGGGTACCCCGGCCGACCAGGTCGCGTTCCGGGCCCTGCGGACGCTCTGCGACGCGCTGCTCGTGGGCGCCGGCACGCTGCGCCGGGAGGGGTACCGGGCGGTACTGCTGGACGCGCAGCGGCGCGCCTGGCGGGTCCGGCACGGGCTGGCCGGGTACCCCCCGCTGGTGGTCGCCTCGGCCAGGCTGGGGCTCGACCCGGCGAACCCGGCGCTGGCCGACGCGCCGGTACGCCCGCTGATCCTCACCCACGCCGGCTCCCCGCCGGACCGGCGGCGGGCCCTGGCCGCCGTGGCGGACGTGCTGGTGCACGGCGCGGACGAGCTGGACCTGGCCGCGGCCCTGGCCGACCTGCACGCCCGGGGCCTGGCGCAGGTGCTGTGCGAGGGCGGGCCGCACCTGCTCGGCGCGCTGTACGCGGCGGACCTGGTGGACGAGGTGTGCCTGACCGTGTCGCCGCTGCTGGCCGGTCCGGGCGCGGGCCGGATCACCGCCGGGCCGGCCGGACCGGTCCGCGGGCTGCGGCTGGCGGACGCGCTGCGGGCCGGGGACACGCTGCTGCTGCGGTACGCTCGGGCCAGCGACGAGCACCCCGGAGGTGTACCGTGACTCCCCTCGACGCGCTCCCCCCGCTGCCTCTGACAGCGGCGCAGTACGAGCGCCTGCCACCGATTCCGGGCCTGCGGCTCGAACTCTGGGAGGGGAATCTCGACGTGGCTGCCGCCGCTCAGATGGCCTGGCACACCGTGGTGGGCCGGATCATCGAACGGGTGCTCCTGCACGGCGGCCAGGAGACCTTGCGCGAGATCGGGGTCGTGCTCGGCCCGCGCACGGTACGGGAGCCGGACGTCACCCGGTTCCGCCCGGGCGTGGTACCGGCGCTGCGGCTGTCCCAGTTCCCGGCCGCCGACGTGGACCTCGTAGTGGAGATCGTGTCGCCGGAGTCCGATCGGCGCGACCGGGAGGTCAAGCCGGACGAGTACGCCGGCGCGGGCATCCCCGAGTACTGGATCGTGGGCCAGCACCCGGACGACGAGGCCGACGCGATGATCAACATGTACCGGTTGACCCCGGCCGGCCGGTACGGGCTCGCCCGTACGGTGTCTTTGTCCGAATTGCGGGACAGCACCGGAGACTGAGCCGGCCGGTACCGGCGTGCCCGCGCGCACGCTGTCGTACCGGTACGGCAGCATGGGTGGGCATGAGCCTTCAGGACGCCCCGGTCGGCCGGGTCCTCGGCACCGCGGACGCGACCCCGCTGCAGTTCTGGGTGGCCGTCTCGCCGGGGGCGTACCTGCAGCTCGACGACGTGGTCACGACCACGCGGGAGATCCCCGGCGCCGGTACGGTCACCATCGCGGGTGTGGTCACCGCTGTGCGGGCCAGGCACGAGGGTGCGCAGTTCGAGTCCGACGTGTTCGCCATCGCCGACGGCACCCTGCCGGCGCAGGTGCAGGAGGCGGCGGAGATCACCGCGACCCGGGTCGACCCGGAGATCTACGTACCGCCCACCCCGGGCGCCCTGGTGCACCGGGCCACCGGCCGGCTGCGCGACGCGGCACTGCACTTCGACGGGATGGTCAAGAAGGTACCCATCGGTACCGGCCGCGACGGCGAGCCGCTGTACCTCAACGCGGAGTTCCTCGACGGTACCCGCGGCGCGCACGTGTCGATCTCCGGCATCTCCGGTGTGGCGACCAAGACCAGCTTCGCCACGTTCCTGCTGTACTCGGTGTTCCGCAGCGGCGTGCTCGGTGCCGAGGCGACCAACACCAAGGCGCTGATCTTCAACGTCAAGGGCGAGGACCTGCTGTTCCTGGACCACCCCAACCTGCGCCTGGACGAGGCCACCGAGCTGGCGTACGCGAAGCTGGGCCTGCCGGCCACCGCGTTTCCGGACGTGGCGGTGCTGGCGCCGGCCCGGGTCGGCGACCCCAGCGGTACCCCCGACGTGTCCAGCCGGCACGCCGGGGTGGACGCGTTCTACTGGACCCTGGCCGAGTTCTGCGCCGAGCGGCTGCTGCCGTACGTGTTCGCCGACGCCGACGACGAGCGCCAGCAGTACACGATGGTGGTGCACGCGGTCACCGCCCACCTGGCCCGGGTGGCCACCCCGGCCGACGGTGGCGTGGTGATCGACGGTACCCGGCTCGGCTCGTACCCGGACCTGGTCGACTTCATCGTGGCGGCGCTGGGCGACGAGGACGGCCGGGCGTTCTGGGCCGGCTCGGCGGTCGGCATGGGTACGGTCAACGCCTTCTCCCGGCGGCTGATCGCGTCCAAGCGGGACCTGGCCCGGCTGGTCCGTGGCGACCTGCCGCCGGACCGGCCGCACGTGGTCAACACCGCCGAGCGGGCCCAGGTGACCGTGGTGGACCTGCACAACCTGCCGGACCGGGCGCAGCGCTTCGTGGTCGGCGTGATCCTCAAGTCCGAGTTCGAGCGCAAGGAGAAGGCGGCCACCCGCCGCCCGCTGCTGTTCGTGGTGCTCGACGAGCTGAACAAGTACGCACCGCGCGAGGGCAGCAGCCCGATCAAGGAGGTCCTGCTGGACATCGCCGAACGCGGGCGCAGCCTGGGCGTGATCCTCATCGGCGCGCAGCAGACCGCGAGCGAGGTGGAGCGGCGGATCGTGACCAACTCGGCGATCAAGGTGGTCGGCCGGCTGGACCCGGCCGAGGCGTCCCGCCCGGAGTACGGGTTCCTGCCCGGGGCGCAGCGGGCCCGGGCGCTGATCGCCAAGCCGGGCACCATGTTCGTCAGCCAGCCGGAGCTGCCGGTACCGCTGGTGGTGGCGTTCCCGTTCCCGGCCTGGGCCAGCCGGGTGGACGAGGCCGGCGCGGCGCCCCGGACCACGCTGCGCTCGCTGACCCAGGCGGTGGAGCCGTTCGCGGTGGTGGGCGGGCGTACCCCCGGAGCCGCGCTGTCCGACGACGACATCCCGTTCTAGGCAGGTCCACGGATGAGAATCCTGCACACCTCCGACTGGCACGTCGGCAAGGTCCTCAAAGGACAGTCGCGTGTGGACGACCAGATCGCGGCGCTGGCCCGGGTGGTGGAGATCGCCCGGGCGCAGCAGCCGGATCTGGTGATCGTGGCCGGCGACCTGTACGACACGGCCGCACCCACGCCGGACGCCACCCGGATCGTCACCCGGGCGCTGTCGGCGTTGCGTAGCACCGGTGCCACCGTGGTGGCGATCGCCGGCAACCACGACAACGGGCCGGCCCTGGATGCGCTGCGGTCCTGGGCCGACGCGGCCGGCATCACCATCCGGGGCTCGGTCCGGGACAGCCCGGCCGAGCACGTCGTCACCGGTACCACCACGGCCGGGGAGCCGTGGCGGCTGGTGGCGCTGCCGTTCCTGTCCCAGCGGTACGCGGTGCGGGCCACCGAGATGTTCTCGCTGACCGCGGCCGAGGCCAACCAGACGTACGCCGACCACGTGGCCCGGCTGCTCGCGGTGCTGTGCGAGCCGGCGCCCGGCGAGCCGGCCGCGGTCAACCTCGTCACCGCGCACCTGACCGTGGTCGGCGGTACCACCGGCGGCGGCGAACGGGACGCGCACACCATCGCGGCGTACGCGGTGCCGGCGTCCGTGTTCCCGGCCAGCACCGGGTACGTGGCCCTGGGCCACCTGCACCGGGCACAGTCGATCGTCGGGCCGTGCCCGATCCGGTACAGCGGGGCGCCGCTGGCGGTGGACTTCGGCGAGCAGGAGAACACCGCCTCGGTGGCCGTGGTGGACCTGGGGCTGACCAGCGCGGCCCGGGTCCAGGAGGTACCGGTGGGCGCCGGTACCGCGCTGCGTACCGTCCGCGGTACCCTCGCCGAACTGTCCACTGTGGAGGACAAGGAGTCCTGGCTGCGGGTGTACGTGCGGGAGAAGCCCCGGGCCGGGCTGCGCGAGGCGGTACAGGAGCTGCTGCCCCGGGCGCTGGAGGTGCGCATCGACCCGGAACTGGCCGAACTGTCCACAGTGGCCGGTGGCACCCGGGCGCGCCGGGCCGGGCGGGCCGCCCGGGACCTGTTCGCCGACTACCTGACCGCCCGCGGGCACGACGACCCGGCGGTACGGGAACTGTTCGACCGGCTGCACGCGGAGGTGACCGGCTAGATGCGACCGTTGCGGCTGGACCTGCACGGCTTCACGGTCTTCCGCGAGCCGGTGGTGGTGGACTTCACCGACACCGACTTCTTCGCCCTGGTCGGGCCGACCGGCTCGGGCAAGTCCACCGTGCTCGACGCGATCTGCTTCGCGCTGTACGGCACGGTACCGCGCTGGGGCGACCGGCGGGCCATCGCCAACGCGCTGGCGCCGTCGGCCGCGACCGCCCGGGTACGGCTGGTGTTCGAGGTGGCCGGGGCGCGGTACGTGGCCACCCGGGTGGTCCGCCGCGACGGCAAGGGCCGGGTCGCCACCAGCCACGCCGGGCTGGAACTGCTGCCGCCCGGGTTCGATCTGTCCCAACTGGACGGTGAGCTGACCGAGCTGGGCCAGCCACTGGCCGGTACCCCGGGTGAACTGGACGCGGCCGTACTGGACGTGGTGGGCCTACCGTACGACCAGTTCACCGCGTGCGTGGTGCTGCCGCAGGGCGCGTTCGCCGAGTTCCTGCACGCCAAACCCGCGGCGCGGCAACAGATCCTGGTGAACCTGCTCGGCCTGTCGGTGTACGAGAAGGTACGCGACCAGGCCACCGACCGCGGCCGTACCGCGGAGGCGGCGCTGGCCGCCAGCGACCGGCTACTGGCCGAACTCGCCGACGCCACGCCCGAGGCCCTCGCCGCGGCGCAGCAGCGCGAGGACATCCTGCGGGACCTGGCCGCCCGGCTCGACACGCTGGTACCGGCGCTGGTGGCGGCCCGGGCCCGGGCCGTCTCGGCGCACCAGGAGCTGGCCGCGCTGGACGCCGACCTCGACCGGCTGGGCCGGGTGAGCGTACCGGCCGACGGTACCGGCGTGGCCGAGGCGCTGCGCCAGGCCGCCGCGGCACAGGCGCGGACCGCGGCCGAGGTGGCCGCCGCCGAGGAGGACGAGGAGAAGCTGCGCGCCGCCGCCGGTGCGGCCGGCGACCCGGCGGCGCTGCACCGGCTGCTCGACGCGTACGACGAACGGGACCGGCTGGCCGGCCAGGTGGCCCAGCTGTCCGAGGCGCTGGCACCGGCGCAGCGGGCGCACGCCGAGGCGGTACGGGCGCACGAACGTGCGGCCGGTACGGCGCAACAGGCCCAGGCGGCCGTGGCCACCGCCGCCGCCGAGCTGGAACAGGCCCGTACCGCCGACCGGGCCGCCAGCCTACGCCCGCACCTGCGGGCCGGGCAGCCGTGCCCGGTGTGCGAGCAGCCGGTGGCCAGCGTGCCGGCGGTACCGGCCTCGCGGGCCATGACCGCGGCCAACGCGGCGCTGGAACGGGCCCAGCAGGCGGCCACCCGGGCCGGTACCGCGCTGTCGGCCGCCGACGGTACCGTGCGCGAGCGCGACCGTACCCTGGTCGCCGCGCGTACCCGCCGGGACCAGGCCGCCACGCGACTGTCCGAACTGGACAGTCAGCTCGCCGGGGCGGCCGGGGCCGGGGCGGTACGCGACGCACTGGCCGAGGTGGAGTCGTTGACCGCGCAGGTGACCCGGGCCGGGGTACGGGTCCGCGCGGCGCGGGAGGCCGCCCGGGCCGCCACCGCCGCCGCCCGGACGGCCACCGACCGGGAGAAGGCCGCCTGGCAGCGCTTCGACGCGGTACGCGACGCGCTGGCCACGCTCGGGCCGCCGGCCGCGGACCGGGGCGACCTGGCCGGCGCCTGGACCGCGCTGGCCGGCTGGGCCGCCACGGCGACCGGGCAGCTCCGGGTACGCCGGGCGGAGCTGGCCCGCGCCGCGGCTGCGGCGGACGACAGCGCCGGTACCGCCCGGGACGCGATCGTGGCACTGTTCACACGTGCCGGGCTGGCCGTACCGCCGGAGCCGCCGGGGACAGGCGAGGCCGGTACCGGCGAGGGGTACACCCGGGCCGCCGCGGTGGCCGCCGAGCGGGCCCGGGCCGGGTCGGCCCGGCTGGCCGAGCGGCGCGAGCAGGCACAGGCGCTACGCGCGCAGCGGGCCGGGCACGAACGCGACGCCCAGGTGGCCAAGGCGCTGGCCGGGCACCTGCGGGCCAACAACTTCGAGCGCTGGCTGCTGGAGGAGGCGCTGGACACCCTGGTCGACGGCGCGTCGCGGATCCTGCGCGACCTGTCCGGCGGCCAGTACGAGCTGGTGCACGAGCGCGGCGAGTTCGCCGTGCTGGACCACCACGACGCGGGGCTGCGCCGGGCGGTCCGCACGCTGTCCGGCGGGGAGACGTTCCAGGCCTCGCTGGCCCTGGCACTGGCCCTGTCCGAGCAGCTCGCGGGCATGTCCACCGGCACGGCCAGCCTGGAATCCATCGTCCTGGACGAGGGCTTCGGCACCCTGGACACGTCCACATTGGACACCGTGGCCGCGACGCTGGAGAACCTGGCCGCGCGCGGGGACCGGATGGTCGGCGTGGTCACCCACGTGACCGCGCTGGCGGAGCGGATTCCGGTACGGTTCGAGGTACGCAAGGATGCCCGTACCGCGAGCATCACCCGGACCGGCCTGTGACCGGGTACGCTCCACTGTGGACAGGGAGGCGCCGGTGAGCCTGGTCTGGGACCCGTGGGACCCGGGGTACACCCGGGCCGCCGAGGACGACGGTCCCGGTACCGAGAGCAACGCCACCGTCGACCCCGACGTGGAGCGCCCGGTGGCGTCCTGGCAGGCGCTGCCCGCACCGGCCGGCCTGCGCCCGCCGGACGTGGTGCTGTTCGTCGACGGGGTGCTGCGCAACGACGCCCGCGGCTGGTTCATCGAGCCGGACGGGACCAGCCACCCCACCCTGGCCGCCTCGTACGCCGCCGGGGTGGTACGGACCGACGCCCGCCGTGGCGTGGCCGAGGTCGTGCCGCGGCCCCAGGTGCAGCGGGCGCTGCTGAGCCCGGCGACCGGCGCGCGGGCGATCGGGGCCGCGCCGGCCCGGTACACCGCGCACCGGGTACCGGGTGGCACCAAGCAGCTCGACGCCGCACTGCGTACCCTGATGCGCGCGCTGGAGGTGGCGGTCACCCGGGCAGCCCGCGACGGTACCGGCGACGACCTGATCGTCGCCGACGGGCGGCTGCACCGCCACCGCGAACTTCCCCGTGCGCTGGGCTGCGTGAAGACCCAGACCGGCCGGTACCTGCCGCCCGCGCTGACGTCCGTGGTGACCTCGCTGCCGCCGGGGCACCGTACCCCGGTGTTCCGGCTCAGCAGCCTCTACTCGTGGTACCTGCGGCTACCCGGCCCGGCCGGCGGCCCGTGGAGCGGCATCGTCCGGGTCGAGTGCTCCGGCGACCTGCCGGTGGCCGGGGCGGTCGAGTTGGCCGACCTGTCCGCGGTGACGCTGCCCCGGTTCGCGTCCAACCCGTACAAGGATCCGCGCGCCCCGCAGAACCTGGTCCCGGTGGCGGGACTGGAACGCCGGCTGCGCGGGCTGCTGGGCGATCCCCGGCTGCTGCACCGGCTGGTCCGCGCGGCCAGCACCGCCGACGCGGCAGCCGACACCGCCGGCGTGGCGGCCGGCGCCCCCGGGACCGGATGAGTCCACATCGGACGATGCCGCTGCCGGCCCGGTACGACCTGGCCGGTACCCTCGGCGCGCTGCGCGGCAACCACGGGCCGGATCCGGTGGCCCGGCTGGACCGGGCCGCGGGCGAGCTGTGGTGGGCCTGCCGTACCCCGGCCGGGCCGGGCACGCTGCACCTGTGCCGTACCGGCGGCGAGCTGCACGCCAGCGGGTACGGCCCGGGCGCGCCGTGGCTGGTCGAGCACGCCGACGCGATCGCCGGCCTGCGCGACGACGTGGCGCCGTTCGAGCCGATGGCCGCGGCGCACCCGGTACTGCGCCGGGCCTGGCACGCCCGGGGCGGGCTGCGGCTGGTCCGTACCGGCCGGGTCTTCGCCCAGGCGGTACCGGCGGTGCTGGGCCAGAAGGTGACTGGCCGGGAGGCCGGCGCGGCGTACGCGGCGCTGCTCCGGCACTTCGGCGAGCCGGCGCCGGTACCGGCCGGTGGTGCCGGTCCCCGGCTGCTGCTGCCGCCGGACCCGGCCGCGGTGGCGGCCACGCCGTACTGGGTGTTCCACCCGTTCGGGCTGGAGCAGCGCCGGGCACAGGCACTGCTGCGGGTGGCCGCGGTGGCGGCCCGGCTGGAGGCGGCGCCGGACGCGGCGGCCGCGACCGCGCTGCTGACCTCGCTGCCGGGCATCGGCGCGTGGACCGCGGCGGAGATCGTACGGGTGGCGTACGGCGACCCGGA
>Ga0075024_100000788_pt1 | contig 12173 bp, 8 predicted proteins | sample Str013_2_FD_71389 | JGI IMG/M metagenome (GOLD analysis project Ga0075024, IMG submission 71389) | Freshwater sediment microbial communities in response to fracking from Pennsylvania, USA - Straight Creek_MetaG_SC_2013 | ecosystem: Environmental > Aquatic > Freshwater > Creek > Sediment... | reverse complement strand
GGTGATCACGGCGCCGTTGGCATAGGAGGCGGCCGCCTTTTGCACATTGGGCTTGGCGCGGAAGGCAACCCCGAGCCCGGCAGCCTTCAGCATATCGAGATCATTGGCGCCGTCGCCGACGGCCATCGTGGCATCCGGCTCGAGCTGCAGCTTCCGGGTCAGGTGCTCGAGTGCTGCGAGCTTGGCTGCGCGCCCGAGGATCGGCTTTTGCACGCGCCCGGTCAGTTTGCCGTCAGCGATTTCGAGCGAGTTGGCCTGATGCGTGTCGAAGCCGAGGCGTTTGGCGATCTTTTCGGTGAAGAAAGTGAATCCGCCCGAGACCAGGGCGCAAAAGGCTCCCTCCGCTTTCATGGTTCCGAGCAGCGTCTCCGCCCCCTGCATCAGGCTGACGCGCTTTTCGTAGACCTCATCGAGTATGCGGGCATCGAGCCCCTTCAGCAGCGCCACCCGCTGTACGAGTGCGGTCTCGAAGTCGAGCTCGCCGCGCATCGCCCGATCGGTAATGTCTGCCACCTGCGACCGCAAGCCGACATAGTCGGCGAGCTCATCGAGGCACTCCTGCTGGATGATCGTCGACTCCATGTCGGCGACGAGCAGGCGTTTGCGGCGGCGGGCAACGGGTAGCAGCGCCATATCGATCGGCTTGGAACCGAGCACCTCGGCACGGATCGCGGTGTCGCAAAGGTCTTGCAGAACAGCGTACGGGAACTCGTCATCGACCTCGACGCCGATCTCGCAGGATTCGCTCGGCGCCAGCCAGTGCGGAGGTCGGCGCTTGATGCTGGGGATGCGACCGTGAATATCGATCACGATCCCGCGCGTCAGCACCGGTCCCCCGGGCGGCGCGATCAGGGTCAGGGCAAAATCGGGCATGCATGCGTCCGCGGTTGACAACAAGGACAAGGTAGTAGCCGGAATCAACGGGGCGGGAAACACACACGTGGCGACATTGCCAGGGCCATTGCATTCATCCCCCAAAGGCTGGCGCTTGGCCAACCGCCCGCAGCGTCTCACAATGTTACTGTCCGCAGTTGGCTGCTAACCATCAAATCTTTCGCCGAATTCAGCGAATGTTCAGAGCGGTCGGGCATGTTGAGCACCTGAAATCGCAATGGACGTCCAGTAGCGGGGAGCAGTTTGATGGGGTTGCCGAATTTTGGTCTTGTCGCCATGCTGGCGGTGTGCCTGGTGCCGAGCCTGGCAAATGCCGGGGTGGTGGCGAAAGTTGATGTCAAACGCCAGACGATGAGCGTCTACGTCGATGGCCAGCTCAAACACGAATGGCCGGTTTCGACCGCGCGGAAGGGGTATGTGACGCCCGGCGGCAAATACCGCCCCGAGCGCCTCGAGCGGATGTGGTACTCGAAGAAATATGACAATGCGCCCATGCCCTATGCCGTGTTCTACAACGGCGGGTATGCTATTCATGGCACGCAGGCGACCCGCGGCCTCGGCCGGCCGGCTTCCCATGGATGTGTCCGACTTCGGACCGACAACGCGGCGCGCTTCTACAACCTCGTTCGCACGCATGGCGAGCGCGAAACGCGGATCCTGATCGACGGCTGATCTGGCGGCTCGCCGGCCGGGTTGGCGCTTGGCGCGGTGATCCAAGCTGCTTATCTGTGGCGTATCCCGTTCACGTTGAGGAGCGGGAGATCATGGTTGTCAGTGAATTTGCCGCGCCGCCGCAAGGGCTGGCACAGGGCTTCGGCAGGGTGATCGGTCGGATCGGGATGGCGGATCTGCTGAAACGTGTGGCCGAGTGCCGGGACCAGCAGGCCTTCGGGGAGCTGTTTTCAGCTTATGCGCCCCGCGTCAAGTCGTACATGATGCGGCAGGGAGCGGATGCGGCGACGGCGGAGGAGTTGACGCAGGAGACGCTGCTGACGGTTTGGCGAAAGGCGGCACTCTATTCGAGTGAGAAGGGCAGTGCGGCCACCTGGATTTTCACCATCGCCCGCAATTTGCGGATCGACCGATTGCGGCGCGAAGTGGTTTGGCAGGCGCTTCCCGACGAAGCTGATGAGATCGCCGGCGACGATCAGCCCGCCGATGAGGCGGCCTCGGCGCGGGAGCGGGAGGCGCGGGTGCAATCCGCGCTCGCCGAGCTGCCGGCCGATCAGCGTGACATCGTGAACCTGGCGTTCATCGAAGGTCTGTCCCACAGCGAGCTGGCGCAGCGCCTTGGGCTCCCGCTCGGCACGGTCAAGTCGCGCATGCGATTGGCCTACCAAAAAATACGTTCCGCACTCGAGGATTTGCAATGACGATCAGCCACCATCCAGGAGAAGCCACGCTGATGAGCTATGCGGCCGGCAGTCTGGGCGAGGCGCTGTCGGCGTTGGTCGCCGCGCATGCGGCCATCTGTCCCCGCTGCCGCGGGCAAATCCGCGATCTCGAGCTGATCGGAGGCGTCTTGCTGAACCAGGCGCGCGAAGCGGCCAATACCCCGAGCCGGCTGGCTATCCCGCCGCTCCCAGAGCCCGCGACCCGATCCGCGGGCGTGCGACGGGCACGGGGCGCTGCCGGCGAAGACGCATCAGGTGCAATGGGGTTGAGATTGGGCATCGACCTCGACCAGGTGCGCTGGCGGCGGCTCGGCCCCGGCGTCTGGCATCACCCATTGCCGCTGTCGGGAGCGGCGCACGGCGATTTGCGGCTGTTGCGGGTGGCGCCGGGGCAAAAGGTTCCCGAGCACGGGCACGGCGGCACGGAGCTGACGCTGGTGCTGAAGGGGGCGTATCGGGACAGCTCGGGCACGTTCGGCGTCGGCGATATCGAGGACGTCGATGACGAAACTCAGCACCAGCCCATAGCGGACGCGGATACTGGATGCATCTGCCTGCTCGCCAGCGAGCGGCCTGCCCGCTTCAAGGGCTGGGTCAGCCGGTTGCTGCAGCCGCTGACCGGGCTTTGATTGGGCGCCCTCAAGAGCGCTCCGGTACCGCCAGCCTGGCCAGGGCCGAGGCATCCTGGCATGCCTCGAGTCCCCACACGCCATCGATCAGCAGTTGGGTTTGCTGTTCCGCGATCCGGGTGGCCGCCGCGGTGCGCAGTTTCATCTCGATGTCCGCGTCCGTCATGGGATTGGCCGGGCTGCCGCGCGTCGCCGCTATGGCCAGGCTGTGTTTGTTGCCATCCCCGGTCCAGATTTCGATGCGTCCCGCGATGGTCGCAATGGCCGGATCGCGACGCACCTCGACCTTGCGCCGGATCGCGATCACGTCGGGGTTCTGCGCGCACGCGTCGGTGAACTCCTCGACCCCCGCGCGTCCGAACACCAGCGCGGCGGCGACGGCATGCTGCACGCTGACCTGCGCCTCGCGTCCCGTCGTGATCTCCGGCCGGTCCGTGCGGTCGCTGAGCAGCGGGTTGCCGGTGAGCACGATCCGCTCGATGCGCGCCCCCTTGTGGGTGCGTCGCCAGTCGAGCACGCCGTCGAGGAACGGATGGATGACGAAGCCGCAGGGATAGGGCTTGATGGAATTCTGCATGATCTCCCAGCTCTCGCCCCAGCCTTCGGTGATGGCCTCCCACTTCGGCGGCTCGCCCATGGCGTTGAAAAAGCCTTGCACGCCGGCCAGCGGTTCCGGCGGGCCTTCGAAGCCCTTGTCCGCCAGCAGCGCGGCCCACAAGCCGTTGCGCGCGGCATTGCCGACGCTGATGCTCTTGGCCGGCCAGCCGAGACACTCACACAGGCCCGAGGACTGCGTCGCCGCGTTGCCGAGCGCCCAGACCAGCTTCTGCTCGGTGAGGCCGAGCAGTCTTCCTGCCCCTGCGGCGGCGCCGAATACGCCGCACGTCGAGGCGATGTGCCAGCCCTTGGCATAGTGACCGGGGGACATGACACGGCCGATACGGCACTCGATCTCAAAACCGAGCGTGAAGGCCAGCAGCAGCTCAGTGCCGGTGACAATTCGCAGCTCCGACAGGGCCAGCAGCGCCGGCGCCAGCGGCGCCGTCGGGTGGATCACGGTCGGCAGATGCGTGTCGCAGAAGTCGAACACATTGGCGCTGGCGGCGTTCAGGAAGGCGGCGCTGAGCGCGTCAACGCGCTCGGACCGGCCGATGACGCTGGCCTGCCGGCTGCCGGTGAGCTCGGCGAGGGATTTCAGCGCAATCTCCACAGGCCCGGTTCGGCTGCCGCTCAATGCGACCGCAAAGAAGTTCAGCAGCGCGCGCTTTGCCTCCTGCCGCGCCGACCCGGGCACGTCCTGCCAACGGGTGTCGGCGACAAAACGGGCGAGGCGCTGAGTAGTCCCTGGTCTGGGCTGCATGCGAGTGGTCCGTCCCTCTTGAAAAATTCCGGTTGTGAGGATTGCGCGCACGAGCGCAGCTCGGTTTTGACATGCGAAGCGCTTTCTCAGCATCGCTCCCGCCCGCCCGCCATTCAAGCACCGCGCAGGGCGACACATGCAAGTCCCGGGACGCCCCGCTGGCTGAGCACGCAGGGGAGGGTATTTCTCAAGGCATCAAGATGCTATATGTTTTGCGTACATAGCAAGTAACCGTCAAATGCATCGTGGCCTTTGGGGGGGCCGAATGAAGGCAATGTCGCATGGCGCGTATTTTCATCAGTCATTCCAGTGCCAACAGTGCCGAAGCCCTGGCCTTGCGGGACTGGCTGGTCTCGCAGGGCTGGAATGATCTGTTCCTCGATATCCATCCGACCGACGGGCTGCGCGCGGGTGACCGCTGGCAGGCGGCGCTCAGGGCCTCGATCGGCCGCTGCCGGGCGGTGATCTTCTGTTTGTCGCCGCAATGGTGCGACTCCCCGCATTGCCTGTCCGAATTCAACGAGGCGATGCACGTGGGGGCGGCGCCGGTCGGCGTCATTGTCCAGCCGGTGCCGCTCGATCGCGTTCCGGGCGAAATGACCAAGGTCTGGCAGGTCGTCGATCTTTCGCACGGCGGCACCCCGGCGAGCTTCCTGGTCGCGCCGCCCCCCGAGCGCCGTCCCGTGGCCGTCACGTTCCCGCAGGAGGAGCTGGGGCGCCTTCACGCGGGGCTGGCGGCGCTGGGCCTCGTCGGCTTCGACACCAACAGCTTTCCCTGGCCGCCACCGGGCGAGCCGGCACGCGCGCCCTATCGTGGACTGGCGCCGCTGGAGGCGGGCGATGCCGGCGTGTTTTTCGGCCGCGACAGCGATCTCGTGCGCGGCCGCGAGGCGATGATGGGACTGCGCGAGAAAGGTGGCCGTCAGCTGCTGGTCATCCTCGGCGCGTCGGGCGCGGGCAAGTCCTCCTTCCTGCGCGCCGGGCTGCTGCCGCGATTGCAGCGCGAGGACCGCGATTTCTTCGTGCTGCCGGTGGTGCGGCCGAAATCGGCGGCCCTGAACGGCGAGGACGGGCTGGTTGCGAGCCTCGCCGGCGCCTTCGAACACCTCAAAGTGCTGCGCGCGCCGGGAGATCTGCGCCAGGCCCTGCAGCACGATCCCCATGCGTTGCCGCCGCTGCTGGAGGAATTGCAGGCCCTCGCGGCCAATCGCATGATCGGTGAGGGCAGGCCGCAGATCGACAGGCCGCCGACCGTCGTGATCGCGATCGATCAGGCCGAGGAGCTGTTTGCCCCCGAGGGAGCCGCGGAAGCCGAGGCATTCCTGCAGCACATCGGCTCGGGCCTGCGGCGGGGCCCGGAAACGATCCTGCTGGCGACCATCCGATCGGATCGGTTCGAGCCATTGCAGAAGGCGGCGACGCGCCTCGACCTGCCGACGCTCGAGCCGTTCAACCTCGGCCCCGTGACGCCGTTTGCCTTTCGCCAGGCGATCACGCGGCCGGGCGAGCGGTGCGATCCGGCGATCGCGGTCGGGCCGCGACTGGTCGACCGGCTGATCGCCGACACCGCCGCGCAAGGCGCCGATCCGCTGCCGTTGCTGGCGTTTTCGCTGCAGCGGCTCTATCTCGACTATGGCCGCACCACGCGCCGGCTGTCATTGCCTCACTACGAGGCGCTGGGCGGGCTTGCCGGATCCATCGATGCGGCATTGCGGGAGGCGTTTGCCGAGCCCGCCCGCACGCCCGTCATCCCCGCCGATGCGGTGGAGCAGGAGCACGTGCTCGAAGCCACCTTCATTCCGGCCCTTGCCGATATCAACGAGGCCAACGACGAGCCGCTCCGGCGCATCGCCGCCGAGAGCGAGATCCCCGAGGCCGGACGCAACATCGTCACCCGCCTGATCGACAAGCGGCTCTTGGTGCGCGCCGTCCGCAAGCGCGGCGATGGTACGCAGGAGCCGACCATCGAGGTGGCGCACGAGGCGTTGCTGCGCCAGTGGCCGACCCTGCGGCGCATGCTGGACCGCAAGTCCGCCGACCTCAAGCTGATGCAGGCGGTCGAACGATCCGCCGACGCCTGGAACCGCAAGGCGCGCGATGTCGAATGGCTCGAGCACCATGGCGACCGTCTGGCGTCGGCGGAAGCCCTCGTCGGTCAGCCGACATTCGCCCGGCGCATGAACGAGGCCTCGCGGGCCTACCTGCTGGCGTGCCGTCAGGCGGACAACCAGGCCCGGCAGGAGGAGCGCGACCGCCTCGACCGCGAGCGCGCCCAGATCGCGGCAACGCAACAGGCCCAGGAGCAGACCCGGCGCTCGCAGCGGCGCGCGCACGTGATGCTGTATGGCCTGCTGCTGCTGGCGCTCGGCACCTTCGTGGGGGCGCTCTGGCAGACCCGCCGGGCCGCCGAGCGGGAAGCCATCGTGATGAGCTCCATTGCCCAGCGCGCCATCACCGAGGGGCGCTACGACCGCGCCATGCGCATTGCCGTGCAGGGCCTGCCGCCCATGGGCTCCCCGCATCTGCTCAAGCCATGGTCGACGGCGCTGGAGACGCAGCTGGCGACGGCGGCCGAGTTCAGTCAATTGAAAGTGCTGTTCGCCGGCCACGAGGACGGCGTGCTGAGTGCCGAGTTCAATCATGATGCCACGCGCGTCGTCACGGCTTCACTCGACAAGACGGCGCGGATCTGGGACGCGGCCCGGGGCACTCAGCTCCTCACGCTGAAGGGCCACGAGGAAGGCGTGATGAGCGCCGCATACAGCCCGGACGGGACGCGTGTCGTGACGTCCTCGCTCGACAAAACGGCGCGGATCTGGGATGCGAGGAGCGGCAATGAAATCGTGACATGCTCCGGCCACCAGGACCAATTGCGCGCCGCGGCCTTCAGTCTCGACGGCTCACGGATCGTGACAGCCTCGCTCGACAAAACGGCGCGGGTCTGGGATGCAACGAGCGGCAAGGAGATGGTCGCGCTCAATGGCCACAAGGCCAGCGTCTTCAATGCCGCGTTCAGCCCGGACGGACTGAGGATCGTGACCGCGTCCAGCGACAAGACGGCCAAGATCTGGGATGCCGCGAGCGGCGCCGAGATAATTACGCTGGCCGGCCACCAGGATCAAGTTTGGAGCGCTGTGTACAGCCACGATGGCAAGCGTATTGTGACGGCATCCTACGACAAGACGGCCCGGGTGTGGGATGCCGTGACCGGCGCAGAGATCGCTGTTCTGAAAGGTCACGAGGCGGGCGTGCGGACCGCCGCGTTCAGCGCGGATGGGACGCGGATCGTCACGGCCTCACGCGATCGGACGGCGCGGGTCTGGGACATTGCCCGCAGCACCGAGCTCACCGTCCTGAGGGGGCATGAGGAAATTGTCTGGAGCGCCTCGATCAGCCCCGACGGGCTGCGCATCCTCACCTCCTCGGGGGACAAGACGGCCCGGATCTGGGATGCGGGTCGCGGCGTCGAGATTGCCGTGCTCCGGGGGCACGCCAGCGGATTGCGAACGGCGGCATTCAGCCCCGACGGCCGCCGCGTGCTCACGTCGTCCTATGACAAGACCTCGCGGCTGTGGGACATCGAGGCAGGAAAAGACATCGCCGTCCTGCGGGGCCACGAGGATCAGGTGAGGAGCGCGGCGTTCAGCGCCGACGGCCTGCGGATCGTGTCGTCATCCTACGACAAGACCGCACGGGTCTGGGACGTTGCCAGCGGCAAGCAGACCCTCACGCTCAGGGGCCACGATGGCGCCGTGCTGAGCGCCGCGTTCGCCCCCGACGGCACACAGATTGTAACGTCGTCGCTCGATAAAACAGCGCGGGTTTGGGATGCGAGGAGCGGCAAGCCGGCCAGCGTCCTTTCCGGCCACACCGAGCAGGTGCGCGGCGCAGCGTTCAGTCCGGACGGCAGGCTGATCGTCACCGCATCGCTCGACCGCTCGGCGCGGATTTGGGACGCCGCCACCGGCAAGCAGTTGATCGAGCTGAAAGGCCACACCGACCAGGTCTGGAGCGCCAGCTACAGTCCGGATGGGAAGTGGATCGTCACGGCCTCGCTCGACAAGACCGCGCGCCTGTGGGACGCGGCGAGCGGGACCCCGTTGAAATCCCTGAAAGGTCACGAGGCCGGGGTCAGCAGCGCCGCGTTCAGCCATGACGGAACGCGGATCGTGACGACATCGCTCGATAGGACCGCGCGGGTGTGGGATGCAGCGCTCGGCAGTGAGATCACCACATTGAGAGGGCATGGCGACGAGGTGCTTTCAGCTGCCTTCAGCCCGGACGGCGCGCGCATCGTGACCGCGTCCCTCGATAAAACCGCCCGGATCTGGGATCTCGGGACCGCGACGCTGGTCCGCGGCGAACGGCTGCGCGAGAAGGTCTGCCGCGACAAGCTCGTCGGGGCCGAAGCCTTTACCGCAGCCGATGCGGACGATCCCATTCTCAGCGGTCTTGCACGAACCAGGCCCTGCGAGCGGTATGGGCCGCTGGTGCCAGCGTACTGGCGGCTGCTGCTTGGCCGCTGGGTCGGCGGGCCAGCATCGATCGGGATGGCCCAGGTACCCCCGCCCGCTCCAGCACATCGTTGAAATTCAGAACAACATTGCGCAACCTGCTCCCCTCCCCCGCTCGTGCTGTGATTTGCGCACAGGCTCATCGGCCAAGCCGCCGATGCTACGAGATGCCTTGATGAGAACAAATGGTCAGAAGAGGACTCGAAAATGGCACCTAACATATTGATTTAACAAGAGTCATTTTTGTCAATCATTGTTCGCACTGTCGCATGAACTGCCGAGAAAAAAGCGAGGCGGTTCGAGTCCAGACTGTTGCAAAGTGGGTATTTTTGAAGCTATTTTGAACATCGTTCAAAGTAGCTTCCGCGATCAGTTGAAAATCACATAATCCGATCCCAATATTCTTGATTGCATCCAGCGCGGGGGCCGCGCGATCCATGATGCGGGCAACGACAACGTGCGATGCAGGCAAGATTTGGGTTACGCGCAGCGGCCGTCCGGGAACAGGGGATGATCACAGGAGCCGAAATGATCAACGCAGCCCACTAATTGGCACTACGCCGCCAACTCCCGCTCGATGCCGAGATGCTTTTCGATGGCGCGGATGCGCAGGGCGAGTCCGTCGATTTCCTTGGCGTAGCCGACCATGCCGGCCACCTTGCCCGCTGAAAAATCCGTGCCGACCGAGGATACCGTGGTTGCTGTGGGCGAGGTCCGGCATGAAGCCGGCCCAGATGGGCAGTCGCTGACCGCTCTGGAATGGTTCGACCTCAACCTCGATCGGGTGGAAATAGAGGGGCCGGCTTTCACCTGCGACAACACCGCTGGCATGTTGTAGCTCGCCGGCCATGACGTCGATACCGAGAAGCTCGGCGACCTCGGCGGGGAAGACGCAGTAATCGGCGCCACTGTCGACGAGTGCTTCGTAGCCGATCGCGGAGGACGACGGGTCGCGTGGATTGCGGATCAGTATCGGAATAATGGGACGTGTGAAATCCGGACTATCGGGCACACGAATGCGCTTGTACTCAAACTTCATAGCCGACAAAGGCTTCGAGGGTATCGGGGACGCGGTACAGGAAATGCAGCCGAGGTCCTGCGACTTCGTGCGCATGCTGGGCGGTGGCGGCGGAGGCGAGCACGGTGGTTTCGTCTTCGGCGAGCGCGACCCACATGCCGCGGTATTGATCAAACAGATGCGTCCAGTCTTTTGCCATACGTAGTCAGTATACCATGGAAACGTCCCGCCTCGGGCGTATGAGCGGTTGTATGACGTTGGGGTGTTCGAGGTGTGCACGTCCCATGTCGCAGAGGTTATCTTGTGCGACACATGAAGGTTGGCTCTGTTGAGCCATTCCCTGCCGACGGCAATATCAGTGTCCGCTCGCCAAGCTCGTGATCGGCTCACCGCCGATTGTCGGGCGATCGGGCGTGGCATCCTTCCAGCGTACCGAACCGATGGGGCGCTGCAGCATCCGGCGTATCCGAACCGGTTCAGGACCCAGATGGAATTCGATGGCGCGGTCGTGTAGGGCGCGTTCCGATTGCGTCGACCGGTTCCGCTGCCGCAGATAATCGTGCCAGGTCGGACAATGATACCGCTCCGTCCAGAGCGCCGGATCGGCAATGTCTCGTGCGATCGACCACCCATAGGCGCCATTACGCTGCCGGCTCAGCTGGACGTGCTGCATGACGGCGTAGAACAGTCGCGCCTGCGCGGGATCGACGCGATACTCGATCTCGACCACGATCGGGCCGCTACGCGCAGTCAGCGAGAGAACGACGTCGGGATCGGGCAGGACTTCCAGCGCTTGCTCATTCCGGCCGCCAACCGGCGGCATGCGCATCCAGCGGCCGAGCAGCGGTGATGCGAACAGGGCGGCGCCGGATATGAGGAGGGCTTGCTCCAGTCCGAGCGCATTCGAGACACTCCCCCATCCCCAGCTACCGACCGCGATCCCGCCGGCGATGGCAGCCTGAAAGGCCGCCAATGCGCGCCCCGTCACCCAGCGTGGGGCAGCGAGCTGAACGCCGACGTTGAAGAGTGTGGCCGTTGCCGTCCACCCGGCACCGACAAAGAGGAGCGCACACGCGGTCAGAACCGGCGAACGGCTCACCGCGACCATGGCGATGCCAACGCCCATGACCATGGCACAGAGGCGGATCGAGGCTTCACCGTTGAAGCGGGCTCGCAGCTTGCTGATATTGAGCGCGCCGATCACGGCACCCATGCCGAATGATCCGAGCATGATCCCGTATGTTTGAGCGCTCCCGTGCAGGAGATCGCGGGAGACCAGCGGCATGAGAGCAAAAATGGAGCCACCCGTGAGGCCGGTGACGAGGGTGCGACCGAGCACGATGCGGATTGGGGGAGAATTCGCGATGTAGCGCACGCCGGAGATGACCGCGCCGGCCATTCGCTCTGGTGGCAGCCGCGACGGCTCTTGCACGCGTTGCCAGAAGAACAGGACGATCAGCAGCGGGAGGTAGAGGACGGCATTCGTGGCGAAAGCGGCAACACCACCTGCAGCGGCGACGATGATGCCGCCGATGGCCGGGCCGAAGCTGCGCGCGATGTTGTAGCTGATGCCGTTGAGGGCGACGGCCGAAGGCAGCGCTTCGGTCGGCACCTGCTCGCTCACGGATGCCTGCCATGCCGGGCCGAACAAGGCCATGCCGCTGCCGACGATGAAGCAGCAGATCAGGAGGAGCGCGGGCGTCATAAGCCCCAACCAGGCAAGGATAGAGAGGGCAACCGATCCGGCCAGTGCGATGGATAGCGCGGCCAGGCCGACGATCCTGCGATCGAACATATCGGCGATCGCGCCTGCGGCGGTCGACAGGAGCGCAACCGGCAGCATGAGCGCGGTCTGAACGAGGGCCACCATGCCGGCGGACGCCGTCATCTGCGTCATCGCCCATGCGGCGCCGACGCCCATGATCAAGAGACCGAGGTTGGACAACAGGCTCGCCGCCCAGATTCGGCGGAACACCGCATACCGAAGCGGCGCAAAGATGCCTTTGGCGGGAGGCGGCCCACTGCTCGCCGGCTTGACCATGGTGCGGCTCGACTTGGATTGGGAATTATTTGACCCGTCGCGGATCGCATACGCGCTCCGTGCCAATTCCAATAGCAGATCGTTTGCTGCCGGGCACGCTAACCGAGGCACCAGGTTCTTCAACGGCCGGTTGCGGGTCACATGCGCGGCGGCTGGAATCTTCGCGCCCTCCCCTGCCCCCGACATCCTGATGCCGACCCATTCCGTTCGGCCGGAACGCCCTCAACGGCACGACATGAATACAACCAGTAGTCAAGGGGTCCGTCTCCCCTTTTTCAAAGGTGTATTTTGTATCTGAGTATTTTTATATCTGAGTATTATTA
>Ga0075024_100000787_pt1 | contig 12176 bp, 8 predicted proteins | sample Str013_2_FD_71389 | JGI IMG/M metagenome (GOLD analysis project Ga0075024, IMG submission 71389) | Freshwater sediment microbial communities in response to fracking from Pennsylvania, USA - Straight Creek_MetaG_SC_2013 | ecosystem: Environmental > Aquatic > Freshwater > Creek > Sediment... | reverse complement strand
TGGCACGTACACCGAGAAAGTGACGGTCGCCAATTCTGGTACCAGCGGCGCGCCGATCACGTTCACTGCGGCGCCGGGCGCCAACGTCACCGTGACCGGCGGCGCGAACGGATTCTTCCTGTCCGGGAAGTCGTACGTCACGGTCAATGGATTCACCGTCACGGGTACCACCTCGTACGGCATCTACCTGTCCGCGTCGAACAACATCACGGTCTCGAACAACACCGTGACGTTCGCCGGTCAGCAGGTCAAGGGCCTGATCGCGGCCGGCGTGTACCTCAGCGGCTCGACCGCCTCGACGGTCAGCGGCAACACCACCGACCACAACAGCGACTCGGGCATCTACCTCAACAGCACCAGCTCGGGCAACACCGTGCGGGGCAACGAATCCAGCCTGAACGCCAACGGGTACCAGCGCAACGCCAACGGTATCAACGTCATCGGGCCGAACAACACCATCATCGCCAACGTGACGCACGACAACGAGGACTCCGGGATCCAGTTCTACACCGGCGGCAACAACAACCTCGCCACGCTCAACGTCACGTACAACAACGGTGACCACGGCATCGACGACCTGAACGTGACCGGCGGCCGGATCATCGGCAACACCGTGTACCACAACTGCACCACCGGCATCAACGTCGAGGGCACCTCGGGCAGCTACCTGGTGGAGAACAACATCGCGGTGGACAACGCCGTGTACCCGGCCTACAACGGGATCGCCTGCGCCCGGCGGGCCGGCAACATCGGCATCTGGGATTCCGCACCGGCAACGACCACGGTCAATGCCAACCTGGTGTACCTGTCGACCACCGGCCCCATGTACGTGTTCGGCTCCTCGTACACCACGCTGGCCGCGATGAAGGCGGCCACCGGCCAGGAGGCCAACGGCACCCAGGCCAACCCGATGTTCGCCGGCGCCGGTACCGGCAACCTGCGCGTCACCGAGGGCTCCCCGGCCATCGACTCGGCCGACGCGAACGCCTCCGGCGAGCAGTCCAGCGACATCACCGGTACCGCGCGGACCGACGACGCGAACGTGGCCAACACCGGCATCGGCGCCCGCGGGTACGACGACCGCGGCGCGTACGAGTTCGCCGACGCCGGTGGTGGCGGTGGCAACCCGTTGCCGCCGACCGCGGCGCTGGCCGTGACGCCGACGACCGGTACCGCCCCGCTGCCGGTGACCGCGGACGCCACCGGCTCGACCGACCCGCAGAACCAGGCGCTGAGCTACACGTTCAACTTCGGTGACGGTACGGCCGCGGTCGGGCCGCAGGCCGGTGTGACCGCCGCCCACACGTACGCGGCGGCCGGCACCTACACGGTCACGCTGACCGTGACCAACACCGCCAACCTCACCGCCACCCGTACCGTCCCGGTCACCGTGACCGCGGCCGGCGGCGGTGGTGGCGGTACCGGCGCCACCCCGACGTACGTGTCGCAGATCGCCACCAACTACTCCATCACCAGCCACACCTCCGGCAACGTCACGGTGTGGCGTACCGGTGGGGTGGCGGCCGGGCACGCGGCGGTGGTGACCGTCCAGCTCACCGGTACCGCCGCCACCGGTACCGTCAGCGGTACCGACGACGCCGGCAACACGTACGCCGTGGCCGCCGACGTCGCCGACGGCAGCGGCGACCGGCTGGTGGTGCTCACCGGCGTGGCGGTCAACGCGCTGGCGGTCAACCAGAAGATCACGGTCACCTTCCCGACCGCGGCGACCTACCGGATCGTCGCCGACGAACTCGGCTCGCTCAACGGGGTCGACGTCACCGCCACCGCCAGCGGTACCGGCGCCACCTTCGCCGCCGGCCCCACCGCCACCACGACCACGGCCAACGAACTCGTCTTCGCCACCGTGGCCGACTTCGCCGGGACCGCCCCGACCTGGGACGCCGGCTGGACGGCGCTGACCAACTACGCGGTCAGCTCCAACAACCTCGGCCGCGCGTACCGCAACGCCACCGCGACCGGTACGTTCACCGCCAGCGGTACCGCCTCCGGTACCTGGCTCGCGGCCTGCGTCACGCTGCGCTGACCGTAGGGCGTCACAGCGGGGGCGGGTGGCCGTGCGGCCACCCGCCCCCGGTGTGTGCCGGCCGCCCGGTGTGCCGGCCGCCCGGTGTGCCGGCCGCCCGGTGTGCCGGTCGCCCGGTGAGTCGGCTCAGCCCGGTCCCGGCGGGTCGGTACCGGTGGCGGCCAGATCGACCCGCACCGGCGGGTGCCGCCGGCACCACTCCTCCAGCGCCGGGCCCTGGCGCGGGAAGCTGTCGTACCCGCCGTTGGAGCGGGCCACCCAGGCCGCCGGGCCCAGCGCGGACACCAGGACGTCCAACAGGTTGGTACCGAGCGCGAACGGGGACGGGTCGGCCCGCCACACGCCGGCCCGCGGTACCCGCCGGGCGACGTCCAGCTCCAGCGCGGCCAGCGCGAACGCCGCGCAGAACACGTCGGTCATGCCGACCGAGGCCGCGAACGGGTCCATCTCCCGGATCCGCGGGAACCGCACCAGCACCGGCTCGTCCAGGTCCGGGTTGACCGCCAGCACCCAGCGCTCCACCGACCGGAAGTTCGTCGCCACCACAGTGATCCCGCACTGCTCGGCCAGCGCCCAGGCAACGTCGCGCGCCCCGACCGGTCCGCGCGGCTCGGGCAGCTGCTCGTGCGGCAGTAGCGCGTGCAGCTCGTACGGGGAGCCGATCAGGACGTTGACGTCCTCCAGCGTGTCGGTGCTCAGCGTGTACGGGAACTCGGCCATCGGGGACGCGGTGAGGATCACCAGCGCGTCCGGCCGGGCATGGTTGATGCTGCGCCGTACCGCGTCGGCGGACGCCTCCAGGGTGATCAGCACCGCGTCGCAGGCGCCGATCTCGGTGGCCCGCTCGTCGATCGGGCGCTGGCGCAGGGTACGGTGCTGCGGCCCGAGCCAGCCCACGTACGTGGCGGGGCCGCCGGTACCGGGCTGGAACACCGCCGTCTGCGGGCTGCCCCCGCCGCCGGGTACCCCGGTGTAGTACGCCCGGACGCCCTCGCTGGTCAGCACTCCCGCGATCGCGTCGCCGTCCTCGTCGTGCCCGCGTACGGTCAGCAGCGACACGTCCGCGCCCAGCCGGGACAGCGCGATCGCCTGGCTCAGCGCCTTGCCGCCGGGGCGGCGGCGGTAGTCCAGCGCCTGGCGCGTCTCGCCCACCGACGGATCGTCGCCCATCTCGAACACGTGGTCCATCACCGCCGAGCCGATCACGAAGCACCGCCGCCGCGGCGGGCCGCCGTCGTGGCCGATGGCCAGGTTCAGCTCGTGGCCCTGGTACGCCTGTTTCGCCCGCAGGTAGCTGAAGTTGGTCTCGGTGACGCGGATCCGCAATTCCTCCCGGGCCACGTCCAGCCCCCCGGCCCGCAGCCCGTCGACCTTGCGCATGTTGTTCGTCAACAGCGCCACCCGGCGGATGTCCAGATCCATCAGGACCTCGATGGCGAGCGTGAAATCGTGCTGCGGCGACATCGCCCGGCCGAATTCCTCGACCGCTTCGGTACCGCCTCTTTCCTGCTGTTCGTACGCGCGCGCCTTGGCGGTCAGCAGCGCTCCGGAATCGTCGAGCGGGAAGTAGATGAGGATTCCCGAACCCCGGTCCAGGAAATGACGGAAGGTGTCGTCGAGCTGATCGCGGCAGTCGCAGTCGACGGCCAGCAGGGTATCGCCGTAGGTACAGGCCGACTGGATGCGTACCAGGGTGTGGCTGCGCCGCGACGGGTTTCCGTACCGCAGCACCACCGCCTGGTCCCGGCCGTGTTGATAGAGCGAGAGCGTGACCTCGCCGAGTACCGAGTGCAGCAGTTGATGCTCGGCCTGACGCTCCAGCGCCACACGATCCTCCGGACCGTCATTCGATCATTGCTGGCCCTGAATATACCTTGTCCGGGCCATTGCCGGCAGTTGAACCGGACAGTCCGAGGTCGTGCCCGAGTTTCTCCTCTTTGACCCGCAGATAGGCCTGGTTGTGCGCGGTCACCGGCACGATCGACGGCGTTCGGGTCACCGCCAGGCCCAGCTTCGCCAACTGTTCGATCTTACGGAAATTGTTGGTCAACAACGCGATGCTGCGTACCCCCTGGTCCAGCAGCACCTCGCCGGCCAGCGTGTAGTCACGTTGATCGGGCTCGATCCGCAGGCGGTGGTACGCCTCCACCGTGTCCACCTGCTCGACCTGCTGCATCCGGTACGCCGTCGCCTTGGCCAGCAGCCCGGCCCCGCGGCCCTCCTGGCTCAGGTAGATGAACAGCCCCCGGCCGGCGGCCAGGAACGCCTGGAAGGCGTGCTCCACCTGGCTGCGGCAGTCGCAGTCGGCGGCCAGCAGCACCTCGCCGTACATGCAGGCCGAGTGCACCCGGACCGGTACCGGACCGGGCGGGTCCAGGGCGATGTCGCCGTACCGCAGCACGACCGCCCGTTCCCACTCGGACACCGCCGAGGTGTACAGGCCGACCGTGACCACGCCGAGCATCGCGTGCGTCAACTGGTGCTCAACCTCGAGCCTGGACATCGGCGCTCCCTGTCATGCCTCGGCCAGCACGCGGTGCACATCGGCGTACGCGGCGCGATCCGTGCGCAGAACTGCATTGCTGGCCAGCAGCCGCTCGATTACCGCGAGGTTCTCGCCACTGAGTTTCCCCGCCAGGGTGACCAGCCGCGCCGACCACACGCGTAACCGGTCGGGGTCCCGGCTGTCGTGCAGTGCGGTCAGCACGGCCGGTACCAACCGGTGCCGCTGGTCGGGCGTGAACAGCGTGTCGAAGATGCGGTCGGCCAACTGTTGCGCCCCGCCCGAGGTGTTCAACGCCTGAAGGCTGCCCAGGAAACCGTGCGGAATCCGCCGGTCTGGACCGGCATTGACCGGAACGATCCGGACCCGCCGGCCCAGCGCATGACCGACCTCCTGGTCACACCATTGGCTGGACCGGAATCCGGGGCCCAGGAAGGCCACCAGCGCGTCGCAGGCGTCCAGTTCCCGTGCCAGGTCGACCTGCCACGGCCGGCCCGGCGGGAGGTCCCGGGCCGCCACGAAAGCGGTCAGCTCCGGCGGGACGGCCAGCGCCTCGGCGACGGCCGCCGCCCGGTCGGACAGGCGATCGGGGCAGCTGACAAAGATTCGAAACACCCGCGCTCCCTTTGAAAAGACACACGATAGTGTTTCGACCGGCGGCCCGCCGCCCCGGCCGGAATCGGCAGGACGCGAATTGCGCACTGCGCCACAAGAACCAACGCGACTTTTCCGGGGCGGCCTCGGCACGGGCCGCGGGGCAGCCACGGGTTACCGCCCGTACCCGCCGGCCCGACCCGGGACCATCGCCCCGGGCCGGGCCGCGGGTCACCCGGTCAGCCAGCGCACCACCAGCCAGGCGGCCACCCCGGCGACCACGGCACCACCGGCCATCAGGGCCAGCCGCCGGCCGGTACGGGTGCTGCCGGTCAACCGCAGCAGGTCGATCGGCTCGGCCTGCCGTACGGGTACCGGTACCGGCGCCGGTACCGCAGCGGCGGGCTCCGGCTCGGCCGCCGTGGCGGCGGCCGGCTCCGGCCCGGGTACCGCGGCCGCCGCCGCGGGCGCCGCGGTGATCGTGCTGGCCAGGCAGTCGGCGAACTGGCCGATGAGCTTCGCGCTGACGTCAGCGATCATGCCCCGGCCGAACTGCGCCGGCCGGCCGGTGATGGTCAACTCGGTCACCACCTCCACCCGGGTACCGGTACCGTCCGGTACCAGGTTCGCGGTGACCGTGGCCGCGGCGGTACCGGCGGACCGGCTGTCCTTGCCGCTGGCCTCGATCACCGCCCGGTGCGCCACCTCGTCGCGTTCGACGATGTGGCCCTTGCCGTGGTAGGTCAGCGCGATCGGGCCGAGCTTGACCTTGACCGTACCGGCGAACGTGTCCCCGTCCACCTCGGTGAGCGTGGCACCGGGCATGCAGGGTGCGACCCGGGGCAGGTCGAGCAGGACCGCCCAGGCCTGCTCGACCGGTACCGGCACGGTGAAGTCGTGCTCAAGTCGCATGCGCCGCCGCCATGACCGCCCGCCGGGTGAGCACCCGGGCCAGGTGCTCGCGGTAGGCCGCCGAGGCCGACAGGTCGTCGGTGGGCGACGCGCCCTGCGCGGCGTGCGCCGCCGCGGCCGCCACCGCCTGCGCGGTGGCCGGTACCCCGGCCAGGGCCGCCTCCACGCCGGCGGCGCGTACCGGGGCGGTACCCATGTTCGTCAGCGCCACCCGGGCCTGCACGATCGTGCCGTTGTCCCGGCGTACCAGCGCCGCCACCCCGACCAGCGCCCAGCCCTGGGCCATCCGGTTGAACTTCTCGTAGTGGCCGGTCCAGCCCGGCCGCTTGGGCACCCGTACCGACACCAGCACCTCGCCCGGCCCCAGCGCCGAGGTGAGGTAGTCCACGAAGAAGTCCGCCGCGGCCACCTGGCGCCGCCCGGCCGGGCCGGCGACCTCGAAGGTGGCGTCCAGGGCCAGTGCCACGGCCGGCAGGTCACCGGCCGGGTCGGCGTGCGCCAGCGAGCCGCCCAGGGTACCCCGGTGGCGTACCTGGCGGTCGGCGACGGTACCGGTGGCCTGGGCCAGCAGCGGCGCGTGCGCGGCCACCAGCGGGTCGGCCAGCACCTGCGCGTGCGTGGTCATCGCGCCCACCACGATCGCGTTGCCGTCGTCGCGTACCCCGCGCAGGCCGGCCACGCCACCGAGGTCCACCAGTACCGTCGGCGCCGCCAGCCGCAGCCGCAGCAGCGGGATCAGGCTCTGCCCGCCGGCCAGCACCTTGGCGTCCTCGCCGGCGGTACCCAGTGCCGCCACCGCCTCGTCCACTGTGGACACGCGGGTGTAGTCGAAGGCAGCGGGAATCACGCGGCACTCCTCTCCTGGATGGCCCGCCACACGTGCTCGGGCGTGCACGGCATCGGGATGTCGTTGATCCCCATCGGCCGCAGCGCGTCCACGACGGCGTTGACCACCGCCGGGGTGGACGCGATGGCGCCGGCCTCACCCACGCCCTTGGTACCCAGCGGGTGCCCGGGCGCCGGCGTCTCGGTACGGTCGGTGACGATGTCGATCAGGTCCGCCGCACTGGGCAGGGTGTAGTCGACGAACGTACCGGTGAGCAGGTTGCCGGCGTCGTCGTACACGGCCTCCTCGAACAGCGCCTGGGCGATGCCCTGTACCACGCCGCCGTGCACCTGGCCCTCCACGATCAACGGGTTGACCACCCGGCCGACGTCGTCCACGGCCACGTACGACCGGAGCCGTACCTGCCCGGTCTCCGTGTCCACCTCGACCGCGCACAGGTGGGTACCGTGCGGGAAGGAGAAGTTCACCGGGTCGTACACGGCCTCCGCGTCGAGGTTCGCCTCGGCCCCGTCGGGCAGGTTGTGCGCGGCGAACACGGCCAGCGAGCAGTCCGCGATGGACTTGCCGCCCTCGGCGTTGCCCCGCACCCGGAACATGCCGTCGGTGAACTCCAGGTCGCCCGGGTCGCACTCGAGCAGGTGCGCGGCGATCGGCCGGGCCTTGTCCCGTACCCGCTCGCAGGCCTGTACCAGCGCGATGCCGCCGACGGCCAGCGACCGGGAACCGTAGGTGTCCAGACCCTTGTGCGAGGTACGGGTGTCCCCGTGCAGCACCTCGACGTCGTCGAAGGCCACGCCGAGCTGGTCGGCCACGATCTGGCTCCACGCCGTGTCGTGCCCCTGGCCGTGCGGGGAGGTACCGGTGATCACCTCGATCTTGCCGGTGGGCAGCACCCGTACCGACGCGGTCTCCCAGCCGCCGGCGCCGTACCGCAGCGAGCCGAGTACCCGCGACGGCGCCAGCCCGCACATCTCGGTGTACGTGGACACGCCGATGCCGAGCTGTACCGGGTCGCCCGAGGCGCGCCGGGCCACCTGCTCCGCGCGCAGCGCGGCATAGTCGAACAGCTCCACCGCCCGGTCCGTGGCCGCCTCGTAGTTGCCCGAGTCGTAGGTCAGCCCGCACACGCTGGTGAACGGGAACTCCTCGTGCCCGATCCAGTTGCGCCGCCGTACCTCCAGCGGGTCCAGGCCCAGCTCCACCGCCAGCTCGTCCATGATCCGCTCGATCGCGTAGGTGGCCTCGGGCCGCCCCGCGCCGCGGTACGCGTCGGTGAACGTGGTGTTGGTGAACACGCCCTGGCACTCGAAGCGGTACGCCGGGAACTTGTAGATGGCGTTGTACATGAACGCGCCCAGGATCGGTACCCCCGGGCCGACCAGGCCCAGGTACGCGCCCATGTTGGCGGTCAGCTTCACGGACAGCCCGAGCACCCTGCCCTCGCCGGTGGCGGCCAGCTCGATGTCCTGGATGACGTCGCGGCCGTGGTGCGCCGAGATCAGGCTGTCCGAACGGGACTCGGTGTACTTGACCGGCTTGCCGACCCGCTTGGCCGCCACGAACGCGATCAGCTCCTCGGGGGTCACCTGGAGCTTGCCGCCGAAGCCGCCGCCGACGTCCGGGGCGATCACCCGTACCTTGTGCTCCGGGGTGTTGGTGATCACCGCGAGCAGGAAGCGCAGGATGTGCGGGATCTGGGTGGCCGACCACATGGTGATCTGCTCCCCGGTCGGGTCCACCACCACGCTGCGCGGCTCCATGAACGCCGGGATCAGCCGCTGCTGGCGGTACCGGCGCTTGAGCACCACCTCGGCACCGTCGAACGCCGGCCCGACCGAACCGCCGGTACCGGCCTCGCCCGAGTCGAAGACCCAGGTGTAGCTGCGGTTGGTGCCCTTGCCGGCGTGCACCAGGTCGGCGCCGTCGGCCAGCGCGGCCTCCATGTCCAGTACCACCGGCAGGTCCGCGTACTCGACCTCGATCGCGGCCAGCGCGTCCACCGCCTCGGCCCGGGTACGGGCGAGGACCGCGGCGACCGCCTCGCCGGTGTGCCGTACCTCGTCGACCGCCATCGGCGGGTGGTCCGGGTGCACGATGTCCGCGGTGACCGGCCAGGCGCACGGCAGGCTGCCCTGCACGGCGGCCACGTCGGCGCCGCTGAACGCCGCCACCACGCCCGGCTCGCGCAGCGCCGCGCCGGTGTCCACGCGCAGGATCCGGGCGTGCGCCATCGGGCTGCGCAGGATGGCCAGGTGCAGCATGCCGGGCAGGGTGAGGTTCTCGGTCCAGGCGGTACGGCCGGAGATCAGCCGGGCGTCCTCCTTGCGCCGGCGCGGGGCGCCGACCTCGCCGGTGGCCGCGGGACGGTCCTCAGTCATCGTCATGGGTGCGGATCCCTTCAGGACACCGGTTGCGGGACGACATCGCCGGCGCCGGAGCCGGCCCGCGTGGCCGCGGCGGCGTCGCGGACCGCGCACACGATGTTCTGGTAGCCGGTACACCGGCACAGGTTCCCCTCCAGGCCCTCGCGGATCTCCGCGTCGGTCGGGTCGGGGTTCGCCGCGATCAGGTCCACCGCGGCCATGATCATGCCCGGGGTGCAGTACCCGCACTGCAGCGCGTGCCGCTCGTGGAAGGCCCGCTGGACCGGGTGCAGCCCGCCGTCGGCGCCGGCCAGGCCCTCGATCGTGGTGACCTCGCGGCCGTCGGCCTGTACCGCCAGCACCGAGCAGCTCTTGACCCCGACGCGGGTACCGTCGGCGTCGGTCATCAGCACCGTGCACGCGCCGCAGTTGCTGGTGTCGCAGCCGACCACCGTACCCACTTTGCCGAGGCGTTCGCGCAGGTGGTGGACGAGCAGGGTACGCGGTTCGACGTCGTCGTCGTACCGGACGCCGTCGACGGTGACGCTGATCCGGGTCATCAAGCCTCCCGGCTTGCCGGGGCCCGCGGCAGGGCGGGCCGGTGGACGGGCGCGCCCGGCCGATGACACGTCCGTACCCCGCCCCTTGCGGTGTCCCGGCGGGTCTGGAGCACCACGGGCGGACCGGGACCGGTGTGTCGACGATCACCCGTGCGCGGTTACAGCCAAGCCCGTCCCGGCGATCGCCGCAAGGGGTTCGGCGAACTTGGACCGCCCCGGTGACCGACCCGACCTGCGCATCGGCGCGATCGGCGCGGATCCGGGCAGCCGAACGGAGGACCCCGGTCCGGCCCGCGCCTACGTGGGCCCGGCCACCAGCTCCGCGACCGGCTGCTCGTGGTGGATCCGGCCGCCGCGGGTGGACAGGCGCTGCCCGGTACCGCCCCACTGGGCCGCCACGATCTCCGCGGCGATGCTGACCGCGGTCTCCTCCGGGGTACGCGCACCGAGGTCCAGCCCCACCGGCGAGGCCAGCCGGGCCAGCTCCGTGGCGCCCAGCCCGCGCTCGCGCAGCCGGGCCAGCCGCTCGTCGTGGGTACGCCGGGAGCCCATCGCGCCCACGTACGCGAGGTCCAGCCGCAGCGCCACCGCCAGCAGCGGGGCGTCGAACTTCGGGTCGTGCGTGAGTACGCACACCACGGTACGGCCGTCGACCAGGCCGGCGTCGGCCTGTGCGGCCAGGTACCGGTGCGGCCAGTCCACCACCACCTCGTCGGCGTCCGGGAAGCGGCGCGCGGTGGCGAACACCGGCCGCGCGTCGCACACCGTCACCCGGTACCCGAGGAACGCGCCGATGCGGGCCACCGCCGCGGCGAAGTCGATCGCCCCGAAGACGATCATGCGCGGCGGGGGCGCGTACGCCGCCACGAACAGGGTCAGCTCGTCGCCGCGGCGCTGGCCGTCGTACCCGTAGTGCAGGGTGCCGGTACGCCCCGCGGCCAGCATGCCCCGGGCGTCGTCGGCCACCGCCTGGTCCAGCCGCGCGGTACCCAGCGAGCCGGCCACCCGGTCGGCCCACAGCACCAGCCGCCGGCCCAGCCGGTCGCCCGGGTCGCCGGCGGTACCGGTACCGGGCGGCGGGTCGGCCGCCGCGCCCTCCGGCCGCGGCGGCGCGGTACCGGTGGCGACCACGGTCACCACGGCCACCGGTACCCCGGCCCGGATCGACGCGGCCACCTCGCCCAGTTCGGGGAAGGAGTCCCGGTCCACCCGCTGCACGTAGACGTCGATGATGCCGCCGCAGGTCAGCCCGACCGCGAACGCGTCGTCGTCGCTGACCCCGTACCGTTGCAGCACCGGGGTACCGGCCCCGGCCACGCCGGTGGCCAGCTCGTACACCGCGCCCTCGACACACCCGCCGGACACGCTGCCCACCGCGCTGCCGTCCGGGCCCACCAGCATCGAGGCGCCCGCCGGCCGGGGCGCCGAGCGCCAGGTACCCACCACCGTGGCCATGCCCACCGGCTGCCCGTCGGACCACCACCGGTACAGGTCGTCCAGCACCTCACGCACGGGCGATCACCCCGACCAGCTCCTCCAGCGCACCGAGGCTGTGCCCGGCCACGAAGTCGTCCACAAACGGCAGCGCGGCGGCCATGCCGGCGGCCAGCGGCTGGTACCCGGGCCGGCCCCGGTGCGGGTTGACCCACACCAGCCGGTACGCCAGCCGGCGCAGCCGGGCCAGCGCGGTGGCCAGCCCGTCCGGGTCGCCCCGCTCCCAGCCGTCGCTGCAGATCACCACGATCGCCCCGCGCGCGGTACCGCGCTGGCCCCACCGGGCCAGGAAGGCGCCCAGCGTGTCGGCCAGCCGGGTACCGCCGTGCCAGTCCGGGATCGCCACGCCGGCCGCGCGCAGCGCGGCATCCGGGTCCCGGTGCCGCAGCGCCCGGGTGACCCGGGTCAGCCGGGTACCGAGGGTGAACACCTCGGTACCGGCCGGCCGCCGGCGTACCGCCGCGTGCGCGAAGCGCAGCAGCGCGTCGGCGTACGGGGACATCGAACCGGACACGTCCAGCAGCAGCACCAGCCGGCGTGGCTTGTCCCGCCGGCGCCGCCGGGCCAGCCGGGTCGCCTCGCCGCCGTGGCGCAGCGCGTGCCGGACGGTCCGGGCCGGGTCCACCGCGCCCCGGCGGCGCGGCCCGTACCGGCGGCTGCGCCGCGGCGCGGTACCCGGGGCCAGCAGTGCCAGCAGCCGGTGCAGTTCCTGGCGCTCCGGTACCGTCAGCGCCGCCATGTCCCGCTGCCGCAGCACCTCCTGCGCGCTGGCCGACAGCGCCAGCACGGCCGGGTCGTCGTCGCCGCCGTCGCCGGGCGGGTCGGCCGGCGGCGCGCCGAACGGCGCGGACAGCCG
>Ga0075024_100000785_pt1 | contig 12184 bp, 16 predicted proteins | sample Str013_2_FD_71389 | JGI IMG/M metagenome (GOLD analysis project Ga0075024, IMG submission 71389) | Freshwater sediment microbial communities in response to fracking from Pennsylvania, USA - Straight Creek_MetaG_SC_2013 | ecosystem: Environmental > Aquatic > Freshwater > Creek > Sediment... | reverse complement strand
GCTGGACGCAGCGGAAAGGAAAAAGGCTAGCGGTAGTTTTATTGAACTTACCGATGGAGTAACGCATTATGAATTAGGAGGTCCCGATACGGGTAAATTAGTAGTATTGGTACATGGGTTCAGTGTTCCTTATTATATCTGGGACAGTACCTATCCAAAATTGATAGCACAGGGCTTTCGGGTATTGCGTTATGATGCTTTTGGAAGAGGCTGGTCGGACAGACCAGATAAGGCTTATGAGGCAATATTGTATAGAAATCAATTGGCGGAGTTGTTGTCAAAATTGCACCTGGATTCAGTGTATGCAATGGCAGGAGTTTCGTTTGGCGGCGCAGTTGTTACTGATTTCACCATTCATTACCCGCAAAAAGTGGGCAGGGTTATTTTTGTAGACCCTGTATATCCATGGGCAACACTTTCTTCCTATCCTGAAAGTATAGCAAGGTACAAATTAGCGATAGCGCCGGAAAATATGGCCAATGGTCAACTGACAGATTTGAAATATCCGGAACTTTTCCCTCATTGGGCAGAACAGTATAAGGTAGAAATGCAATACAAGGGATTTCGCAACGCATTAGTTTCTACCAGGTATCATTATGCACCCGGCAGACAATTACAGGATAATTACAGTTCGCTTGACTCCCTCCATAAACCCGTATTGCTGATTTGGGGAAAGGAAGATAAAACAGTGCCATTTATTTATAGTGACTCCTTGCGCAACAGGTTACATGCAGCATTTTTTCCGGTAGATGATGCTGCACACCTGCCAACAATGGAAAAGCCAGCATTGGTAAATGACCGCATTTTAGTATTTCTGCATGGGAAGGGATAATAGCAACAGGAAACACTATTGTATAAGATTTCTAATTTTCCTCCATGATTAATACTCCCCATGGTACTAATTGGAGTATACTATTTTCTTCTGCTACTTTGCTACTCAGCAATTCTGTGCCTTTTTTAAATGGATAGCTTTGTGTCTTTGAATCTGCGGAGTAATTAAATATATAATGTATGGTTTTCCCTTTCATGTTGATCCCTGACTTTAGTACAACAGGATAAACAAATTGCTGGTTCTTTCCCCATAGTCCTGCTTTTTCCAGTACATTCCTGGTTATCTTTTCTGTGATGGCATCACTGGTCATGCAGCCAACATAGGTGGCAACTCCTTTACCGTATTCATTTTGTGTAATAGCAGCATATTTTCCCCATACCGGGTGGTCATAATACGCAAGCACTTTGGCAGTAGTTGGGGTCAGTAATTCCATCCAGGAGTGGACAGTATTCTTTGCTGCGCCTACCTGGAAAGGGTCATCTTTCAAGCTTACTTTTTCAGGAATGGTAAATTGCGAATAAGTTACCCCGCACGCTTCTTTAATAATGCCGGGTTGAATGCTGGTTCTGACTTTTACATTTTGATCTGAAAAACCAGATTTGAAAGTATACAATATATGTCCTCCATTTCTTACATAATCGTTCAGCTTATATAACAAGCTATCCGGGGCAGCATACAATGCGGGAACCACAATCAATTTGTATTTCTTAAAATCAGTCAAGGAGCCATTGATAAAATCGACGCCTTTGTTTAAATGGTACAGTGCATCATAAAAAGGGCGAACAATATCATTGTAATTTTCCCTGGAACCCCAGCCAAATCCAAATGCATTGAAACCGGTTAATGCTTCATTGCTGACAAGAATGGCTACATCATTTGTAATGGCCAGGTTTACCAATTGGTCACCGATTCTTTGAAAATCACTTCCAATTGTCCTGGCTTCATTGTATGTGGGATTTGGTTCGAAGTCATGACTTAATAAACCTTTCCAGTATGTTTCCGCAGAGTTGTGAATGGAATGCCAGTGCCAGTAAGAAACCATATTTGCGCCGGAAGCAAGGTGGCTGAATGCCTGTAAACGCAACTGGCCGGGATAGGGCACCCATTGCGCAAAGCCCTGCGCTTCTGTTTCAATTACAAAATAATTCCTGCCATTTTTCATTGAGCGGGCCACATCTCCGCCGAAAGAAATTTCAACGCCAGTCAAAGCATCCTGTGTTGGGTGGTAAATATCAATGCCTGCTACGTCCATTGCTTTTGACGCTTCAAAATGATCAACATCGGGTTGTATTCCATAAGAATATCCCCTCCATTCCAAATCAAAATTCTGTGTAACGAATTGATTGGGCCTGCAGTATTCTTTAATGATCTTAACCTGCCATGCTAAATAATCTGTAACAAGTTTTCTCTGGAACTTTGAAAATTCGGCATTCAGGCTGGCATTGATGGAACCAACGGTGGATGGAAAGTCATTCCAGTCATCAACGCGGTTGCTCCAGTAATCAAGTCCAAATGCTTTGTTGATACTGTCGGTTGTTTTGAATTTATCTTTTAGATAAGCCACAAATAATTTCTGAACATTTTCTCCGGCCGTGTGGTAATGTTTGGTTTCATTGTCTGCCTGGAAGCCGATAATGGCAGGATGATCCTTAATATGTTTCATCAAATTGCGGATAACACGTTCCGAATAAAATAGAAAATGTTCGTCAGTGATATCCATATTTTGGCGGGGGCCATATTGGTTTTGTCCGTAGGGAGTTGTGGCCAGAACAGATGGAAATTTTTTGGCCAGCCATGCAGGCATAGCATAGGTTGGTGTACCAATGATTACGTTTATTTTTGCCGCATACATGGCATTCAATACGCGGTCAATATGACTGAAGTCAAAAACATTATCTTTGGGCTCCAATGTACTCCAGGTAGATTCTGCTATGCGAACCACATTGATGCCCGCGGATTTCATCATGGCAATATCTTTGTCCAGCCGGTCATAAGGCATGTATTCATCATAATAAGCCACCCCAAATAACAATTTACTTTGCTGGTATTGACCAAGACCCTTCTGCAAAATGCCGAGCGCCAGTAAAAGGAATAAAATATATCTCATTGTATTATAATAATCAGCTTAGTAATTATGGAAGCAAGACCCCTTGTGAATAAATTAAGTAAGGCGAATATAAATAAATTTATAATCGTAATTACTTCAATTAAAAGTTCTCCTATCAAGGCTCCTGGCATAAATGCCAGTTTTCCGATTATACCGGATATTTGTGGTTACTGGATAGCTGTTTTCAATTAAAGAGTTATGAATATTGAAAAAGACAATTTTTTCGTTATTACCGGTGGTCCGGGCGGAGGGAAAACTGCTGTTCTCCATGCACTGGCTGAAAAAGGATTTGCCTGTGTGCGTGAGACCGCAAGGCAAATGATAAAGGATAGGTTGGAGAAAGGCCTGCCCCCAAGACCTGAACCTTCTGTATTTGCCAGGGAATTGTTTCAGGTGGATTTTGATCAATTCAGGGATAATCTGTGAATGGTTGAACCAGTATTTTTTGATCGTTCATTTGTAGACAGCGCTTTCATGATAAAGGAAGCTGATCCTAATTATCTCAATGAAATAAAGACTTTATTGGGTAATCACCGGTATAATAATAAGGTATTTATAATGCCACCCTGGAAAGAAATATACAGAACCGATAATGAACGTGACCAGTCATATGAAGAATCTATAGTAGTGTACCAAAAGCTATTCAATTGGTATTTACTAAATGGGTATGAATTGTTGATTGTCCCTAAAATCCCGGTAGAAGCCAGGATGGAATGGTTATTGGCCAATACCAGTTGGATGTCCTGAGAAATAAGCTTTTCTGAATCTTTAATAGAATCAAAAAGGCCGGGAATTACCCCGGCCTGGTTATCGGAAATCAATCTTTTCTTAGAAATTGAAGGCCAGCTTGCCAAATAACCGTCTACCGTTAAAGCCCATTTGCACGGAATCCCATGGTCCACCGCTTTCGTTGTCTTCAGCCCAACCTTTGGCCAATGGATTGACACCAAGGTCGGGATGAACATTGAATAAATTATCTGCTCCAATAAACACACTTACTTTTTTGGATAATTTATAAGAGAAGAATAAATCGGTTGTCATTTTACCATTGTAATTAAATCTTTCAGGAACCAATACATTGGGGTCGGCATCGGAGGGTACCATTGGATTGATACCAGTTTGGTTGGGATTATCGGCTGTTACATCACCAAAGCCCAGTAGGGTGATTTTACCATAATAAGTCAAGTGAGTTCCTACTCCAAATTTATCGTGGTCATATTCAAGACTTAACCCAAATTTTAACTTGGGTGCGGAAGCCAATAAGAACGCTTCTTCCCGATCACTGAAGAATGTTTTTTGATTCAATACGGTTCCTTTCAATGCTTCCGGAACATGAATGGCATCAATGTTCATACTCTGCCAGTTGCCGGCTAATAATGCTTTTATGGAATTCTTATTGCCCCAATGGGTATTGTAATCTGCCACCACGTCAAGACCATAATTAGTAGTGTTAACCGCATTGTCAAAAAACTGAACAGTAGTTACATCAACAGGAATCTTTGAAGTAAAACTTTTTGGCAATGTACTGTCTCCCTTGCTGAATAGACCAGATAATACTATCCTGTTTTTAACTTGTACCATATACCCATCAACAGTAAGGGTAAAATTGGGGGCAGCCCTCCAGCTAAAGCCAAGACTTCCGTTTAAAGATGTTTCTTCTTTTAATTTCGGGATTCCTGCTGCCATTGTAATGGGGTCATTGTTGCTGGCAATACGGGATTGAACCAATTGGCCGCCACTGAAGGAGGTAAGGGTATTGCTAAAGTTGATCTGTTGTAAGGAAGGTGCACGGAAACCAGTACTAACAGAACCTCTTATATTAAAGTCCTTGGTTACTTTATAGCGGGTGGCCAGTTTATAGGTACCTACAAATCCGAAATCGGAATAGTTTTCGAAACGGATAGCTCCATCCAGTAACCATTCTTTTGAAACATTCAGTTCAGCATCTGCATAAAAGCCTTCATTGGATCGGTTGGCAGAAACCACATCGAAGTTGCTAAAGCCTGGAAAACCCTGTGAACCCGAAGCAGGATTGGCGGAATCACCGATATTAGGATAATAGAGTTTGCCAGGATGGTAATTTGAGAAGGAGGCATCTTCTCCTTTATAAATAGCATATTTCTCGTAACGGTATTCCAGGCCGAGGGCCAGGTTCAAACCATTAGCAATGGTTTTGAATGATTTAGAGAAATCAAGGTTGAGGGTGTTTTGTAAGAAACTAAAACCACCATCATCGAAATGTGTTTGCGAAGCGGAACCGATATTGGAAGCATTAAATGTTTTGTCGCCAAAATAATGAAAATCATTTTTTCCAATAGTATTACTCAGGTCCCAATCCCAGCCATTACCTGCATCACCTTTTATACCGGCTGCCAATGAGAAATCAGTGATATGCGTTTGAATATGGGGGTTATAGAAAGTATCTGTAGTTGCTGCGCCAGTGGCGGCATGCATAATACTGGGTACAAATATAAGTGATCCATCTGCTTTTACAGGATACCTATCGGGTCTTGCGCTCCAGTTCCTGGTATAGGCGAAGGCGTCGGAAGATTTATAATTATATCCACCAAAAGAATAAAACGTGGTTTTTTTACTGGCACTGGTGGGGATCTCCATATTGTACATGGCGCCGCCAGTGGTTACAGAACCATCACCAAATGCTCTTCTTCCAGTATTAAGGTATGCAAGTGCATCTTTATTTGTCTGGTAATTCAGCGTATCAACCTGCCTGTAGGTTTTTGCCTGGCGCAATAAATCAACGGAAACATTTATAAATCCGCCATTCTTGCCGATAGCTGCGCCATTGTTGAGTGATAATGACAATGTACCTCCTCAACGGCATTGCCGGCATAATACTGGTTGCCTGAATTGAATTTGCGTGTATTGAATTTATTGTCATAATAACCACTCCATCCGGCATTCACGGTCCAATGGTTAATGTCTTTCTTAAGAATAATGTTCATTACACCTGCAATAGCGTCTGAGCCATATTGTGCAGAGGCACCGTCACGTAATATTTCAATTCTGTCCACTGCTGCTTCAGGAAAAGCATTCAAATCAACCCCGGAATTTCCTCTTCCCCTGGTGCCAAATAAAGCAACAAAGGCCGTCTGGTGTCTTCTTTTTCCATTGATTAATACCAGGGTTTGGTCTGGACCAAGACCTCTGAGTGTACCAAGATCCACATGGTCGGCACCATCGGCTCCTGTTTGCTTATTATAATTAAAAGAGGGAGCCGACATATTTAATACGGATGTCAGGTCCATTTTAGCTGTGGGCAATCCAACCTGGTTGATTTTAATAACATCTACGGGTACGGGTGTTTCAATCTTTGCGCGACCAGCCCTTCTGCTTCCGACAAAAACGATTTCCTGTAACTCGGAAGTGGAAGGCTGAAGTTGAATGTTTATGTCGGTAAATCCCTTAATGGCCACTTGCTTTTCTGTGTACCCTATAAAGCTTATTACCAGCACATCATTTACATTGACTGCGATTTTAAATGCACCCTGGCTATTGGTAAGGGTGCCCTTGGTAGTGGACTTAATTTTAATGCTGGCGCCTTCAATGGGAACGCCTGTATTAGCATCTGTAATTTTTCCGTTAATGGTTTGTTGACTGAAGGTGAAAATAAAGCTTGCGAGTAAGCTAGCGAGTAGCAACAGTTTCTTCATGCAGTTAGATTTTGTGTTGAACGAAATTTAACAAGAATCACCTGCAATACAGAAATAGTTCTACATTTTATTGTTAATGACTTGAAAAGGAAAGACTTGTCTCTGGTCAATCTTATCCTGTGAAATACCCAATGCAGTGGAAAAAGAATTTTTTCAAACTATTCTTTACAGGAGGTTATATTGCTCCTTGGTAGAATTCCCGCCAATGGTATTGTGATTGATTACTGCATTTTTCCCGATTTCATTTTGTTCATCAAGGGTCAGTGAATCGGTGCCCGCAGTTTGAATCCAACTGTTCCCCTGGTGCCGGAATACCTGCATATTTAGCCCAAATTTTTTTCTGAACGCCTGCTCAACGGCACCGGTTTTATGCCAGGGATGAATCTCCAATCCGCCAGGATGGTGAATTGATCTTACTTCGCCGATTGTTTTATCATGGGCCAACAAATGGACAAAGGAAGTTTCTTCCTGCCATTTGTGGGGTTCGGCATAAAATTCTATTGAAAGAAAGAGATATCGCTCAGAAAATTTATTCCTAAGTATTTCAATTGTCATAGAATCGGTTACTTCGATAATCATACATTCATGGCATTATGTTGAATGAAAAATTCATACAATTTCACGAGTACATAGGTAATGGCTTCTTTCAGGTATCGAAACCCCACAATGGCTACCAGGATAGCAGCGAACCAGGCTGCCATTCCGGTAAATCTTAATTTTTCCAGGTAACTTAAAAGGGGATTCATATACTTTCATTTTATGGTGTATTAAATTTCATTTACCGGTGTCACAGTATATTTTTCAGTAAAGATTTCAGTATGATAGATTATGGCTGCCTCCATTGAGTTCATGATTAAACAATTCTCCTGTGTTTTTTTAGCTGCTTCAATCGCTTTTTCGCGCAGGGTATTATCGTTGATAAAAATTTTAGGATAAAGATTAATATAGGTGAATTTATACTTCCCGTTCACCAGTTCAATTTGTCCAATGGCATTGCATTCAAAATGCGAAAGGTGAAAACCCATTTTATCTGCAAATGAAAGTAAAGTAGACATGTAGCAACTGCTCAATGAACTTATAAATAAATGTTCAGGGCTCCAGTTTTTCCCTTTACCCCCTAAAGATTTGGCGGCACCTACATGTATGGTGCCTTCCACATCATTGGCATGAAGAATACCTTTATAGTCCTCGAGCCAGTTTAATTTTACTTCAAATAAAAACTGCTTTCCTGATTTGAGCCTGGGATGCATTATAGCTGTCATACCTTAATATTCTAGCCCAAATCTACCTTTATACAGAGGAGAAGTTTATGATACCGGTCAGTAGGTATGCTGATTCAAGGTAGGAGGAATGCCACTAAGTAAGGGCCTTTCCTTTTAATTGTAATGAAACTAAAATTATTAAAAGACCGGCGCCAAGGATAAAAAATTGCAGCCAGTAGAGCGGGCCAATCAGTAATATTTGTATTCCCATCCATCCCAGGAGCAATAAGCCTGCTATTATGGAAAAGGTATAAGCTCCAGCTGTTTTTCGTAAAAGTGCAAAAGTAGCCAATGCATGGCTGCCCCCAATTACCATAATTAAAATTAGACCTGGTAATGCATAATTTCCAAATGGGGTCCCTTGCAAAAAGGAGGATGAAAGATCGATTGAACTGCCATCAGGTGTTATCAGTAGCATGGTTCCTCCTGCAATTGCGCTTAAAGCAATAGCCCCTGTTAAAATAATTAGTAATGATTTCATAGCATGTCTTTAATGAGCGTGAACCAATTGTAATAACCTACCCGATTATGGGCCTTCTCCAGGCTCTGGTATTTCATAAGGAGGTGCTTTAAATGGTTCATCGTCGGGTATAGTATCAGGATCTTCCACTGGCAATGACGGTTCCTCAGGTATATAATCTGGAATAAGTTCCGGATGTGGATGCTTCAGCGGGGAAGGAATTTCTTCAGGTATTGTTGAAGGTATTTTCTTTGGCATAGAGACTCGTTTTTATTCATACCTCAATCAATCATAATATCGTTTAATATTCAAAGCAAGTTTATTAAATGGCCAATAACAATGAGTATAGTTACTTGTTCTGATGATGATGGTCATTTTGCCTGGTATATTCAGTTCAGGTTTTTTTTTACAGTCAACCAGCGCATTGCGATTCTTGCAATGATTGATTTTATCAGTCAGCACCCATTTATCCTAGAGTGGACACGGCCAGTCTCGAATCTCTTTTATAACTTATTCACCTGTCAAATGCAGGGCGATGCAAAAACCCTGACCACCGTCATGTTTTTTGACTTCCGCCGTCATATATTTTATGTAGCCAAAGAAGGTAAATTACCAGTAGCAAACAAAAATTCAAATGGTTGTTTCCCCCAAATATGAGCCTGGTTATTCTGTTTATCCAGGGACCTATATGCCCTTATTGGAAGAAGAGGCCATGAAAGATCAGTTAAGCAGTAAGGATAAACGGGATATTATTAACCCACCTATAATAATAACAGATATGAGGGATGCCTACAGGATAGATGTAACCATACCGGGAGTAAAAAGGGAGGAATTCCTGGTACAGGTGGAATCAAATTGTATTACTGTAAGCGTGGTGCATCATTTACAGGCCGCCTTTAATAACAGACAGCGATTAGTGGATGAAATTGACTGTACTTGTTTTGTAAGACATATTTTTCTTCCTGAAAATGCCGATGCTACATTTGCCATTGCCGAATACCATGAGGGGGTTTTGAATATATATGTTCCTAAAAATCCAACACCTTCTCTCAATGCCTCTGCGAGGCTTGCTGTATATTAAGATTGCTTGCTTTTTTTATGCTCATTCCCTGTAATGAAGATAATATGGTCAGGAACCCGAACAGGCATGCGGGGATGACGGTATATAGCGTAATTTAGTCGTGATATGGCAGCCAGGAAAAGAAAGGGTTCTTCCCATTTTACCACCCTCAACCAGGTTTCACTTATACATAGTGGTCAACAATATTTTGATACATTGCTTCAGATGATCAGTGATGCAAAAGAAAGCGTTCACCTTCAAACTTATATTTACGATGAAGATGAAACAGGAAAGGAAATAGCCAGTGCTTTGAAGGAGGCAGTGAAACGCAAGGTAGAGGTATATTTACTGGCAGATGGTTATGCTTCACAACACTTGTCCTCGGGCTTTATCCAGGATTTAAAGAATGCTGGTATTCATTTCCGCTTTTTTGAACCAGTATTTCGCAGTAAATATTTTTATTTCGGGAGAAGACTTCATCATAAGATAGCTGTAGTTGATGCAAAATTGGTAATGATAGGCGGCATCAATATCAGTAACCGCTATAACGATATGCCTGGCAGGGGTGCATGGCTCGATTTTGCCTTGTATGCCGAAGGAGAAATTGCACAGCAGGCCTGTGTTTTGTGCTGGAAAACATGGAATGGTTATCCAAAGAATATGGGATTAACACCTTGTGAAACAAAAGCTATTTCTTTCAGCTTTCCACAGAATCAGCTAAGCCAGGTAAGAATGCGTCGTAACGATTGGGTAAGACGGAAAAATGAAATTTCCAGTACCTATATAGATATGTTGCGCGGAGCGAAGAATGAGGTAATTATACTATCCAGTTATTTCCTTCCTGGTAAAATTATCCGAAGGCAGATTGTTAATGCAATTAAACGGGGGGTTAGCATTCGTATAATTGCAGCAGGACCAACTGATGTTATGGTTTCAAAACATGCGGAACGGTGGTTATACGACTGGTTGTTAAGAAATGGTATTGAATTGTATGAATTCAGTAAAAATATATTACATGGAAAGGTGGGAGTATGCGACGACGAGTGGATGACGATTGGTTCCTACAATATCAATAATATCAGTGCTTATGCCAGCATTGAATTAAACCTTGAAGTGCGGAACCCCGAATTCATTGTCAGCGTGAAGAAACAACTGGAGGATGTTATTAAAAATGATTGTGTCCGCATTACAAAAGAGCAACATATCCGGTCGAAAAATATGATCATTCAATTCATTCGATGGATTTCTTACCAGTTCATCCGTACTACCATTTACCTGTTTACTTTTTATTTCAAACACCAGGATTAATTTCCCCATATCCGTTTTCCCAGTGATGTGAAAACATTCCAGTCCCATTTGGCAAAACGGCCGCGCTGCACTACATACTGGTTTCCTTTATTATACTCAAGGAAATAATGAAAAACGAATTTTTCTTCCGGATTTTTCCAGCCTATAATTTGCCCAAACCTGAGATCATTAAACACAAGGGAATCACCCCATTTTTCAACAGTATAAAACTGTTGGGAAAAACGAATCAGTTGTTGCACATCTTCATGCGCACTTACTGGTTTAAGTAAGGAGTCGTTTCTTGGATAAAATTGAAAATCCATTCTGTCCTTCCTGTCAAGTAATGATCGAAAGCCAACATAATAACCACTGTCATTACCTGAAACTACGAACCACAACCAGTTTTGTAAAGGGGCGGGAGTGGTAAAATATCTTTCGTGAGGAATGTGCTGGGCAATGAATATGTTATTTACCTCTTTATCGATTTTAATTTTATTAAAGGTACAATAGCCCAGGTAAAGCAATGGCAGGATCAGGCCAAAGCGCCACCAATACCTTCTCTTTGGATTTCGCCGGTTTAATACAACGAGCCAAAATAATGCAATTCCCGGCCAGATAGAAAAAAAGGGATCTGCAACGTAAATGGCATTAAATGAAATGCGCCGGTGGCTAAATGGTTCAAGCCAGCCAGTTCCGTAATTATTAAATGCATCAATGAATATATGTATAAAAATTACCCCTCCGAAAAACAATAACCACCTGCTGAAACGTATATTATGAGGTTTGTGTAACCTATCCGTTATTAAAGCCAGTAAAGGAGTAACCAGTGCGCAAAATAAAAATGAATGCGTAAAACCACGATGGGCCAGCAAATCACTGGAGGTATTCATCCAAAAAGAAGCGAGGAAATCAATATCAGGGAGGCTTTGAGCAAGGGCGCCCCATAACATGGCTTTCTTTCCCAGTTTTTTACCTGCAAAGGCTTCCCCCATGCAGGCGCCAAGCGCAATATGTGTTATTGAATCCATTCCGGTTTACTAATGGGTTATCAATTGATAGATTAAAATACAAATAATAACAACAAGAAGACTGGTATATATAAGTTTATTGTATTTAGCCAGCCAGTTGGGTAGGTAAATATCAAAATTGTCTTTTTCAGAACTGGAATATCGCCTGGCAATAAGGGTAAGCGGGCATTTGTATTTAAAAACCAGCAATACTATTCCTTCGGCTGCAATGCAGGTAAGGCCGATCCATACCCATTTGCCAATCTCGTTAGTAAGGACCACATACAGCAAATAGAATAACACTATATTGAAAAACACCCAGATAAGCGTGTGAATTATTTTGATAAATACCAGTTTTGAGGCATGTAACATATTATAAACAGGTTATTTTATACTCCTGGCTCGTTTTCATAATTAAGTCACTTGTCATAAAATGAGTAAATCACCAGGCTGGAATCTGTTATCAATCTTTGACCGTGTATTGTTTACAACAGGTGT
>Ga0075024_100000784_pt1 | contig 12185 bp, 9 predicted proteins | sample Str013_2_FD_71389 | JGI IMG/M metagenome (GOLD analysis project Ga0075024, IMG submission 71389) | Freshwater sediment microbial communities in response to fracking from Pennsylvania, USA - Straight Creek_MetaG_SC_2013 | ecosystem: Environmental > Aquatic > Freshwater > Creek > Sediment... | reverse complement strand
GGAATCCGTGCAGTCTCAATATTTACCATTTCATGTTCCGACGATTTCTGAAGATGAAATCGAGGCAGTTGTCGAAACCCTTCGTTCCGGTTGGCTAACGACTGGCCCGAAGGTCCGCGCATTGGAAGAAAATTTTGCGCGGTATATTGGCGCGCAGCATGCGGTTGCGGTGAATTCTGGCACTGCGGCGCTGCATCTGGCATTAGAGGCCATAGGCGTTACTGCCGGGGATGAGGTCATACTGCCAACCATGACCTTTGCCGCGACCGCTGAGGTTGTACGGTATTTCAATGCGACGCCTGTCCTTGTGGATTGCGAACCCGAGTCGCTGAATATCGATCCGTGTAAGATTGAACAGGCGATCACACGGAAGACCAAAGCGATCATGCCAGTCCATTTTGCCGGTCGCCCGTGCGCGATGGACCAGATTCTTGAGGTCGCACGAGCCCATAGGTTGGCCGTGATCGAAGATGCGGCCCACGCGCTCCCGGCACGGTTTTATGGACAGATGGTTGGCACTATCGGTGATATTACCTGCTTTTCATTTTATGCCACTAAAACCATTACCACCGGCGAGGGAGGCATGGCGACGACTGAAAATGCCGAGTGGGCTGATCGCATGCGGATGATGAGCCTGCATGGCATTAGTAAAGACGCCTGGAAGCGATACTCCGCCGAAGGGTCATGGTATTACGAAATTTGTTCTCCTGGGTACAAGTACAATTTAACCGACATTGCTGCGGCGATTGGCATCCAGCAGTTGCGAAAGTGCGATCAGTTCTGGACACAACGTCAGCACTATGCCGCATTATACCATCGCGCGTTTCGTGAGGTGCCTGCGATCTTCGTCCCCCCAGTCGCGGAAGGTGCGCAACATTCATGGCATCTCTATGTCATTCAGCTACAGCTCGAACAACTGCGGATTACTCGGAGTCAATTTATCGAGCTATTAAAAGAACACCAAATCGGCACCAGTGTTCATTTCATACCATTGCATCTTCATCCGTACTATCGTGACGTTTTTCGCTACCGAGCAGAAGATTTTCCCAATGCGAGCGCAGCCTTTGAGCGTATTGTATCGTTGCCCATTTATCCGCGCATGACGGAAGCGGATGTGCGCTATGTGAGCGACACCGTGAGTACCGTAGTGAGGCAACATCTACGATGATGAAGCGAGTGTTCGATCTGAGTGTTGCTGCACTAGGGCTCGTGCTGCTGCTCCCACTCTTAGGGTTGATTACCTTGCTCATTAAGCTGGATTCCCGTGGCCCAGTGCTCTTTCGGCAAGTGCGTATAGGCCGGAGGCTGAAACCGTTTCAGATCTATAAATTCCGCACCATGACTCCGGATGCCTCACGAAGTGGTGGATTGATTACCATCGGTGAAGATCCTCGCATTACTCGCGTGGGCCGCTGGTTGCGCAAGAGCAAACTGGATGAGCTGCCTCAGTTACTCAATGTCTTGAAAGGCGAGATGAGTCTGGTTGGGCCCCGACCTGAGGTCCCGCACTATGTCGAGTTGTTTCACAAGGATTACGAAGAGATCTTGCAAGTCGCCCCTGGCATTACCGACCTTGCCTCACTTGCCTATCACAATGAGGCCGAGCTGCTTGGCAAGGCCGAGGATCCAGAAAAAGAATATCTGCATCACATCTTGCCTGAGAAGATTCGCCTTGCCAAAGAATATGTACATAGGTCCTCTCTTCGTTTCGACCTCCAAGTAATCTTGAAAACCCTCTGGCAGATTAGTCGTCGGCAAAATCTTGACACCCCAGTCTCGGGATAAGAGAATTTTGTCTAGTCAATTATCGTAGTCGTCTCACTATGTGAATGTCTCCTATCTATTAGGAGCTATCTTTGTCGACACTTTGGGAGAGAAATAGCTTCTCCAGTGGGTGGAAGGATCATGTGATAGGCTGCCTGATTCATCCTACTGGGGCACGAGACCTGATTCGCAGTATTGCATTGGAGGAAGTGCATTTTGAGGGGAGGAGTGTTTTTCTCTCACGTTGCGAAGGTAGAAACGAGCCGTCTTTCTTGCCGCGATCGATGGCTTGCCGAGGTATTCCAGACTGGGTGCTAAAAAAGAGAGGTCGGTCTTTCCCTTTTGGCAAGAGGATACGAGACCCACTAGCTTTGGCGTTCATCCTTCGACTGTAGGGTTTTCTCTATCTGAATTGCGGCCTTTGACGGATAATAAAGCTCACTACAGGTATAATTCAATTTCTAACGAACGATCAGTTGTTTCGAGAGGAGATCACTTATAGTCTACTCGCACTAAACAATGCATCCGGCACGGTAGGTCTTCAGGCTTCTTGTGCAGAGAAGCCAATATCAATTCTTCGCTTCTATTGAGGTTCTCGCGAAGTCACAGGTTCAAGTCGAGTGGTGAAGTGCTTTCACCTCACTATTCTTGAAACCTGGAATGTATGCGAAGGAATACAGAGTGAAGTAGTCTCGAGAGAGACAGATCGCAGATACCGTGCAACCCGTATAGACGGGGGGAAGAAGTTATGGCGCGAATAGAACGGACTCCACCTGAAGGACGAGATTTACACGGATACACTGCTGAGCGAAATTCCCATAACTATGAGAAAAAGAGAACCTCAGAGACAATTGCCAAGCCGGTACCCCATATCCTTGTGGTAGATGATGATCTCGCACTCTGCCAATTACTCATTCAGACATACCAGCAAAGTGGGTACGTTGCTGAAGCCGTAGCTTCGGCAGAAGAAGCCCTGACCCGCTTGGAAACCGATGACATTGATGTTGTCGTGACCGATATTCACTTGCCTGGGTTAAGTGGAGTAGAGCTGATTGCCCAGATGCAGAAATCGTCGACAGACGTTCCCGTTATCGTGCTCACCGCCTACGCTGATGTTGGGAGCGCCGTGGGGATTCTTAAAGCCGGGGGTGCTGACTACCTCGTGAAGCCAGTCAGCATGACGGCGCTTCGTGAGGCGACACACGCAGTCATAGAGAAAAACTGGCCGCTAATGGAAATCCGTCACCTGCGCCGCACCATTAAAGATCGCAACGATTTTAGTGGCATGTTGAGTAAGACACCGGAAATGCACCGTGTGTTTGAACTCATTCGCATGGTTGCCGGTACCGATGTCACGGTATTGGTAGAAGGCGAGACTGGCACCGGGAAAGAGCTGGTGGCAAGCGCGATCCATCACGAGAGCGACCGCAAGCATGGTCCGTTGGTGACCATCAACTGCGCTGGTGTTCCTGACACCCTTTTGGAAAGCGAGCTTTTTGGCTACGAGCGTGGAGCGTTTACTGGCGCCGACCAGGCACGACCAGGCAAGATCGAGGTGGCCAACGGCGGCACATTGTTCTTGGACGAGATTGAAAGTATGTCGCTGGCTATGCAAGCGAAGCTTCTTCTTGTGCTGCAAGATCACATGGTGCAACGACTCGGTGGCACCCGCCGAACGCGGGTCGATATGCGCATTGTTGCGGCGACCAACATTCCTTTAGAGGATTTGGTGACGGAGGGATTAATGCGCCGCGATTTCTACTATCGTGTCAATGTCGTGGCCCTCCGTCTGTTGCCCTTGCGCCAACGCTCAGAAGACATTCCTTTGCTCGTTCAAGATTTTCTCAAACATCACCCGTTGGCAATCCGCAAGAAGATTCGATCGCTCTCGACTGCGGCGATGAACCGACTATTGTATTACCCTTGGCCCGGCAATGTCCGCGAGCTACAGAATGTCCTCGAACGCGCGATCGTGCTGGCGACAAGCCAGACGATTGAGAAAATTGACCTTCCCGGCGCGAAAGTCCCTTTTCGCACTGAAGGAGCTTCCATTTCTACGGTTGCGCCCCTCCGCGAATGGTTAGAAGATCAAGAACGACAATACTTAACACATCAATTAGCCTTGTCGGGGGGAAAAATCGCAATTACGGCTGCGAATTGTGGTGTTGATGCAAAGACGTTGTATCGCAAGATGCGCTCGTACGGATTAGACCGACGTGTCTTTCGGCAGGGAGATGACGAAGCATCTTCGCCTTCCCAAATAGACAGTACATCCGGTCGATAGCGATTCTGAGAGACCATTTCCGGTCTCATCGGTAAACTACAGAGCGAGGCCTCCCCGCTGATGGGGAAATCGGCGCACGTTCATTGGAGGATATGGCATGACCGACCCTCATACCCTGGAGCAGTATCACTGCAGGTTTTGTCGTTCCTCGTTGCGCGTCACCTTTGTCGATTTAGGCATGTCGCCGTTATGCGAAAGTTATGTTGCCGCAGAACAGCTCAATCAACAGGAAGCGTTCTATCCACTCCACGTCTATGTCTGTGAGCAGTGTCTCTTAGTGCAACTCCTTGAATATGTCAGTCCCCAACATATTTTCAGTGAATATGCATACTTCTCGTCCTATTCAGACTCCTGGCTGCGTCACGCCAAAGACTATACTGAGATGGTCGCGCAACGGTTTGGTTTGCATAGCTCCAGCCAGGTTGTGGAAATCGCCAGTAACGACGGCTACCTCCTGCAGTACTTTCTTGCGCAACACATTCCGGTATTGGGAATCGAACCAGCGGCGAATGTCGCCGCAGTCGCGCAACAGAAAGGCATTTCTACACTGGTAAAATTTTTTGGCGTACAGACGGCATCTGAACTCGTACGCGCTGGAACACAAGCAGATCTGTTATTGGGTAACAACGTGTTAGCGCATGTACCAGATCTAAATGACTTTGTTGCTGGCATGAAAATCTTGCTCAAGCCACAGGGGGTGATTACGATGGAATTCCCCCACCTGTTGCGCTTAATGCAAGACAATCAGTTTGATACGATCTACCATGAACACTTTTCGTATTTGTCCTTTATCACTGTAGAAAAGATTTTTGCTGCACATGGCCTCACGCTCTTTGATGTTGAAGAGATTCCTACCCACGGCGGTTCGCTACGGATTTATGCCCGCCATCGCGAGCACACTGACATGGCAATCCAACCGCGAGTTGCCCAGCTACAAGCACAAGAAGAGGCTGCAGGACTGACGCGCATCGAGTCGTATGCGTCGTTTGCAGCCAGCGTAAAAGAAACGAAACGTAAACTGCTCGAATTTCTGATCACGGCTAAACGACAAGAGAAAACCATTGTCGGCTATGGCGCACCGGGGAAAGGCAATACCCTACTCAATTACTGCGGGGTGCGCACCGATTTCCTTGACTACGTGGTTGACCGCAATCCATACAAACAAGGCAAGTTTTTACCTGGAACCCACATTCCAATTTTTGCTCCTGACAAAATCGGCGAGACCAAGCCTGACTACGTCTTAATCCTGCCCTGGAATCTCAAACACGAAGTGATGCAACAAATGACCCACATTCGTCAGTGGGGTGGTCAGTTCGTGGTGCCGATCCCGCAGGTGGAGGTCTATCAGTGATCTTCACAGAAACGGCGCTGAAAGGGGCATTTGTTCTCCAACCGGAACGCATCGAAGACGAGCGCGGTTTTTTCGCCCGTACGTTTGATCACCGCGAGTTTGTCCAGCATGGTTTGAAGTCGACCTTCGTCCAGTCGAGTCTTTCGTTTAACCTAAAGCGCGGGACGCTGCGGGGGATGCACTATCAAGTTGCGCCGCATGAAGAGGTCAAACTCATTCGTTGTACCCAGGGGGCACTCTACGATGTCATCATCGATCTACGACCCGGTTCGCCGACGTTTGCGCAGCATGTTGCAATTGTGCTGAGTGCAGAAAGTCGAGCGCTCTTGTACGTTCCTGAGCAGTTTGCCCACGGTTTTCAGACGCTCGTCGACAACACGGAAATCTTTTATCAGATGACGGCAGAGTACGCGCCGGACTGCGCGCGCGGCATACGGTGGAATGATCCTACCTTCGCAATTCCTTGGCCGGCGGCTGAACGTACTCTCAATGCGCGTGACCGCGATTACCCAGACTTCGGTCAGCATTAGAAAAAGGCTATAGACCGCAGGCTGTAGGCTGAAGGGTAAGCAATGAAGAATTAAGAGTTAAGAATGAAGAATGAGAAAACAGAAATCACTATTGATCTTATTTTTCTTTTTCAATTCTTCACTCTTCATTTTTAATTTTTCATTGTTTTCTCTTCTCCCAAGCCCCAAGTCTCTAGCCTCTAGTCCCAAGAATAGGAGGACTACGATGAAGGTTGTACTCTTTTGCGGTGGTTTAGGCCTACGCTTGCGCGAATTTTCTGAGCATCTGCCGAAACCCATGGTGCCGATCGGTTCCCGCCCCATCCTGTGGCACATCATGAAGTATTACGCCTACTACGGTCACCAAGAGTTCATTCTTTGCTTGGGGTTTGGGGCTGATGTCGTGAAGAATTATTTCCTGCACTATGATGAGTGTCTGTCGAATGACTTTGTCCTCACCAATGGTGGGAAAAATCTCCAGCTCTTTAGTAGCGATATCAACGACTGGCGTATTACGTTTGCCGATACCGGGATCAATGCCAACATTGGTCAACGCCTGAAAGCGGTCGAGAAGTATCTCGGAGACGATGAAGTGTTTTTAGCCAATTATAGTGACGGACTGACCGACCTGCCGCTGCCGGAGCAGATGGCGCATTTTTCTCAACAGCAGAAGGTCGCCAGTTTCCTCTGCGTACGGCCAAATTTGAGCAGCCATTTTATTTCGCTTTCCTCAAGTGGAATCGTTCAGGCGATCCAAGACGTGCAGCAAGCGGATCTGCGTATCAACGGTGGCTCGTTCGTTTTTCATCGCGATATCTTTCGCTACATGAATGAGGACGAAGAATTGCTGCACGAACCCTTTCAACGGCTCGTGACCCAACGCCAAGTCGTCGCTCATACGTACGACGGATTCTGGGCGTGCATGGATACGTTCAAAGATAAACAGCACCTGGATGAGCTCTATTCGCGCGGGACGGCGCCGTGGGAAGTGTGGAAACAGCCGAGAATTGCTCCTGCTGTGTCCCCGCAGCGTTCTCTACTTGCCTCGCCACCGATGCAGTTGGTGGCTGCCAAATCATAAGCGACCGGAATTCCTCCCATGCTTGAGCTTGATCTGGTTAGCGACTCAACTCGTGAGTTTCGCATCCTCTGTCTTGGTGCGCATTGTGACGACATCGAGATTGGCTGTGGCGGCACCCTTCTCCAATTGGCCCAGACGGTCAAAAACCTTTCCATCCACTGGGTCGTCTTCAGCTCGACGCCGCAGCGCGCACAAGAAGCGCGCAACAGCGCGAATGCCTTCCTGTACAATGTTCCCCAACACACGATTCGTATTCACGAATTCAGAGATGGCTTTTTTCCCTCTCTTAGCGCTGAACTGAAAGAATGTTTTGAGCAACTGAAGCTCACCTGTTCTCCAGATGTGATATTTACTCACTACCGTAAAGATTTGCATCAGGACCATCGTATGATTGCCGAACTGACGTGGAATACGTTTCGGCGTCATTTGATCCTTGAATATGAGATACCCAAATACGATGGCGACTTCGGCACGCCGAACACATTCGTGCCGTTAGCCGACACGCTCTGTCAAGAAAAGATTCGCTATTTGATGCAGTTCTATGAGAGCCAGCGGAACAAACCGTGGTTCTGTCCGGATCTCTTCTCTGCCGTATTGCGGCTGCGCGGTATGGAAGCCGATGCCTCGACGCGCTACGCCGAGGCATTTTACTGCCGAAAAATACGGCTTCGCGTCTCATCTTAATTCTCTACAAATCTAGTTTGTTGTTGTCGTGAATAGTCACGATTTGAGCAGAAGGGAGTAACTATGCGTGTGTTAGTCACAGGCCACGACGGATACATCGGGGCAGTCATGGTGCCGATGCTGCGTGATGCCGGACATCAAGTTGTCGGTCTTGATAACTATCTGTTTGCAGGATGCCTATTCGGAACCACTCCGACGTTAGATGTTGCGTCCGTGCGCCGCGACATCCGTGATGTGACTGCTGCTGATCTCGAAGGCTTTGACGCCGTCATCCATCTGGCGGCGTTGTCGAATGATCCCTTAGGGGACCTGAATCCCGAGTGCACCTACGACATCAACTATCGCGGGTCCGTTCGCTTAGCGACTATGGCAAAAACGGCGGGTGTCCCACGATTCTTATTCTCTTCATCGTGCAGCTTGTATGGCGTATCCGACGGTATGTCGATGCTCAAAGAAGATGCGGCCTTCAATCCAGTCACGCCCTACGGCGCGTCAAAGATCCGCGTCGAACAAGAAGTGACACTGCTGGCAGATGAGCAGTTCAGTCCGACCTTTCTGCGTAACGCGACAGCTTACGGACTATCACCAAAGCTCCGCAGCGATTTGGTTGTCAACAACTTAGTCGGGTTTGCCTATACAACTGGTGAGGTGCTGATTGGCAGTGATGGCACCCCGTGGCGTCCGCTTGTGCATATCGAAGATATTAGTCGTGCGTTTCTCGCTGTTCTGCATGCGCCTCGCGACCTGATTCATAATCAAGCTTTCAATGTAGGGCAAAGCAAAGAGAACTACCAAATCCGCGATATCGCACAGGCGGTACAGGACATCGTTCCAGGGTCCAAGATTAAATACGCTCCCGGCGGAGGTCCCGATCCACGTTGTTATCGTGTTGATTGTGAAAAATTAGCCAAGACACTCCCCGAGTTTACGCCACAATGGACCGTACCCGATGGCATTATGCAGCTCTATCAGGCTTACAAAGACAACCAACTAACGGTCGATGAATTTCTCGGAATGAAGTATTTACGCATTAAACATGTCAAGAATCTCCAACAGACAGGGCAACTCGACTCGATGTTGCGCTGGCAGAACGTTTAGCAGCGCGCTACAAACACCGCGTTGAAGCTCATTACCTCCACCAGCAAATGCAGAAATCGCTTGTCCCAGTATCACCACGTGCTTTCGACGGGATTGGCATCGGTCGTAGGTTGGTTATGACAAGATAGCCTCTGTTCATCGATTCATCTGCAAAATTTAGTGATGATTCCGCCACACCACTCGCCGACCCATTCTTGCAGCGCGGCCGCCCCACACCCGGTCGCAATAATAAAAACACTGACCTGCGTCGTTACCATCGTCCACAACCACCGTCGTTGGTGACGTTCTTTTCATGGCGTCTCATCGATATTGGCCTCACTGCTCTGCCCATAGACTGCCGCTTCTTCCTCCGCTGGAGCCACCGCCTTCGTCACTGTCTGTTCAGTGTGGCAAATCTCTCCCGCCGATTGGAAAGCTCTGCCATTCATAACTATAGGAGAAATGTACGTATGCTGTACGAAGGCAGCGGTGGTATGAGCAACAATTTCCTCAACCCGTCAAATGTAGATCAGGGCCAGGTTCGCCGCCGATTGTGGATGGAGGTTTCTATCACCCTCGTCATTATGGCCGTCTTGGTGGTGGCTGACTCTGTAATCGCGGCACCTGCATATCCTGTGAAAAAAGGGCGAACAGGCAGGTATTTAGTTGATCAAAATGGTATTCCGTTCTTGATTGCTGGTGAGTCTCCGCAAGCAATGATTGGAAATTTGAGTGAAGCTGAGGCAGAACTGTTCTTCGTCAATCGGAAATCTCACGGGTTCAACACTGTATGGATCAATTTGCTTTGCTCGACGTATACCGGCTGCCGCCCTGATGGCAGCACTTTCGATGGCATACTTCCTTTCCCGCTGGAAAGTAAATTTTGGCGATGGTTCAATTTGTTTTCTCTTACAGTTAAAAACAGTTTTTGGTGGGGATTCAATTTACTGCCTGAGTTCCTGAAATCGAGAGCGCTTAGGTTCCTGCCTGAACCACGCCCCGACTTTGCCGTACCGAATGAAGCGTATTTTGCGCGTGCTGATCGAATGCTGCAATTAGCGGCGAAATACGGCTTTCTCGTTATCCTAGACCCAGCCGAAACTGTGGGCTGGCTCGACGCTATGCGAAGCAACGGGGTTGCCAAATGTCGAACCTACGGACAGTTCTTGGGGAAACGCTACGCAAGTTTTGACAACATCCTCTGGATGCACGGGAACGATTTTCAGAGCTGGTCGAATCCGAGCGACGATGCGGTTGTGCAGGCGGTTGCACAGGGGATCCAGGACGTCGACACGCGCCATATTCACACCGTGCAACTCAATTATCAGAAAAGCAGCTCGCTCGACGACCCAAGCTGGGCATCGCTCATTCAGCTCAATGCAAGCTATACATATGTCCCAACTGCAGCAGGAATTACGGCAGGCCTAACGCCCCTGTACGAGGTAATACTTACAGACCATAACCGCTCTAATTCTCTGCCTACGTTTCTAGTAGAGGCCGGTTACGAGTTCGAACAAAACTCTGAGAACTATGCACCAGGCGTTCCGCGGGTGCTTCGGCTCCAGGAGTATTGGTCGAATCTGAGCGGCGCCTCCGGTCAGCTGTATGGCAACAAGTATACATGGCAATTCATCAATGGTTGGAAAGAGCAGCTCGATACGCCTGGGGCTGTACAAATGGCGTATGTAACTGCCCTATTCGAGGCGCGGGCATGGTATGATCTCGTTCCGGATCAGGAGCATACCGTTGTGACGGTTGGGTTTGGGAACTTCGGATCAGATAACTATGCGACGGTCGCGCGTACCCCCAATGGGAAGTTAGTGATAGCCTACGTGCCTTCCGCCCGTACTATAGTGGTTGATATGAGCAAACTGAGCGGGCCGGTGACCGGGAGGTGGTACGATCCTACGGTGGGCACGTTTGCAAACATACCCGGTTCTCCGTTCGCAAACATAGGTTCGCGCAACTTTACAACGCCAGGGAACAATACAGACGGTGACGGGGATTGGGTGCTCGTGCTGGAGGGGTCTGCCTCGTAATGTAGCTCTCTAGTGGTTTTTGACAGACAAGCCCACAGGGCTGACTACTAGGCATCAAGGGCGTTATCGGCTAGTCTCAACCCCACACTACCAAAAGGAGGCGCTATGAAGTTTGGGTTGCTCTACGAAATGGAGACGCCACGTCCGTGGCACGCGCTCAGTGAATATAATGTGTATTGGGAAGCGCTCGCGCAGATCGAATTAGCCGATCGTGTCGGCTTTGATCATGTGTGGGAAGTCGAACATCATTTTCTCGAAGAATACTCGCACAGCCCGGCACCAGAGGTGTTCTTTGGCGCGGTGAGTCAACGCACCAAGAATATTCGTATATCACATGGCGTGAGACTCACGCCATTTAATTTTAATCATCCCATCAAAATCGCTGAACAAGCTGCGGTGCTTGATATCATGAGCAATGGTCGCGTGGACATCGGCATCGGCCGCTCGACGACGGCGCAAGAGCTCGACGGGTTTGGTGTGAATTACGATCGTACCCGCGATGAAATGCGTGAAGCAGCCACGATTATTGTCAAGGCCTGGACCGATGAGATTCTTGAGCATGACGGGAAACTTTTGAAGGTACCTCCGAGACGCGTCGTACCGAAGCCGATTCAGAAGCCGCATCCGCCGATGTGGATGGCCTGTGTTGCGCCCGATAGCTATACTCTGGCTGGTGACCGTGGCCTCGGCGTGCTGAGCTTCAATTTCAACTGGGAAGAAGTGCAGAAGTCGATGCACACCTATCGCCAGGCATCTGCCAATCCCTCAGACGTGATTCCGAAGGTGATCAACGACCAATTTGCCGGCGTGGCTATTATGCACGTTGCCGAAAACAAAGAAGAAGAAGCGATTGGTCTTGATGGTGCGCGCTGGTTCCTCCACAACGTCGCGAAACTCTTCCAACCCTTGATGGTGAAAAACCAACTTTACTCCTACGAATATCTGCGCAATGTGTTTGCCATGTCTGGCGACCCGAAAGAGGCAACTGATGCAGAGCTGAAAGAGCACCACATGGTGGCGGTTGGCAATCCTGACGAAGTGATCCGTAAACTGGAGAATTTCCAGAAAGCGGGTCTGAACCAGGTAATTTGCTTCAAGCAAGCTGGTCGCATCCCGCATGTGAACATTATGAAGTCAATCAAACGCATCGGCCAATACATTCTGCCGCACTTCAATCCCCATCGGACCATTGCGGTCGATGATATTAGAGCGGCGGCGTTATAAACAAAAGCGAAAAGGGTCATACAGAATGGGGCGAAAAGGGTAAATGGGGAAAAGGGTAAATGGAGAAGAAAAGCAAAACGCTCAGATAATGTACCACGGTTTTCCGTTTCGCCCTTTCGCCGTTTCGCCTTTTTGCCCCCCCAGGTTCTATCGCCGCAACACCGCCAGACTC
>Ga0075024_100000783_pt1 | contig 12185 bp, 9 predicted proteins | sample Str013_2_FD_71389 | JGI IMG/M metagenome (GOLD analysis project Ga0075024, IMG submission 71389) | Freshwater sediment microbial communities in response to fracking from Pennsylvania, USA - Straight Creek_MetaG_SC_2013 | ecosystem: Environmental > Aquatic > Freshwater > Creek > Sediment... | reverse complement strand
GCTTTTGAAATCCTGGAAAACAATTCCGGGGTGGATGACCTGGTGCTGGCTGGTATCAGAGAAAGCGGAACAGTAATTGCTAAAAATATGCAAAGACTGCTGGCAGCAATCAGCGATATCAAAACAGAACTGATTACGCTTACGCTCGACAAAAAATATCCAGAGGAAGTAAAACTGAGCCGGGAACTGCCTTTTGATGACAAAGTCATTATCGTTATTGACGATGTGGCCAACAGCGGCAAAACGTTGTTATATGCATTAAAACCTTTCCTGCAATTTCACCCCCGGAAAATTCAAACATTGGTGCTCGTGGAGCGAACGCACAAAGCATTTCCTGTTAAACCCGACTATGTTGGTTTGTCTGTGGCAACTACACTACAAGAGCATATTTACGTTGAATCGAAAGGGGAAATTGTCAACGGTGCCTGGTTAAGGTAGTCTTTCAAAAGCTTATTCACTATTGGTGGAAAAATTAGCCCCAAAAAGCCCTTTTTTGATCAGGTTTTCCCGTTTGAAAACGATAGTTTTGCAGGCCTTTAAGCGAGCCTTTAAAAAGCCGTTCATTTGCACCTAAGACTCATATGGAAGATAATTTAACACCCCAGGAAACTCAGGACAACAATCGTATCGTTCCGGTAAACATAGAAGAACAGATGAAGACCGCCTACATAGACTATTCTATGTCGGTCATCGTTAGCCGCGCACTACCCGATGTACGGGATGGATTGAAACCGGTACACCGAAGGGTGCTGTTCGGAATGAATGAACTGGGCAATCACAGCAACAAGCCTTATAAAAAATCTGCCCGTATTGTCGGTGAAGTAATGGGTAAATACCATCCTCATGGCGACAGAGCAATTTATGATACCATGGTACGCATGGCGCAGGAATGGAGCATGCGTTACATGATGGTCGATGGTCAGGGTAATTATGGCAGTCAGGATGGTGATGGTCCGGCCGCGATGCGATACACTGAAGCCAGGCTGCATAAACTGGCCGAAGCCATGCTGGAAGATATTGAGAAAGAAACGGTGGACTTCCAGTTTAATTTTGACGATTCACTGAAAGAACCAACGGTATTGCCCAGCCGGATTCCGCAATTGCTGATCAATGGTTCCAGTGGTATCGCGGTGGGTATGGCCACCAATATACTTCCACACAATTTGTCTGAAGTCATTGATGGTTGTCTCGCTTATATTGATAAGAGAGATATTACGGTTGATGAACTGATGCAACATATAAAGGCTCCTGATTTTCCAACGGGCGGATTGATCTACGGAATGGAAGGTGTGAAAGCCGCTATGCATTTTGGGCGGGGCAGGGTGGTGTTGCGTGGTAAATTACATATCGACACAAAAACCAGTGGCAGGGAACAGGTCATCATCACCGAAGTTCCTTACCAGGTGAATCGCGATGCGCTCTGCGATCGCATTGGCCAGCTGGTGAATGAAAAAGTAATCGAGGGGATTTCTCATATCAACAATGAGTCGAACAAAAAAGAAGGCACGCGCATTGTAATCGATCTTAAAAGAGATGCCATTGCCAATGTAGTCATCAATCAGTTGTTTAAGCATACGGAACTTCAAACTTCTTATGGCATCAACAATGTGGCGCTTGTAAAAGGAAGACCGAAAACCCTGAACATTCGCGAAATGATCAGTGAGTTCGTGGAATTCCGTCATGAAGTGGTTATTCGGAGAACCCAATTCGAATTAAAAGAGGCACAGAAAAGAGCGCATATACTACAGGGTTATCTCATCGCCATTGACCATTTGGATGAAGTCATAGCCTTAATCCGCGCTTCAGCAACGCCCGATATCGCGAAAGATGGACTGGTGAATGCTGGCTGGGGACTCGACGAAATACAGGCGAAGGCGATTCTCGAATTGCGCCTGCAACGTCTTACCGGGATGGAGCGCGAAAAAATCAAACAGGAATACGACGAATTGATGACCCTGATCGCTCATCTGCAGGATTTGCTTTCGGATGAATCAAAACGATTTGAAATCATCCGCAATGAACTCCTGGAAGTCAAAGAAAAGTTCGGCGATGCGCGAAAAACAGAGATCACCTATCTGGATGATGAAGTGCGCATCAAGGACCTGATCAAGGAAGAAGATGTGGTAATTACCATATCACATCTCGGTTATATCAAACGCACTTCGGCTACAGAATACCGTCAGCAAAGGCGCGGGGGTCGCGGAGCCATCGGCGGACGCACGCGGGAAGAAGATTATATAGAACATTTGTTCGTGGCCTCATCTCACCATACCATGCTTTTCTTCACGGAAAAAGGTCGTTGTTATTGGCTGAATGTGTACCAGATTCCTGAGGGCGACAAAGGGAGCAAGGGAAGGGCCATTCAAAATTTGATACAGCTGCCGCCGGATGATAAGGTGAAAGCAATTGTCGATGTGAAAGACCTGGCCGATGCGGATTTCGTAAGCAGCCATCATATTATTTTGTGCACCAAACAGGGTGTGATCAAGAAAACTATGCTGGGAGAATTTAGCCGCCCGCGTCAAACCGGTGTGAATGCCATTACAATTATGGAGCATGACCAGTTACTCGAGGTGAAACTGACCGACGGAAACTCCGAGGTGCTATTGGCTGTGAAAAGTGGCCGGGCGATCCGCTTTGAAGAAGAAAAAGTTCGTCCAACAGGTCGCGGAGCCATTGGTGTAGCGGGCATTGAAGTTGATGATGCCAATGATGAAGTGATTGGTATGATATGTGTCAGCAGGGCGGACAAGGATAAGACGGTCCTGGTTGTTAGCGAAAATGGATATGGAAAGAGAACTCCCATCGATGAATACCGAATTACTAATCGCGGCGGTAAAGGGGTCAAAACGATCAGTGTTACAGATAAAACCGGTAAATTGGTGGGGATTTTGGATGTGAAACAAAAGCAGGATCTGATGATTACCTGCAAATCGGGGATCACGATCCGCATGCCGGTAGCAGGGGTGAGTGAACAGGGAAGGGCAACACAGGGCGTTAAGCTGATCAGGCTAGATGAAGGGGATAGTATTGCAGCTATTACACAGCTTGATGAGTACGAAGAAAATGGCCATCACCTACCGGAAGCCACGAATGGAATTCCACCGGCTGAAAATAGCGATGAAGAATCCGGTGAGCAACCCACTGCCCAATAATCGATTTAACTTTTTAAAAAATACATCAAAATGAAACGATTCTTTCTAACCCTGATGCTGGCCCTCCCTGTATTAGGATTATTTGCCCAAAGTCTGGATAAAGCAAAAGATTTATTAAAGACCAACAAACTCCCGGAAGCCAAGGCAGAAATAGACAAATTAGTGGCTGATCCCAAGTCACAGAAGGACCCGCAGGTATGGTATTACAAGTCTAAAATATACTCGGCGATGGCAACCAATGACCAGACAAAAGGCCTGGTTCCGGACGCGTTGGAACAGTCTTTCGATGCGATGAAGAAATACGTATCGACCGACGACAAGATGCTGTTTTCGCTGATGCAGGAACAATACAAGCCGATGACAGATATTTATACTGCGTATTTTCAGGCAGGCGCCGCTAACTACAATACAGGAAAATTCAACGATGCGCTTACGAATTTCAAAGGCGCCATCGAAACGCTGGACTATATGCAGAAGAAAGGCTGGGTGAAGCAGAGCACCGATTCGACCTCCATATTATATGCAGGGATTTCTGCTGAGAAGGCTAATAACCGTGATCAGGCGGTTGTCTTTTATAAGACGATTGCTGATTCCGGCATGACCAAGATCGGCGGGAATGATATGATTGAAATTTACAAGTGGGTAGTGGATTATTACGCTCAGAAGAAAGACGCGGCCAACACGGCAAAGTATCTTGCGATCGGCGAAAAAACTTTTCCAACAGATCTGTTCTGGCCCGACACGGAATTGGACATTGCAAGGAAGTCTGGAAACAAGGATACATTGTTTGCGAGGTACGAGAGCGTTGTGAAGCAGTTCCCTACCAATCACCTGTTTTACTACAACTACGGCCTTGAAATGTATCAATATTCTTCCGACACTTCTTCCGGCAAACGTCCGGCAAACAGTGAGGAACTCGTAAAAAAGGCTCAACAAAACCTGAACAAATCACTTGAAATAAAGCCGGATTATCCACAGGCTGCATTGGTGCTTGGACAAATAGCATACAACAGCGGCGTAGACTTACAGCAGGCTTCTAAAACAATAAAAGGAACAAAGCCTGAGGATGTTAAAAAGAGAACAGATCTCCGCGCGCAAGCGACCAAGAAATTTGACGAGGCACTCCCATATTTTGAAAAGGTTGATCAGGACCTGGGCAACAAGGGTAAGTTAAAGCAGGAAGATAAAACAGTACTGAAGGATGCTTACGATCTAATGATCACGATCTATGAGCAGAAAAATGTAAAGGATAAAGCAGATGCTTATACGACAAAATTCAACAATGTAGACAAAGACCACTAAGTCTTATTCATTTTTTCAGAAGCTCCGGAACCACTCCGGAGCTTTTTTGTTTCAAGGGCTTCCTGGAAAGCTCATTATCTTTAACTTCCCAAAAAAAAGTTATGGTCTATTCACCTTCGCCATCACGATATCTTGACATGAAATACAATCGCTGTGGGAAAAGCGGAATCCTTTTACCGGCGGTTTCACTGGGACTCTGGCATAATTTCGGCTCCGTTGATGTTTTTGAAAATGGACAAAATATTGTGCGGCGGGCATTTGATCGCGGTATTACCCATTTCGATCTCGCCAATAATTATGGCCCGGCACCTGGTTCTGCAGAAGAGAATTTCGGTGCTATTTTGGCCAAAGATTTTACCGGTCATTTGCGGGATGAACTGATCATCTCATCGAAAGCCGGATACCATATGTGGGAGGGGCCCTATGGAGAATGGGGTTCGAGAAAATACCTGATCGCCAGTTTACATCAAAGTCTCCGGCGCATGCGCCTCGAATATGTTGATATATTCTATTCACATCGACCCGATCCAAATACACCCCTGGAAGAAACCATGATGGCTTTAGATGCCATTGTGAGGCAGGGTAAAGCACTTTATGTGGGCATTTCCAACTACCAGGCCGACGAGACAGAAAAAGCGATCAAGATTTTAAATAGTTTGGGAACCCCCTGCCTGATCCATCAGCCTAAATATTCTATGTTCGAAAGATGGGTAGAGAAAGGACTACTCGATGTGCTGGAAAAATATGGCGTCGGATGCATTCCATTTTCACCCCTGGCTCAGGGTATGTTAACCGATCGCTACCTCAAAGGAATTCCTGCAGATTCGAGAGCCGCCAAAACAAGTGGCTTCCTTCAAAGCAAAGAAATCACGGAAGACAAACTGGATAAGATCAGGAAGCTTAATGAAGTCGCCAAAAACAGGAATCAGTCACTGGCACAAATGGCACTTTCCTGGTTGTTGAAAGATAAGCGGATTACTTCCGTACTGATCGGCGCCAGCTCCGTTGCGCAACTCGATAACAATCTGGAGGCACTGCTGAAACCAGACTATTCAAAAGATGAGCTAACGGCCATCGAATCCATCCTGAAATAATAGACTTTAGGATACCTTGGAAAGGGTTTTCACATGGATATAGATAACCCGGCCGTTCCCTCCCGGCTATTTTTTGTTTGTACGTTTGGCAAAAAATCCCATCAGGTTAATCGAGGCCTGACCACCCAAAAAGGACCATAAAAGGGGGAAAGGCAAAATTTTTAGGCAATCGTAAAAAAGTGTTGCCAAAGGCTTTTAGAAACCGGGAATAATGTTTAGATTTATGGGTGATATGTTAGCGGCTGACAAAAGTGTCCCCATTCACTTGATCTCTCCAGCCCATCTTTTTTTCCAATCCTCAGAAGAAACAGATCGTTCCATCCAAAAACTTTGATCGGCTTAGGCATTTGCGTAAACTCGTTCATGCCTTTATGAGCCTGGTTTGCATTGTGTATCCTTAACCTTAAATAAAATACATGAAAACGAAAACCGCTCGGTTTTTTTCAAAGATGGGTTGGCAAAGTAGTCGCGTTAAAATCTCCTTTGCGTTTAGTGCAAAGACATTCATGGTATGCTTGATTTGTATACTGAGTCACCTGGTGAGTCACAGTCAGTCAAAAGAATGTAAGGATTGCGATATTCCCTCATTTCAATCCGCTACGATCTATTATATCGGACAGCCCCATTCCTCGTTTGGATTTGGGATCGAAGCGGGAAAATGGAATAAAAGTGATAGCCGGTTCAGCTACTTTCTGGGTGCAAGGATGCAATGGTTCAGGTTGGATCCGAATTCTGCGAAATTCAACAACGTTGCGGATAATGTTCGGTTCTCTGCCTATGTAAAGGGACAAGTAAGAATTGTAAACAGGTTTTACCTGGAAGTGAGTCCGATGCTGGTAAACCTTACCAGTTTCGATGCCGCGATCGGACTGCGATATTCATATCCACTAAGCGATGTGATTGGAATCGGAATAGAACCAACTTATTCGGTTGTTCAAAAAGAGTATTTACTAAATGCGAATATTCATTTTGCATTGTAAGGACGGAAAGCATCTACTTGAAGGGTTGAGTCGCAAATTCTGTTGCGAGTTTGTTGAGCTGATCGTTGTCTAATCGCTTGTTGTCTGCACCTATGACAATACGATAACGGAACATCGTTGTTTCACCCTTCTTCAGTGTGTAGCCCATTGTTTTTTTACCCTTGCTGAAGATTTTTTCTCCGAGTGGATTGGCGGCGAAAAGTCCATAGCCACGGGCATGCCAGTAAGTAGGGTAACCCGGATTTGACGGATGATCGATGATCGTAATACTGATCACGTCGCCTTGTTTCTTCCCGTACAGCATACACCAGGTTCCCCGGGTACTCCAGGCACTATCACCCTCATTCCCTTCGCTTGTGATGTAATTTCCGGTGGCGCCGTTGCTGCCTTGCACTTGTGTAGTATTTCCTTTATTGTCGGTAAATGACCTGGGTTGTGCTGATGGTAACTCAAGTTCGTGTGCTACACGCAGTCCTAATAAACCATCTTTGGCATCGGTAAAGGAAATATCCTGTTCTGCCAGCAACGCTGTATTTCGGTCAATAATCCGAAGATTATTGTAGGCGCAGAAAATAAAGGTCGTTGTCTCGCGAAGCAACACCTGGTTTTGCTGGTTCACCCAATTAGCCGCGTAAACCAGTCGCGCATCCGGTCCGCTTTTGGTTTCCAGGATGCGATCTGTTTTTATCCATCCATACATGTTTTTCTTGTCAGTGGCTATGGCATAGGAATTATTCCAGAAATCGAGGCCATTGACATTTTCATAAGTGAACCAGAGTCCGGTATGATGTGGATGATCAGTTGGCTCTCCGGCAAGTGGAGCAATGGGGAAGCCACGAGTGATGGAAGCGCCATTGGAGGCATAGATAGGGAAAAGAATGGGTTTTTCGATGCTGTCGGGGTAAATGAATTCAGTAAAAGGTTTACCAGCCACATTCACCAAAATTTTTTGGTGAGCCGGATCGGAAATGATATCCACGTTCAATTTATGCTGGGCCTGCATGCTGATGCAAAATAGACTAGTAATAAGAAAGAGGAGCGGTCGGATACTTTTGACAGTCGGCATGAATCTTAATTTTATCGTAGTAATCTATGGCAGATGTTTTACTAATTTATAACTTTAAGCTCATCGGGAAACTTTCCATTCAATCAAGCATTGCCATTATGAAAAAAACGCGCAGGACTTTTATCAAGAATTTATCCATGGCGGGAGGTGCCGCCTACCTGGGAGCCCCTGGGTTCACCGCTAAATCCTATGCCCGGATTCCCGGTGCCAACGACCGCGTGAATGTGGGCGTGGTAGGCTTTTCAAACCGCCATCAGGATGCGCACATTCCCGCGTTTCTTGCTTCATACAAGGAATTTAATTTCGATATCATCGCGGTGTCCGATATCTGGAAGAAAAGGAGGGAAGAAGGTCAGGCGATCCTCAAGCAGAAATTCAATCATGATATTACAGCCTGTGTAAATAATGATGCACTCTATGCCATAAAGGATGTAGATGCGGTGATGATCAGTACGGCCGATTTTCAGCATGCCTGGCATACGATTGAAGCAGTAAAAGCTGGCCGTGACACCTATACCGAAAAGCCATTGGCAGAAACCATGGAGGATAACCGGGCGGTATTGAAGGCGGTGCGTGAATCCGGAAAGATCGTTCAGATCGGGTCCCAGCGAAGAAGCGGAACGAACTACCAGGCCGCCTGCGATTTTATTCAATCCGGAAAATTCGGTCCTATTGTTATGGTGGAACTAACCTGGAACGTAAACCAGCCGGGTCGCTGGCGCAGACCCGCGCAGGTAAGTCAACTGAAAGAAGAAGACACCGATTGGAAAAGATATCTCATCAATCGCCCTTTCGAAGCTTTCGATCCCCGGAAATATTTAGAGTTTAGGTTATTCTGGCCCTATTCATCCGGGATTCCCGCGCAGTGGATGAGCCACCAGATTGATACAGTTCATTGGTTCAGTGGATTGCCGCACCCTAGATCAGTTGCTGTGAATGGAGGAAATTATGTTTGGAAAGATGGTAGAAAAAATGCGGATACCATGACGGCGGTATTTGATTATGGTCCGCTCAACGATCCTTCCACAGGGTTCCAGGTAGTGTTTACTTCGCGTCAAACGAATGCTGCAGGGGATGTCAAAGAAATTTATTATTCCAATGGTGGGACGCTCAATCTCGATACGAATAAGATCACAGCAGATGGCGGACTCACCGATCATTATGCGAAGGAGATGAATATGCAGTCAAACTTATTGCCCGCACTATCGCTCAATGAACTCGCCGTGAAAATATCCACCGAAGCAAGCACAGGATCTGACCCCCTCACGGTAGCACATGTACGAAATTGGATGGAGTGTGTTCGTAACCGCAAACAGCCCAATGCGCCCATCGAGGCTGGTTATCATCATGCCATCGCAGTGATAATGACCAATGCGGCCTATCGTACCGGTGAGCGCGTGACCTTCAACGAAAAAACACAGGAAGTGATGGCGGGGAATAAAGTCTTTAGTCTATAGTCCACCTGGCACGGGGTCTACGATATATTCACCCGGTTCAAAAAGTATGCGAAGCGTTCATTTGATTGTAAAAGGGAAAGTGCAGGGAGTTTACTACAGGGCCTCTGCAAAATCGCAGGTAGAACGACTCGGTATTGCAGGCTGCGTAAAAAACACCCACGAGGGCGATGTGGAGATCATGGCTACCGGTGATGATCATGCGATAAGCGAATTCATTTATTGGTGCCGAATGGGCCCTCCGCAGGCAGCGGTCAGTGCCATTGAAATCGCGGAGATCGAATTAAGGATATTCAATGAGTTTACCATTAGCCGATAGAGCAGATTGCCTGGTCTGGATATGAGATATTTCCTGGACTCTTAATGGAAAATCCGGGCGAACGGCCCCCATTCTTTTCCCATGCCAGTCTTCATCAGGGCGGTAATCTTCCACGTTGAAGGATAAACAGGATTCGTATTGGAAAATGGGCAGGATGCGGTTTTTCAGAAAAAAGATGGAAATAAAGTAGGAGCCATCATTTAGGAAATCCCCCGGTATAGTACAGCTGGCATTTATCAATCCATTTTTATAATGGGCGCTCGAAGAATGGATTTCAAAGACACAGTCGTTTGCTTCATTGAAAAGCCTTATGCAAAGCCTTAGTTGGTCGGACTCCAGTCCCTGGTACCAAAATTCTGTATATATGTGCAATGGCGTGCGTGTATCCACGCATTTACTGTCGCCAATATATTCCGGATTCAAAGCAATCTTTTTAATACGGATGGACGAGTTGCCGGGAGCAGATTTTGAGTCCACGAATTCCTGTCTCAGCTTTTGTTGAGGCGTATTTTTCAAGTAGGATGGAATGACCGTTTCTGGTTTCCCGATGTCGGCAATCTCGCCATGCTCGAGTACCATCACCCGTTGGCAAAGATTTCTCAGAGATTGCATATTGTGACTCACAAAAAGTATCGTCTTGCCATTTTGTGACGATATTTCCCGCATTTTGTCAATACATTTTTTTTGGAAGGCCGCGTCACCAACGGCCAGCACTTCATCCAGTATCAGAATCTCCGGATCAAGATGGGCCGCAACAGCAAAAGCAAGTCGCACATACATGCCGCTGGAATATCTTTTCACCGGCGTATCCAGGAACTGCCCGACACCTGAAAAATCAACGATCTCATCGAATTTTTTTTCTATTTCCTTTTTTTTCATACCCAGAATATGCCCATTGAGAAAAATGTTTTCCCGACCGGTAAGTTCCCGGTGAAACCCGGTTCCCACTTCCAACAGGCTCGAACTCCGTCCTCTTCCCCGGATACGACCTGATGTAGGTAGCACGATACGTGATATTATTTTCAAGAGGGTTGATTTACCCGCACCGTTTCTTCCTATCAAACCCATTACTTCCCCTTTTTCCAATTCAAAATCAATATTTCTCAGCGCCCAGATATGTTTGCGCGAGATATGCTCATCATTATTTGAATCCATTAACCTTTTTTTGTTCAGCCAAAAACGGATTTCTTCTTTCACGGTATTGGCGTCGAGCGAACCGAGCCGGTATAGTTTGGAAATGCCCTCTGCTTTTATCAGTACATTGCTCATGTGCATATTTTAGATGGTGTCCATCACTTTGATTTCACGTTTCCGAAAGAGAATCAACCCGGCGAATAAAATCGTCACCGCGCTGCCGGCACTCCATAGTAAATGGGTAATGTCAATGGTATGATGTGTGAAAAAGATTGCCCGGAAAGTTTCGATAACAGCGGTTAAGGGATTCAGCCAGAACAGGAGCTGATATTTCTCCGGCACCATCGATATCGGATATACAACCGGCGTCGCGAACATGAAAAGACGAATAATAATTTGCAGAATATTATCGAGATCCCGGTAGCGCGCCGTGAAAACACTGATCAGCAGGCCCAGTCCCAATCCAAAGCAAGCCGTAATGGACACAAGCATCGGGAGTATTATAATCCATGCTGATGGATTAGCGGCCTGGTGGAAAAAAAAATAAGCCAAATAAACAGCCAGAAACAGGAGTAACTGGATTGACAGACGAAAACTTTGAAAAAGGATTGTACTCAGCGGTGCGATGAGGCGTGGAAAATAGACTTTGGAAAACAACAATGCATTTTGAGTGAAGGTGTTCATGGTGGCGTTGAGGCAATCGGAGAAATAGGTCCAAATTATACTACCTGGTAAGTAAAATAGAAAGGGGGGAATGCCGTCGGTCGACAAATGAGCGATCCTGGAAAATATTACAAAATAAACCAGCGTAGTAAGCATGGGCTGCAGAAAAACCCAAAGCGGTCCAAGTATGGTTTGCTGATAACTCGCTATGATGTCGCGCCTGACAAAACTTAGCATCAGGTCTTTATATTGAATTAATTCCCCAAATTGCAATCGAAACCAACCCTCATCCGGCCTGACTTCCCAATCCCATTCTTTGTCTTTTTTCATGATGCTAAACTTAAACTGCCAGCTATATAGCAGGTACTGAAATGGACGCTACACTTCTATACGATACAAGGCTGGAAATGGATGGCTTACTCACCAAACATTAATTTGACTGCAGATCTGTATCCGTTTATCCAAAAACGTTTCATTGCCCTTGCTAAATCGTTAGATTTGAAAAAAAAATCATGCAAACAGTATATACTTTCCTGATTGCCCTGTTTGGAATGGTTCGGCATGATCCAGGCGCGGAGCAAGTCGTTCGCCAGATGTATGACCGCTACCAGGGGAAGTGGTTCAAGACTTTTACCTTTCTCCAAACGACGGAGAGTTATAAGAATGACACACTCGTCAAAAAATCCACCTGGTATGAAGCCATATCATTTCCCGATAAATTCAGGATTGATTTTGGAAACCCCTCAGAAGGGAACGCCGTCATCTTTCGGCATGACTCGATGTATAGGTTTGCGAATGGTCAGCTAAAAGCCAAGGGAGTCGATGCTAATGATCTGACCTTTCTCCTGGGCGGTATGTATTTTCATTCTTTCGATGAAGTAGTTAAACAACTTGGCGTGTTGCATTACGATCTTTCCAGATTTCATAAGGACCATTGGAAGAACAAAGATGTATATGTAATCGGCGCCAATAATAATGAAGAGAAATCAAACCAGCTTTGGATTGACCAGGAAAAACT
>Ga0075024_100000782_pt1 | contig 12185 bp, 12 predicted proteins | sample Str013_2_FD_71389 | JGI IMG/M metagenome (GOLD analysis project Ga0075024, IMG submission 71389) | Freshwater sediment microbial communities in response to fracking from Pennsylvania, USA - Straight Creek_MetaG_SC_2013 | ecosystem: Environmental > Aquatic > Freshwater > Creek > Sediment... | reverse complement strand
CCTCGGGCTCGTCCCGAGGATCCAGCGTCCAGCACGCTCCGAAGCCAGCCGATGGCTGGATGGTCGGCACAAGGCCGACCATGACAACCTTGGGTACTTTATGAATGAGTCACAACAGTAGTGTTTTAGGGATTCGAAGCATCGGCCGGCGTCTCAGCGCTTGAGGTTGATCAGCACGTCCATCAGGTCGGCGGCGGTCTGAAACACTTTCGAGTTGGCGGTATAGCTGTGCTGGGACTCGATCATGTTGGTCAGCTCGGTGGCGACATCGACCGTCGATTTTTCGAGTGCGCCAGATACGAGCTGGCCGAGCGAGCCGGTTTGCGGCAGCCCGACGATGACGTTTCCCGATCCCAGGGTCGGATCAAAAATGTTGCCGCTGCGGACCTCGAGACGATCGGGGCTCGGCACCGTTGCCAGCGGGATTTTGTAGGATGTCGCGCGCGCGCCGTTCTTGTAGACCGCGCTGACATCACCCGACGCACTGACCTCGACGTGATCGACCGCGCTCGGAGCACTGCCGTTGACGCTCGCCCCGCGCACGGCATAGGAGGTAGCCAGCTCAGTGGTTTTGGAGAGGTCGATCGCGAGCGTGGCGCCATTTGGAACCGGCACCGCGATCGAGGCGGGGCTTGAAGCGGCGAGACCGCCGCTGGCCGGATCGAACGAGAGCGTGGAGGTGACGAGCGGGCCCGAGGCGTATGGAAAGCCGCCAGCCGCCCCCGCCGCGCCGTGATCAAAGACCGAAATTTCCCAGGTATTGGCCGCCGACTTGGTCTCGTAGATATCGAGGGTTTTTGCAGCGCCGACGTTGTCGTAGGCGACCAGCGTGGTCATGTCGGTATATCGCGCGGTCGGCGTGTTGGTGGACGGCAGATCGGCGGCTGCAACACTGGCGGCGTCCGGCGGCAGATTGACGGAGAGACTGCCCGCGGTCGAGGGCTGCGCGAGCAGGCCGAGTGCTGCGATATTGACCGGGACCAGGCCGGCAAAGCCGTTGGACACGGGATTGGTCCCCGTTGCGGCGGAATATGCCAGCAGCTTGTAGCCCGCCGGATTGACGAGTGTGCCGTCCCCGTTTTGAACGAACGATCCGGCGCGCGTCAGGGCGGTCTTGCCGTCGGGACCCGACACGACGAAGAACCCCTGGCCGCTGACCGCCAGATCGGTCGCAGACGAGGTATACTCGAACGTTCCCTGTCCGGAATTGAATGCCCGGGTGTGCGTTTCGACGGCCCCCGAATTGTAGTCTGCCCCGCCAGATTGCAGGACCAGCGTCGAGAACTCCTCGGTGGACCGCTTGTAGCCGGTGGTGCTGGCATTGGCTATGTTGTCGGATACCGTGCCCAGCATGTTGGCTTGCGCCGCCATGCCGGAAGCACTGGTTATCATCATTCCAAAAAGGCTCATTTGGTTCTAATCCCGGACGAATTGAAGCTCTCGGGCCATTAGGCCGCAATTGTCTTGTGCGGAGCTTGCGCGCGTGTCCTCGCTCATGATCTCGTCGGGATGCGCCAGCCGGTAGCCGAGAAACCGCCGGCAATCGATCGGGTCGTATCCGAGGCGGGCACGCAGGCGCTTGCGCAGCTTGCTGATGTGGCTCTCGATGACGTTCTCATCGATCTCCTCGTTGAACAGCCCATAGACGGCGCTGAAGATCTGGCTCTTGGTGACACGGCAGCCGACATTGCCGGCCATATACTCGAGAATCCGGCGCTCCCGCCGCGGCAGCTGGAAGACGTCGCCGTCGATCTCCGGGTCACGACCATCGAAGAACACGCGGATCTGGCCGAAGCGGGCGCTCTCGGCCTCGGGCTTGGCGCGCCGCGAGACGGCATTGATCCGCGCCAGGATCTCGCGGACGTGCACCGGCTTGCGGACCTCGTCATCGACGCCTGCGGCGAACAGCTCGAGCGTCCGTTCGAGAGACCGGGTTTCGCTCATGGCGATGGTAACGGCCCGGGTGCGCGCGGCGATCAATCCGCACAGACGGGCCTGCTCGCCGCACTCGCCGACCAGAAAGGCCTCGACCGCGGTCAAATCCGACTCGGGAATGGCGGTGATCCAGCTGCGGAACTCCGCAGGGCACAGGCCGATGGCGGCAACGCCTTCGCGCTCCAGCATCACGACAAAAGCTTCGGTGACAGTCTGCCGCTCGTCGACGATGACGATCATGGTGGCCTCCGTGCGAATCGCTGGTCGATTGAAAAAAACCATGCAAGCCGCGCCCGGATGTTGCAATCATAAGTTGTGATTAAGTTCGCATTCGGATTGCCGTGTTGCACGAAAAGCAAATCGCATTGCGCAACGAAATCGCCGCCATATGGACATTTTGCGTAAGCACCAGCAGCTTGGTTCACGCAATCTTACATTGTAGATGGGCTGGACGGCCGCTCCGATGCCGGACGATCGCCGCCGGCCAGGAGCGCCATGATCACGTGGGACAATGCCCTCGAAACCCCTGGCGCCGGCATCCCTCAATTCAGAACAATTTGAATCAAAACCTCGCAGGCTCGTCGGCCGAATTTTTCACGCCCATGCGGTAGTGTACGAGCCAGGCCAGAAGCCTTCAGAAGCGGACCAGGGTAGCGCGTGCCATGTTCAAAAAAGGCTTATTGACGGAACTGGCACAACGTCGCGACGAGATCCGCAGGTGGCTTCGCGCCGAAGCCCCGGAGACATCGAGAGAGCAGGCGCATCTGAATGCCGGCTCGATGGAGCGCGCCTACTGGAATCATGGCTACCAGGCGGCCCTCGACGACATCATGTCCATTCTCAATGCCCCTCGAGCAGACGGCACCTCGGGCACTGCCAGTCACTGAGCGATGGCCGGCTCGGATGCACTCTGTTTCCCGGCGGCCGGAACGCGTGGAACAGCTCACACTCGCGCAAAAACGCTTCCTTTGGGGTCAGTGTCGGCCGGAACTTGAAGGCAACGTCGGAACCGATGAACTCCAGCAACCGCGCCCGCAGATCGGCGTCGGAGCGGCCGATATAATTGACATAAAAGACGTCACCTGCCGCACCATAGCCGAGCGCAAACACGCCCGACACCTGCGATCGCACAACGGCACTGACCGCATCGAAGGTGAGTCGATACGGGCCATCGAGGTTCATCGTCGCCATCTCAACCCCCCCCGCATTGCAGCCGCTTTGCCGCAACTCGTACCCAGAATCACAAGTCCCCAAGCCATCTCTCTCGTTCCCAACATTCCGGAAATCGCGGCCTGGCGATTATCCGGGAGCTTCGTGCCGAAAATCCATCATTCTGCGCGAAGATCCCGCGTCTGCGCCGCACCGCCAAAGCGCTGCGCCATGCTGGAAGCATGCCTTCGACATGTCGCGCGCGGGACGGCGGGTGATTTGGTGTGTCGGCCATTTAAGATTCCGGGTGCTAGACAAAGATCAAGCCGTCCCGACCTCTCACGTCTGCGCGGCCGATACTGGACGGCGAAGCCCGTTCGCCTTCCGTCGCCATCATGTCAATTCCTGCGCGGCGGCGATCCTGGTCCTGCCGGCCGCTCGAGCCGGAGGCATCTGAAGCCTGGCCGAACGAAGATTCTGTGGGCCTGACATCGGACTGTGCGGGCGGCTTATGCACGTCGATGATGCAGCCCTCGACGGCGAGCCCCGACGAAGCCAGCGCATCCGTCAGTTCCGCTCGGCCGGACCTGACGACCTCGGCGGCGTCCTCCCGATCGAAGCGCAATTGCACGTGCAGGGCACCATCCTTCAACGTCAGACGAACATCGACCTGGCCGAGATCCGCCGGATGCAGCGCGAGGCGGATCGATTTCACAAGATCGGGCGTGGCAGACGCAATTGTGGTCGCAGAGGTCGCGGCAGGTGTCGCCGGTTCGCCGGGGACGGCCGCCGATCCGCCTACCAGATCGCGGACGCAGTGGGCAATCTGAATAGCAGGAGCGGCCCCCGGGAACGGCGGACCACCAGCACCACCACCAGCAGCGGCGGCGTTCGGCCTGGTGCTACCGATTGCCGGGGCCAAAGCCGGCTGGTCATAAGTTGTGGTCGATCCATGCTCCTCGGGGGACTTCGCAAGCAGCGACGAATCGCTCGCCGATCCAGGTTGGACCGGAGCCGCTTGGATCGCGCTGTTCAGATTCCGCGCCACCAACAAATGCGTCTCGCTGCGAACCAGCGCCCCTCGCGGTATCCTAACTGGCGACGGCATCTCGCCGGCGACGATCGACGTCGCGGCCGCGACGGGCATAGTCTCGTAAGCCCTGGTTGCAGGAACCGAGAGGATACTTGAACGGGCTTGCGTTGGAGTGCGATCGATGCTGTCGGGTCCCGGCAATGCGGCGGATGGCGCGGTGATCCCTTCGCTGTTTGACCGTTTCCCAAAGGTTGGGTCGACCCCCGACTCTTGGTCCGGGGGAGACTCAACGTCCATGTCCGGAGCGGTTGAGTCGGATCTCGTGCCACGACCCCGCCTGAGGGCTGCGGATTGATCAACCGGACTCGGCAGGATTGCGCCCACCCCGCCGAAATCAAAAGTGATGGATGCCCTTGGCGATGACGTCGATAAACGTTTGCTGCGACCATCCTCCAATTCGATGCCGGCAGTCGTGCCGTGCACGCGACTTTCGCCTGGGATTTCCGCGGCTGCCTCCGATGGCTCTGGCGTCCGGCTCCGCTCGCCGCCTGCCGGTGGCATGCCTTCGGCCGCCGGAGCCTGGACCTGGAGCAACGGCCCAATCCACACCGCGGCGGACGCAAGCTCCGAAGGCTTGGCCGACAGCGGCGGTGGTGCGTGATCTCGTAAGTCGTCGCGGTCCGATCGCACTGCATCGCCGACGTCCTTGCCGGCCGCTGCGGCAGCCCGAACCGATGTCAGCACGCCGGCAAAGCCGGCATCGGCGGCTTGTCCGCTCAAAGGACGTGGGGTGTCACCGCCGATTTGTGGTGACTTGGCCGACGCAAGCGGCGCATTGATCATTGGGACACCTCTGCAAGACTTCGATCGGCGCGAGCCACGACCGTGCGTGCGGCAACGATGACAGCGGGCGCATCGCCGTCTGCTGCGGGCTCGACGCGCGGGGTGGCAGGGATCTGTCCGGCAACGGCCAGCGCAGCATCGAGCATGCCGAGCTCGGCATCGTGCAGCTGGCCGCGGTCGATTGCGATCAGTTGATCCGACGCGCCATCCCCGTCGCGCCCGAACGCGGTCGCAATTGCGGCATAAATGTCGGCTCTGGCCTGTTCGGCACCTGAGCCGGCACCGAGCGCAGCAGACTGGCGGCTTGCAAGGGCAGCAATCCCCATCCGGCCATCGAGAATGCCCGCCTTCGCCATGTCGAGCAGCAGCGCCCGTCGCGAAGGCTCGGGCAGCGCCGCCAGGAAGTTCTGGACCTGATCGGTCACCATGCCGGTCGGCGCCACGAACCCCGGCAGCACCGACGTGGCAAAATAGGCCGCAACATCCGTTGCGTAAACGCTCGAGCCGAACTTCCAGAGATACCGTGTTGCGCGCTCGATGGCCTCGCCGTTCTTCGTTTCCGCCAGCAGCATGGTGATCTCGCGACGCAATGCTGCCTCCTCGATGAGCGTGCCGGGTGCGAGCAGGCGTGCCACAGCCAGCAGGGGTTTGGCCTTGGCGGGATCGGCCTGGAATGCCATTCCCTGGGCGAGAGCCACCGGGCCGCCAATGCCGGGCTCCAGGGCCATCGCATCGAGCTGAGACAGCAGCTTGCCGGCGTCCGGCTGGCGCTCGGCGAACGCCAGCAGCGCGCGTATGACGGTCTGGTGAGGCCCGAACTCCGTGGTTGTGGCCAACAGGCGACGCACCACCGCAGGTGCGCCGCCGTTGACAAGGTAAATCGCCAAGGCGCGGACATTGCGCGGGTCGCTCAGCTGAGCCGGAGCCTCGAGGGCAATCTCCGCGGACAAGCGGTCCAGAATCCTCGGCTGCTCCGCGAGCGCGATATCGCTGCCATTCACGGCCTGGTCCTGCAGCATCTGCAGCGAGCGGGCGAGCTCATAGGTTCGCGCCTCACCGGCTACAGCGCGTGGCGCCGTCATCGATACCATCACGACCATCAGCCAGACATGCGGTTGCCGGGTCATTGTTGCTCCTTTGCGATTAGAATCTCGATGCGGCGGTTCTGGGCCGCCAGAGGATTGGCGGGAAGCCTGAGACTGCGGTCGGCATGGCCCTCCAGACGCCTGACCCTGCTTTCCTGCAAGCCCCCCCTGACCAGCATGAAGTACGCGACCTGCGCGCGCGCCATCGAGAGCCGCCAATTGTCGTTTTCCAACGAGCGATACGGCCTTCCATCCGTGTGACCGCGCACGGTCACACCGCCTGAGGTCCGCGCCAGAACCTTGGCGATACGTTCCATCACGAGGACCAGCTCGCGCGTTGGGCGCGCCGATGCAAGCGTGAACATCCCGAAATCGAATTCGTCGGTCAGCCTGATCAGGAACTCGTGTTTGAGGTCGAGGACCTCGACGGCCGGCAGGCTGCCGGGTTTGAGGTCGGCGAGCGCCGCGCGGATCTGGCGCTCCAATGCCTTGCCGTTTTCTGGTCGGCTGCCGACGCCTTCAGCAGCGCTCGCCTCTGCGCCTGTCGGCGCCTCAGCAGCAGGCTTTGCGGTATCGCCGGTGCCGGCTACCTGTGACGGCTTGCCAGCCGTCGTTGCTGCCGTTCCAGAAGGGGAGCTCCCGGTCGTCGCCGTTCCGCCCGGCGAGGCACCGGACGCGTGCCCCGGCACAGGATCGAACACGTCCCGGGGTAACATCGCCCCCTTTCCCCCCTCCTGTTCGGGGCGTGCCGCCACCGCCGCTGGCTCGCCCTGGGCGATGCGATCGAGCACACCATAAGGATCGCGCAGCAACTGGCGTTCCAGAGCTTCTGTGCTCCGATCCGATCGCGCCATGCCATCTGCCGCTTGGACTGGCACGGCTGGGATGGCGGCCTCCGCACCCTTGGCTGTTTGTGCAGCAGCATTCTTTTTGGACTTCTCCTTCGCCTCGCTGGTCTTTGCGTGCGATGACTCAGGATCGTGCAACCCTTTCTGGCTGGGCAAACGGTCGTTCAACCGCAGTGGATTGAAGTAGGTGGCCACCTGGGTCAGCGTCTTCTTGTCGGTCGAATTGATCAGCCACATGACCAGGAAGAAGCACATGAGGGCCGTCATGAAATCGGCGAACGCGATCTTCCAGGCGCCTCCATGATGACCGTCGTCGTGTGCACCGGCTTTGTTGCGGACGATGACCAGCTCATGCGGCGATTTGCGATCCTCCCCGGAACTCATCGTGCCGCCTCGATCGTCTTGATCCAGTCGGCGATCCGCGTTTCCAGCCGCATCTGACCGATCCTGACCCTGACATCGGCGCTGGCGGAGGACCTGATCTCGATCACGTGGCCGGTGCCCTCGAAAGCGGACCGCAGCTCGGGCTGGAACACCTCGGGTGCCTCGATGAATATCGTCAAGCCGGCCTTGTCCGCGACAATGTCGTGCAGTTGGGCGATCAGCGCCGCGAGCGCATCGGCACGAATGGACCGGGCGAGCAGAGGCTCCAGCAGCGAGGCGATGCGTTCTCCCAGCGAGGCGCGCAGCTCGTTCAAGGCAGCCTCAAATCCCGTTGCCACCTCCCGGGCGGCGCGTGTCTGCTCGGCGCGCGCTTGGAGCTGCTGCTGTTGCTGGAAGCATGCGCGTTCGTGCGCAAGGAGCGCATCAGCCGACCCGCGCCCTGCAGCGAAGCCCTCCTGGTAGGCCGACGCGGTGGCGGCCTCCAGCGCCGCCGCGCCCCCGGGTTCGGCACCGCGCAGAAACAGGCGTTCCCCCGCCGCCGCGGCACGTGACTGGCCGGCCGGATGCAGCTCGATCAGGAAGTTGGTAACCGGAGTTGCAATCATCACATCAGGCCTTGATGAGCCACTGCTTCAGGATCTCTGCCACCTGCTTCTCGTCCTGTTCGATCAGCCCGGCGAGCTTGCTCTTCACCGGATCGACCTTCGAGGCGGTCAGGCCGGACGCAGGCTTCGCGTTCGGGGCGATACGCGGCGTGCCCTCCGGTCCCGGCAGCATCGTGGTGGTGGTCTGTGCGACCAGTTGCGGGGTTTGCTTTGTATCGGCTTGCAGCGCCATGATCGTGCGGACGGAAGGAAGCAGGCCCAGCCAGACCAGGATGAGCAGAGCCGCAATGGCGGTAACCGAGATGATGAGCGTGTCAAGATGGACCGCCAGCCGCTCCAGTACGCTGGCCTTGCCCGGTGCATCGGTGGCGACATCCTGAAACTCGACCGCCACGACGCTGATCTTGTCGCCCCTTTTTCTGTCTAGTCCTGCCGCCGCCGCTGCGATCGCCTCGATCTCCTTGACCTGGGCGTCGGGATTGGCGCCGCCATTTGCTGCGACTATCCGCTTGCGGTTGACGACGAGGGAGACGTGCAGCGATTCGATGCGATGCCCCTCGCTCACTGTGGTCAAGGACTTCGAGCTCAGCTCGTAATTGTTCACCTCCTCGCGGCGCTCGGTGGTCTTGCGCGACTGATCGCCGCCAAGTGCCGCACCCGCTTCGGCCGGCAAGTTCTGCTCCACCGTTACCGCTTGGCGGTTGCCGGAGTTCTGCGAGCTGCCCTGCTCCTTCACGACCCGCGCGGAGCGCTCTGATTTGGACTCCGGATCGTAAACCTGCTCGCTGAGCTGGCGCTTGTCGAGGTTGATCCGGGTGGCGACAGTGACTTCGAAGTTCTCGACGCCCAGGTACGGCGCAAGTGCGCGGCGAATGTTGTCCTGCGTCTGTCGCGCCAACGCCTGTTCCAGCTCGATCATCTTTGCCGATGCCAGGATCGAGCTATCGCCGCCCGCGGCCAGCATCGATCCGTCCGTGCTCATGACAGTGACATTCTCGGGTGAAAGGCCCGGAACCGCGGCGGAAACCAGATGGCGAATGACCTGGGCCGTGGCCTGCGAGCGGGCCCCCTCTATGCGGATCACCACCGATGCCGATGTCGGCTGCTGGCTGCGCCGGAATGAACCGGACGGCGGAACGACGACGTGAACGCGGGCCGACGTGATGCCTTTCATGGTCTGGATGGTGCGGATGAGCTCGCCTTCCAGGGCACGCACGCGCGTCACATCCTGCATGAAGGACGTAAGGCCGAACGGACCCAGCTTGTCGAACAGCTCATAGCCCGATGTCGCGCCGGCCGGCAGCCCGCGCTCGGCGAGCAGCATGCGCGCGGTCGGCGCCTGGGCGCGGCGCACGAGCACCCTGGTGCCATCCGAGCTGACGTCATAGGGGATGCCTGCCTCGTGCAGCGCGGTGCCGATGCGCGCGACATCGGCCTGGGTCAAGCCGGCGTACAGGGGTTCGGTTTCCGGACGGCTGGCATAGAGCCCAATGGCACCGACAATGCCAACCACGATGGTCGCGGCGACCGCCAGCGCCAATAGACGGCGCGCGCCGAGCGTCAGCAGATTCGTCTTGAGCAACTCGAATTGCTGCAGCACTTGCATTGCGCGCCCCGATGATCACCGCTCGAACTCGGACGCCCAATATCGGTGATCAAGCTTGCGCCGGGGTCATGTAAAAAGCCGGCCGCAGGATGAATGGCGGCCGGCTCTTTTTCGGATCGCGACGCGTGGTGCGTCGCTCGTTGCCTCAGCCGCCGCGGAACAGCGAGAGGATCGCCTGGCTCGACTGGTTGGCGATGCTGAGCGCCTGCACGCCGAGCTGCTGCTGCACCTGGAGAGCCTGCAGCTTGGTCGATTCCGAGTTCATATCGGCATCGACCAGCGAGCCGATCCCCTTGTCGATCGACGTCATCAGGCTGGAAACGAACGACTGCTGCAGGGTGACGCGGGACTTGGCGGAGCCGAGGTTGGAGGCGGCGGTCGTCATGCCGGCGATGGCACCATCGACTTGCTTCGTCAGGGCGTTCAGCTTGGCAAGATCGCCGGCCGAATTGGTCAGGCCCGAGATATCCAGATTGAACACCGACTGGCCGGTGCCGGCGGTGCTGGTGGTCGTGGTGCCACCGGCATCGGTGTAGGTGCCGACCGTCGTGGTGTCCAGCTTGTCGAGTAGTCCGGCAGGACCCGTGCCGCCGGTGTTGGTGTCGAACAGTTTGACACTGGAGGTATCGACCGAGATGGTTCCGACCGAGACATTGCCGGCGCTGTCATGCTGGAAGGAGGCGACGATGTCCTTGCTGGCGTTGAAGCCGGTGGCGCCGGAATCGACCGATAGCCAGTTCTGGCCGCTGAATACCGCCGAGTCGGAGATGCTTTTCAACTGCTTCTGAAGCTGGGTGATGTCGGACTGAATCTTGGTGCGGTCGACGCCGGGCTGTGCGGCGGCCACCAGCTTGGACTTGATCTGGTTGGAAACGTCGATGGCGCTGTTGATGCCGGTGGAGGCGACGTCGACGGTGGAGGAGCCGAGCTTCAGCGCGTCCGAAACCGTGGACAGCGCCGAGTTGTCCGAGCGCATGGTGGTTGCGATCGACCAGTAGGCGGCGTTGTCGGACGCCGAATTGATGCGCAGACCGGTGGAAATCCGGCTCTGCGTAGTCTGCATATTCTGCATGGTCATATTCAGCGCCTGCAGCGCTGTCATGGCAGCATTATTCGTGACGAGGCTCGACATGGCTTGATGTCCCTTGATATCAGAATTGACGTTACGATGGGGGACATACCGGCTCGACCGGTATGACAGGGCGGCGTCATGCCTTTGCTGCCGGTGTGCCGGCTCAACCTGTCATGTCCGGCCTGTGTACAGTCTTCACGTTAACAGCTCATTACCAGCCCGGATCTCGGATGCGTGATCAACCTCCGACAGCATATTTGGATCCGCGAGCCTCATCATCGCGTTACACAAACGAGCGCACAAGACCGCCCACCAACAGGTGCCAGCCGTCGATCAGAACGAAAAACAGCACCTTGCAGGGCAAGGAGAACACCGTCGGCGAGAGCATCATCATGCCCATCGACATGACCAGCGTCGCCACGATGAGATCGATCACAAGAAACGGCAGGAGGATGAGGAAGCCGATTTCAAAGCCGCGGCGCAGCTCGGAAACAATGAAGGCCGGAATCAGAATCCGCAATTGCATCCCGGACGGCTCGCGCTTCAGCTTGATTTTCTCGACCGCCAGATCCTCGAACAGCTTGAGGTCCTTGTCCCGCACATTCGCGCGCATGAACTGCTCGAACGGGCCGGCGATGCGGACAAGGGCTTCCTGCTCGTTGATCTTCTTCTCGATCAGAGGGCTCACGCCCTCCTGCCAGGCTTTGTCGAAAGTCGGGCTCATGACGTAGAAGGTCATGAACAGCGCCAGCGAGATCAGCACCAGATTTGCGGGCGCCCCTTGCAGGCCAAGCCCCGAGCGCAGGAACGAGAAGGCAATGAGAAAGCGGGTGAAGCTCGTCATCATGATCAGCAGGGCCGGCGCCACCGAGATCAGCGTGAGCACCGCGGCCATCTGAAGGATGCGGCCGGTCGCGCTTGCTTCGCCTGAATTTGCGAGGCTGTCGAGGCTCGGCACCTGCGCCAGCGCCTCGACCGGCATCAGCCACACGGCGAGAAGGAGTGCAGCAATGGCGGGCTTTTTTTTCATTCGATGATCATGGATTGGATGACGACCTCACGAACTCGACCGCCGCTGCGCGTTTGCATCCGGTCGTGAATCTCCTCACGCAGATGCTGAAACCCGCTCGCCCCCGCGATCTGCAACAGCGTGAGGGTTCTCAACAGGGCGGTGACATCACCGGCAAGTTGCGCTGGAAGGGCGGGGGGAATCGGCTTGTCATCGGCAACCAGAACCGAGGCCTCGAGCCGCACCCAGCTGCCGCCCTGGCCGGCCAGATTGGTGACGATGGACGGTAACGGAACCACCTGAACACCCGTCGATTTGGCCAGCTTCATCTCCGCAAGCGGTGAAGGCGACGCCGCCGACTGGATCAACGTACGTTTCAGCAACTGTCCGGCCAGGAGCCCGGCTCCACCGGCAACCACCGTCAACAGCACGACAACGAGCAGCAGCGATCCCAAGCCAGTTTGCTCGCTCGGGTTGCTCGCCTGCTTGGCAGCCGACGGTTTGGCCATGGCATGTTCTCCGGTCGCGAGCCGTGTATTAGAGCGGCTTCCGCTTGATACGAATCGCTTTGTTTTTCCCCTCCCCATCTTGCCGAAGGCGAGTCTTCGACTCGACG
>Ga0075024_100000780_pt1 | contig 12191 bp, 8 predicted proteins | sample Str013_2_FD_71389 | JGI IMG/M metagenome (GOLD analysis project Ga0075024, IMG submission 71389) | Freshwater sediment microbial communities in response to fracking from Pennsylvania, USA - Straight Creek_MetaG_SC_2013 | ecosystem: Environmental > Aquatic > Freshwater > Creek > Sediment... | reverse complement strand
GTATTATGATACCCTGCCGACCGGCAACCGGGACAAACTCGCCGCGCTGTTTACCGAAGATGTAGAATGGTACCCGCCAGAAAGCGCCCCGCTGGCAGTGATAAAAGGCCGCGACGCTGTCACCCGGGAGTTGGGGGGCGAGACGCCCAAGCGGATTTTCGACATGAAGACGTTTCGGCTCAACATCCACCGCATCCTGGCCGATGGCGATACGGCGGTGGTCCAGCACAGCATTTCAGCCAAAACTCGCGCAGGCGAGCAGTACGATAATGAGTATTGCTGGGTCTACCACTGCCGCGACGGGAAAATTGCCAAGATTGAAGAATACGCCGACACGCATAAAGCGGCGCGCATTATGAAGTGGGAGAATTAGCCCGCTGCCTTTTCCCTTTCTCTCATGGAGAGGGCCAGGCCTTTTCTCGGGTGTGTCAGCAGTCGCCCCAACAGAGCAGAGAAGCGACAGCAATGTCACTCGATGTTCTCATTTCTGCTACCGCTCAGATTGAAGGGCAGAGAGAAATCATCACGAGTGACTGAGGAGCGAAGACCGATGACACTGGAAGACCGGGTTGCGTTGCTCGAAAACGTGCGCGAGATCGAGCAACTGAAGTATCGCTATGCCCGCTGCTGCGACGGCGGCTATGACCTCGAGGGGTTCCGCGCCATCTTCGTGCCCGACGGCACGTGGGCGGCCAATGGGTATGGCGAATTTCATGGCCACCAAGCGATCTGTGATTTTTTCCAGGAGCTGTCGGAGTCGGTGGTCAACGTATTGCACTACGTGACCTCGCCCCATATCACGATCGCCGCGGATGGACGCACAGCGACGGGGACGTTCTATCTGCACTGCTTGTCGCGCGTTCGTCGCAAACAGGACCGGTCGGTGATTGATTTCGTCGTGCAGATGGGCGTCTACACCGACACGTTCGTCAAGACGGAGGCCGGATGGCGCTTCGCGTCGATCAACGTCAACGTCACGCACGCCAACCGGCTCGATACGCAGTCGGAGCCAACAGTCACGCAGGAGTCGTCCCCATGGAATACCAGACGATAATCGATGAGCGGCATGGCGCCGTCGCTCGCATCATCACGAACCGCCCGCGGTACAAAAATGCGCAATCGCGTCTGATGATCGAGGAGCTGGAGAGCGTTAAATAACGTGGGAAGCTTACAGTAAAACAAAGGCAGATGGCGGCATGCGCTCAATGGGGCTTTGGGGTCCGCACATCGTTTATTAGACACGGTCTCCCACACTCTTTAGCGGTCTCCATCTTGTGTATTTCACTGAACTCAGTACGTGTCCACTTTTGCTAAGATCAGGAATTACGCTATGGAATAACGCTCGTGCTCCGTTTGCTTTCCCGAAAATTTTGCACTCACCGCGACTCTTCCTGCGGGACGGCTCTTTCTTCTTTGCAGAATGCTTCCCTCAATGAGCCACACCTACCGAACGTGACCATAATCCGGATTCGAGTGACAGGAGTGGCCGCGTTGGTGAAATACGCCTAAGAAATGAGCGAAGCAGAAAATATAACATACAGTGATTTATATTCCATCACAGCCGTGACGATGGTTCTGACCGTAACTATACTTGCGCAAAATTTTGTATGCTTCCCGCTGATATGTTTGGATGTGAATCAGGCAAACGAGTACTCGTCTTGTGTTCGTTCACTCGACAATCTCGATATCCGCAGGTTCTGGATGAGGTTCACACATCGCCCCATCTGGCGTTCGCTTCGCCCGGCAGCGCAATCGCGCGCCGATCTGGGCTCCTTTCAACAATTCGCGTCGGACACTGACCTCGATTGTGGTACCGGTCTGAGCTGTAAGGAGGTCGGCCTTCTCGGGTACAGATGCGGTACGTTCAAGCTGTAATGTGACGATATCGTAGGCATCGAGATGCGGATGCGCTTTACGCGCGAGGATGTGTCCCTCGATGCGGGTGAGATTTTCGATCGCTTGGACCATTTGCGCCATAATTTACCTCCGGTGATACCGACATACTGCGCAGAAGTCGTGCCAATGCGGTACTGATCGTCAGACCGGTGTGGGTCTCATAGTAGCTGTATGCCGGCATTGGGTTGACCTCGAAACAGACAAATTCTCCGTCTGGTCGACGTCGAAAGTCAATGCCCGTCAGGGGGAGTTCCATTTGCCTGGATAAGGTAACGCAGCGCTTTGCAACCTCAACGGGCAGTTCGATAACCGTAAGGATCGCTTCTTCTCCTTGCTGTGCAGCGTACCGATAATCTGTCACTCTGCTGTGAATTTCCGCCGCAAAAGTTTGGTCGCCAACGACGTGAACACGTACATCGACGCCGGGTACGTAAGCTTGAAACTGGGTTGGCAATGCACTCACGCGAGCGAGTCGCGCTGCCGTTCGCTCATCAAGTTCGTGGACAATCGACCGCACCCCGCTGACCGACTTATAAATCACCCGTCCGTGCTCGCGCCAAAATGCGCGCACTTCCTCAGTGTCATTTGTCACCAGAGTCGGTGGTACCAGGAAACCGGCCCCACCTATTAGCTGCGCTTGCAGCGGCTTCGATGCATTTGCTTGCATCGCTCGGGGGCGGTTTACGACCAATGCCGGAGCGACATCCAACCATTGCAAGAACTGCTCATTCACAGCCTGTGCGTGTGCTGCACGATGGGATGAATCCCCTTGGTGCGGCACTCCCAGCGGTCGTGCATAGACACTGCGGATGGAGTCGAGAGCAATCTCTTGGCCTGCACACATAAGATGCCCGTTGACCCCATCAGATCCGATAGTGATTTTCAACTGCTCCGAACCGAGCGCGGCAGTTTCCATAAGCACGTACGAGGCATTCGCTTCCTGGAGGGCTTCAATCAGAAGTTTGATTGGTGGGTCATCCAGTCGGCCATAGACAACAATCGTATCATTCATGTTCGCCTACGCTTAGAAAATGTAACAGCGTACTCACCAAGGTAACCTTCATCGACGTTTCGAGCTCAGGAAAGAGGGTTGCGTCGACCAGCTCCCAGGAGCCAGATACATTGGTGAAAAAGAACTCGATCAGCGTGAACCCAAGTGTCTGTGCGATCGCCAAACAGGGCCGACCAAACTCATGGGCAAGTGTCCCCCCAACGTGGTCGCCAGCAACTAAGACACTGCCTGTTATGGGTTCGATCGGTGTCTGTGCGATCCAGTGCGGTCTATGGTTCCCGTGTCCATCCTTCGATAAGTGTCTCCCATTCCTCGTATCAAAGCAGTAGCGAGCAACAGGCAAACCGTGCATCGCCGCGACCGCGCCCCACTGTGGTAACGAAAGTGGCGGGATCACCCAGGGATAGCGGTGTACGACATTCACCACGCGATCGCCCAACTCTGCGAGCCAACTCGCCACTAAGGCGTGCATTTCTGCAGCCGCATAATCGCGGTCCTTGGGTGACGCGCGCTGGAAGCGGGGCATCGGCAAATACTGAATCCGGTTCAACACCGCAGCAATGTCGTTGCTTGCCAGCGGCAACCACCCTGGGAGTCGCACGACTGTGCTGGCATGACCCTGCGAGTCGACACGGTGAGACCACCGTGCCAGACTGAGCACCTCGGGCCGAATCACCTGTATGGCAATCGACGCTGAGGTGCGCTGCAGGTACTCTGCCACTGATGCAGCACCTGCGTCAGTGGTGTGTGCAATGACTAGGAGTGTTGTTTTCATACCCGTGGTGGTGGCGTGTCGAATGCAATTTTCGCGTCACGATCCCCGGCTGCCATCTGTTGCTGCAAGTCAGCCCCCACCTGTTCGTACACCGGACCACCTACGAGGTCTGGTCGCTGTTCCGCGTCGATAAAAGGCTGCGCTGCCTCACCGGTACCCATGGACGCTTCGAGTACGCTAACTCGGGCTTCAAGATCCGCAATGACTTGCATGATATCTCCTGTCCCGGTTGGCCGCAGAGAGCCGCCTGGCCGTTCGGCAAAACCCTTTGCCCCACTGCCCTCACGGATGTCCTTAATCTCTTTATGCGCCTCCTTCTCCTTCGAGAGATCCTTCCGGTCCTTGACTACCTCCTTGACCTCTTTGAAGACGTCCTTCCGATCCTTCCGATCCTTACTGTCTTTGCTTCCCTCCTTGACCTCTTTGCGGTCTTTGAAAGCATCCTTGCGGTCTTTGGAGTCTTTCAAAATCGACTTCCCGCAGTGCACCGAGACGGTCGCCGTCATGGTCGGACCTGACGCTGAAATACCTGTTACTGAGACACAAGTCGTCTGATTCGCATAGGACTTCGAGTTTGGGGTGGACGTCGCATTGAATGACGTGTTCCCACTCGCACCAGGATACGGATCTCCACCATCACCGCGGTTATGATCAAGCTCCATATCCCGTTTGCCGTCAGCTTGCAGTAAGGCGACTTTGTAGTGGTTCTCATTCGTGTTCCCTGGCTGTGACTCATCGATGTGCCAGATGAGGAGCCCTGACCCAGGAAGGCGCGCATCATAGCCCGTCTGCTGCCGATTTTCGAGCAGAAAATACTCAGACCCCCCAGCACCATCTTTCCACAGGCGGTGCACATTGTGGCTTGTTTTGACATCGGGAATCGATAACATTCCACTTGTTGTGACATTGGTGGTGGTGGCCCACCCTTGGTTGATTTTGCACCACGCCGATGGATGGGCAGGAATATCTCCCCCCCCGTTCCATGATCCGCCTGCCATTAAGCACCAGTTGCCGATACCTTCAGAAGTGTAGTCAGTGTCGTACAGATCGGGAAAGCCAAAGAGCAGATGGCCAAGCTCGTGGGCGCACACGCCGATTCGTGCGTCTTCAGGAATCGTCAAGTATGCAAAGATTTGCTTGCCATCAGCACTGTACGCACTCGGCAATGTCCATTTATGCGACCAAATATCACCGGAGTTGCCGGTTGCCTCTCCGCCAGGGCCTGCGTGCACGACGATGAACGCATCAACAAAGCCATTGCCGTCATTGTCATATTGGCCAAAGTTGACGGTGGGATCAGCCGCAACCGCCGCATCGTGTGCCATGATGTTGGCACGTGCGTCTCCTGATGGCTTTCCGATGCCAAAGTTGTTGTTTGCATACCAAGCAAGGGTTTGAGGAAGCTGGAACGGACCAACAACTTCACCGACGATATCAACTAATCCCCCCGTCGCTTCTCGGTAGTACTCCTTGACACTGCCATGGGGCAACACCCCTGTCGAAAAGAACAAATCGTGGAAGTGCGCTGCGGTCTGACCCAATGCGTGGTCGGAGAATTGGGCCAACACGACGATCACGCGCACCGCCCCGCGTAATGGAGCACGCTCGGCTGCAGCATTACGAATGGAACTCATAGGCGTCCCGACCGGATATTGATCCGGGGGAAGGATGACCCCATCATCGAAGCCGAGGTGACGGGGTCCGCGCGCCATAGCGATGGCATTCGCGAGTGGCGCTGTCGCCCGACTTCGCACGTCAGCCAGCTCTTGCTTAATGCGTTCTTTGAGTTCAGGGCTGGGAGCCACGGCGCAGAAGTCAGACCACACAGCCTGTATGCCATTTCGCTGAGATTCGCCTTCATCTTGTTTACGATCGTACATGAAACCTCCTTATGATTAGTGAATACGATACAATTGCTAACTCTCAGAATGCGCAACACGCGCTTGTCAGTTCGTGAACAGCCGAACGGACGAGACTCTAGCAAGCAATCACCTGTCCAAGAGCTTTATGTGAGTACACCCGTTGAGATGCAGGGCAAAAACCACGCCAGAGAAACTACAATGGGAAAGTTCTTATTGTTTTTGATGTTTACAAAGCAGGCTTTAAGAGACAGTTCATTCATACCTGTCATTTTTCATTGACACACATCAAATGAGAATGCAGATAACGACTTGAATTGATAAGGATTATCCCCAACAGTCAACAAAAATTGTCAGTCAAATAAATGTGACACTGATGGGACGAGGGCTCAAAACAGATCCTAAATATAGTTCCCCTATTTCCACGTCAGAAGGTATAGAATACGCCTACCTTGTGAAACGTTGAGAACAAGACATGCGATTCCGACAAAAAGAAGGAGGGAGGCACTGAACAAAGAACGGTGCTTTATCAGCAGCAGTCTGTCTAAGATGGCCCGACTTTGTATGCAGAATAAGGTTAACGAGATTAACAACGAGATTCGCAAGCGACGAGACGCGGCGAATGTAGAGATTGCCGTACGGCATCCTTTTCCGCGGTGGAAAGCGACCGGACCATTTGTGGTGGACGCGCAGAGGTTGAACCGGTGGCTCATCGACACGTGGTAGACGACCGGCTGAAATGGGGCACGCTGGCCCCCTTATTTCGTCGATGAGGATAAGGGGGCCGTTCTGGCGCTACACAAAATAAGAACATGAGGATACATTTTACAGTGGTAAATCTATGACTACCTTTATTGCTATTTTGCAGAAATTTTGCCTGTCTGATTACACAGTGTTTATCGGCCATTTTGGAATTGGGATGGGTTTGAGGAACTAGGATGACCGAGGAAAGTTAAAGGTGTCAACTTTCTTTGTCTGTCAAATATTGTTGTCACTATCTTGCAAGATCTTCGCCCATTGATAATTTTCGCCTTTTTCTACTAGTTAGTGTCATATAAAGTTTATACACTCAGTCTTTCCTCACTTAAGCGAAATTCTGTACTCACAAACAGACGCATGACTTTTGGATACTTCCTCGAACGGCATGGTTTTCGCTCAGATGTAACGCACAGAAAGAGTCGCAATGAGACTTTCTATTCCTCTCCTGAATAAGGATAGTGCTAGTGAAAGATTGCTTGATGACAAGTGTTCTCTGCAATATGTTACATTTCAATGACGCCTGTAGGGCACTCATGATAAAACCTGACCGGGATAGCTTCACTTGCAGTTTGATGTTGAGACCATGAAAGGTCCACTTATGTCTACAAATATCCTCTCAACGACTATATCTGGAACCAAACTCACCATTCATATTGACCCCTGGGGGCCATCGGCGGAGCACCTTAGGGAACATACAGCAGTTCTCTTCAAGCACCCGTCTGTCGAAGAACATCTGCATGGAAAGCTGTTCCGGCAGCTTGAGACGACGGTAGTTTTTGATGACACCAAGGATAGTTCGACACCGCGCGAGCCGACCACATATCGGCATTTCATCTACAACTACACTGACCAGGAGACCCTAGTTATTGAGGGTGATCTCCGCAACCAATCGCCGCTATCGATTCACACCACTTCTTTTCAGCCTCTGCCCACCGCAGAAGAATTTAACGAGGCAGTCAAGCTCGTATTTAACAGCAACGAACACATAAGAGCTGCGCTGTTGTCAGGTCAATTGATTGTACAGCGTCCCATGCCACCGTTGTCGGAAGCGCGTCAACGAAACGGTCGCTCCGAGCGAATCGTTAACGTCGGTTTGTTGTCCCTCAACGATCACACTCCCTACGCGATTGTTGGCGTGGACCTCGCCAAAGGATCTGTGGATAACTTCCCGAAAGAGTTTCTGTCACGAACACTCGCGCCATGGCAGCAAGGGCGCTCAGCGCTCGAAAGAGCAAGAGCGGCGAGCGCACCGCTTGATCTCAGTCAGATTCTGTTGCCAATCGTCCAGCCAACGGGCGTTGGGCAACACTGGTTTACACTTTCGGATCAGAACGGGCAGGTCTACTGGCGTTTCTTAGCCGTGCGTCCTGCAAACTCTTCCGGATTGAACGGCTCCGGACTTGAAATTCGCTACGCCGACTACAAAGGAAAACGTGTGTTGTACTTGGGGCACCTTCCGGTCTTGAATGTGCTTTATGATCCGCCGGACAATACAGAATTCCGCGATTGGGCAAACAGCGAAGCAGGTTTTGATGCAGTCGGCACTGACATCGCTCCCGGCTTCCGGATATGCACTACTCTCCCGACCACCGTTTTCGAAACTGGCAGAGACGGTAGCTTCTTCGGTGTTGCTGCTTACCAAGAAAACAGCAACACCCTGACTCTTTCCACCATGATGCAGGCGGGCTGGTATCGGTACTACATGGCATGGTCGTTTTCCGTCGACGGTAAGATTCACCCTCGCGTTGGTTTCACTACCAATGGATTCAATCCACATCAAGGCGTGCGTCATAAGCACCATGCATACTTCCGGTTCGATTTAGACATTGGCACTCCCGGCAACAATGTCGTTGCCGAAGACTACAATCGGATTATTTTTAGGCCGTTCCCGCAGCCGCCAATTATTCAGCACGTCCACGATATCTATTCTTTCGAAACGGAAGTGTTCCGCTCGGGCTTTGTTTTTGGACCACGTTGGACAGTGTCGAATGCGGTCACCAACGATGCTTTCCAACTTGTTCCGGGCTTGGCGGACGGCACTGCGTTCGGTGACAGCTTTGGTGTAGCAGACGTTTGGGCTCTGCAGTATCGGGGAACTGAACTTGACGATGGCGTGACAAAACTCACGCACCCCGCTCATATTCAGATCGATAAATATGTCAATCACGAATCAATTAATAACCAAGATGTTGTTCTTTGGTACGGTGTCCATTTCGTGCACAACCCTGCAGTCGAGCATGGGGAAAAGAACCTCGGTCCTGACCTGACACCAATTCATTGGTAGAAGCAATACAATGAGGTTTCTGTCGCAAACTGTTACATTCAGACTCTATTTTAAATCCACCGGTAAGCATGAGCCGAATTGTACGTGAGTCAAGCGTTGCATAGCAAACACCAAACGGAGTGGTAACAATCACTATTAGTGATCGTTACGAAGACAGAGCCCGAGGTATAGAGGATCTTGCCCATCAAGTTGCGCAAGCGATACCAAAGGCTTCATTAAACGGTCGGGTGTTGGTCGTCCTGAGGCAACACGGGGCGTCTGAACCACACCATACAGAGCAAAGGCCACGTGACCAATAAAGAAGTAGGCCTTTTGAAGGAGACCGCGTAGGAACGCGAGCCTCAGGTTTGCATCGTAGTGGCGAGTGAATTGCAGTTATCGTAGAATTAGACTCCCACTGTTTAGCACAAAATGTTTATCCCCATTTCCTCGAGACATGTTTGTCACTTTAGATATGACCATTTTTTGACGGACCATTTGTCGGATCCGTAAGGAGGAACTTCAATGCCGCCTACGCTGCCACAATCGCGAATTAAACATGTTGTCGTTGTAATGTTAGAAAATCGCTCATTGGATCACTTCTTTGGATTTTTCCAGCCGTCTGCAGGACAGTCCATGGAGAATCTTCGGGGCGAAAATGCTACCCTGTCTAACCTGCTCGATCCTTCGCGACCAGAGTCTGCGAACAATCCAAGATTCACTGTGAATCAGCCAGCTTCATTTGCGGTCCACGATAAAGAAGGACCTTCACATTCGTTCAATGCTGTCTGTGTACAACTGTGTAACAGCCAGTCTGGTCCTTCCCCTACTCACCCTATCAAAAACAATGGCTTTGTCCGATCGTACAAAGACGACCTCTTGCGTCGGACTCATCAGGTAAACCGGAACCAGATTGATGAAGTCATACAGTCCTTCGCACCGACTCAGCTATCAGCGATCAATCAGCTCGCGAACGAATTCTGCTTGTGCGACCACTGGTTCTGTGAAGTCCCTGGGCCAACGATGCCGAACCGAATGTACATCCATGCGGCGACCTCCGAAGGTTACGTTCACAATGCGTTTCATCGTGACTTCACTTCTAGGACTATCTATGAACTCGTCCAGGAAAAGGGCCTCACCTGGTGCACGTATTTTCACGACCTCAACGAAGTGTTGCAGTTTCGTAACCTCGGACAATCAGCCGATCATTTCCGTCGCTTCGAAGAACGCTGGGCCAGTGATGTCAACCAGGCACACCTGCCCAACTACGTCTTTATTCTTCCCCGGTTTATCAATCAAAAGGCGACTCCCACTGCACCTGCCAAGTTCGCGAATTCGCAGCATGCTCCAGAAGATGTGCGGTTTGGCGAGCATCTTATTGCCGATGTGTATGATGCCTTAGCGGCAAACCCAGCACTGTTCCGGGAAACAGTACTGATTGTTACCTATGATGAGCACGGTGGCTTCTTCGATCATGTCGCGCCAGGACGGGCATCCAATCCCGATGGCCAAAATTCGCCGAATCCTGATGACGATGCTCACTTCCATGTGCCATCATTTGCATTCGATAGGCTAGGGCTACGAGTGCCGACTCTCATTGTGTCTCCTTGGATTCCCAAAAGCATTGTCGAAAACCGGCATCTTCAACACACTTCCGTTATTAAGACCACGAGTGAAATATTTGGCCTCGCTGGTCCTTTGAACAATCGCGACGCAAGCGCTACGTCGTTCGCCGATCTATTTACACGACGCTCAACTCCGCGTGATCCGGCGGATATGCCTCTCCGATTGAATCGACCACCTCTCGGTCAACCCATCGTATCTTTGGCCGCGGGAGTACCGGTGAATCAAGCAGATGAGCCACTTGATTCGCTCACAGAGGAATGGATAGAGGGATTTGCTGAACTGACGGCACGAAGGGCTGGGCAAAGTGTTCAAGGTATGACAGGACAGGAGCCACTACCAACAACGCACAGCGAAGCCGCCGAACTTATTGAACGTCGCCTTCGGAGCATGGGCATTTAGTCTTGGCTCACGTCTGAGTTTCGAGCACGGCGTCAATCAGATGTTACTAAATAGCGTGAGAGAGACAAGTACAGAATAAGGAGAAAGTGGTCCTGAAGGATCATCTGGTGGTAGGGAAGCTGCCTGTAGCTGTACTCCGTATCTGCCATTTTATTTTACGCGCTCTCTCAACTTGTCCTTCGTTGTATTGTCTCAACCATTACTCAGCACTCTGCGTGATGCCAGAGAATTTCTATGCTCTTACCGTTCGAAACGGGGAGCCAGGCTGTTTTGCAAGACACACACAAAATGTTAGTACAGAAACTAACACGTCAATCGGCTTGACTTTCAAAGTAACGCTGAATTGATCAAAACCATATTGGAGAAGGCTATGATGCGACCTGTACTCTGTATACTCATTTTGACGACGATGGTCCTAGGTACGGTCGAAAGCGCTCGGGCACGGCCATTTCGCGGGTCCACCAAAATCTACCTCATCCTGTGTCAAACCTCAGATTCCGGAGCACCGCCACGGACGATTGACCATTATCGCAATCTGGTGCTGAATCACGGGACTGGTGGTTTGGCCGATTGGTGGCATGATGTTTCATATGGCAATTTCGACAACAATGGTTCCGAGATCCACGGCTGGTACCGCATGAGCCAGAACACCACCCAATACACGGCTTTGGGCCGATGGGAGAAGGTCAATGCTTGCCTCGATGCAGCGCGCACAGCATCGTCTGGTGCTTTCACCGTGCCCGACGGCGCGATCCGCTATATCATCACTGCCCCATCAGTTGACCTATTCGGCTGGACTGGAGGAGCCTTCCTGCCGTTTGATTTTGATGTTGGCGCCGTCGCCCATGAAGGCGGTCACGGAATCGGGCTTGATCATACGTTTTCCAACGACCCCAATTACCGCAACGCTGATTGGGCAGCGATCGGAGAATACGACGATCCTTGGGATGCGATGTCCTGGGCCAATAGCTTCCGCGCCACTACGCCCTTCGGCGATGCTCCCGCGAGCCTGGTTGCACCGCATCTCGATCGGCTTGGGTGGTTGCCGCGATCGCGTGTTATTGTCCATGGCGCAAACGGTGCGATAGAGGCGACTTACGCGCTCGCCGCAGCGAACCACCCGGAAGCTCCTGGGGCCTTACTGGTGCGCGTACCATATGATCCCAGTGATCTGTTCCACTACTACACGATCGAGTTCCGTCGCAAGGATCATTGGAGCGCAGGTATTCCCACCGATACCGTACTAGTCCACGAAGTGAAGCGTAACCGGGACGCCGGAGGTAACCCGACTGGGGACCAAATTGCTTGGCTTCAACGTGATCTGTCTCGGTCTGATAAGGCGCCTGCTCAGACGCTGAATGCGAATGGCGTGCAGATCACGGTACTCTCGGTCAACGCTACCGCAAACCAAGCAACGGTACGCGTGAGATCCGAAATGCCAGACCGCTGCATTCTGGGTTTCGTTTGGCGAGAAGCTAGACCGGACGATCACATCTGCGTCCCGCCAGCGGAGCGAACCGATACTGCTAGTGAGAACGCCCAAGCTGCTGCACGCCGGCAGCCCGGTGGGGGTCCCTTCGGCCCAGACACCTGCCGTCAGGG
>Ga0075024_100000778_pt1 | contig 12202 bp, 13 predicted proteins | sample Str013_2_FD_71389 | JGI IMG/M metagenome (GOLD analysis project Ga0075024, IMG submission 71389) | Freshwater sediment microbial communities in response to fracking from Pennsylvania, USA - Straight Creek_MetaG_SC_2013 | ecosystem: Environmental > Aquatic > Freshwater > Creek > Sediment... | reverse complement strand
TTCTGGAATCCCCCCCTCCCCAACCCTCCCCCACGAGGGGGGAGGGAGTTTAAGAGTGTTGAACCAAATCAAGTGGAAACCGCTCTAGACTAGTGACTTCAGGTCATGCTCCGCCGCCCTTCTTAGTCTTCTGCTTCGGGCCCTGTTTCGGTTTGTCGGAGGTCGGTTCGGTTTCCGCCTCCACGTACCGCGGAAATACCGGCACCGGCGCGGGCAGCGCGATGCCCGACGCGAGCCGGCGGTCCGGCCCGAGGTTCGCAAACGTGCGATCGCCATCGGCCTGCGCCAGGGCGTCGAGCAGCCTGCCGCAGCTTGCCGGCATCACCGCCTGCGCCAGGATCGCGATCTGCCGCACCACCTCGGCGGTGACATACAGCACCGTCTCCATGCGTTTGGGATCGGTCTTCTTCAGCGCCCATGGCGCCTCCGCCGCGAAATAGCGGTTGGCATCGGCCACCACCGCCCACACCGCGTCGAGGTAGCGCGTGATCGCCTGCCGCTCCATCGCTTCGCGCGCCTTCGCCAGCATGCCGTCGGCGGCGGCGAGGATGGTCTTGTCGGCGTCCGAGAAGGCGCCGGGCTCAGGCACACGGCCCGCGCAGTTCTTGTTGATCATCGACAGCGAGCGCTGGGCGAGATTGCCGAGGTCGTTGGCGAGATCGGCGTTGGTGCGGTTGACGATCGCCTCGTGGCTGTAGCTGCCGTCCTGGCCGAAGGGGACCTCGCGCAGGAAGAAATAGCGCACCTGATCGAGGCCGTAGTCAGCCACCAGCGTGAACGGGCTCACCACGTTGCCGGCCGATTTCGACATCTTCTCGCCGCGGCTGTTGAGGAAGCCGTGGCTGTAGATGCGCTTGGGCAGCTCGATGCCGGCGCTCATCAGGAATGCCGGCCAGTACACCGCATGAAACCGCGTGATGTCCTTGCCGATCACGTGCACGTCGGCCGGCCAGAAGCGCCACAAAGGGTGGCTTTCGTCCGGAAAGCCGACGCCGGTGATGTAGTTGGTGAGCGCATCCACCCACACGTACATGACATGCCCCGCCGCGCCCGGCACCGGGATGCCCCAGTCGAGCGTGGTCCGCGACACCGACAGGTCCTCGAGCCCGCCCTTGACGAAGCTCACCACCTCGTTGCGCCGCTCCGGCGGCAGGATGAACTCGGGGTTCTGCTCGTAGTGCGCGAGCAGCTTGTCCTGGTAGGCGGACAGCCGGAAGAAATAGGTCTCCTCCTCGGTCCACTCGACGGCCGTGCCTTGCGCGCCGACCCTGACGCCGTCATCGTTGAGGCGCGTCTCGCTCTCCGCGTAGAACGCCTCGTCGCGCACGGAGTACCAGCCGGCGTAATTCTTGAGATAGATGTCGCCGTTGTGGGCCGCTGCCATGCGCCGCCAGATCTCGGCGGAGGAGGCATGATGGCGCGGCTCGGTGGTGCGGATGAAATCGTCGTTGGAGAGGCCGAGCGCCGTCGCCATCTCCTGAAACTGCGCCGCGTTGCGGTCGGCGAGCACGCGCGGGCTCACGCCCTCCCGCGCCGCCGTCTGCTTCATCTTGAGGCCGTGCTCGTCGGTGCCGGTCAGGAAATACACGTCGCGCCCGTCGAGCCGCGCAAAGCGCGCGATGGCGTCGGTGGCAATCGCCTCGTAGGCATGCCCGATGTGCGGCGGCCCATTCGGGTAGGAAATCGCCGTCGTGACGTAGAACTTTTGCGCATTGGCCATGCGGCGCTGCCTTGCTTGCTCGGTCACTCTGTTGTCGCCCTACTCTCCCCGTGAAAGAAGGGAAAGGGAGCGCGGCCTCGCCCGACCCTTCAGGCTTGCGCGCGCGCCAGCTCCTGCAGCCGGATAACGGTCTCGAGGATCAGGCTTTTCCGGTCGAGATTGATGGCAAGGGCTTTGGCCTTCTCGCGCACGATGGTTTCCCACAAGGCTGCCCAGGAGGCAAGAGCGGCCGGGCGCATGAGCCGCTGTGCGAGTTGCAGCTCGTCCGCATTCGCGGCGTCCGCAACGCCCGTGCCGGCGCGGATCAGCCGCGCGAGCAGATCGAGCAACAGCGCATAGAACGTCTCGAACCGGTCACCCGCCTGGGCGGAGGTCAGGTCCTCGCCGAGCGCATGCACGGCCGGCCAGTCGACCTTGGGAAGCAGAGAAAGCAACCTGAACGCCTGCTCGTGCAGCTCGAGGCCACCGGTCTGCGTCAGGAACAGCAGCTTGCGCACCGAGCCCTCGGCGAGGCGCAGCAGCTTCGGCCAGTCGGCGTCGGCCGGCGGTGTCGCCTCTGCCGCACCGAGCGCCGCCGTGGCCGCCTGGCGCACCGCATCGGGGGCAAGCGGCGGCAGCTCGAGCGTGCGGCAGCGCGAGCGGATGGTCGGCAGCAGGCGGCCAGGCTCGGAGCTGATCAGCAGGAACAGCCCGCGCGGCGGCGGCTCCTCCAGCGATTTCAGCAGCGCGTTGGCGGCGCTGGCGTTCATCTCGTCGGCGGCATCGACGGTCACCACCCGCCAGCTGCCGGCCTCGGCGGTGTGACCCAGAAACGCTTTGAGCCGGCGGACCTCGTCGACCGGAATGGTCTGCGAGAACCGCCTGGTCTTGGGATCGCAGGTGCGGCGGATCAGCAGCAGGCCCGGATGCGACAGCGCACCGACCTGACGTGCGGCGCTGCTCTCCGGCGGCACCTCGAGGCTGCCCGGCCGGCGCTCGTGCGGCCGGGCCAGGAGGTAACGGGCGAGGCCGTAGGCGAGCGTCGCCTTGCCGACGCCTGCAGGCCCGGTCAGCAGCCAGCCATGATGCATGCGGCCGGACCCGAACGCATCGAGCACCGTGCGCTCGGCGGCTTGCTGGCCGATCAACCGGCGCGTATGGCGCGGATGCGGCATTCCCGGCAGGCAGTCGGCCTCGGGCAGCGGCTCGTCCTCGACGATCTCGCGGGGCTTGGGGGCGCGGGCCATCAGCTCATGCCACCCGGTCGGTGAGCCGCGCGCGGACGGCCACCCACACCGCGTCCGCGATGGCGTCGATCGGCTGCCTGGCATCGATCACGACGCAGCGGTCCGGCTCGGCACGGGCAAGCGCCAGAAACCCGTCGCGAAGCCGCGCGTGGAACGAAATATCGCGGGCCTCGTAGGCGTCGGCGGCACGGGCGCCGTCGCTCGATGGGGGGCCAGTGCCGCCGCTTTCGCGCCGCTGCCTCGCCCGTTCGAGCCCCAGTTCGGCAGGCAGATCGAGGAGCAGCGTCAGGTCCGGCCGCGCATCCCCCACCACCAGCCGCTCCAGCGTCTCGAACGTCGCCAGCGGCAGGCCTCCGGCGAGGGTCTGATAGACACGCGTGGAATCGGAGAAGCGATCCGAGATCACCCATTGTCCCGCCGATCGTGCCGGACGGATGCGCTTTTCCAGATGATCGGCGCGGGCGGCATAAAACAGCAGGGCCTCGGACAAGGCGGAATGAGGCGGCGTCTGCGGGTCGAGGATCACGTCCCGCACCCGCTCGGCGAACGGCGAGCCGCCCGGCTCGCGCGTGATCACCGTGGCGAAGCCGGCACGGTTGAGCCGTTCGCCCAGCAGTTTCACCTGCGTGGACTTGCCGGTCCCCTCGCCGCCCTCGAATGTGATGAAACGACCTGTCTGCATGGCGCGGTTATAGCCGCACCAGTACGCCAAGGGAACCGAGCATCCTGCCCTACAGCTTGATCCAGCGGAACGCCAGATGCAGCAGCGAATCGAGCCCGCGGCGCGCAAAGCCGCCCGCCTCGATGTCCTCGGCGGCGTAGAGCTGCGCCTCGTTGCTGGCTCCGCCGGCGGCCGTGACGCGCAGCGTGGCCACCGGCGCGCCTTTCTTGATCGGCGGGCGCAGCGGCCCCTGGTAGATGATCTGCGCGCTCAACTTCTGGCTGCTGACATAGCGCGGCAACAGCACGTTGACCTCGCCGCTGCCGACCAGCGGCACATAGAACGAGGTGCCGCCATAGACCCGTGCCTTGCCGACCACCTCGTCGGCGTCGAACAGCTTGAAGGCACCGAAGCTCTTGAAGCCCCAATCGAGCAGCCGCGTCGCTTCGTCGGTCCGCTCCTTGTCGGAGGCGAGGCCACTGACCACCACGATCAGCCGCCGCTCGTCCTGCATGGCCGAGGCGACCAGGCCGTAGCCGGCCTCCTTGGTGGCGCCGGTTTTCAGGCCATCGACACCGCCCGGCAGAAACAGCAGCCGGTTGCGGTTTACAAACTTGTGATTGCGATAGTTGAACTCCTTCTGTCCGAAATAGGGATAGAAGTCGGCGTGCGCGGTGATCAGGTGGCGGGCGAGCTGGCCGATCTCGCGCGCGGTCATCAACTGATCGGGGTGCGGCAGGCCGGTGGCGTTACGGAAAGTCGATCTCTTGAGGCCGATCTTACGGGCGTGCTCGGTCATCCGCGCCGCGAAATCGGCTTCCGATCCTGCCAGCCCCTCCGCAATAATGATGGCCGCGTCGTTGCCCGACTGCACGATCACGCCCTGCAGCAGCTGATCGACCCGCTCGCGGGAGTTGAGCGGCACCAGCATGGCCGAGGTGCCGGACGGCCCACCGCCGGTGCGCCAGGCATGCTCGCTGACCGCGAACGTGTCCTCCAGTTTCACCTGCCCCTGCTTCAAGGCGTCGAACAGCACGGCGAGCGTCATCAGTTTCGACATGCTCGCCGGCGGTATCAGATCGTCGGCCTGATGCGCGAGCAGCACGGCGCCGGTCGCGGCCTCCATCAGGATCGCATTGCGGGCCTTGGTCTGGATCGGCTGCGCGGCGGTCAGGGATTTGGCTTGCTGAACCTGCTGCGCCAGCACGCCAGGACTTGCCAGCGCAACCGCTGCCAGCATGACGAGCAGCCCAAGCCGTGCCGCCGTGCGGCCGAGCCACGAAGTGGCCCATGTGAAAACCGGTCGCGCGCGCATCACCGAACCGCCCATGCTGAGTCGAAGCCGTCCGACTATCGTTCGACGATCGGGGAAAATCAACAGGTTAGACGATCGGCAACGCCGCAAATTCCGGGTTGATGGTGAGACGGTGCGCACGGGCCACGCCGCCATCGGTGCTCGGCGTCGCGAGCGTTCAAGGTCGGCGGTCCGTCGTCGGTCGGCTCGGCTGCGGGCGCTCGATCAGAATGAGATCGGCGGGATGGGCGAAGCCGAGTGCCGAACGTGCCACCACGTCGATCTGATCCAAGGCCGTGTCTTCGTGCTCGAGGCGGGCAACGGCGCGCGACAGCTCCAGGCGCACAGCCTCGAGGCTAGCCAACTCGCTGGTGAGCACGCGGGCCCGCTCAGCAAGTCTGGTACGCGCCTCGAGGCCGTGCCTGCCATGGATCGCATGATGGACGAAGTAGGCGGTCAACAGGGCGCAGATGAGCAACACCGGGATCTGCAGTGACCGTCGTAGGCGCCGATCATGGTAAGGCATTCGATGCACAGGAACAGGACCATCAACTCGTCGAACTCGTGTGCAACTGGTGTGCTACGGTGTGCAACACTGGACACCGAAAAAATAGCGCCTGGCAGGTTAAAACCTTGTAAAGAGCCGCCACAAATTCGGGCACGCTTTTGTCATGGCGATTGTCATGGCGATTCATCGTCGTTGGCGTGTGTATTTGCGCCCGCCATTTACCCGGTCGGCGCGCCGCGCAGCACGCCGCGGCCGGCAAACACCGCCTGATCGCCCAGCTCCTGCTCGATGCGGATCAGCTGATTGTATTTGGCGAGGCGGTCGGAGCGCGACAGCGAGCCGGTCTTGATCTGGCCGGCGTTGGTGGCGACCGCCAAGTCGGCGATGGTGGCGTCCTCGGTCTCGCCCGAGCGGTGCGAGATGACGGCGGTGTAGGCGGCGCGCTGGGCCATCGCCACAGCCTCCAGCGTCTCGGTCAGCGTGCCGATCTGATTGACCTTGACGAGGATCGAATTGCCGACGCCCTGCTTTATGCCGTCGGCGAGCCGCGCCGTGTTGGTGACGAACAGGTCGTCGCCGACCAGCTGACAGCGGCTGCCGATGGCCTGCGTCAGCTCCTTCCAGCCCGCCCAGTCGTCCTCCGACATGCCGTCCTCGATCGAGACGATGGGGAAGCGCTTGACGAGGCCTTCGAGATATCTGGTCATGGCCGAGGAATCGAGCGTCTTGCCCTCGCCCTCCATGCGGTACTGGCCGTTCTTGAAGTACTCGGTGGCGGCGCAGTCGAGCGCCAGCATCACGTCGACGCCGGGCTTGTAGCCGGCCGCCTCGATCGATTTCATGATGAACGACAGCGCCTCGTCGGCGGACTTGAGATTGGGCGCAAAGCCGCCCTCGTCGCCGACGTTGGTATTGTGGCCGGCGTCCTTCAGCGCCTTCCGCAGCGTATGAAACACCTCGGCGCCGATCCGGATTGCGTCGGCGCAGCTCGCCGCCGCCACCGGCATGATCATGAACTCCTGGATGTCGATCGGGTTGTCGGCATGCGCGCCGCCGTTGATGATGTTCATCATCGGCACCGGCAGCAGGTGCGCGCCGGCGCCGCCCAGATAGCGATACAGCGGCAGCCCGGAGGATTCTGCCGCCGCCTTGGCGACCGCGAGCGAGACGCCGAGGATGGCATTGGCGCCGAGCCGCGCCTTGTTGCTGGTGCCGTCGAGCGTTTTGAGGGCAGCATCGATGCGCCGCTGATCCTCCGCATCCATGCCCGACAGCGCGTCGAAAATTTCGGTGTTGACCGCATCGACGGCTTTCAGAACGCCCTTGCCGAGATAGCGGGATTTGTCCCCGTCGCGCAGCTCGTTGGCCTCGTGCGCACCCGTCGATGCCCCTGACGGCACTGCGGCGCGACCGAGCGAGCCATCCTCCAGGATCACATCCACCTCCACCGTCGGATTGCCGCGGCTGTCGAGGATCTCGCGGCCGATGATGTCGAGGATCTGGGTCATGGGGTGCGCCTCATTGAGAATCTAGGCTATGATTATTGCGGTTGTAGCCGAGGCGCTCGCGCCGCGAAAGGGCGCAACGGCAATCGATTGGTTCGACACGGGGCCGGGAAAGGCAGTTGCACGCATGGGTGGGAGCCAGGCTCTCGTTCTGTTCTCGGGAGGCCAGGATTCGAGCGTGTGTCTCGCCTGGGCGCTCGACCGCTATGCGCACGTCGAGACCATCGGCTTCGACTATGGCCAGCGGCACCGGATCGAGCTGCAGGCCCGCAATCATGTGCTCGCGGCCGTCAGGCACGAGTTCCCCGATTGGGCGGGCAGGCTCGGCGCGGATCATATGCTGAGCCTGCCGACCCTCGCCGCCATCAGCGATACCGCCCTTACCCGCGACGTGGCCATCGAGATGACCCAGAGCGGTCTGCCCAATACCTTCGTGCCCGGCCGCAACCTGCTGTTCTTCACCTACGCGGCGGCGCTCGGCTACCGGCGCGGCATCACGTGCCTCATCGGCGGCATGTGCGAGACCGATTATTCGGGCTACCCCGACTGCCGCAACGATACGCTGCAGACGCTGGCCCGCTCCCTCGCACTCGGCATGGCAGCGCCGATCGAGATCCTGACGCCGCTGATGCATGTGGACAAGGCAGGCACCTGGGCAATGGCGGCCGCGCTCGGCGGGGACGCGGTCGTCGACCTCATCATCGAGCACACGCATTCCTGCTACCAAGGCGACCGCAGCCGGCGCCACGACTGGGGATACGGCTGCGGCGTGTGCCCGGCCTGCGAGTTGAGAGCCAAGGGATGGGCCAAATGGCGAGCCGGACAGAGCTGATCCGCGCCGCCGAGCTGGCGCTGGCCGGCCAATGGGAGACCGCGCACGCCATCGTGCAGGGCGCCGAGGATGACGCGACGGCGTGCTGGATCCATGCGGTGCTGCACAAAATCGAGCCCGACGAGGCGAACAGCCGCTACTGGTACCGGCAGGCGGGGCAGTCCTATGAAGCCTACGGCGACAGCCGGACGGAGCTGACCACGATCCTCGCCGCGCTGACCTATTGAACGAACGAGGGCGGCATGCCGGCTTTTCTCCCGGCGCACTCTTGCAAGGACGCGAAAATGGGCAAACCCAGCGACGACGCCCGCCAGCTCGGCCGCCAGGTGGCCCCGGCGGCCTCTCCCGATACGGCGGTGCTCGAGCGCGTGCCCAACCCGCACAAGGGCACGCTCTACGCCTGCCGTTTCACCGCACCCGAATTCACCTCGCTTTGCCCGGTAACCGGGCAACCCGATTTTGCGCAGCTCGTGATAGATTATGTTCCAAAGAATTGGCTGGTCGAATCGAAGTCATTGAAGCTGTATCTGACGTCGTTCCGCAATCACGGCGCATTTCACGAGGACTGCACGGTTGCGATCGGCAAAAGAATTGTCAGTCTGATCGAGCCACATTTTCTTCGAATCGGCGGATATTGGTATCCTCGCGGCGGTATCCCGATCGATGTGTTCTGGCAGGCTGGCGCGCTGCCCAAGTCGGTCTGGCTGCCCGATCAGGGGGTGCCACCCTATCGCGGACGGGGCTGATCCCCCGACCGAGCAAAGGACCTGCAGCATGGCGGATGAGCTCGTTATTACCAACGGCGATGCCGCCGCCGAGCGGCTGGTCAAGAGCGGCTACGCCAAACGCGTGCTGGCCTGGCGCGACATCCTGCACGAGGGTCCCGTCCCGCTGGTGGCGGACCTTGCCGCGCTCTCGGCAATCCGCGCTGAGTTCGTGCAGGAGCGGGGCTGGACGGCGGGGCACGACATGCCCAAGGTCCTGGGCGCGCGGGATGCCACTCTCGCCCGCCACGGCGAGTTCGAGCGGATCTCGTTGTGGTTCGAGCATGATCTCTACGACCAGTTGCAGCTGCTGCAGATCCTCGACTATTTCGCGGCGCAGCCGGCGCTGCCGAAGCCGCTGTTGCTCATGCAATCGGATACCTACATTGCCGGGGCCGACGCGCCGCCGATCGCCAGACTGATCGAGCGGCTGGCGCCGGTGGGTGCTGATAAGCTGGCGCTGGCGCAGCGGGCCTGGGCTGCCTTCCGGCAAACCACGCCGCAGGCATGGGCCGGCCTGCTGCAGACCGATCTGGCGGCGCTTCCCCACCTCGAATCCGCGGTGCTGCGCTCGCTCGAGGAGCTGCCCGCGCCCGCCAGCGGCCTGTCGCGCTCCGAGCAGCAGATGTTGCGGCTGGTGAGCGAGGGCGTGCGCAAGCCCAAGCGTCTGTTCGCCGCCTATAGCGAAACCGAACCCGCGCGGTTCATGGGTGATTGGAGCTTCTTCTCCATCCTCGACCGGCTGGCGGGCTGCGCCGCGCCGCTCGTCGCCGGCCTCAACAACGGCCCGTTCCGTCCCGGCAAACCGGCCAAGGACCTCTATTTCGACAGCGAGCTGAAGCTGACGCCGACGGGCCTCGCCGTGCTCGCCGGACAGCAGGATCGCGTCGCGCTCAATGGCATCGACCACTGGCTCGGCGGCAGCCACATCACGCCCGCCGGCGTGTGGCGCTGGAGCCGGCAGGACCGGCGGCTGCTCGGCCCGGGCGGCCCACCGCCATGACGCTCGAGCTGGTCATCACCAACGCCGAGGACACGGCCGAAGCGCTGCGTGCGGCCGGCATCGGCGATGCCGCCATCGCCTGGCGCGATATCCTGCACGAGGGTCCGGTGACGCCCACCGACAGCCTGTTCGAGCTGTCCGAGCGGCGCGGCGGCTATTTGCAGGCGCGCGGCTGGGGACGGCAGAAGAAGCCGCCCCGCGAGTTCGCCGAGCGGGATGCCCTGATCACGCGCCACGACGATTTCGAGCTGGTGACGCTGTGGTTCGAGGACGATGCCTTCAACCAGCTGCAGCTGTGGCAGATCCTCGACTATTTCTTCCTCAATCCGCGCCCCAAAGGCTCGCTGGCGCTGATTGCGATCCGCGGCAAGCTGGCCACCCTGCCGCAGACGATCCTGCGCCAGCTTGCCGAGCAGCCGAGGGTGGTTTGGCGCTCCGAGCTGAAGCTCGCCCGCACGCTGTGGCAGGCGTTTCGCGATCCGACGCCGGAACGGATGGCGGATCTGCTCAAGCCGCGCATGTTCCTCGACGACCTCGACTACACCCGCATGACCTTATCGCGGCTGCTGGAGGAGCTGCCCGGCTCGAAGCATGGCCTGTCGCGGCCCGAGCGCATGACGCTGCAGATACTGGCGGGCGAGCCGATGACGCCGGAGGCCGCCTTCGATGCCTACAGCGCGACCGAGAAGGCGCCGTTCCTGGGCGACTGGAGCTTCTATGCGCTGCTCGACCGGCTGGCCTATCCGGGGGCTCCGGTCCGCGACGGGCGGACGCGGCCCGGTCCCGCGCTGATCGACGGCCTGGAGGCGGGGCCGTTCCGCCCGCAGATGCCGCACGAGGCGCGCGAGGCCTATCTCGCCAGCACCATGCACGTCACCGGTTTCGGGCTCGAGGTGGTGGCCGGGCAGGCCGACCGCACGCAGCATTGCCGCATGGACCAGTGGCTCGGCGGCACCCACGTCACCAATGACAATCTGTGGCGCTGGGACGCCGCCGACGAGCAGCTGATCCCGCCCATGTGAGATCAATCCCGCCCGGTCACGCCGGCCGCGACTTCACCACCTGGTCGATCGCCATCAGCTCCCGCAGCAGGCGCTCGAAGTCCTTCAGCGGCACCATGTTGGGACCATCCGAGGGGGCGTGGTCGGGATCCTGATGCGTCTCGATGAACAGCCCGGCGATGCCGACCGCGACCGCGGCGCGCGCCAGCACCGGCACGAACCGGCGATCCCCGCCCGAGGAGGTGCCCTGTCCGCCCGGCTGCTGCACCGCATGCGTGGCATCGAAAATCACCGGGCAACCGGTTTCCGCCAGGATCGGCAGCGCGCGCATGTCGACGACCAGCGTATTGTAGCCGAACGAGGCGCCGCGCTCGGTGACCAGCACGTTGGGGTTGCCGGAGGCGGTCACCTTGGCCACCACGTTCTGCATGTCCCAGGGCGCCAGAAACTGGCCCTTCTTTACTTTGACCACCTTGCCGGTCAGTGCCGCCGCCACGATCAGATCGGTCTGCCGGCACAGGAACGCCGGGATCTGCAGCACGTCGACCACCTCGGCGAGCAGCGCGCACTGCGCCGCCTCGTGCACGTCGGTGACGACCGGCAGGCCGAGGCTTTCGCGGATCTCGGCGAACACCGGCAGTGCGTCTTTCAGGCCGATGCCGCGGCGGCCGCTGAGCGAGGTGCGGTTGGCCTTGTCGAACGAGGATTTGTAGACGAGGCCGATGCCGAGCCGGTCGGCGATCTCCTTGAGCGCGCTCGCCATTTCCAGCGCATGCGCGCGGCTTTCCATCTGGCAGGGCCCGGCCAGCACCGCGATCGGCCGATCGTTGGCGAAGCTGACGGCGCCGGCGCGCACGGTGGCATTGGGCTGGACGGGGGGTGTGGGCATGGCGGAGTTATACCTGCAACCGAAGCCTCAGGCGAGCGGGACCCGCGCTGTTGCAACCCTGCATCAACAGATCATGCAGGACAGACACATTGCCCGCACTTCGTTGACATCGCTATCGATTTTGGCACGGGTCGAGCGGGCCTGCTCGCCCGCCTTGGGGGTCCCGCACTCGAATTTGTAGGTCTTGCTGAAGTGGGCGAGCTTGGCGCGGAAGTAGCCCGCGACCTTCAGCAGCGCGCGCGTCTCGATGCACGGACTGGCCGCCTGCATCATGCGCCGCTCGATATTGGAGGCGGTCGCGCACTGCCTGAGGAACGCCTCCGCCAGCGCGTACTGGTCGGCGCGCTTCCACAAATCCTGCTCCTGCGCCTTCGACAGGTAGCTGAAGTTGAGCTTGATCTGCTGAACCGGGGGAGCTGCCTGCGGCGATGCCACGCGCGGCGGCGAGAAGCCGCCCAGCATGATCCCCACCACGGCCACGACGACGGACGCACGCAATTGCACGGACTACCCTCCCGATTTCCCAACTCACCAGCGCACTTTAACTCATTGAGCGTGAGAGTGCCAAGGCATGCCTGAACCAGGGCGGCATTTGGCAGCGCGAGTGCCGTTTGCCGCCTCTCGCATGCGTGGCCGACTTCCCTCTCCCCGTCCTTCACGGGGAGAGGGGTAGGGTGAGGGGCGGCGGCGCGCGCAACCGCAGTTTTCCATTCCACACACAAACTGTTCCGCAAAGGCTGACACATTAACCTAACCACCCGTCATCCCGCGCGCGGCGCAGCGCTTCTTAGCGGTGCGC
>Ga0075024_100000777_pt1 | contig 12213 bp, 10 predicted proteins | sample Str013_2_FD_71389 | JGI IMG/M metagenome (GOLD analysis project Ga0075024, IMG submission 71389) | Freshwater sediment microbial communities in response to fracking from Pennsylvania, USA - Straight Creek_MetaG_SC_2013 | ecosystem: Environmental > Aquatic > Freshwater > Creek > Sediment... | reverse complement strand
GACCGGCGATAGTCGTTGACGTATATCGTTAAAAATCGTATAAAATCGCTTTATGCCCCTCAAGCCCAAAGAAGCCGCCTTGCGGCTGGGAATCAGTTATCCCACGCTCAAGAAATGGATCTACGCTGGCAAACTCCGCACCATTACCACGCCCGGCGGGCACCATCGCATTGCAGAACAGGAATTAGACCGTTTTATTCCCAAGTCTGAGGTTAAAGCCGGGCCGGAACGGCGCCGCAACTACCGCAAGATCAGTGGACGCAACCAGCTCGTGGGTCGCGTTCTGGAAGTCAAAGTGGATGGGTTGATGGCCCAGGTGAAGCTTTCCATTTCCGGGCAGGTGATCACCAGCATCATTACCGCCGAGGCCATCGCGGAGATGAACCTGAAGAAGGGCGACATTGCCGCCGCGCTGATCAAGTCCACTGAGGTGATGATTGTCCGGCCCTAACTTTGTAGGTCTAACCCTAGTGTTCGCGAAAGTCTGTGGCAGAAGGCGGCGTGGATGAACTGGCAGGCTCTTGCTCTCACCGCCAAACTCGCGTCGCTCACTTCGCTTGTCCTCATGCTGATCAGCATACCGATCGCGCTGTGGCTCGCTTTCTCGCCGCGCAGGTGGAAATTCTTTCTCGAAGCCGTTGTCGGGTTACCGATTGTTCTTCCGCCCACGGTTATCGGACTCTACTTGCTGATGGCGTTCGGCTCGGCCACCGCTCTGGGCCAGTGGTACGTGCGGACTGTTGGAAGCACGCTGGCCTTCAGCTTTGGCGGACTGGTGATTGCTTCTGTGCTTTACAGTTTACCGTTCGCTGTAAATCCCATTGCTGCCGGTTTTCGCAGCGTGGACCAGAAGCTGATCGACGCCGCGCGCACGCTGGGTGTGCGTCAGTTCAAAATCTATTGGCAGATCGTTTTGCCGCTGGCGTGGCCCGCCCTGGTGACGGGGATGGTGCTGAGCTTTGCCCATACCGTTGGTGAGTTTGGCGTAGTGCTGATGGTGGGCGGCAACATCCCCGGCGTGACCCGTACTCTTTCGATTGATATTTACGACCAGGTGCAATCCCTGAACTACTCCGCGGCCAACCAGACGGCGGTGGTTCTGTTGGTTTTCTCGTATGCGTTACTGTGCCTGGTGTACGGATTGAACCGCCGAATGTTTACCTTTGGAGGCCGCTAAGCCGATGACCGCCCTTGAGGTGAAACTACAGAAAGCTTTTGTGCCCGCCCGCGAGCGGAAATTCTCCCTCAACGCAGAGTTTTCCGCGCCCGCCGAAGTCACTGTGATCTTTGGGCCTTCGGGCTCAGGGAAGACCACCATACTGCAATGCATTGCGGGATTAGTGAAGCCGGATGCGGGAAGAATCGCCATCGCCGGCGATGCCGTATTTGATTCGGAAAAGCGAGTCGATCTTTCTCCGCAACAGCGCCGTACCGGTTATGTCTTTCAGGACCTGGCTTTGTTTCCACACATGACGGCCGCTGACAACGTTGCTTTTGGGGTCCGCGTGAACGGCGCGGAGCGCACTCGCCTGGTACGCGACGTGCTGGAACGTTTTCGGATCTCTCACGTCGCAGGACAGAAACCGGGAGAAATTTCCGGCGGTGAGCGTCAACGCGTTGCGCTGGCGCGGGCGCTGGTCACGCAACCAAAAGTTCTATTGTTAGACGAGCCCTTCTCCGCGCTGGACGACGCATTGAAGCAGGCCATCATCACCGACCTGAAAGCATGGCTTGCGCAGCAAAGCATTCCGGTGCTCTTTGTCACGCACGATCGCGGCGAGGCCGAAGCTTTAGGCGACCGGATGCTCCTGCTGCACGAAGGACAAATCGAAAAACAAGAGCATCCGTCGTCTATTCAAATTTCCTGATTTCAACTTCCTGATTTTCAATTTTCCAATTTCTATTTCTTGTTTTTTATTCTTTGATCCCCACGGAGTCAAAAGCGTTAATGACGGCCGCGACCTTGGCGTCCTGCTGGTCTTGCGGCAGGTTACGGAACAAAGTACGCGCTGAAAGAATCGCGCCGCGACGGCTGTCTGCAAACTGTGACGTCCGCGAAAGCTGCTGCGTCAGGCTCACATAGAACACGGCCGCTACTTCCTGCGGCGTGAGCACGAACGCCCCAGAATCGTCCTTGGCGGTAAGGATAAGGAACGCGCACTTGTTGTGGATTCCGCTGTTGATGTGCACGCCGCCCCAGTCGCCGCCCTGGTTGTTGGGAAGATTGCGGAAGTTTTTCATGTTGTCCGGCTGGTCAAACAGCGTGGGGTCCTGCATGCTGCGGAACGGTTTGCCGCCGGGGGCCATGCCTTCACCCACGTCCCAGTCCCACGACCCAACATCAGGATTGCTCAAGTTCGCGATGATGGTGCCAAATATGTCTGAGTACGATTCATTGAGCGCGCCGGACTGGTTGGCGTATTCCAGGCGGGCGGTGCTGTCCGTGACGCCGTGAAACATTTCATGGCCTACCACATCCAGGTCCACGGAAAGAGAAACCAGATCGCCGCTGTCATTGCGCGTTTGCCCGTAGACCATCTGGTTGCCATTCCAGAAAGCGTTCAGCCAGACCTGGCCGTCATCACTCTCACTGGCCACAACGCAGTTGATGCTGGAGTTCATGGCGCCGCCGTTGTTGTCAATGTTGTTGCGCTTGAGAACGCTGTTCAGAAACGCCGCAACGGCTTCTGCGTTGGCGTGCGCGCTTACCGCCGCGGGCGGCCACGGTGATGGCGGATTCTTAATCGCCTTGCCCGGCAGGGAAGATTCGTCCACCTGGGGATCGTCAAACTGGAAATCAAACGTCTGGATGTTGGCCTGCGTGTCCTGCAAGAGCTTGCTGGTGTCGTTGTTTTCCACTTGGATCTGGCGTTGGGCGCCTTTGCCGTCCGTGGCCGTTTCCTGCACGGCGGCCAAACTGGGAGTACGCGGTAACTGCGTGACCAGCGCGCCCGTGTGCGCGTCCACAATGAAATCCATGTACAGAGGAGCGAGTCGCGGCGGACCCGCCTTAGGGGTTTTGGTGTTGGTGCTCTTCACCGCAACATCTTCAGCAATGAACACCAAGCGCCACTTGTCTTTTGCCTTATCAAAATAAAAATTGAGTATAGGGACGATGCCATCGAGATTTGCTTTGTAGCCCGGCACTTTTTCCACCGTCTTGAGCGCGTCACTAGGGGCAATCTTGGCCACGGGACTTACTTTTTCCGGCGAGCCCAGGGATGAGTTCAAACTGATGAGTTCGTTTTTGTCGTCCAGTTCAACGGTCACCAGGGAGCCGTAGACAGGAATTCCAGAATAGTTCTGGCGGAATTTCACCACCTTGGTCCCGGTGAGTGGTACGGTCTCGGTGCCCAGGCTTTTAAAGTCGCTGACTACACCGCTGGCCTTAGGCGCGTTGAAAGATGGTACGGACTTGCTGTCCAGCGCCTGATGCAAGTAGCGTGTGGCAGCGGTCTGGGGATCGAGAGCAGGCAGCGCCGCCGCAGACGCGCTGAATGAAGGTGAACGTGGACGTTCGTCACGCAGCTTGGCCATGGTGGCGGCGGATTTTGCGTCTGCCGTATGCAGGTAAAACGTCTTGAGTCCATTGCCGATCTTCGCGGTAGCGGATGCGGCTCGTGCGAGTGTAGAACGTTTCTTAGCGGATGATTTTTTCGCGGGCATGATGGGTTTTGCGCCTTTCAAAATAAAGATAGGATCCCAAAGTCCTTGCTCTTACTTATCCCTTCATTCTATGACGATCCGGTATGGGATTTCCCTGTTTAGGACACAAAGGGGTAAGTGCAAGAACTTTGCCGGACTATTTTGCCGGACTAAAGATTAGCGGGATCGCAACCCACAAAGACTGGCTCCGGCTGCAAACGGATTCCCCAGGTGTCAAAAACCTTCTTTTGGATTTCGTTTTTCAGCGCGATGATGTCACGCGCAGTGGCGCCACCCCGGTTGACGATGGCCAGCGAATGCTTGCGGGAGATGCCCACCGGCCCGCGCGAATAACCTTTGTGGAATCCGGCTTGCTCTACCAGCCACGCTGCGGAAAGCTTGAGTTGCGCGCTATCGTTGGGATTTGAAGATGCGGGTTGCCCATCTGCGGGATAGCGGGGCAGCCTCTTGTCCGGCACTCGTTGCTGCGCCAGGGCCTCCACCCGGTCTGCTTCGGCGCCACTGACGAGCGGGTTTTTGAAAAACGATCCGGCGCTGCGGCAGTCTTCGTCTCCGGCGACGATCAGCATCGCTTTGCTCTTGCGGATGAACCGTACCGCGTCGCGGACCTGTTGCAGCGATGGCGGTCCCGACGTTGGGTTCGCGGCGAAAAAGCTTTTCAGATCGGCGTACTCAATGTGCGGTTCTCCACGTTGTTGCAGTTGATAGCCGACTCTAAGAACGATGTACTGGTCGCGGTGCGTCGAATTGAAAATGCTTGCGCGATACTTAAAATCACAATCGGCGTTCGTAAACTCGCGGACCACGCCGGATGAAATTTCCAGTACGCGCACATGCGTAATCGTCCGTGAAACTTCCTGGCCATACGCGCCAACGTTCTGCACCGGAGTTCCACCCACAGTTCCGGGGATGCCGCTCAGGCACTCAATGCCTGCGCAGTTCTTGCTGACGGCCAAAGCCACCACGCTGTCCCAGCTTTCTCCAGCGCCGGCGGAGAAAAGCACGTTGTCACCAGCCGGTTCCATGCTCACGCCCGGAACGGCGATTTTCAAAACCAAGCCGGGCCAGCCTTCGTCAGCGATGACCAGATTGCTACCGCCGCCCAAAACAAACAACGGCCATTTCCTTTCGGCGGCTAGACTCACGGCGTCGGAAACGTAGGTCGCGGAGCGGGCTTCAACGAAATAGCGCGCTGGTCCGCCCACGTTGAACGTGGTCAAAGGCGCGAGTGAAACTTGTTCCTGGATGGTCAAGGGCAAGAATCAGATTATCGCAGAAAGAATTCATCGCAAAGACATAGCCATTAGCTTTTAGCCGTTAGCACTTAGCCGTCACGCCCGTCGGATTACGTGTGACCTCAAAATTGCAGGAGCTAGTGGCTTAGAGCTAATACCTAAGAGCCGGTCGAGCTTATTTGATAGAATCTTACTAAGACCCAAAGGTGGGGATTTGTGGAGGGAAAAGAATGTATCCAGAAATGATGATTGCTCCCATGCGTCAGGAACTCACGTCAGCCGGCATTGCTGAAGCGCGCACCGCGCAAGAAGTTGAAGCCGCCGTGAATGCCAAAGGCACCGTAATGGTCGTGGTAAATTCGGTGTGCGGATGCGCCGCGGGAAGAATGCGTCCTGGAGTGCGGGCCGCCGCCCAGCATAGCGTGCATCCGGAACGCATGATCACCGTTTTCGCCGGACAGGACAAGGAGGCCACGGACGCCGCTCGCGCCCACTTCACCGGATATGCTCCGTCCTCGCCTTCGATTGGAATTCTGCGCGACGGCCAGTTGGTCTATATGATGCAGCGTAGCGAGATTGAAATGGCCAGCCCGGAAATGATTGCTTCCGCCCTGGCGCGCGCGTTTGAAAAGCATTGCGCGATGGAAGCGAAGTAAGCAATTAGCCAAAGGCATCGAAGAAAAGGCGCGAGTGAATCGCGCCTTTTGTTTTGCTGCAGGTACTTGAATCAGTTTGCCCACCGACGCTGCCTACGAAAATCTCGTCTTTCGCGACACTCTTAAACCCTGTCATCGTGAGCGAAACGACGCTGAATGGCGTCGTGTAGTCGAAGGATCCCTGTACTGCTATAGGCAAGAAAAGTGCACCGGAGAGTTCTCACACTATCCTGCAGGTCTGGAGATCGTCGAGCCGAGAGCAACACCCCAACGACAAGCGTCGAGTTCTCGCTTTTTCAATAAACGTTCACGGCCCTACCGCCTGCGGAATCGCAATATCCACCGCTGTGACTTTGCCCAGTGTTGACAGTTGACGATCAAAGTCCTGGGCATGGCCTACCACCAGTACGGCCATCTTTTCCGGATGGAGATACTTCTTGGCTACGCGGTCCACGTCCGCGGCGGTGACTTTCTCAATGCCGACGCGGTAGCGTTCCAGAAAGTCTGGCGGATAGCCGTAAAACTCGTAGCGAATCCGTTCCGCCATGACTTTATCTTTGGAATCAAACTCAAAGATGTATGAATTGAGCATCGCGTCTTTGGCGGTCTTGAGTTCCGCCGCGGTCACGCCGCCTTTGGTGATCCGTTCGATTTCGCGATTGAGCGCGTCAATGGCCTTGGCGGTGTTGGAGCTTTGCGTGCCCATTCCAATTTCCACAATTCCCGGGTGATCAAAAGCTGTGCCCACGCCTCCGCCAACGGAATAGGCTAGACCCAGGCGTGTGCGAATGCTGGAGAACAGCCGTGACGAAAAGCCGCCGCCAAAGAGCTGGTTCATCACGTTGATGGCGTAATAGTCAGGGTTGTGGCGGTCCGTGCCCATCTCCACCATGTTGATGGAACTCTGGTTCACGTCACTTTTTTCTATGAAGTAGATCCCGGGCGCAGGATCACGAACTGCAATTTTTGCCGGCGCAAAAGCCTTGCCTTTCGTCAGCGCGGAAAATGCTTCGCGCAGTTTGTGTTCCATGGACGCGGAGTCAAAATCGCCGCTCACACCCAGGATCATGTTGTTGGGAACAACGGTGCGCCGGTGCCAGTCCAAGAGATCTTCGCGCGTGATAGCCGCAACGGTGGAATATTCCGGCGTGCGAGCGTAGGGACTGTCCGCGCCGTAGGCCAGCTTGTTGGTTTCGCGGTGGGTGATGTCTTCCACGTCATCATTGCGGCGGGAAATACCGCTGGCCATTTGTTTCTTGGCCAGATTGAGTTTGTCCTGGCGAAACTCAGGATGTTCCAGCAGATCGGTGATCACCGGGAAGACACGGTCAAAATCGCCTTTCAGTGACGACCAGCTTACAAAGCTGGAATCCTGGCTGGGAAAAGTTTCCACCGTGGCGGCGCGAGACTCAAGAAAGTCGTCAAGCTGGTCGCCGGTTTTGCTGGTGGTGCCCCCGGTACGCCAGACTTCGGCGTAAATGTCATTCATCCCGGTCTTGGCGGCTGGTTCGTCGCGCGAGCCACCGCGTATGCGGAGTACGCCATTGATCAGCGGGAGTTCATGGTCTTCCTGGAGAAAAATCACCAGGCCATTCGACAGCTCAATGCGGCGCGGCTCCTGCGGTTGAAAAGGATGCAGCGCGGGAATTGGGACCTGCTTCCAGGACCTGGGCACGCTCGGCGTTGCTGCTCCAGTCGTTCTCGTGTGTGAAGACGATTTCGGTTGCGATGACTGTGCCGCGGCCTTGGCAGCAGGTTGAGTCGTTTGTGCGGAAGCCAGCACGGGAATGCCGGCCAGTAAAGCGATTGCCAGGGAGCGCGTGAACCGGTTCATTGTTGCGCTCCCTTCTCGGCCTGCTTGCTTTCGCCCGGCGGCGCGGCTTCCACTGGAGGGCCTGTTTCAATGATTCCCACCGTGCGGTTGTCTTCAGTAAATGTCTTTGCGGCCACGCGGCGGATGTCCGCTTTGGTTACGGCGTCAATGTGCGCGATCTGGTGGAAGAGTTCGCGCCAGTCGCCATACATGGCCTGGTACAACCCAAGTTGCAGCGCCAGACCGGAGTTGTCTCCCAGACCGCGGATCAGATCGGCCTTGGCGCGCGTCTTTACCGATTCCAGTTCTTCATCGCTTACGTCTTCTTTCTTCAACCGTTCAATTTCTTCGTGAATTGGACCGGCCATTTCACGCGCGGTGTGGCCCTTGGCCGGGAAAGCGGAAAAAAGAAACAGAAACGGATACTTGATTCCAGGATAGCCGCCGCCCTGCGCGCCGATGGCGATCTGCTTATCGCGTACCAGTGAGCGATAGAGGCGCGAGGTGCGTCCTTTGGAGAGAAGGTCGGAGAGCACGTCGAACACGGCGTCGTCCGGATCGCGGAAACTGCCGCGATGGTAGCCTTCCATGTACACCGGCTGGCTTTGATCGTGCATGACTACTTCGCGCAAACTCTGTTGCGGAGGCTCCTGCGTGGGGAGCGGATCTGGCGCGGGCGCGGCGGGGATGCGTCCGAAATATTTTTCCAGTAGCGGCATCGCGTGGGAGATCTTCACGTCTCCAACGATTGCGATCGTGATGCTGGAAGGAACGTAATATTTGTGGAAGAAATGGATCGCGTCCGTGGCCGAGAAAGACTGCAAGTCAGAAGGCCAGCCTACAACGGGGCGCCCATAAGGATGCGCCATATAAGCCGCGGCCAGAAAGTTTTCCATCAGGCGGCCTTGTGGCGCACTGTCCGTCCGCAGGCGGCGCTCTTCCATCACTACGTCACGCTCTTTGTAAAACTCACGCATCACCGGCTGAAGAAACCGTTCGGATTCCAGGTAGGCCCACAGTTCAAGACGGTTCTCCGGGAATGAATAGTAGTAGGCGGTTTCGTCCAGGTCAGTGTTGGCGTTCAGTCCGGCGCCGCCCTGGCTTTCCACAATCTCGCCGAATTCATTGGGGACCACGAACTGGTTGGCGGCGTCCATGGCGTCTTTCCAGGCTTTTTCCAGTTGCGCCGCTTTCGCCGGATCGCGCCCAACATCTTTCAGGTTTTCTTTTTGATAGGCAGCATAGGCCACCTCAACTTTTTCCAGCGCGTGTTTTTCAGCCAGGTAATTGGTGGTGCCAATCTCTTGGGTCCCTTTGAATGCCATGTGTTCAAACATGTGCGCCAGTCCGGTGGTGCCCGGGCCTTCCTGGACGGACCCGGCGTCAACGTGTGTGTAAAAAGAAATCACGGGCGCTTCCGGACGCTCCATCACCAGGAGCGTAAGGCCATTGGGAAGCTTTTTGACGGCGATACGCTTTTCGAAAGACTTGACGTCTTGTGAACTGGCGGCGATGGCGAATAAGAGCACGAGCGGAATAAGAAAGAACGGGCGGGGGGCGAATAGAACGGCGTTGTGATTGCGCATACGTATATGGATGAGGGTATAGGAGCGGTGAGTGGCTTATCAAATAACCGAAGGGCCGCCCTCCGTCCGCCAAAAAGATGATCTGTATGGGTGCAGGTTGCGCAATTGCGGTTGTCTAGCCGGCGGCTGCGAGTTATAACCCTGCTGCATGGGAGTACTCATGAAGACGGCGGCGATTGGAATCCGCGTGCATTCCGGTTGGGGAGCGTTGGTTGCGATTTCCGGTAAGACTGGAGCCGAGGAAGTGATTGAGCGGCGCCGGGTGGAGATCATCGAGACGGAAGTACCTGAGCTAAAAGTAGCTGGATCCAAACAGCCCTATCACTACGCCAAAGAAATGGCGCTGGAGAAAGCGGAAGCGTACATCGCGAAATGCGCCGCGGCTTCCGCCAAGCTTGCACGGATTACACTGTCCGAAATAGTTGAGCAACTCGCGGAACGCGGATATCGTTTGACGGGCGCGGCAATCCTGTTGGGGTCAGGACGTACGCTTCCTGGGATGGAGAAAATTCTGGGCTCACATCCTATGATCCACACCGCGGAAGGCGAGTTCTTCCGGCAGGCTTTCCGCAACGCGCTTGAAGCTTTGGACATTCCTGTGACCGGAATTATCGAAAAAGAGCTTGCAGAATGCGCGCGCAAAGCTCTGGGCAAAATTGCACGGCAAACGCAAGAAAGAGTGGAGTCCGCGGGACGCGTTCTGGGGGCACCCTGGACTGAAGACCAGAAAAAGGCCATGCTGGCTGCCACCATTGTGCTGGCGAACGCCGGAAGAGTAAGAAAGTAACGAATAGACTCGGAGTGGACCGTTAGTTTAGCCGGACAGAAAAAATATGCCGGATTCCTTCCGCCAAAATCTGCTTATAATCCATTCGAGTGCATTGGCAGCCAACGCACCGGCGACACTCTGCAAGGCAAAAAGAAAGACCAGGTCATGGCCGGAAACGAAAGAGCATCGCGGTTTCGAAAGGGCGTTTTTGTCAGCTACAGCCACAAGGACCAAAAGTGGCTGGACGAGCTAAAGACTGCCCTGGCGCCTTTGACTCGCGACGAGACGATTGATCTTTGGGACGACTCGCGAATCCTTCCTGGTTCTGGCTGGGAAAGTGAAATACTGAACGCGATCCAACGTTCGCGCGTGGCTGTACTGCTGGTAAGCCAGGATTTTCTGGCGTCAGACTATCCCGTTTTTGAAATGAAAATGATCCTGGAGCAGCGTTCGTCCGGGCTCACGGCATTTTGGGTCCCGCTTACTCCCGCACTCTACGAACATACTCCACTGGGCCAGATACAAGCTGCTTACAATCCTGCAACTCCGCTGAACACCCTGACCCGGCCGGAACGGCAAGAGGCCTTGGTGCAGATTGCGCGGCGCATTGCGCAAGCTGTAGATCTTAACGCCGTGGCCAACGCGTTCAAGATCATTGACGATTTCACTCCGCAACTTGATGCTTTCATCAAGCGCGCGCCCGAGCCGGTTGAAGAAGTTAGCCACCACGTGATGGCCCAACAGCACAATGAGCAGATCTCGTTCAATACCCGGGAAGGAAAGACGCTGGAAGTAATCCATGCAAAAGACCTGATGAGTCTTGATGGTGATCATCAAAAGCTGATTCGGGCCTATGAGCGGACCATGAAGGAACTGTTCGAACGGTGGGTGGAACTTAAACCCAAGCGCATTTCACGCGATCCGGAGATTGCGCGCGAAGCCTGCGAAGAGTCAGAAAAAGTTCGCGGCCAGCTATGCCACGAACTGCAGGAACTGTTGGCGTTCATCGCGTCTCTCGGCAAGAGTTTGTATGACCACTACAGCCACGTCCAGTTCATCTGCCAGCAAAAGTGAAAAGGATACCTTGTGACCGACTTTTTCCTTATTTTTGAACGCTGATTAAGGAGAACGGACCACTCCCGGGCTGAAGAACCTAACTTTTACGACCAATCGCAAGTTTTACCATCGAAAAGTAAAAAATCGACCATATCTCTAATCCAGCCGTATGAGATCAAGAGCGGCCCCGGGGCGATCCCTAAGAACACCTTCAGAACCACTCAACTAATTGATAATAAAAAACATCCATGGAATAGGGCAATTACCTTGGTAATGACCGGACAGTGTTCTTCAGGACAATCCTGAGCGGGCCTTAGGTATGATCATCAGCGTCCTCCCCAAAAGGTACTTGCGTGGTGGAATACCTATGCAAGAGAACACTCTAATTACGCCCGAGCATCCTCCTGCGACCGCACCGGCTGGTAAGCCTGCGGGCCCGCGCACGGACCGTCTTGAACTGGTGAAAGAACTGGGTCGAGGCAGCATTGGTGTGGTCCACAAAGCCCGTAGCCCGCAAACCGAGCGGGTGACCGCGCTGCGCCAGTTCCAGGTCCCGGAATGGCTGGACGACGTTAACGATCTGCTGAACCGGATCGTGGCGGAAGCCAAGACGGCCAGTTCCCTGGAGCATCCGAACGTGGCGCACCTGTATACGTGCGGCTACAAGGATTTCAACGTGTTCATGACGGCGGAGTTTGTGGAAGGCCAGAACCTGAAAGAAATAATGGCCGCCCGCACGCCGGATCTGAACGAAGTCCTGGGCATTGCCAAGCAGATTTGCGCGGCCCTGGATTATGCCCACAGCAAAGGCGTGGTGCATCACTTTCTGAATCCCTGGAACATCGTGGTGCAGCCGGACGGCCTGGTAAGAGTCCTGGATTTTGGTTTGCTGCGCGATAAGAACCTTATCTCGCAAACGCCGGTCAAGAAGCTGGAAAATGAGCCGTATCTTTCACCGGAAGAAGTGAAGAACAAGCCGGCGGACCGCGCGTCTAACTGGTTCACCGTCGCCACGATTCTTTACGAGCTTTACACTACGCGCAATCCTTTCAGCGGCAAGCATCTGGGCGAAGTAGACCGTGCAATTACTGACACCACGCCTCATCCGCTCACCGTGGCCAATGGCCGCGTAACGGAAGCAGTTTCCAGAGTGGTGATGAAAGGGCTTTCGCGGAATCCCGCCGAGCGTTTCCAAAGCGGACAGCAGTTCATTACGGCTCTGGAAGACGCCATGAAAGAGCCGCGCATGGCTCCCATGTCAGCCAACAAGCCAGCGACCGGGAAGTTTGACGCCGCCAACTCTACCGGTAAATTTTCCGTGGGTAATTCCACGGGAAAATTTTCCGCCAGCGAATTCAACGCTGCCAGCACGCCGCAGAAAGCGCCAGCGGGGCAGGCAACGACCCGGGTGCGGGTTGCGGCTCCTCCCACC
>Ga0075024_100000776_pt1 | contig 12214 bp, 11 predicted proteins | sample Str013_2_FD_71389 | JGI IMG/M metagenome (GOLD analysis project Ga0075024, IMG submission 71389) | Freshwater sediment microbial communities in response to fracking from Pennsylvania, USA - Straight Creek_MetaG_SC_2013 | ecosystem: Environmental > Aquatic > Freshwater > Creek > Sediment... | reverse complement strand
CGACCCAGACAATCATATAATTAAACTATGCGCTGAAGGGATGAGCCTTGAAGGGAAAGGTCAGCCAGGAGAAGCATATAAGCTTTTTCAACAGGCATGGAACGAATCGACAAATGATTTTGAAAAATTCACTTCGGCACATTATGTGGCAAGGCACCAGAATAGTATTGAAGACAAATTAAAATGGGATAATATAGCCTTACAGCTTGCATTAACAATTAATAACCCTGGGTTGAAAGAAAGTTTTCCTTCCTTGTATCTGAATATTGCCAAATGCCATGAGGATTTAAATAACTATGCTGAAGCAAAAAAGAATTACCAGCTTGCATTGTCATATACAAATCATTTAAAGGATGAAGGATATGGTAAAATGATAAAACCCGGGATAATAAGCGGACTGGAAAGAGTAAGCAGGTAAATGCAGGTACAACCCAATAGAAGCAGTAATTAAAAACGCTGATAACTTCTCACTATCCCCTTAAAAGTAGTTTATATCTTCATGTAAGATTAAACCATGTAACCAAAGATTGTATAATTAACTGCAACATGATGAAGAGAATTGTTATAGTCTCCATTACATTGATATTTTCTCTGAAGGGCATCACACAAAAGAAAGTTGCTATAACCATTGATGATGTACCCAATACTATTCTGTACAATAAAGAAGGCAACAGGTGCAGGCTGCGGGAACAAATAGATTCCATGAAACTACCAGTCGCCATTTTTATCAATGAGCACAGATTGTTTGATAACGACTCCCTTGATCAAAATATCCACTTGTTGGATAACTGGGTAATGGACCGAAATGTGATTTTGGGTAACCATGGATATAACCACGGTATGCTGTCCACAGAGGGATTGGATTCATTTAAAGCCGACGTAATAAAAGGCGGGGTTATTACAGCCCCGTTAGCATACAAACAGAAAAAGCAGGTAAAATATTTCAGGTTTCCCTATAATGATTTGGGGGCCGATTCCACACTACACCAGCAGGCTGTTGAATTTATTAAGAGCCAGCATTACAGGATTGCTCCATTCACTGTACATAGCGATGACTGGCTGGTAGTGCAATTATATGCTTATTATAAAGACCATCATATGTCTGCTGATGCGGCCAGGATTGGAAAGGCATTTGTGGAAAAAACATTGTCCTTTTTTGATTATATAGAAGGTATCACCAGCATGGAAGCCGGCAGACAGGCGAGTCAAATCTACCTGATGCATGATAATATTTTGAATGCCGATTACTTTATTGAACTGGTTAAGGCGTTGCGCCAAAAAGGGTATAGCTTTATTACACTGGATGCCGCGCTGAAGGATCCACTCTATGCCCGGAAAGATTATTATATGGAAAAACCTGGAATATCCTGGGTGTACCGATGGATAAAGGACAAACAGCAGCGCCAGGCCTTAATAGAGAAAGGACCAAATACGCATGCATTTGAAGCGGAGCTGGAAAAATTAAAATGATGCATCCATCATTTCCACTGATCTGAAATTTTACGTTTACGCTTAAACAGCATTTTGTGGTGAATAAATTATATATGGTTCAGTTTTTTCTTTTAATGATTTGCTTTTGCAATATTTTACCGGTATCGGCACAAAATGATCAGTTGCCCTACAGGGATGAGCGACTTTCAATAGAAAAAAGGGTAAACGACCTGTTGCAACGCCTGACGCTGGAAGAAAAGATTTCTTTACTGGGTTATAACAGTAAGGCCGTACCAAGATTGGACATACCGGCTTACAATTGGTGGAATGAAGCTTTGCACGGTGTGGCAAGGGCCGGTAATGCAACGGTATTTCCGCAGGCAATAGGCATGTCGGCTAGTTTTAACAATGAGTTATTGTTGGAATGCGCGGGCGCCATCTCTACAGAAGCAAGGGCGAAGTATAATTTATCCACCAATAATGATCTTCATTTGCAATACATGGGGCTTACTTTCTGGTCGCCCAATATCAATATATTCCGGGATCCAAGATGGGGACGCGGACAGGAAACTTATGGCGAAGATCCATTTCTTACCGGCAGCATGGGTTCGGCTTTTGTAAAGGGATTGCAGGGAAATATTCCTGGCAGGCTGAAAGCAGCGGCCTGCGCCAAACATTTTGCGGTACACAGCGGACCGGAAAGTGAACGTCATGCTTTCAATGCCATCGTGAGTGAAAAAGATTTACGCGAAACCTATTTATATGCATTTAAAAAATTAGTGGATGCCGGTTCCGAAGCGGTGATGTGCGCCTACAATCGTGTAAACAATGAACCTTGTTGCACAAGCAATACTTTATTGCACAATATTCTTCGGGAAGAATGGAAATTCAGGGGCCATGTGGTCACCGATTGTTATGCATTGCAGGATATCTGGACAAGTCATAAAACCTATGCGAACAGTGTACAGGTAGCTGCTGCCGCAATTAAGATGGGTGTAAACCTCGACTGCAGCAATTTGTACCAGGATGACGTGATGAAGGCCATCAATCAAAAATTAATACAACCCAAAGAAGTGGACAGTGCCCTGGCAGGAATCTTAAGGACACAAATCAAACTGGGATTCTTTGATGATAAAAATGCCTCTCCCTATGCGCAATACGGTGAAGACAGTATTGCCAATGATTACCACAACGGGCTTGCCAGGAAAATGGCACAGCAAAGCATGGTATTGCTGAAGAACGCTGGTAATATTTTACCACTGAATAAAAATAAGTTCCATGCATATATGATACTTGGTCCCAATGCAGCATCACTCGATGCCATGCTGGGTAGTTATCATGGCGTAAGCAATCATACGGTAACATTTGTAGAGGGCATCACCAATGCAGTAGGGAGTGGGGCAAGGGTAGAGTATGATATGGGATGTGATTATAAAGACACGGTGAGATTTGGTGGTATCTGGGCCGCGGGCAATGCCGATGTATCAATTGCTGTCCTGGGTCTTACTGCTGTATATGAAGGGGAAGATGGGGATGCGTTTTTAGCAGAAGGCGGAGCTGACAGGAAAAATTTAAGTCTGCCTGCTGCGCATATTGCCTTTTTAAAAGAATTGCGCAAAAAAACAAAAACACCCTTAATCGTAGTAATAACTGCGGGCAGTGCTATTGATATTACTGCCATTGAACCATATGCCGATGCCATCTTACTTGCCTGGTATCCCGGACAGCAGGGGGGCAATGCGCTGGCAGATATATTGTTTGGAAATGTGTCACCATCGGGACATTTGCCGGTTACCTTTTACCAGTCTTTTAATGATCTTCCTGCCTATAATTCCTATGCAATGAAAGGAAGAACCTACCGGTACTTCAATGGAAAGGTACAGTACCCCTTTGGCTATGGAATGAGTTATTCGACTTTTGATTACCAGTGGGACCGGCAACCGATTGTTTCAAAAGACAGTATTGGCTTTTCTGTAAGCGTGAGGAATACAGGAAAATACAATGCCGATGAAGTGGTACAGGTATATATTCATTATCCTGCAATGGCTGATATGCCGGTAAAAGAATTGAAAGGATTTAAAAGACTTTCGCTTGCAGTAAACGAAGCCGGAATTGCGAATTTTAATATTCCCTTGAGTGAAATACAGAAATGGGATGAAGCAAAAAGAGAATGGACATTGGTTCCCGGCGATTATAGTATCGTGGTTGGAAGTCATTCTGCAGATGAAAGGCTGACAGGTAAATTGCATTTTGATAAACAGCAAAAAAAATAGCACATGGTATACAGGCGCTTTATTGTTTTGGTCATGTTGTTGGCATGCACGCAGGTTCTCCTGGCACAAACAATAAATAATAAGCCTGCCGGTACAGCAGATTTTTTGAAAAACCTGTATGATGTTTCCACGCTGCCTGTTTATGCCTCCAATACCTATTCAGCCGAGACATCTACTTATGACCGGACAGGGATGAACAATGATGGTTTTGCCGGTACCTATTCATTCATCAGGAAAAATGCAGATGGCTCACTGGTCATATTTGATCAGAAAGGGCCGGGTGTTATCAACCGTATCTGGACACCCACGCCTACCGATGATACCATGGATTTTTATATTGATGATTCATTACGCCTGGCATTTTCTATTAAATACCGTGATCTCTTTACTGGGAAAGTCTTTCCCTTTGCAGTGCCGCTTTGCGCCAACCAGTTGGGCGGTTATTATTGTTACCTGCCCATTCCATTCAATGTTTCCTGTAAGATTGTATTAAAAGCAAAGAACACCCGCTTTCACCAAATTGGTTACAGGCTGTATCAGGCAGGTACAATATTGAAAAGTTTTTCATTGCCGTTTACAGAAGATGAAAAAGCAGCATTACAAAAAGTGCAGGCGGTATGGAACAATGTTTCAGTCACTGCGAAGGCATTGAATGGTGGGAGCAACACACTGAAGGAGATAAATAAAACAATCAGCTTATATCCCGGACAAACCATTACTGTTTTTCAATCAACCCTGCCCGGCAGAATGGCAGGCTTTGAATTGTATTCGGCTTCATTGCTGGACAGTATTGCAAAAAATATTGACATCCGTATTACCTGGGACTATGAAGCATCTCCTGCTGTATATTGTCCGCTCTCGGATTATTTTGGTTATGCGTTTGGCAAAGCATCCATGAAAGGATTACTGGTAGGCAGTGATGGCAAAAGACATTATTCTTTTTTTCCCATGCCATTTGATAAAAATGCAAAGATGGAGCTTGTATACAGGAAAAGCGCGATGAGCGGGGAATTGAACAATGTAACCTTGGTGAGTAAAATATACTGGGAGGATAAAAAAAGGGACGCAGACAGGGAAGGCAAATTCTATGCTTACTGGAACCGCGAAAACCCGGTACCCAAAGGTGAGCCCTACACGATGCTGCAGGTAAGTGGAAAGGGCCATTTTGCCGGTGTGGCACTGCAGGCCCAGGGATTGCTGACCGGCATCACCAGCTTTTTTGAAGGGGATGATTCTACCGTGGTCGACGGGCAACTTAGAATGCATGGCACCGGTTCGGAGGATTTTTTTAACGGTGGATGGTATGCATTGCTGGATTGCTGGGATGGTGCGATGAGTTTACCCATGTCGGGTGCGCTGGATTATTCTATTCCATTGTGCAGGACCGGTGGCTACCGCTTTTTTCTAAATGATAAGATTTCCTTTGATAAACATTTACTGCAAACCATTGAACACGGCCCCGAGCACAATCTCGTTCCCTCGGATTATACTTCTGTGAGTTATTATTATTGTAATTCACCCAATCCGCAGCGGATATTTCCTTCAGAAAGTAATACAAGAATTTACCTACCCGATACGATGGAAATATATCCGCAACTGATGTTTACGGCCATGGATGTATACTCTTCTGTGGAAGCGAAATGGGCCTATCCTTTGCCTGCAAAAACTATGTTCTATACCATTAAAGAAAATTCACTGGTGAAAATGTCCCTGCGCGATATTCCTCCCGGCAATTATACCATGTACATGGATTATGTAAAGGATCCGGCAGCAGCTGCATTTTCTATCTGGCAGCGGCAAACTCAACTGAGCGAATGGATCGATGCCAATGCTGAGAAAACAGAGCGGCTACCCATGGAAAAACTGGCTGATATCAGTCTTACTAACCTGAACAATAGTTTTTCTTTTCATTTCAATACAAAACCAGGCAGGGATAAATTTATACTGAACCGTATCATTCTTATTCGTAAAAAATAAACTGAATATGGAAGGTTTTTCACTGACCGGCACATTGCAGCAAAGGCTATTGCCGGCTATCACTTTCGAAAAGGAGGAACATGCTTTGCCTGTAGCGGAAGCCTTACTGAACGCAGGATTATTTGTAATGGAAATTCCTTTCAGGACGGTTGTAGCTGAAAAAGCGGTTAGTGCCATACGAAACCATTTTCCTGAAATGAAAGTAGGCGCAGGCACCATCCTGTCCCTGGAACAATTGCAGGCGGCCATCAATGCGGGTGCGCAATTTGGATTGAGCCCGGGGCTTAACAGAACAGTTTGCAATAAGGCCAACCTTAAAAATTTTCCTTTTATCCCCGGTGTAATGACGCCTTCGGAAATTGAGTCGGCGGTTGAAATGGGATTTATAATTTTGAAATTGTTCCCTGCTGAACAGGTAGGCGGGGTATCCTTTTTAAAAGCCATGCAGGGGCCTTATGAACAATTGAATGTGCAGTTTATCCCAATGGGTGGGGTAAATATACAGAACATGAAAGCCTACCTGCAGTTGAAAAATGTTATTGCCGTAGGTGGAAGCTGGCTTGCCACGCCTGCACTGATGGCCAATAAAGATTACAGCGGCATCAGGCAGCAGGTTTTGGAAGCCTTGCAGCAGGTAAAATGATTCTATTGGAATTCTGAATATATTTAATAGGGATTGAAACGGCTTCATTGAACAAGTGAAATGGTAAACCAACTATTTAGCTGCGACTGGGGTACTACGTCTTTCCGTTTGCGTTTGATAAACGTGAAGGATAGCACCGTTCTTGCAGAAACAACAGCCGGCAGGGGTATTGCTGCGGTATACAATGAATGGGTAGCGGCAGGCCTTCCTGAAAATGAACGAATGGGTTTTTATAAACGCATCATTCAAAAACACATAGATTTATTGCAAACAGGCAGCTTACCGAATATCCCGGTAATCATTTCCGGAATGGGTTCTTCCAGCATCGGTATTACTGAACTGCCTTATGGCGAAATTCCTTTTGATATTGCTGCTTCCCATTTACCAGTGAAAGCATTGAATGCTGACAATGATTGTACACACCCGATACTGCTGGTTTCAGGATTAAAATCAACCAGGGATGTGATGCGCGGAGAAGAAACCATGCTGGCAGGAGCAAATTTCAAAAGGGAAGGAGCGGCTTTGTTTATTTTTCCGGGTACGCATTCCAAGCACGTATTGGTAAAGGACAGCCTGCTGGTGGATACCAATACGTATATGACTGGCGAATTATTTGACCTGCTGACCAGTAAAAGCATTTTATCAAAATCGGTAAAGAAGAATGAAACAGGATTGATCAACAGTTCCTTTGCGGAAGGCGTGAAGGAAGCTGCCACCGGCAACTTACTGAATGTGTTGTTTCATGTAAGGTCCAACCAATTGCTGGGCAATATATCACCCGAAGCGAATTATGATTACCTGAGTGGCTTAGTCCTGGGGGCAGAATTAAAATACCTGCCCGAAAATAGAAACAAGCTGTACCTTGTTTGCAGTGATGGGTTGGCCGACAGGTATATCCTGGCAATTGAATTAATCTGCCCCGGCAGGGAAATTACGCGCATTCATGCAGACAAGGCATTGGTGGAAGCGCATTGCAAACTGGCGAAACATTTCTTATAATATAAATTCAACAAAGCGCTGTATGAAAAAAGTATACCTGATTCCCATATTGCTGTTATGCGGCTGTATAATGAACAGTTGCAACAACAGCACACCTGTAACTGCTGAAGCAAAACCATCAAAGGATAGCCTGGCAAAAGATACTATCCGCAGGGTTGAAATCCTCGATCCTGAAGGAAATAAATTCCTGGATTCCAATTCGAAAGTGGAGGTGTTGGCCGGTGGCTTTAAATGGACAGAAGGAGCATTGTATGTGGCTGACGGAGATTACTTTTTGTTTTCAGATATCCCCAATAACAAAGTGTATAAATGGAAGGATGGCGGTGATACCAGTTTATACCTTACTCCATCAGGCTTTACCGGTATCTTATTAACCGGTACCACAGGAGGCTCCAATGGATTGATACTGGATAAGAAAGGTCAGCTTGTACTGATGCAGGAAGGTGACAGGAGAGTTGCAAGAATGAAAGCACCCTTATCGGCGCCTAAACCAGATTTTGAAAAGCTGGCAGATAACTATGGTGGCAAACATTTGAATAGTCCAAACGATGGTATATACAATGCCAATGGGGACCTGTATTTTACTGATCCTCCTTATGGATTAAAGAAGGGAACACAGGACAGTGCCAAGGAACTGTCGTTCCAGGGTGTGATGTTATTGCGTCCCAATGGTAAGGTGGAGGTAGTAACAGATGAATTAAAATATCCCAATGGAATTGCATTGACACCGGATGGCAAAACATTGCTTATTGGCAATTCCGATGGCGACAATAAAGTATGGATGAAATATGATTTGGATGAGCGGGGGTTGATGAAATCAAGCGCTGTCTTTTATAAACCCACCATTGAAGAAGCGAAAGCAAACGGAAGTCCAGATGGCATGAAGATAAGTAAAGAAGGTTATTTATTTGCCACCGGCCCTGGTGGTGTCTGGATATTTAACCCGGCAGGAAAACCTATTGCAAGGATTTATGTAGGTGATTTGGCTGCCAATTGTGCGTTGGGAAAAGATGAAAAAATATTGTTCATGAATTGCAACCACCAGGTTATGCGAATCAGGTTGAAGTGATGGTGCCACAATAATTATTTGTCCTTATTGTAAACCAACAAATCATTACCAACAATGGTAACTGCTGCTACATTGCCCAATCAAACTGTTTCACAGCGATTGCTATCCCTTGATTTCCTGCGGGGGCTTATCATGATATTGTTGTGCCTGGATGAATCGGGATTGTACTACCATATAAATAAGTATACGGAAGGTACAGGGCTCAATTATATCACCCGGCAGTTTGAGCACCACCCCTGGAACGGGCTGCGTTTCTGGGACCTGGTGCAACCCGCATTCATGTTTATGGCAGGAACCGCTATGGCCTATTCACTGAATAAGCAATGGTCATCGGGTATCACATGGAACCAATCTTTTGTAAAAATATTGAAGCGTTGTTCCTGGTTGTTCTTCTGGGGTGTTTTGGATTATGCGGTAAGGCCGCATGGTTTGTCGTTTGAATTGTGGGACGTGCTTACACAACTTTCCTTTACCACCCTGGTGGCCTTCCTGATTTTCAGGTGGAGCGCGGTAGCCCAGGTTGGCGTATGTGTGGCACTGTTATTATTAACAGAAGTATTGTATCGTTTTACACATGTGCCCGGATTTGATCAGCCATTTACTGATCAGCACAATTTTGGTAATTATATAGATACCATTTTGATGAATAAAATAAACAAGGGGGGCTGGGTAGCCATTAATTGTATTCCAACGGCTGTGCATACCATTGCGGGTGCCCTGGCGGGTAAATTGCTGATGTCTAAGAATAAAATATTTTCCAAACTGCTGGGATGGGGCATTGCCTGTTTGATTGTTGGTTATTCAATGGATGCGTTGCAGATCACGCCCATCATTAAACGCATTGCCACCAGTTCCTTTACCATTGCATCGCTGGGCTGGTGTTTGTTGTTCCTGGCCGCCGCTTACTGGTGGGTAGATGTAAAGGATCACCGTAAGCACCTGAAGTTTTTTACGGTGGTGGGGATGAATTCTATTTTTATTTACCTCTTTTTTGAAATCGTAGGTGGCAGGTGGTTCAATGGATATGTCACGGCCATTGCAGGTGGTGCGATGAGTTGGGTAACAAGTTCCGTGCAGGTGATCACCATCTTTAGTTGTCTCTGTATTTTTGCCCTTGAATGGTATATGTGTTATTTCCTGTATAAGAAGAAAGTGTTTTTTAAACTTTGAGTAGCAATATGAAGTTATTAATGATTGCTTTTTTGTTTATCATGGTGCAGGGCTCATTGTCTGCACAGCAAACCCATTTTGTTCCCGGTGCTATTTGGAAGGATACAAAAGGAAATACGATTAATGCGCATGGAGGAGGACTGATGTTGTATAAAGGAACATATTATTGGTATGGTGAAATTAAAAAGGGTGAAACAAAAAGAGTGGAGCGTGTAACTACCTGGGAAGATTACCGGGTGGATGCTGGGGGTATTAGTTGTTATTCTTCCAAAGACCTGCTCAACTGGAAATACGAGGAAATTGCGCTGGCGGCTGATACAAAGGATTCCGGCAGCGCAATACATGTCGGAAAGGTAGTTGAAAGACCAAAAGTGATCTTTAATAAGAAGACGGGAAAATTTGTTATGTGGCTCCACCTGGATAATGAGGATTATAGCAGCGCGCAAAGTGGGGTAGCAGTAAGTGACAAACCCACAGGTCCATTTCATTTTATCAATAGTGAAAAGCCCAATGGTAATGATGCAAGGGATATGACTGTTTTCATGGATGATGACGGGAGGGCCTATCACCTGTATTCATCAGAGGGAAATGCAACGATGCATATTACCTTATTGTCGGACGATTACCTGCGGCATACTACGACAGAGAAGAGGATATTAACCAACCTATCGCGTGAAGCGCCGGCTGTAGTAAAACATGAGGGAAAATATTATTTGTTTACATCTGCCTGTACGGGCTGGGCGCCCAATGCCGCTGCCTGGGCAGTGGCCGACAGTATGATGGGTGAATGGAAACAAATGGGCAATCCCTGCACAGGAAAAGATGCGGCCATTACCTATACCGCGCAAAGTACCTATGTAATAAAAGTACCGGGAAAACAAAATGCGTTTGTTTTTTTAGCGGATCGCTGGAACAAAACCAATCTTCCCGATTCGCGGTATATTTGGTTGCCCATGACGATCAGCAATGGTATCCCGGTTATTCAATGGGCCAATAAGTGGAACTTTAGCCGGTTTCATTAATATAAAGTGAGGGAATATGAAAGGGTTCTCTATAAGAACAAAGAAAAACCAGTTAATCAGGTGCAGGTTTTATATGGAGGAGGCGCCCATAACATCGGCAGCTTTTGCAAACGCATTGCCTTTTACAGGAACATTCTATCATGCAAGAGTATCCGGACAGGAAATCTGGATCGACAATGGGCCGGAACTTGATATCATCCAGGAAAATGCCTCGGTGTTTACTACTCCAGGAGAGATAGTTCTTGGGCCGTTGAAACCAGTAAGAACAAAAACTTCCAAATGCATGGGTATTTATTACGGAGAAGGAAGAGGCCTTGATGCTTGCAATATATTTGGAAAAGTGATGGATGAAGACATGCATTTACTCACCGCACTGGGCAATGATATCTGGCGGCATGGGGAGCAGGAATTGCTATTCGAATTACTGGATTAAATCCTTAGGCTGAGCGATACTATTTTACTTCAAAAAAGTAGGATGCAAATAATTAATTTAACCTTTGATTCGTCATTGTTTACAGAAGTAAAGAAATAGAATGGCTGCCGTTGCAGTATCTTCTGGCCAGCAACCAAATAAAATATGAGAGAAATTTACTACAATTCAGACATTACGCCTAAAGCGTTAAATGAGATCAAACTTCTCGCACTATACTATGATAAAATAAATATTGTTAATGATGCCGTTTACTCTCCTAAATTCCAAACAGTAAACGGGAAGTTTGAATTTGCAGGTACTGAAGACCTTCAATTTATTCCCAAATCATTCAGTACTGACTATAAGTTTCTTCTTGACGAAAAATTACTTTCTATTACTAAAAGAGACGAGAAAGACGAAGATGAATACGAAAAGATGTTTTCAAAAAAAATAAGCAGGATATTAAACTCCAGTCATGATCTTATCTTTCCGAAACACCCGACAGAAAAGAATGGTAAGATTATTACGGAAGAAGTTTATGACATCATGAAATACATGGTTGATTTTGAATGGGGCAAGCCTGTGGAGGATGATTTCATTTGGTGGTATTATGCTTTTAAACTAAAATGGTTCCTCAAATTACTCATTGAAGGCAAAACATGTATTAGTAGTAGTAATAATTTGAATGAGCTTTTTTCTGCATTCATTAAAGATGTAGATATTTCTTATTCTGGTAAAGGTCTTTCACATTCTTTAGCAATTGATGCCATTAAAATAAGTTTGCCTAATCCTGATATACTCAGTTTTGAAGACATTTTGGAGCTTAAAGTGAAATTGGGTGATGAGTTGGAGAATTTTAAACAAACCATTAATTCAATCGAGGATCGGAATAAGGAACTATTTGAACCCGGCATGGATACAGAAAGATATTCCAGGATATTTTATGATGAGATTAAAAAGCCATTGTCTGAATTGAATCTCAAATTGAAAAATTTGAAAAGCAAGACTTTTGGGGATTTTATTACCAAACTTCAAAACCCTCTGTCCTATTCTCCATTATTGGGTACAGTCGTCGCAAGCCTGCCGATACAGTTTACTTTGCTTTTTTCTATGGGTTTAACCTCATACACCTCGTACTTGCAATATAAAGAGGGCGAAAGAGAAATCGCAAATAATGGCCTATACTTTTTGCTAAAAATGAAATAATCAATATATAAT
>Ga0075024_100000772_pt1 | contig 12233 bp, 15 predicted proteins | sample Str013_2_FD_71389 | JGI IMG/M metagenome (GOLD analysis project Ga0075024, IMG submission 71389) | Freshwater sediment microbial communities in response to fracking from Pennsylvania, USA - Straight Creek_MetaG_SC_2013 | ecosystem: Environmental > Aquatic > Freshwater > Creek > Sediment... | reverse complement strand
ACGTGGTGGATCCGCCAGGCCATCACGCGCTCGATCGCCGACCAGGCGCGCACCATCCGCATCCCGGTGCACATGATCGAGACGATCAACAAGCTGAACCGCATCTCCCGGCAGATGCTGCAGGAAATGGGCCGCGAACCAACGCCTGAAGAACTCGCCGTGCGCATGGAAATGCCCGAAGACAAGGTGCGCAAGGTTCTGAAGATCGCCAAAGAGCCTATTTCCATGGAAACACCGATCGGCGATGACGAGGATTCTCATTTGGGAGACTTCATCGAGGATACGACCGTTTCATCGCCGATCGAATCGGCGACGACGGAGTCGTTGCGCGAAACCACGCACTCGGTGTTGGCGCAGCTCACCCCGCGAGAAGCCAAAGTGCTGCGCATGCGCTTCGGCATCGACATGAACACGGATCACACGCTCGAAGAAGTGGGCAAGCAGTTCGACGTGACCCGCGAGCGGATCCGTCAGATCGAAGCCAAAGCACTGCGCAAACTGCGCCACCCCTCGCGCAGCGAACAGCTGCGCAGCTTTTTGATGGATGACTAGTTCGGAATCGGAGCTTCCCGATCCGGTGGAGGGGCGCAATACGGCGCCTCCCACATGACTCTGCGCCGGGCCGAACGGGCGGCGATCGGCGTCGCCGGATTGGCGGTTGGAGCCTGGTACGCGGCGCGCCGCGATCCGCAACTGCGTTAGTGCAATCGGCCGATCGCGCACGCGCCGGATGCCGCTAGCCGATCGATACTTCGGATTCCAGATGCCGCTCCGCGGACAGCGAATTGGCAATCAGGCAGACCTGCTCCGCTTTCTCCATCAGCTTCTTGGCGCGTTCGGCATCTGCGCCTGCAGGAATCTGCAATTTCGCACGCGTCACAAACTTCGTGAATCGCATTTTGCCTTCGATGCGATCCAGCGTACCTTCGGTTTTGGAATGCAGCGCGGTCCATTGAAACTTCGAGGCCGCCGCAATGGCTCGAAAGCCCAGAACGAAGCAGTCATTCACCGCAGCGGTCAGCAGCGTCTCGGGAGACCACAGGTTTCCGGGTCCGTCGAATTCCTTGGGGGGCGCCGATTCGATTCCGCCCAGGCCTTCGGCCTTGATCGCGACATTGCCGGCGGGATTTGCAGTCGACTCGACATGGTAGAGATGGGGAAAAGCATGCATGTGTACGCTCCTTCAATAGATGCCCGGAATGAGGCGCCTAGTATGACTCATGTATCGCCGGTAAATGAGGACAGCGGCGACAAACGCCGTCGCTATCGGCAAGGATTCGAAAATCTTGATCTCCACCGACGCTGACGATGTCCTTGCGATGCCATGTGCAATCGAACGTTACCGCTCACGCTCGCGGGCTCCTTTGTCCAAAAATGACGAGTGAATCACTTGCAAATCTTTTTCAGTGTTGCAAACTATCAATGGTCTCTATCGATACCCCGGAGCCGGGCTGCATGTTTTGTTAGTCCCTTGCAGGTCGGTTCCGGTCTCTTAGGACAGAAATCCCCGTAAAATCCAGCCTCAAATCGCTCTCTGCAGCATCGAGGCCTTACCTTGTTGCGCGATTTGCGTGCTACGTCGCCTTTGGCGCGACACCCGCCGGCGTGAGCTTGTCGACCGCTTGAGGCAGCACCTGGGCCAATTTTTGAGAAATCTCGTCGACCGAGATGCCCGCCTTCGCCGCCAACTGCTTCAAGGTGTCGGCACCCAATGCGTGATGAATCTGATCGGCGGTGATCGGCAAATTTGGGCCCGTGCCGACCCACGATTTCACCGTCGCGCCCAAACCCTGCTTCTCGAACTGATCCACGACGCCTTGCACACCGCCATGTTTTTCCAAAATGCCGTTGACCACCGCAACCATCCCGGCACCCACGACACCGCCCAGAATTCCGTCGAGTAAACCCATCTCTTTCTCCTTGAGTTGAAGTGCGAAGAAAACGCTTTGCATCATAACGCAGATCCGATTACGGGAATTCTCGTCCCCACATCAGCGCGGGGGTGGCGGCCACACCAGTGGACGGCCTACCTGCGGGCTGGCGCGGCGAGACCCGGCGTGGCGACGCCCGACGTGGCGACGCCCGGCGTAACGACGCCCGACGTAACGACGCTCGGCTCATCCGGTGTGAACAGATTCACCGGCCCCTGGTGCCCCGGAAGCTCGCAAGTCTTGTCGAGATGCAGCCCGATCTTCCGCAGCAATCTCATCGATGCCTCGTTATCCGTCGAGGTGATCGCAACGACGCGCTGAATTCCAAAAGCTGCCGTCGCGAGATTCATCACGGCCTTGCAGGCCTCCAAGGCGTACCCCTTGGACCAGAACTCGGGCAGAAACGCAAAGCCTATGTCGACGTCGAGCAGCGCGTCCCGCTTGACCAGTCCGCACATCCCGATTTGCTCGGACGTGTCCTTTACCTGAACCAGGTAGAGGCCGAATCCGTTGTTTCGATAACTCGTGACAGGGCCCTCGGCGATGTATTGCCGCGCATCGTCAAGCGTTCGCGCGCCCTTGTCGCCGATGAAGCGTATGAAGGAGGGATCGTTCAACAATTCCAAGATGAAGCGGGCATCCCGCGAGTTGAGCTGACGCAGGATCAATCTCGCCGTTTGGCACACGATCGCGCCATCCGGTGGCAAATCGTCAGTCAGCCAGTGCCCGTTCAATTTGGCGCTCGGGAATGAACCAAGCGAGCGCAACCGCGACATACAAGATGCCAGATATCCAAGGATTGACGAAGGCAAGCGCGATGGCCGTGACATAAAGACAGATCGACAACATTCCTTTGAGCTTCGGGCCGCTGGTGTTCGAAACCAGCGAATCGGCGCCATGATGAGCGATGAGCGCAATCGCCAAAATTGTATAAGCAATTGCGGAAAACAGCAGCACGAAACCGTAAGCCGCCACCGGGATGGATGCCGTGAGGTGCTCTCCCATCCAACCGGTGGCAAACGGAATCAGCGACAGCCAGAACAGCAAATGCAAATTCAGCCACAAGATGCGGCCACTCACGAACTCGGCGGCCTGAAACATGTGGTGATGGTTGTTCCAGTAGATGCCGATATAGACAAAACTCAGCACGTAGCTGAGAAAAACCGGGTACAGGGGGTGCAAGGAGGCGATATCGGCCCCATGCGGCACTTTCAACTCCAATACCATGATGGTGATGATGACGGCTATCACGCCATCGGTGAACGCAACCAGGCGCTCTTTGGGCATCCGCGCTTTCTTCCCGTGCATTGGCCCAAGATTGGAGCAATGCCCAAACCGATGCAATCGGGGACGCCGTGTAACGGGCGGCGTGCAACGTACGCCGTGTAACGGGCGGCGTGCTAAGGGCGTCGTATCACGCCGGGCGCCTCGCAAGGATGTCCACGGAGAAGTCCAAGCGAGGCGCCATCGCTGTCAGCACGATCTTCAAGCAATCTTAAAGATCAACGCGATAGTGACAATAGCCATGGCGACCAACAATATGTTGTGTCCCACGCGTGCGACAGTCCCGATCATGATGCACCTCCTGCTCATTTGCACCGCATAAAACACCCAAAAAAGAATGCTCGCGGCGAGACCCAATTATGGATGCGAATAGTCACATTGCAATGGCAGATATGTGACGGAGTCACGATTTTTTGCATTAAAAATCATTGATTTACATCATTAATTATGTCACACAAGCATTTACTGACGGGTCCTCTTGCAACCCGCCGCCAGGCGCACGGCTGCATCCGAAACCTTCAATTTGCATCGCATTAAATCAGGTAACAGTGGTATGCTCATAAGATTGTTTCGCAGTGTGCTTTTGCTTCTCGGCGCCGGGTGCGCTTATGCGGCCGCCGGCGCATCCGCAGGCCGATACGCGAACATTGGTCCCCACCGTCTTTATTATGAAATTCATGGAACCGGCTCGCCGGTTGTGCTGCTGTACGGCGGCGGTAGCAGTATCCGTGACTCTTTCTCGTTCCAAGTAGACCTTCTGGCGGCGCACCATCAAGTGATCGCCATCGAGCAGCGCGGTCAGGGACATTCGCCCGATTCGCCGGGACCGTTGACCTACGCAAGCATGGTTGAGGACACCGCGGGTCTGCTCAAACAATTGCACATCGTCAACGCCGACATCATCGGGTTCAGCGACGGCGCGATTTTGAGTCTGATGCTGGGCATTCGTTACCCCGAACTCGCGCGAAAGATTGTCGCCAGTGGCGCGAACCTCGACCCCCACGGATTGACCGACCAGAGCTACAACGAGACGATGAATGCGCATACCGCATTCACGCACAGCCAAAGCGACGGCACGGCGTATGAATCAATGTCGCCCGACGGCATTGGCCATCTGGCTGTCATCGGAGAAAAATTACGTCAGCTGTGGCTGAATCATCCGACCGCGGATGAAATCAGCCCCGCCATGCTGCAAAAACTGCGCCGGCCGGTTCTGGTCATGAGCGGCGACAACGATGAAGTCAGGCTCGAGCACACGCTGCTGATATATCGCTCGCTTCCCAACGCGAAACTGTGGATCCTGCCCGGCACCGGGCATCGGACATTCGAATTGCGGCCGAGTTGGGTCAATCCGGTGCTGCAGTCATTTCTGGATGAGAATTGAACCGGACTCGCGGAGGCGTCAGCCGATTTTTTCGGACGCCGGCGCCCCCGGCTGAGTGTCAACCTGAGCCTCATCCTGGGTGCGCGCGCGGCGTTCGCGCTTTTCGTCATTTTTCTTTTTCTTTGCTGTTTCGCGCTGCTTCTTCTGCTGTCGATAGTTCGGCTGTGCCACGCAAGTCTCCAACTCGTATGATGCAAATGTGATGCGGTTCGAGTGTAACCCGGCGCGCGGCGCAGCGAGCAGCTCAAATAGGCTCATCGGCACAGCCCAACCTGTGTATAGTCCTTGCAACCCGCACGGAAAAACATGTCCAGCTATCGACGCACCATTCCCTTCTCAGAAATCCCGTTCAACGTGCCCGGCACCATCGCCGACCGTCGTACGCAAGTGCTGGAGCGTGAACTGGAACTGAAAGAGGAGCGCCGAAAGCGGCTGGACGAACAAACCTCTCCGTCCAATTCACCGGAAGCCCGCATTCAGATTTGGGAGCGCATGCATGCGCTGAATCTGCCCCGAACGCCGGACCATAAGCTCGTGTTCATCGTCGCGGAGCAAACCGATCTGACGGTGGACCAGGTACGCGACGAACAAGAACGCCGTGCAGCCGCGTTGGCGCCCGTCGCTGGTTGAGGCGCGCCCATGCCGTTTTGTCAGGCCTGACCTTTCGCCTTTGAGTTGTGGGCGCCGTAGAACACGTAGATGACTGATCCAATACCGAGCCAGATCAGCAAGCGCCACCACGAATCGACAGGCAGGCTTGTCATCAGGTAAAGGCAACTCGCGATCCCGACGGCCGGCACGGCTGGTGATCCGGGACAGCGGAATCCGCGCGACGCGTTCGGCGACCGGCTGCGCAGCACCAGCACACCCAGGCAGACGATCGCAAAGGCCAGCAAGGTTCCGATCGAGACGAGTTCGCCGAGTATGTCCAACGGCAGAACGCCTGCGATCAGCGCACAGCCAGTACCCACGACGACGATACCCCAGGCGGGCGTACGGAAACGCGCGTGCAGCCGTGAGAACACCGGCGGCAGCAATCCGTCCTGCGCCATCGTGTAGAAGATCCGGCTTTGACCGTAAACCGACATCAGGATCGTCGAGGCCAATCCAACGACAGCTCCGACGCTCACACACGGTTTGAGCCAGCCGATGCGGGGGCTTGCATGATTCAAGGCAACGATGATCGGGTCATCGACATTCAAGCTCGTATACGGCGCGAGCCCCGTCATAACGAGTGCCATGGCGACGTAAAGCGCCGTGCAGATCAACAAAGCCATCAAGATGCTGAACCCCAGATCACGCTGAGGATCGCGGGTCTCCAGCGCGCAAGTGGAAACGGTTTCGAACCCGATGTACGCGAAGAAGATGACGCCCGCGCCCCGGAATATGCCGCTCCAGCCAAACGTCCCGGATTCACCGGTGTTCGGTGGGATGAACGGATGCCAGTTCTCAGGGTGCACGTAAAAGGCGCCCACCATGACGACGAGCAGAATTACGCCGATTTTCAACATGACGAAGATCGCGTTCGCGACCGCCGACTCCTTGATTCCCACGACCAGCAGCGCCGTCATGGCCATGACGATTGCGACGGCCGGAAAATTGATGATGGAGCCGGAAAACACGAAATGATGCGCGGAATCCAGCGCGATCGGCGCGGAACTCACCACGCCGGGAATCACGATGCCTGCACTCGCCATCGCACTCGTGAAATACCCGGCCCACCCCACGGCGATGGTCGAACCGGCAACGGTATACTCGAGGACTAGACACCAGCCGATCGTCCAGGCCGCAAGCTCTCCGAGCGTCGCATACGCATAGGTGTAGGAGCTTCCGGCGACGGGCATCATCGAGGCAAGCTCCGCGTAGCAGAAGCCGGTGCTCAAACACGCCAGACCCGCAATGATGAAGGAGATCACGATCGCCGGGCCCGCGTACTGAGCCGCAGCCGTGCCCGTGATCACGAATATTCCCGCGCCGATGGTGCTGCCGACTCCGATGAGAATGAGATCGAAGCGCCCAAGAACCCTGCGCATTCCATGTGAACCGGGCTTGCCCGATTCAACCGCCACCGATTCGAGTGCGCTCAGTTCTTTACGCGTCCATATCCCCATGCGCTAACGATAACTCAAATCGCGCCACGTCAACCCAACAGCTTCGACTTCAATGCGCCGAGCGCCATGTTGAGCAGTTCACCCTGCATCGAAGCAGCGGCGGCCGGCGAACCGGCAGCCGGCAACTGGCCGTTCGGCGTCAAATGGTCAACGACGTGCGGCAACAGCTGTGCAAGCACGCTGCTCGCTTGTCCCGCGTTCACGCCCAATTGCGAGGCGATCTGGCTCAATTGGCCCGATCCCAATACCTGCGAAACCTGGCTTGCGGAGATCGGTTGGTTGGCGCCCGTCCCAACCCACGAGCTCACAATATTGCCGAGTCCGGCGTTGTTGAACGCGCTGACGAGCCCGCCGACGCCGCCATGCTGCTGCAGAAGCTGAGCCGCGACGTTGATCAGCGCGTCGACGTTGATCCCGCCGGCGGCAGCCGGAGGCGTGCCAGCCGCATGAGAACCACCCAAGGCGGCGCTGAGGATTCCATCTAGTAAGCCCATGTTGTCACTCCGTGAAATGGCAGATTTGTTCGAGTCGAGGGACACAAGCCTGCCCTCAAATCAGGTTCGGTTGCAAGCCTAGGGCCTGTTCAAGCGGCGTATTCCCAAGCGCACGCTCAATTGACGGGCCGTCAGCCGCGAAAGTCCTGCAGCCACTCGCCGGCCAGGCGGGCTTCGCGTTCGTGCGCCTCCTCACGCCATGGCTCGCGCAAAGCTGCCGCGTACCAGTCTTTCATGGATCGAAGCTCGAGCAGTGTTCTCACATAGGACAAAGAACGTGCAGACAGCGGCGGAGAGTAAGTTTGCACACGGAATGCGACAGGCGAATAAAATGCGTCGGCAGCAGTGAAATTGCGGCCGGCCAGAAATGGCCCGCCGAATCGCGTCAGACCCTCCGTCCACAATGCATCGGTCCGGGCCCAGTCACGCAGAACAGCGGGTGGGAAGGGAGAAATTCGGATGCGGACGCCGCAGTTCATACTGCAGGTGTCGCGCAGGCTCCCGAATCCTGAATGCATTTCGGCCGCCGCGCACCGGGACCAGGTTCGCGCAGCCCGATCCGCCGGCCAAACCGTCGGAAAGCTCTCCGCCAAATATTCGGCGATGGCCAACGAGTCCCAGACCGTCGTACCCCCATCGATCAGGCACGGAACCCGGCCCGTCGGAGAAAATTCGTGAAAACTCGAGGCCCCCCCGGCGCTCGGGAACGGCACGAGATTTTCCTCGAATGGGATGGCAAGTTCCCGCATCAGGACCCAGGGCCTTAGCGACCAGGAGGAATAATTCTTGTTCGCGATGAAAAGTTTGAACATCAGCCCTCAAATCGCGGCTTGGGCCGCCTGAAGTCGTCGTTGCACGCCACGCCGGCAAAGCACAAAGAATGCTGCATTGCGCGCGCATGTCGAACGGAATTCCTGTGGCCCATGCCGGAACGTTCCCGCTCGTACAACGCGCACATGAGGCCCGAGGCGAGCAACCTACCACCGGCGCCGAAATCGGCGACCGCATTCAACGGCACGATCGGTTTGCCGACCGGGGTACCAATCGGATGAAGCAGAGCGGCTCTCGCAAGCGCAGGCTTCCGGCCCAAAGCCGAGCCGTTCTGCGACACCGGGCCGGAAACCTGCAATCAACACAGCGCTCCGCCTGACCAGGCGCATCAGCACACGCAGTGCGTCGTGACGCTTAGGATCCGGCACGATCGAACGCCGGTTGCGCAAGCTCGGGCCGGTCGGCGCGCTCCGTCTGGCGAATGGCGGAAATGGATTCATGGACGCAAGCGGCTCTTGCTCTTCGAAGGCGTGTTAACATTTGGTAACGATAATGGACTTGTTTTCCACAAACAATGTCCAACCCGTTTCCGCCTGAATCCAAATCACTGGGTGGTCCGGCGTCGGGGATCGCGTCTCGATCGATGTTGGCGGATTTCTCATGACTGAACTCTACGGCTTTCCTACGGCGACCTGCGCGCGAAAAGCGCTGCACGTGGTGTTCGAAAAATATGCGCCCGTCCAATACAGGGAGGTCGAACGCGCATACCTTGCGAGCCCGGAATATCGCAAGCTCAATCCTTCTGGGCTGGTTCCCGTGCTCGTGCTTTCCGACGCGCGGACCTTGGTCGAATCATCAGTCATCATGCGCTACATCGATGATGCTTACCCGGGACCCCGGCTGCAGCCGGCCGATCCGTACGCGCGTGCCTGCATGAATCTGTGGTTGAAGTGGGTCGATGAGCGGTATTTCCCGGCAAACAGCGCCGTTACGAGGGCAACGTCCGGTCGCGGCGAGCTCGGAACGCCGCTCGATGAAGCCCGGCTGCAGAAGACGCTGCAGTCTCTGACCGACCCCGCCGCCCGGGCGCTGCACGAGGAGGCCGTGCGCCTCGGACTCGCCTCCCCGGCCGTGAACGCGGCGATCGCCCGCCTCGCGGAAATGCTGTCGCGGATCGAAGAGGTGCTCAAGTCGGATGCGTGGCTTGCTGGAAGCGATTTTTCCCTCGCTGATTCGGCGGTTTTTCCGATCGTATTGCGCATGCAGGAGCTGGGACTGGAGTCCGCCTGGGAAACCCGGTTTCCGCGCGTCACAGATTGGTGGAAGCGGCTTGGCTACCGCCAGTCGACCCAGCGCGTCATTGAGCTCGTGAGCGAGGAAATGCGCAACGAACTCAAGTTATCCGCTGACACGCTGCGGGCCGGAATATTGTCAGCGTTGATCCAGGCGTAGATCCATCAAGCCCGTGAGGCGCTCATTGATTCTCATTTCCTGAACGACCCTGCTCCTTCTTGATCCGGTCAAATACTTCCTCACGGTGCACGATGACGTTCTTCGGCGCGTCGATGCCGAGCCGGACGAATTGGCCTTTATATCCAAGCACGGTGACCGTGATTTCATCCCCAATCTTCAAAGATTCGCCGAGTTTGCGCGTCAGTATCAACACCGGGCAGCACCTCATGGGAGCAAAGCGACAGGCTTAGGACGTTTTGACCCGCAATTCGTCCAGAGAGTTCAGTATTCCCGCCGGGCACTGTATCTTGAAACGCGCAGCGGCGAGGACCTTCGTGCAGGGCGGACCTGCTCGCCGAACCGGTCATTTCTCAAAGCGCGTGCTTCTCGCCATTCCATTTAAAGAGGCCGCCGCTCGACTCCAGATTCAATTTTTCCATCACCTGATAAATACCCGCCGCACTCTCGGCGGGCGTGATTTCCGCATCGGGTCCGCCCATATCGGTCTTGACGTAGCCCGGATGAACGGATGCAACGCTGATTCCTCTGCCGCGCAGGTCGATCGCGAGAATCTGCGCCACCCGGTTGCCGGCGGCCTTTGCGCTGGAATATCCGTAATAGCCGCCGTACGGCCACGTCGACGTTGAGACCTGGCTCGTGACGAACAGCACCTTGCCGTTGGCCTGGGTCAATTGGGGCAGGAACGCGCGGGTGACGCGAAAGGGCCCGAGCGTCATCACCTTGAACGTGTTCATCCATTCGTCGAAATCCATGTCATCGAGGGACTGGTGATCGCCTCCGAGGATACCTGCGTTGTTGATCAGCACATCGAGCGGACGCCCGTAACCTTTGGCGGCAGCCTCGATGGATGTGGGTTCTCCGATATCGATCGTGCCAATCGTCACCCGGCCGTCCGCACCGGCGGCAAGCGCTTTGAGCTTCTCGGCCTTGCCGACATTGCGGCACAGCGCAAGCACCGTGTCCCCGGCCGCGAAGTAGCGCTGAACCAGAGCCAGGCCAATTCCGCGATTCGCACCGGTGATGATCACATTCGCCATGCTGAAGTCTCCTGGTCGATCAATGCGTTGCCCGGCCGCCGTACCGGTCGGCCACGCGTGCGAGGCGGCAGCACCATGACACCGCGGCATTATTCGGCGCAACTGCGGGAAACAACAGTATGGATGCACGATCCTCATTGCGGCGTGTGAACACCCGTGCTCAAATTGGCTCAACAGGAGGAGACATGAACGGCCGCCGCCATCTCTCGATTCTCACTTCGATGCTTGCCGCCTTTGCGATATTCGCAGCCGGCGCACCGGTGGCGCAGGCGGCTCACGCGACGCACGCCGCGCATGCGGCCACACCGACGTCGCCGCGCTTGTATGTGATCGACTGCGGCACGCTTCATATCGCCGACATCGCGAGATTTTCGCTGCGTGCGGACGAGGTCATCTCGCCGGATCTGTCCGTGGCCTGCTTTCTCGTCGTGCACCCCAAGGGCACCTTGATCTGGGATGTCGGCGCGGTGCCGGATTCGGATTGGAAGCCGACGGGCGAGGCCGTCGTACATCATTTGACGCTGCCCGACGGACAAACGCGCGAAGTGACGCTGCGAAAATCCTTGGCGGCGCAATTGAAGGCCTGCGGGCTGGCGCCCAAGGACATCCGCTTCCTGGCCCTGTCCCACTACCATTACGATCATACGGCGAATGCCAACCTGTTTGCGCATTCTACTTGGCTCGTGCGGCAGACCGAACATGACGCGATGTTCGCCGACAAGCCACCGGGCACCACGCAGCCCTTGAGCTATTCGGGCCTGAAGCAGTCGAAAACGATCATCATCGACTCCGATGAATACGACGTCTTCGGGGACGATACGGTCATGATCAAATTCGCGCCTGGGCACACGCCGGGCCACCAGATGCTGCTCGTCAAGCTTGCGAAAGCGGGGCCGGTACTTCTGTCGGGAGATTTGTATCACTACCCGCAAGAGTTGGCGCTCGATCGTGTGCCGACTTTCGAGTTCGATGCCGAGCAGACGCGAAAATCACGCCTCATGATCAATGATTACATCGAAAAAACCGGTGCGCATCTGTGGATACAGCATGATTTGTCCGCAAATGACGATCTGCGCAAAGCGCCCGAATTTTACGAGTGATGGCGGGCATCCAAGGGCCTGTGCACACTTGTTTCGTGGCGGCGACGGCGGCCCATTTCGACGCGCGCAAGGCGCGACGAGCGCTGTGTACTCCAGGTACATGAGCGAGGAGCAACGCCGCCCACGAAACAAGTGTGAAAAGGCCCTAGGCGTAATGGCACTTACTTAAGCGAAAAGCGGCTTGATCAGGCGGGTCGGGCCAACTGATCCAAGGCGTTTCCCAGCAGCAACCATGATCTCATCGGACGCTAATCGGTGAAATTCGAGCTGGAAAGTGCTTAAGTAAGCGCCATTGGCCCTAGTCCGAACAGGAAACGCCGGCGGGTGCGCCCGTCGGCGCGCCCATCAGGGTTGAGTCTGCGTCGAGCTTTCGAAACTCCAGGTGCTGAACCGCCGGCGGTTTCGTCGGCGACATCGTAAAGAACACTCCCACGGTTCCCTTGGGACAGCTCAGATTGAACTGGCCGCGCAGCCAGTTTTCCGATCTCAAGGGTCCTGCGGTACATTCGCCGCCCACCTCGGTCTTGATCGCCTGCATTTGCTCGCGCCGCTGCGCGGCCGGCACATCGATCAGGAGATTCATCGCAGCGATGTTTCTCGCTTGCGCGTCATCCCAGGCGTTCCACAATTTCAGGATGTGGACACGCG
>Ga0075024_100000768_pt1 | contig 12280 bp, 13 predicted proteins | sample Str013_2_FD_71389 | JGI IMG/M metagenome (GOLD analysis project Ga0075024, IMG submission 71389) | Freshwater sediment microbial communities in response to fracking from Pennsylvania, USA - Straight Creek_MetaG_SC_2013 | ecosystem: Environmental > Aquatic > Freshwater > Creek > Sediment... | reverse complement strand
CTTCAATACACAAGGCGTTAAAGTAAATCTATTAAATATTTTCATCCCGACATTATTTCTTTCAATGATAGATTCCAATATTATATCCCCATTTTTTATCTTCTAAACCCTAAAAAACCGGGTCGGTATTCCGGAACATGCAGCTTCAGGCAGTTTTAAATAAGATTTGGGAATCGGAATAAAGAATTTATTATAAGCGCTCTTTATCTTTAAGCTGCTGTATAGCTAAAATAGTGCACCACGAGGTAATCGTTTACAATCAAAAAACTGTTTGTTATGCGAAAATTAATTATTCTATCCATTTTAGCAATCGCTGTTTTGGTTTTCTCTTCCGGTCGTTTCGCTGGAAATAAAACTTTTCCTCCGGCAGAAGACAGTCTTGCAAAGGACCGGTTAAAATATATGGACGAAGTAATGGCATCTATCAAGGGAAAAGAAAAGATGCGGGCAGATTCCGTATTTAAGAACCTGAAAGTGATCAAAGGGGCGAATTCGATTTCTGCCGAACACCTGCTCTGGATGATGAACTGGGGATGGAGTGAAGAATTGGGCGTAAGCTGCGCTCATTGCCATGTTATCGGTAAATGGGAATCGGATTCATTAGATACAAAAAATATTGCAAGAGGTATGTGGAATATGCGGCAACAAATTAATGGAGAAATCTTACCCAAAATAACCGGCCTTGACTACGAAAAAAACCCGAAAGTCACCTGCATTACCTGCCACAGGGGAAAGCCGGTTCCATCCAACTGATCTAAAAATTGCTATGCCAAACAGGAGGTTTCTTTTATCATTTTACAAATTACCCGGCGATTGCCAAAAAAACAACCATTATATGTCTAGTGTCGTGTCAATCGTGAAAGGTCTGACATTTCACGTCTGACGAAGAAATACGACAATTTTAAGTTGCCTTAACACTGGCTTATATCGGCAAATAGGCAAGCACCACATCCCGCCCCCAGTTTCGATAATGGGAAAAATATTTTATCGGCCATATTCTTTGCCTGTTTATACTTTTTTGTATAAATAAAGCCGTAAATTTGCTTGAGTGTAATAACATGAAAAAAAGGAATTGCTATGAATGAAGTTTTACTCAGTAACATAGAAAAAACTGTCCTGAGTGATTATAAATACGGTTTTGTGACCAATATCCGTGCGGATGAAGCGCCGAAGGGTCTTAGCGAGGATATTGTACGGTTTATTTCCAACAAAAAAAACGAGCCGAAATGGATGCTGGAATGGAGGTTGAAAGCCTATCGTCATTGGCTCAAAATGGAGGAACCCAAATGGCCAAACGTCACTTATCCTCCAATCAATTTCCAGGATATCATTTATTATTCGGCCCCCAAACAAAGGGTCAGCCTGAACAGTATAGATGAAATAGATCCCGAGTTGAAAAGAACCTTTGACAAATTGGGTATTTCGCTGGATGAGCAAAAAAGAATTTCCGGCGTAGCTGTTGATGTGGTGGTTGACAGTGTTTCCATCGCTACTACTTTTAAGGAACAGTTATCAAAATTAGGCATCATCTTTTGTTCCATCAGCGAAGCCATACAAAAGCATCCGGAACTGGTGAAAAAATATATGGGTTCGGTGGTTCCCGCCACGGATAATTATTTTGCAGCATTGAATTCCGCAGTTTTCAGCGATGGCTCATTTTGCTATATACCCAAGGGTGTACGCAGCCCGATGGAACTCTCCACTTATTTTCGCATCAACGCAGAAAATACCGGGCAGTTTGAGCGTACGCTGATTATTGCAGAAGAGGGAAGCTATGTGAGTTACTTAGAAGGCTGCACGGCGCCGATGCGGGATGAAAATCAACTGCACGCAGCAGTGGTAGAACTTGCCGCAATGGACAATGCAGAGATTAAATATTCTACTGTTCAAAACTGGTATCCGGGCGATAAAGAAGGCAAAGGCGGTATATACAATTTTGTAACCAAGCGCGGCATTTGCCATGGCGAAAGATCCAAGATATCCTGGACCCAGGTTGAAACGGGTTCAGCAATTACCTGGAAATATCCCAGCGTTATTCTGAAAGGCGATTATTCAGTCGGCGAATTTTATTCCGTAGCAGTTACCAATCATTTTCAGCAGGCAGATACCGGCACCAAAATGATGCATCTCGGCAAGAATACCAAGAGCCGGATTGTATCGAAGGGAATTTCTGCAGGTGTTAGCAATAACAGTTACCGCGGATTGGTGCATATCAATAAAAAAGCAACAAACGCAAGGAATTTTTCTCAATGTGATTCGCTCTTGCTGGGCGACAAATGCGGCGCACATACATTTCCTTACATAGAAGTGAAAAATAATTCTTCCATTGTAGAACATGAGGCCACCACTTCAAAAATAGGAGAGGACCAGGTTTTCTATTGCAATCAAAGAGGCATTGATACAGAAACTGCAGTGGCGCTCATCATCAATGGCTTTGCCAAAGAAGTGATGAATCAGTTGCCGATGGAATTTGCCGTTGAAGCGCAAAAATTATTGGCGATTAGTCTTGAGGGTAGTGTGGGATAATAAGGTATGAGGTGTAGGGCATTGCTTAGTTTAAACCTCATATCCCACACCATAATAATAAATAATAAAAAAATTAAACGATAAATAATCATGCTGAGAATTCACAATTTACATGCAGGCATTGAGGGGAAAAAAATTCTGAATGGAATCGACCTGGAAATAAAAGCAGGTGAAGTGCATGTCATCATGGGACCGAATGGTTCTGGTAAAAGCACCCTTTCATCTGTATTGGCAGGCAGGGAAAACTATGAAGTATCTGAGGGATCCGTTGAATACCTGGGGAAAGATTTATTGAGCCTGTCACCCGAAGACAGGGCCAGGGAAGGATTGTTTCTTGCCTTTCAATATCCAGTTGAAATTCCAGGTCTGAGTACTACCAATTTTATGAAAACAGCGGTCAATGAAATCCGCAAATACCGCGGTCTGGAGCCATTGGATGCGGTGGCCTTCCTGCGCATGATGAAAGAGAAAATGGCCCTGGTGAATATTGATCAGTCTTTACTGAGCCGCCCGCTGAATGAAGGATTTTCCGGTGGAGAAAAGAAACGGAATGAAATTTTCCAGATGGCCATGCTGCAACCTACACTGGCTATCATGGACGAAACAGACTCGGGGTTGGATATAGATGCCATCCGCATTGTATCAGACAGTGTAAACAAATTGCGCAATAAAGACAATGCCGTATTGCTTGTTACACATTACCAGCGCCTGTTGGATTATATCATACCTGATTTTGTACATGTAATGTATAATGGTCGTATTGTGAAATCAGGCCCCAAAGAACTTGCGTTGGAACTGGAAGAAAAAGGATATGATTTTATTAAGCATGAGATCAGTCTTGCTGAGGAAGTGTAATTGGTGCAAGGTATAAGGCTTGAGGTATGGCACCAATATGAAGCAATATTCCACAGCTTCTACCCTTCACGATCAAATTGAATTAAAAAACATGAACACAACAGCATATTTCAAAGAACATTTTGATCAACTGCAAATGACCAGTAATGGCAGTGGTCTGCATGTTTTGCGTCAAGATGCATTCAAGGCATTCAGTACAATGGGCATTCCAACAACCAGGCATGAAGAGTGGAAATACACGCGCATCAATGGGTTGTTCAATAAGGAATACCAATTCGCTGTGAATCCGTTGACCACATCGTTTACGACAAAAGATATGGATGCATTTCGCTTACCCGGTCATGGACAGGCAAACGAACTGGTATTTATAAACGGGCTGTTTTCTTTTTCATTATCGGTTATCCGCTCTCTGCAATTGGTGGTATTGCCTTTGGAAGAAGCTGCACAGAATGAATATAAAAATATCGTTTCAAAACAGCTCGGGCACAGCGGTCAATATTTAAAAGACGGCATCAATGCACTCAACACAGCATTCACTTCCGGCGGCGCCTTTATTCATGTAAAAAAAGGCCTGCTCGTTGAGCATCCTGTATATATTTATCATGTGTCCGATACCCGCGGCAACAGCATCTTTTCGCAACCCCGGAGCCTGGTGCATGTAGATGAAAATGCAGGACTGCAACTGGTGGAAACATTTATCACACTTGGTCAGCAGGAAAGTTTTACCAACCAGGTGATGGAAATAGTAGTAGAAAAAGGTGCAGTATTAGAATATTACAAAATTCAAAACGATGCAGCATACAGCAGCCAGGTAAGTACAACACATATCAGGCAGATCGGGAAAAGCAATACCCATAGCGTGGTGATTTCACTCAATGGAAATATTGTCCGCAATAACCTGAATATAATATTCGATGCCGAACACTGTGAATCGCATTTATATGGATTGTATTGCTTAAAAAATCAGACGCATGTAGATAATCATACGGTAGTGGACAATGCAAAACCCCATTGTTTCAGTAACGAATTGTATAAAGGCATTGTGGACGATGATGCCTGCGGTGTTTTTAACGGAAAGATCTTTGTGAGGAAAGACGCTCAAAAAACAAACGCGTATCAATCCAATAAAAATATCCTGCTTGCTGAAACTGCTTCAATAAATGCGAAACCACAGCTGGAAATTTTTGCTGATGATGTAAAATGTTCGCACGGGTGCACGGTAGGAAGCCTGGATGAAGAAGCGCTATTTTATTTGCGGTCCAGGGGACTCAGTAAACATAGTGCAAGATCTTTATTGCTACAGGCATTTGCCATTGATATCCTTGAAAATATAAAATTGCAACCTATACGCATGTATATTGAGCAACTGATCTCAAAACGTTTAGAAATTGATAATGTATGATAGAAACAGCAATCATACCAAACAGCCTTGATGTATATGCCATTCGAAAACAGTTTCCGATACTGAGCCGTACGGTAAAAGGCAAGCCGCTGGTGTACCTGGATAATGCTGCCACTTCGCAAAAACCGCAATCGGTTATTGATACGTTGACAAATTACTATTCATCTTATAATGCAAATATCCACCGCGGCATTCATACACTTGCAGAAGAAGCCACAGCAGCCTTTGAAGCTGCCCGAAATACCGTGCAGCAATTTATCGGCGCAGCATCCCGCGAAGAAATCATTTTTACAAAGGGAACCACCGAAGGCATCAACATGGTAGCATCAACATGGGGCAGGCAAAATATAAAAACAGGAGACGAAATCATCATTTCCACTATGGAACATCATTCAAATATTGTTCCCTGGCAGGTATTGTGTGAAGAAAAAAAAGCAGTCCTGAAAATAATTCCGGTAAATGAAGAAGGAGAATTATTACTCGATGAATATGCAAAATTATTGGGTCCTAAAACAAAATTGGTTTCCATCGTACATGTATCCAATGCACTCGGCACTGTGAACCCGGTTAAAAAAATGATTGATATGGCTCATATGACAGGCGCTGTTGTATTTGTAGATGGCGCTCAATCTTCTGTCCACCTCGATATCGATGTACAGGAAATGGATTGTGATTTTTTTGCTTTCTCCTCGCATAAAGTATATGGCCCCACGGGCGTAGGTGTATTGTATGGCAAAAAAAACCTGTTGGAAACCATGCCAGTTTTCCAGGGCGGTGGAGAAATGATCAAAGAAGTGACGTTTGAAAAAACATGGTACAATGACCTCCCCTACAAGTATGAAGCAGGTACGCCAAATATTGCAGATACCATTGCATTTAAAACAGCATTGGATTTTATCAACAATACCGGGAAGGAAAAGATCAGGAAGCACGAAGAAGCGATTTTAGGTTATGCCACCACACAATTGGAACAGTTACCTGGTTTAAAAATCATTGGTAATGCCAGGGAAAAAGTTAGTGTGATATCTTTTGTTATTAACAATATTCATCCACAGGACATTGGCATTTTATTAGATAACCGGGGGATCGCTGTAAGAACAGGACATCATTGTGCGCAACCTTTGATGAAAAGATTTGGCATACCGGGAACTACCCGGGCTTCGCTTGCAGTATACAACACCAAAGAAGAAATTGATGAACTGATACTCGGCCTGGAAAAAACAATAAAAATGTTATCCTGATTGATGAATCAAAATAAATCCATACAAACCGTAGAAAATGAAATCGTGGAAGAATTCGGCCTCTTCGATTCCTGGGATGATAAGTACGAATATATTATTGATCTGGGTAAAAAATTGCCTCCGTTGGATGATCAATATAAGAAAGAAGAAAATAAAGTTCGTGGATGCCAGTCAACCGTATGGCTGGTAGCAGACTATAAAGATGGTAAAATTTTTTTTAAAGCCGAAAGCGACGCAGTGATTGTAAAAGGCTTGATCAGCATGCTGATCCGTGTATTATCAGGCCACACACCGGATGAGATTATGGAAGCTCGGTTGGATTTTATTCAACAGATTGGTATGACCACACACCTTGCGCAAACCCGATCAAACGGGCTATTGTCAATGGTGAAACAAATGAAAAATTTTGCCCTGGCATATAAATTAAAAAATGCAGCAGCAATAAAATCATGAATGAAGAAGCGCTTAAAGAAAAAGTAATTGAACGCATCAAAACAATCTTTGATCCGGAAATACCGGTGAATATTTATGCAATGGGGTTGATATATCAGGTTGATATTTTACCGGTGAACAATGTACAAATTACAATGACACTCACTGCGCCCAGTTGCCCGGCGGCCCAGTCCCTGCCCGTGGAAGTGGACCAGAAGCTGAGAGAAATAGAAGGCGTGAATGATGTACATGTTGCCGTGACCTGGACACCGCCATGGGATAAATCGATGATGTCGGAAGAAGCGCAACTGGAGTTGGGGATGTTATAAAGAATCAAAACTTTTTTCGTGAGGCGTAAAACGTCAAACGCGGAAAGAGAAAAATAAATTGAATTTAATTATTAAATGATTTCACGTTTAACGTTTCATGTCTCACGAAAAAAATAATAAAAATAAATCGCACTATGCCACAAATAAGTATCAATAGCTTACTGGCGAATAATGGTCCCAGTTATTCCGAAATAATAGTAACTCCATACCGTGAAGAACTGGTACAAGCGGGCTTTCAGCAATTACTTACACCTGAAGAAGTGGAGCTGGCTTTAAACAGGCAGGACGATAAAATTGTATTGGTGGTGCTGAATTCAGTGTGCGGATGCTCTGCACGCGTAGGAAGGCCGGGGACGATCTTATCATTGTTTAATCCGCTAATACCTGATATGCTGGTTACTCTTTTTGCAGGAATGGAAAAAGATGCAGTGGTGCATTTCAGACAGAAGTATCTTCCGGGTCTTACACCATCTTCTCCCAATATTGCTGTTTTCAAAAATGGGCAATTGGTACATATTTTACATCGCTACCAGATAGAAAGAATGCAAGCCGGTGATATAGCAAACGAACTGACAAGTGTCTACAATACCATTTGCAGCAAGCAACAAACCGCTGGTGCTACCGAACAACTCCGTAAACATTTTATTGAAAAATATAAAGCAGATCCCCTGCATTTACCCACCGAATAAAAAATAATTATGAAAATTACCGCCCAGGAAGAATATGGTTTGCGGATTCTGATACGCATCGCCCGTTGCAAACAAAAGGAAGGGATGAGCATTCCGCAATTAACAGAAGCAGAAGGATTGAGCAGTCATTATGTTGCCAAGCTCACCCGCATTCTTCGCATGAAAGGATTTATCAACAGTACTCCCGGATACAAGGGAGGTTATGTGCTTGCCATGTCTGCAAAAGATATTGTTATCAACCAGGTATTGAAGGCCCTGGGTGGAGCATTGTTCAATACAGCATATTGCGGCTCTCATGCAGGAACAATGAAGATATGCACCAATTCAGTGGATTGCTCGGCCCGCTCCCTTTGGCAAATGATCCAGTTTACAGTTGACCAATTGCTCGACCAGGTTACTTTGTACGATCTGGTGAGTTCTGAACTGCAATCCGGAAAATTCCTGGAACGGATACTGGAAGAGCATACTTCTCATTTATTAGCAAAGGAATGATATCAAAATAAATGGCGGGTAGTTGCTGTTTAATTACTAACTTGTAAAGCATCCTTTGCTTACAACCGACTGCCCATCACTCAAAACAGGAGCCTGCGGTTCCGAATGCCAGTTTCTTAAAAACATTTGTTCTTATGAAGCGCATTTCTTTGATATTCACTTTTTTCTTGCCGTTGCTGCTTTCAGCGCAAACAGTTATTTCTATAAAAATTGATGGCATGATCAACCCGGTTGCTGCGGCGTTTATTCATCGCAGTGTCGAAAAAGCTATCAGTGAAAAAGCAGAATGCCTGATTGTACATCTCAACACTCCGGGAGGTTTGTTGAAATCAACACGGATTATTGTTAGCGATTTACTCGAGTCGCCGGTGCCGGTTATTGTTTTTGTCTCACCCGCTGGAGCGCATGCCGGCTCTGCAGGTGTTTTTATAACATTAGCGGCTCAGGTTGCCGCTATGTCTCCGGGTACAAACCTGGGTGCGGCACATCCGGTTAATTTGCAAGGTGAACAAGACCCGATCATGAATGATAAAGCTACAAATGATGCTGCAGCATTTATCAGGACAATCGCTGAAAAGCGAAAACGCAACGGGCAGTGGGCAGATGAAGCAGTACGAAAAAGCCTTTCCATCACGGAAAGCGAAGCGCTTAAACAAAATGTTATTGATCTGATTGCGAAGAACACAAACGATTTACTCAACCAGCTCGATGGAAAAATCGTCGAGGTTGGTTCAGAATCAAGGATATTACATACAAAATCTGCCCGCATTCTATATATCGAAATGGGATTGGGCGAAAAAATTCTTAACCTGATCAGCGATCCCAATATTGCTTATATTTTATTTTTATTGGGATTGTTTGGTGTAATGTTTGAATTAAATAATCCCGGATCTATTTTTCCCGGCATCGTAGGAGTAATAGCGCTTATTCTCGCATTTTATTCGATGCATACATTGCCAATCAACTATGCTGGCGTGGGTCTTATTATTTTTGCAATTATTCTTTTTTTGCTGGAAATTAAAATTGCAAGCCATGGATTACTGGCAATAGGCGGAATAGTTTCACTCCTGCTCGGCTCAATGATGTTGATCCAAACCGGCTCAAACCTCGAATTTGTGAGAATTTCCAGGAGTGTTATTATCACTTCTGTTATCATTACTTCTTTCTTCTTCCTTTTGATCATTGGTTTAGGATTGAAAGCCCAACGACTAAAACCTGTTACAGGGCTGGAAGGATTAATCGGAGAAACAGGCGAATCACTCGAAGCGCTCACTCCCATTGGTATGGTACGCGTGCACGGAGAACGCTGGAAAGCTGAATCAATTGCCGGAAATATCGAACAGGGAGAAAAGGTTCGTGTGATTAGTGTAAAAAATTTAAAATTGTATGTTGAACAAATTAGCAGCTCATTGAAAAATTAAATATAATGGAAACATTTCCTATTGCAATTGGTACCATTATCGTTCTTCTGCTCATCATCCTGGCAAATGCCGTCCGGATTTTACGTGAATATGAACGCGGTGTTGTTTTCCGGCTTGGGCGATTAGTGCCCCCAGGCGGAGTAAGAGGTCCTGGAATAATTCTTCTTATTCCGATTGTTGATAAAATGGTAAAGGTAAGCTTGCGTACCGTGGTGATGGACGTGCCGCCGCAAGATATCATTACCCAGGACAATGTTTCCATTAAAGTGAATGCCGTGGTTTATTTCCGGGTTCTTGAACCACAGAAAGCCATTGTGCAGGTTGAAAATTACCTGATGGCTACTTCCCAACTTTCACAAACAACACTGAGAAGTGTATTGGGACAGTCTGAACTAGACGACCTTCTTTCACAACGTGATAAGATTAACCAGAAGCTGCAACAGATCATTGATGCACATACAGAATCATGGGGAATCAAAGTTTCTAATGTGGAAGTAAAGCAGATTGATCTGCCGCAGGAAATGCAACGAGCCATGGCGAAACAAGCGGAAGCGGAACGCGAACGCCGCTCCAAAGTGATTGCAGCAGAAGGAGAGTTTCAGGCTTCTCAACGATTGGCGGATGCTGCAAAAATTCTCGGCGAACAACCTAGTGCAATTACATTACGCTACCTGCAAACTTTACGTGAGATTGCAACGGAAAAAAATTCAACAACTATTTTCCCTGTTCCTATAGATTTACTAAAGCCATTCCTAACAAACGAAAAGACAAAAAATAAAATTGATTAGATGGATGCCGCGCGAATGGGTCCTGAGCATAGTCGAAGAATGAAGGAAAAGATGAAAAGAAAATTGTTATTAAGAAATTCCTTTATTATCTTCATTTGCGAAAAGCAACCTTTAAAACATCAATACCTAATCGGGCAACTCGTGTGAAATACCCTTCATAGGATGCTGATTGGTTCCTTCTCCCTCCGCCCCGTTTTTCATTTTTTTAACCTTTAAATATATGCTGTATGAGAAAATTCATTTCTATACTGGTTGTTGCTGCTCTTATTGCAAGCTGTAACCAGGACAAGCCCGCTGAAGAAAAAAAAGAAGATTCTGCTAAAACTGAAGTAAAAAAAGTTGAGGCCGTAACTTATCCGTATCATGCAGCTTACTCTTCTGCCATAGAAATTGGCAAGGCTGAGAATGCAAAAATTGTACTGGATATCTGGAAAGCATTCGAAGATAATAAGCTTGATGAAACCAGGGCCTTATGGGCAGATTCCGTTACCATGCAGTTTGATGGGTACACTTTTCATGGCAAAGGCGACAGTGTATTGGCAGAAGGAAAGGCAGAGCGCAATAAATACACTTCAGTTGTTGACTCAGTAGATGCCTGGCTCCCCATGCATAGCACAGACCGGAACCAAGACTGGGTCGCCGTGTGGGGCCGTGAATATACTGTCAATAAAAAAGGTAAGAAGGACACTGCAGACTTACACGAATTATTCCTTGTCAATAATGGCAAAGTGTCTTTTATGTCGCAATACAGGGCGCATCGAAAACCTTGAATAAGAAATAAGAAATGAGGAATAAGGAATGAGAAAGGGGCTGGAAACTCATCAACCCCTTTCTCATTCCTTATTCCTTATTCCTCATTTCTTATTTCTTATTTCTCATTCATATCTTTCCTGATTAATTTAGCGATCATGACTACCATTTCCGCAATTACAATTCCTCGTTCACCCCGTATTGTAACAATAGATTTCCTGAGAGGGTTGGTGATGTTTGTTATGGCATTGGATCATGTAAGAGATTTCACGCACCATGATGCATTTTTATTTGATCCTCTCGACGCCTCGAAGACATCTGTACTATTGTATATCACGCGCTGGATTACGCATTTTTGTGCGCCAACATTTGTGTTGCTCACCGGTGTTTCTGCCCGGCTGTCAGGTAGGCAAAAATCGCAAAAACAGCTTTCCACATTCCTCTTGACACGCGGGTTATGGCTTGTATTTGCAGACCTGGTGATCATCAGCTTTTCATGGACATTCACACCCGCTCCTTTTGTAATGCTTTTTACTGTCGTTGCAACGATTGGCACGGGTATGATTATTTTATCATTCCTAATATACTTGCCTGATACAATCATCCTGGTCATCGGACTGATAATTATTTTTTTCCACAACCTGCTCGACAATGTTCAAATTGTTCCAGGTACTTCATTGATATGGTCATTGCTTCACCAGAGGGGGCTTTTTACATGGGGCAATAATTATCATTACGTGAACGGATACCCGATCTTACCCTGGACCGGTGTAATGGTCGTCGGATATTGTATGGGTAATTTGTTTCAGCCAGGTTATGAAAAGGCAAAACGTAAACGGCTATTAAAATGGATTGGTATATCTGCAATTGTTCTTTTTTTTGTGTTGAGATATTTTAATATTTATGGCAATCCTACCGATTGGAAGCCGGGCGAAAACACAACGCAAACCCTGATGATCTTTTTTAATGTATTGAAGTATCCACCTTCATTATTGTATCTGCTCATTACACTCGGGCCTGTTTTATTGCTTTTATCTGCCCTGGATGATAATCATATTTCATCAACCAACCCTTTGGTGATCATTGGCAAAGTGCCTTTTTTTTATTATGTTCTCCACTTGTATATTATTCATCTAATCGGAGTGATCATTGCTATGTCAACTGGCCATCCATTTTCAGATATGGTGAGTAATATTTTTATTACTGGAAGTGAAAAGCTTAAAGGCACTTATGGTGTGTCTTTATTTTGGGTTTATATTATATGGTTGCTGGTAGTAATTGGGTTGTATCCTTTTTGCAAATGGTATGCAAACTATAAGAGCCGACATAAAGATTGGCGGTGGTTGAGTTATTTG
>Ga0075024_100000766_pt1 | contig 12312 bp, 6 predicted proteins | sample Str013_2_FD_71389 | JGI IMG/M metagenome (GOLD analysis project Ga0075024, IMG submission 71389) | Freshwater sediment microbial communities in response to fracking from Pennsylvania, USA - Straight Creek_MetaG_SC_2013 | ecosystem: Environmental > Aquatic > Freshwater > Creek > Sediment... | reverse complement strand
GGCCGGGCTGCTGGACGAGCTGGTGGAGCACATCCGGCGGATCAACGAGACCGTGCTGGCCGGGGAGCACGCCAGCCTGGCCGCGCTGGCCGCGGCCACCGGGCGCCGCCCCGAGCCGTGGCGGGTGGCGGTGCTGCTGGGTACCGGCGAGCAGCCCGGCCGGCACGACAGCGCGCAGCTCGACCGGATCCTGCGTACCGGGGTGGCCGCCGGCGTGCACCTGATCGTGGCCGGGGTGGCGGTACCCGCCCCGGATCCGTCTACCCACAGTAGACAGTCCACTGTGGAGACCGTACGGCTCGGCGAAGGTACCCACCCGGCGTACCTGCCCGGGTACGGCGACCTGCCGGTACGGCTGGACCCGCCGCCGGCCGAACTGGTCAGCGCCACCTGCCGGCGGTTGGCCGGCCAGGTGCTCGCCGGCCCGGTGCCGGTCGCGCTGGCCGAACTGCTGCCGCCCCGGTGGTGGACGCACTCGTCCGGTACCGGGCTGTCCACGCCGATCGGCGCCGGTACCGACGGCCGCGAGGTACGGGTCGACCTCGGCGACTTCCCGCCGCACGCGCTGATCGGCGGCCCGTCCGGTACCGGCAAGACCAACCTGATCCTGGCCTGGCTGGCCGGTTTGGCGACCCGGTACTCCCCGGCCGAGCTGGAGTGCTACCTGCTGGACTTCAAGGAGGGCGTGTCCTTCGCCCGGTTCGCCCCGGGCCGGCGCGACCCGAGCTGGCTGCCGCAGGTACGGCTGGTCGGGGTGAACGTCAACACCGACCGCGAATTCGGCCTGGCCCTGCTGCGGTACCTGGCCCAGGCACTGCGGGAGCGGGCCGAGGCGGCCAAGCGGGCCGAGGTCACCACGCTGGCCGAACTGCGGGCCGAGGACCCGACCGGGCACTGGCCCCGGCTGGTCGCCGTGATCGACGAGTTCCAGGTGCTGCTGGCCGGCCGGGACGCGCTGGCCGGCGAGGCGGTCACGCGGCTGGAGGACCTGGCCCGGCGCGGCCGCTCGCAGGGCATCCACCTGATCCTGGCCAGCCAGGACGTGTCCGGGATCGAGGCGCTGTGGGGCCGCGGCGGGCTGGTGGCCCAGTTCTCGCTGCGCATCGCGCTGCCCCGGGCCCGGCGCATCCTGGCCGAGAACAACACCGGTGCCGAGACGATCCCCCGGTACCACGCCGTGGTCAACGCCGACTCCGGTGCGGTACCGGCGAACCAGGTGGTACGGGTACCGTCGGCCGGCGACCGTCGCATGTGGAGCGACGTGCAGCAGCGGCTGTGGCGGATGCGGGACCCGGCCGCGGCGCCGCCACGGCTGTTCGACGGCGACGCGGTACCGGCCCTGGCCCAGGCGGCCGACCTGCCGGTACAGGCCGCGCCCGGGACGGATCCGCCGGCCGCGCCGCGGGCCCTGCTGGGCGCCGCGATCGACGTGCGGGCCCGCTCGGCGGTACTGCGGCTGGCCGCCGCGCCCGGGCGCAACCTGGCCGTGCTCGGTACCCGGGTGGACGAGGCGGCGGCCATCCTGCACGCCGCGGCGCTGTCGCTGGCCCGGCAGTACCCGGCCGGTACCGCGCGGTTCACCCTGGCCTGCCTGGATCCCCGGGCCGGCGGGGCGGCCCGGGCGCTGCACGCCGCGCTGCCGGCCGACACCGCCTGGTACGAGCCGGACTCCATTGTGGACATGCTGGCCGGTACCGCGGCCGGGCTCGGTACCGGCGCCGGTACCGGCGCGCACTTCCTGATCCTGTACGCGCTGGACGCGGCCAGCGCGGCGCTGGCGGTACGGGCGCCGGGCGGCTCCGGGTACGAGCACCTGCGCCGGATCCTCCACAGTGGACCTGAACGGCACGTGCACGTGCTGGGCTGGTGGCGTGGCGTGGCCCGGCTGCGCGAGGACCTCGGCGGCGTGGGCGCGCGGCTGGACCCGATCGGCGCGTTCGTGGCGCTGGACGTGCACGGCAGCGAACTCGGCCAGCTGTACCCGCAGCCGGGCGGCCCGGCCTGGCACCCCCGGCCGTGGCGCGGGCTGTACTTCGACCGCGCCGTACACCGCACCGCGGAGGTGATCATCCCGTATGGGTGACCCCGACGGCGGGTACCCGACACTGCTGGCCCGGCTGGTCGCCGCCCGGGCCGGGCTGCACACCCGCGAGGCCGAGGTGCACGCCTGGTACGACGCTCAGGTCGCCGCCGCCGACGCCGCGGTGGCCCGGGCCGCCGGCGAGGTGGCCGCGGCCCGGGACGCGCTGGCCGCCGCCCGGGACGCGGTACACCGGGTGGACACCGAGGCGGCGCTGCTGTGGCGGGCGCTGCGGACCCGGGTGGGCGCCCGGGCCGCGGCCCGGCTGGGCGAGCTGCCCGCGCCGGTACCGCCCGGCGACCTGCCGGTACCGGGCACCGACCCCGGCGCCACGGGCCCGGCCGCCGCGCCGGGCGACCGGAGCCCGACCTGGCTGCTGCGCGGGCTGCGGGACCGGCTCGACACGACCGGTACCCGCCGCGGCCTGCCGAAGTGGCTGCGGGTGCTGTTGGCGGTACTGGCCGCGGCGGCGCTGGCCGCCGTGGCCGTGGTGCTGGCCCGCGCGTCCTGAGCACCGTACCGGCCCGGCCCCGGCCGCTGCGCTACGATCGCGCGGTCGCCACCGTGACGGCTGGTCCGGTACCGCGGCGCCAACGGCTTGGAGGCGGGATGAGCGAGAAGGCCCAGGTGGGCGTGACCGGGCTCGCGGTGATGGGGGCGAACCTCGCCCGCAACTTCGCCCGGCACGGGTACCGGGTGGCCCTGCACAACCGGTCCCCACAGCGCACCCGCACGCTGGTGGCCGAGCACGGCGGCGACGGCGACTTCGTACCCACCGAGAGCGTCGCGGACTTCGTGGCCGCGCTGGAGCGCCCGCGCCGCATCATCATCATGGTCAAGGCCGGGGCCAACACCGACGAGGTCATCGACGGCCTGGTACCGCACCTGGAGCCGGGCGACATCGTGGTCGACGGCGGCAACGCGCTGTTCACCGACACCCGCCGGCGCGAGGCGGCGCTGCGCGAGCGGGGGCTGCACTTCGTCGGTACCGGCGTGTCCGGCGGCGAGGAGGGCGCGCTGAACGGGCCGAGCATCATGCCCGGCGGCTCGGCGCAGTCGTACGCGGCGCTCGGCCCGATGCTGGAGACGATCTCGGCGCACGTGGACGGGCAGCCCTGCTGCACGCACGTCGGCGCCGACGGCGCCGGCCACTTCGTGAAGATGGTGCACAACGGCATCGAGTACGCCGACATGCAGCTCATCGCCGAGGCGTACGACCTGCTGCGGTACGGCGCCGGGCTGGCCCCGGCGCAGATCGCCGACGTGTTCACCCGGTGGAACTCCGGCGACCTGGAGTCGTTCCTCATCGAGATCACCGCCCAGGTGCTCGGGCACACCGACGCGGCCACCGGCCGCCCGTTCGTGGACGTGGTGGCCGACCGGGCCGGGCAGAAGGGTACCGGCGGCTGGACCGTCCAGGTGGCGCTGGACCTCGGGGTACCGGTCAGCGGCATCGCCGCGTCGGTGTTCGCCCGGTCCCTGTCCGGGCAGACCGAGCAGCGCGAGGCGATGGCCTCCGCGCCGGGTGCCGCGGCGCCGGCTGCCGTGGCGGCACTCGGCGCCGGGGTACCCGAGGGCTACGTCGAGGACGTGCGCAGCGCGCTGTACGCGTCCAAGGTCGTCGCGTACGCGCAGGGCTTCGACCTGATCCTGGCCGGCGCCCGGCAGTACGGCTGGGACATCGACCCCGGCGCGATGGCCTCCATCTGGCGCGGCGGCTGCATCATCCGGGCCCGGTTCCTGGACCGGATCCGCACCGCGTACGACACCAACCCCAAGCTGCCCTCGCTGCTGGTCGACCCGTACTTCGCCGGGGTGGTGGGCCACGGCGAGGCGGCCTGGCGCCGGGTGGTGGCCGACGCGGTGTCCCGGGGCATCCCCGCGCCCGGCTTCTCCGCCGCGCTCGCGCACTACGACGGGCTGCGCCGGGACCGGCTGCCGGCCGCGCTGATCCAGGGCCTGCGGGACCTGTTCGGGGCGCACACGTACCAGCGGGTGGACCGCGACGGGGTGTTCCACACCCGGTGGTCCGGCGACCGTACCGAGATCGGCGGCTGAGCGGCGGTACCGCTACCGCGCCACCGGCTGGCGTTCCCGCAGCCAGGCGACGAGGTTGGCGGCGGTCTGCGGGCGGGACACGTGGTACCCCTGGGCCAGGTCGCAGCCGTACTCGCGCAACCGGTCCAGTACCACGCCGTTCTCCACCCCCTCGGCGATCATCCGCATGCCGAGGTTGTGCGCCAGGTCGACGGTACTGGCGACGATGGCGGCGCTGCGCGGATCGGTGTCGCAGTCCCCGACGAACGCCCGGTCCAGCTTGAGGTCGTCCACCGGCAGCGCGTGCAGGTAGCTCAGGCTGCTGTACCCGGTGCCGTAGTCGTCCACGGCCAGCCGGATGCCGAGGTCGCGCAGCTCGGTCAGCAGCTCCCGGGAGCGGCTGGCGTCCTGCATGAGCACGCTCTCGGTCACCTCCAGGTGCAGCGCGTGCACCGGTACGCCGAACCGGGCCAGCGCCTGCGCGACCCGCTGCGGCAGCGCCAGGTCCTGCAGGTTGGACGCGGTGAGGTTGACCGCGATGGACAGGTCGATGTCCTCCTGCCGCCAGGCCCGCCACTGCCGCAGGGCCTGTTCGAGCACCTGCGCGGTGAGCCGGTCCATCAGCCCGGCGCGCTCGGCGATGGGCAGGAACGAGTCCGGGTACAGCAGGCCGCGGGTGGGGTGCTCCCAGCGGACCAGCGCCTCGACCCCGCGGATGCGGCCGGTACGCAGGTCGAGCTGCGGCTGGTAGTGCAGCACGAGCTGGCGGCGTTCCAGCGCGTCGCGCAGCTCCTCCAGGGTGTTCAGCCAGCGCCGGGCGGCGTGGTCGTCGACCTGCCCGACCGGCATGGAGAAGCCGCTGTGGGTGGACTTGGCGCTGTACATGGCGGTGTCGGCGTGGCGCAGCAGGGCGGAGGGCTCGTCCCCGTCGTCCGGGTGGATGGCGATGCCGATGCTCGCGTCCACGTGCAGGGTGGTGTCGTCGAGCGTGAACGGCTGCTCGAGCGCGCTGAGGATGGTGGTGGCGGTGTGCCGGGCCTGCTCCTGGCCGGCGGTGGGCAGCAGCAGGCCGAACTCGTCCCCGCCGAGGCGGGCCAGCAGGTCGGTGGGGGCCACGGTGTTGGCCAGCCGCTGGGCGACCAGTTGCAGCAACTGGTCCCCGATGTGGTGGCCGAAGCTGTCGTTGACCTCCTTGAACCGGTCGAGGTCGATGATGGCCACCGCCAGCGGCTGGCCCCGGTGGTGGCCGGCCAGAGCCTCGTTGAGCTGCTCCAGGAACAGCCGCCGGTTGGGCAGTTCGGTCAGGTCGTCGGTACGGGCCTGGCGCCGGGCGGTGGCCAGCGCCTCGGCCGACCGTACCGTCAGTACCATCCGCAGGACCGCGGCGCCCACGGCCAGCGCGGCCAGGATGCTGGCCGCCCGGGGTACCCCGGCGTCCTGCCAGCTTCCGTACAGCAGCAGGACCAGGCTGGCCAGGGCCAGCACCGCGGGCATCGCCACGGTGGCCCACAGCTGGGCGGCCAGGCGCAGCCGCGGCGGCGCCGGGCGCAGGGCGGCGAAGGACATGGCCACCAGGCCCGCGGTGTAGAGCAGGTCGTCCCACGGGCCGATCGCGGTCTCGGCCAGGTAGTGCAGCGTCCACACCGCGTCGGCCACGGTGAACAACGCCATGCCGGCCAGCAGCAGCGCCATCGTCCGGTCGGTCCGCCAGCCGGTCAGCGCCCACCCGCCGAACAGCACGCCGGCCAGGATGATGTCCGCCACCGGGTACGCGACCAGGACCACCACGGCCAGCACGGTCGAGTTGGGGTTCGCCGAGATCGACGCCAGGAACGGCAGCGACACGAACGCCGCCGCGCAGGCCGCCGCGATCAGCCCGTCCAGCCAGGTCGCGGACGACCGAGCGGGCATCCGGGCGCGCAGCACCAGGATCGACGCGGTGTACAGGCACGGGTAGAACGCCAGCCACAGCGGGTCGGCCAGGCTCACCGGCGGCACGTCCGGGAGGGTGGCGATCCAGCCCATCCAGTACACCTGGCCGGTGGTGTACAGGGCCATGCCGGTACCGAGGGTCAGCCAGGCGGCGCGGTCCCGCCGTACCCGTACCCCGCGGGCGAACACGAGCAGCGTCGCCAGCCCGTACGCGCTGTCCTGGATGACCGCGTCACCGGCCCAGGGCTTCGGCAGGTCGGCCCGTACCAGCGGCAGGTCGGTGACCGCCTCGGCCACCAGCAGTACCACGCACACCAGGTACCCCACGGTCACCCAGCGCGGGGTCGGCGGTGGGTGAGCGTCCCGGGCAGCCTGCACGGCCGGTCTATCGACCGTACCGCCGGGAAGCTTAGCCGGTACAGGTGCGGCAGGATGGCGGGGTGAGCACCCCGCCCGTGGCCGCCGGTGCCGCGCGGCCGACCCGCGCGGCGGTACTGGACGCGGTGCTGGAGCGGATCACCTACGCCAACGAGGAGACCGGGTACACCATCGCCCGGGTCGCCACCGACCGGTCCGGCGCGGACCTGCTGACCGTGGTCGGCTCGCTGCTGGGCGCGCAGCCCGGGGAGAGCCTGCGGCTGGTCGGCCGGTGGGGGTCCCATCCGCGGTACGGGCGGCAGTTCGAGGTGGACTCGTTCACCACCGTGCTGCCGGCCACCGTGCAGGGCATCGAACGGTACCTGGGCTCCGGTCTCATCAAGGGGATCGGGCCACGGATGGCCGGCCGGATCGTGGCCCACTTCGGCGCGGACACGCTGCGGGTCATCGACGAGGAGCCGGCACGCCTGGTGGAGGTACCGGGGCTGGGCCCGAAGCGTACCGGCATGATCGGCGCGGCGTGGGTGGAGCAGCGGGCCATCAAGGAGGTGATGGTGTTCCTGCAGGGCGTGGGCGTGTCCACCTCGCTCGGGGTACGGATCTACAAGCGGTACGGCGACAGCTCGGTACCGGTGGTGCGGCACGAGCCGTACCGGCTGGCCGCGGACGTGTGGGGGATCGGGTTCCGGACCGCGGACACCATCGCCCGCGCGGTGGGCATCGCCCCGGACAGCCCGCAGCGGGTACGGGCCGGCATCCAGTACACGCTCAGCGAGGCCGCCGACAACGGCCACTGCTACCTGCCGGAGCCGAACCTGCTGCGCGCCGCGGCGGAGATCCTGGCCGTACCGGCGGACCTGGTGCGTACCTGCCTGGACGAGCTGGCCGCGGCCGAGGGGGTGGTCCGCGAGCCGCTGCCCAACCCGACCACCGAGGGCGGCACGATCCCGGCGGTGTACCTGGTCCCGTTCCACCGCGCCGAGCGGTCCCTGGCCGGTGGCCTGCTGCGGCTGCTGGGCGCCCGGTCCGACCGGCTGCCCGCGTTCGCCGCGGTGGACTGGGACCGGGCGCTGGCCTGGCTGCGCCGCCGTACCGGCGCGGACCTGGCCGCCGAGCAGGAGCAGGCGGTACGGCTGGCGTTGACCTCCCCGGTGGCCGTGCTCACCGGCGGCCCCGGCTGCGGCAAGTCGTTCACGGTACGGTCGGTCATCACGCTGGCCGCGGCCAAGGGGGCCAGGATCGTGCTGGCCGCGCCGACCGGGCGGGCGGCCAAGCGGCTGACCGAGCTGACCGGGCACCCGGCCGCGACCGTGCACCGGCTGCTGCAACTGCGCCCCGGCGGGGATCCGGTACACGACCGGGACAACCCGGTCGACGCCGACCTGATCGTGGTGGACGAGGCGTCGATGCTGGACCTGATCCTGGCCAACAAGCTGGTCAAGGCGGTGCCGCCGGGGGCGCACCTGCTGCTGGTCGGCGACGTGGACCAGTTGCCGTCGGTGGGCGCCGGCGAGGTGCTGCGCGACGTGCTCGCCGCGCCGGCGGTACCGCGGGTACGGCTGACGAGGATCTTCCGGCAGGCGCAGGAGTCCGGCGTGGTGGTCAACGCCCACCGCATCAACGCCGGGCAGCCGCCGGTCTTCGGCGAGCACCCGGACTTCTTCCTGTTCCCGTGCGACGAGCCGGAGGCCACCGCGGAGCTGGTGGTGGACATCGTGGCGCGCCGGATCCCGGCCCGGTTCGGCATCCCCACCCGCGACATCCAGGTACTGACGCCGATGCACCGCGGGCCGGCCGGCGCGGGCAACCTCAACACCGTGCTCCAGCAGGCGCTCGCGCCGTACCGGGAGGGGATGCCGGAGCGCCGGCACGGCGCCCGGGTGTTCCGGGTCGGCGACAAGGTCATCCAGCTGCGCAACAACTACGACAAGGGCGCCGCGGGCGTGTTCAACGGTACCGTGGGCGTGGTCACCGAACTGTCCACACAGGACAGACGGGTGACCGTACGCACGGACGAGGACGAGGACATCGGGTACGACTTCGACGAGCTGGACGAACTCCAGCACGCGTACGCGATCACGGTGCACCGGTCCCAGGGCAGTGAGTACCCGGCCGTGGTGGTACCGGTGACGATGAGCGCGTACACGCTGCTGCAGCGCAACCTGCTGTACACCGCGGTGACCCGGGCCCGACGCCTGGTGGTGCTGGCCGGCAGCCGCAAGGCACTGGCCATCGCGGTGCGTACCGCCGGGGCCGGGCGCCGCCACACCGGCCTGACCCACCGGCTGGCGCCCTGAGGCGCCGGTCGTCGTCTGGCCCGGCGCGGCCGACCCTGCCCTCATGAAACAGGCGCTAACATCCCGGGCCGACCTGCCGATCCCCCGAGCATCGCACGGATGCGACCGCGAGAGGCGGGGGTGAGCCGGTGGCCGTACTGCGTTGCCCGCCACAGGGCGGCACTGAGGGACCACCGCCGGTGCCGCCGCGCGCCGGGCCGGGACCGTGGTACGCCCGGGCCGGGCGCCGGCTGGCGACCGCGGTGGCCCTGCTCGCCGCCGCCGGTACGGCCGGGTCCGCCCCGCCCCCGGCCGCGCCCGCGGCGGCGCCGGCGGTGGTCCGCCCGTGCCACGCCGGCCCCGGCGAGCTGACCTGCTTCGCGCTGCGCCGGATCGACCCCACCGGGGTGGCGCTGGCCACCCGTACCACCCCGGCCGGGTACGGGCCGGCCGACCTCCAGGCGGCGTACGGGCTGACCGGTACCGGCGGGTCGGGGGTGACCGTGGCCGTGGTGGCCGCCTACGACCACCCCAACGCCGAGGCCGACCTGGCCGTGTACCGGGCCCGGTACGGGCTGCCCGCCTGTACCGCGGCCGGCGGCTGCTTCCGCAAGGTGACCCAGAACGGCGCGGCCGGCCCCCTGCCGGCCACCAACGACGGCTGGGCCGGCGAGATCGCACTGGACCTGGAGATGGTCTCGGCCGGCTGCCCGCTGTGCCGGCTGCTGCTGGTCGAGGCGCGTACCGCCAGCGGCGGCGACCTGTACCAGGCCGAGGACTACGCGGCGACCCAGGCCCGGATCGTGACCAACAGCTGGGGCGGCCCGGAGTACCCCGGCGAGACCCGCGACGACAGCCACTTCAACCACCCCGGCGTGGCGATCCTGGCCAGCTCCGGCGACAGCGGGTACGGCACCGCGTACCCGGCCGCCTCCCGGTACGTGCTCGCGGTCGGCGGTACCAGCCTGACCCGGGCCGGTACCGCCCGCGGCTGGGCCGAGTCGGCCTGGAGCGGCGCCGGTTCCGGCTGCTCCGCGTACGAGTCGAAGCCGGCCTGGCAGACCGCGGCCACCGGCTGCGCCCGGCGGGCGATGGCCGACCTGTCCGCGGTGTCCGACCCGGGTACCGGCGTCGCCGTCTACACCACCGTCGGCGGCTCCGGCTGGGGTGTCTTCGGCGGTACCAGCGTGGCCGCCCCGCTGATCGCCGGCGTGTACGGCCGCTCCGGTACCCCACCGGCCGCGCCGTACGCGGTGCCGTACGGCCGAGCGTCGTCCTTTGTGGACATCACCACCGGCGGCAACGGGCCGTGCGGGCCGCCGCTGTGCGCCGCCACCGCCGGCTGGGACGGCCCCACCGGCCTGGGTACGCCGGCCTCCGTGGCCACCTTCGCCAGCGGTGACGGTACCGTGGCCGCGGGCCCGCCGGCCTGCCCCGCGCCCGCGGCCCGGCTGACCGACGGCGGCTTCGAGTCCGGCGGTACCGGCTGGACCGCCACCGGCCGGGTACTGTCCACCGGCTACGGCGGCCGGCCTGTCCACAGTGGACACCGGGCGGCCTGGTTCGGCGGGTACGGCGCGGCCCGGACCGACACGCTGCGCCAGAGCGTGACCCTGCCGGCCGGCTGCACCGGGTACACGCTGAGCCTGTACCTGCGCGTCGACACCGCCCAGCCGGGCCACACGGTCGCGGCCGACCGCCTGTGGGTGGCCGTGGCCGGTACGGTCCTGGCCACCTGGTCCAATCTGGACGCCGCGGCCGGGTACCTGCGGCACACGGTCGACCTGCGCCGGTACGCCGGCAGTACGGTCACGCTCACCTTCACCGGTACCGAGAACGGCTCCCGGCAGACCACGTTCCTGCTCGACGACCTGGCGGTCACGGTGTCCTGAACACCACCGCCGCACCACCCACAGCCCGCACCCCGGGCGCCGGTACTCCCGAGCCACCGGCGCCGGCTGGCCCTGATCCGCCCGGCCCGGGGCGGGTCAGGGCCAGCGCACCTGCAGGGTCAGGCCGAGGAACCGGCCGTACGGCACCAGCGCCGCCTCGACCCGCCGCCGCTGTGCCGGCCGCAGCGGTACCAGCGGCGCTACCGTGACCACCACCCGGGTCCGGGCCACGGACCGTTTCCAGGTGCCGACCACCCGGCCGGCCTGCACGATGGTGGCCTGGAACACCCCGTTGCCGCCCGGGATGATCGCCTGCTTGTGCTCGTCGTCCAGCATCAGCACGCGGTCCTTGTACCCGAGCAGGTACTCGTCGAAGCCGGGCAGCGCCCGGACATCCGTGGTGTCCAGAGTGGACGGACAGGACCCGCACCCGGCCAGTGCGGCGGCGGTGAGCACGCACTCGCGCCCGTCGACCCGTACCGTGCTCAGCGCCGCGCCGGCCGCCGCCACCCCGCGCCGGGCATCGGAGGTCGGCAGCCCGGTCCAGCCGGCGAGGTCCTGCACCGGAGCCGGCCCGTGGCTGCGGAAGTACCGCAGCGCGATCAGCCCCAGCGCCTCGTCCCGCTCCGGCAGGTACGGCTGCGGCGCCCACTCGTCCAGCAGCGCGAAGGTCTGCTCGGTACCGATGTTCGGCGCGATGCAGGTGACACCGCACTGGCTCGCGTACCACAGCAGGTGGTACCCGAGCTGGCCGCCACTGTCCACTCCGGACTCCGCGAGCCGGGCCAGGCACTGCGCCCGGGTCAGCCGGCCGCCCCCGGCCAGCGCCTGCCCCAGCACGTCCACCGCCTTGGTGGCAACCTGTTCGGTCAGCCCCAGGTACGCCCGCCGCTTGGTCGCGCCGGCCAGCGCCCGTACCCCCATGAGGTCCAGCATCCAGCGCGCGTCCCGGGGCGGTACCAGGTGCACGGTACCGCGCATGGGCCAGGTCCGCAGCGCCTCCCGCCGCTCCAGCGCGGCGTTGACGTCGGTCAGGTCGAACCGGGGCAGCCGGGCGCCCAGCGACCACAGCCCGCTGGCGAGGTCCTGCGCCTGCATCGCACCGAACCAGGTCACCACCCCGGCGACGCTGTCCGGGGTACCGTCCGGCCCGGCGTCGCCGGGGTGCAGCAGCAGGCTCGTCATCCGTACCGCGAGCGCCTGCGCCCGGGTCAGTTCCACCGTCATGCCGCCCTGCGTACCACACCGGGGTACCGCCGGGCGGACCGCCCCGGCGTGGTTCAGGGCTGGTCGGTCCGGTCTGCCAGGCGCGACCGGAGCGTCAGTAGGTCCAGCTCTCCGCGAGGTCCATCCGGCGCCGGCCGCGCAGGAACCGGATCAGCGCCACCAGGGCCAGGACCGCGCTGATGCCGAAGAATCCCTCCACGGCGACCTGCCGCAACTGGACCCCGACCGGCGCGCTGTCGGTACCGGCGGCGGCGCCCCGGGACTTGTGCAGCGGCATCGCGCCCTCGGTGAGCGTGGGTCGCGGGGTCGCGGCCACCGGCAGGGCCGGCATGGCGCTCGGATCGGTACTGGCCGGCGGGGTCATCGCGGCCGGCGGTACGGCCGCGCCCGTGGTCCGGCCCGGCGCCGGCTGCGCGGCGGTGTGCGGGGTGGCCGGCGGTGCCGGCGCCCGGGTCGTCGGCGGTACCGGTACCGCCTGCGACGGCGTTGG
>Ga0075024_100000763_pt1 | contig 12326 bp, 10 predicted proteins | sample Str013_2_FD_71389 | JGI IMG/M metagenome (GOLD analysis project Ga0075024, IMG submission 71389) | Freshwater sediment microbial communities in response to fracking from Pennsylvania, USA - Straight Creek_MetaG_SC_2013 | ecosystem: Environmental > Aquatic > Freshwater > Creek > Sediment... | reverse complement strand
GAGTGAGCGGAGCGAGCCCCGCAGCCGCGAACGGAAGGCCAGCATCCTGAGCGCGAGGAGTGAGCGGAGCGAGCCCCGCAGCCGCGAACGAAGGGCGGCACGGTGAGCGTGGAGCCGGCCGGCTGGGAGAGTACCGGCGCCACCGCCACGCTGTGGCGCGGCGGCCTGCCGGTGTACGACCGGCGCGGTTCGGTGGCCGTGATCGGGGCCGGTGCCAGCGGGCTGGCCGCGGTGAAGAACCTGCGCGAGCACGGCTTCACGGTGGACTGCTTCGAGCGGGAGACCGGCGTGGGCGGTGCCTGGAACTGGCGGCACGCGCGCAGCCCGGTGTACGCCAGCACGCACCTGATCTCGTCCAAGCCGTTCACCGCGTTCCCCGACTTCCCGATGCCGGACGACTGGCCGGACTACCCGCACCACGGCAAGGTGCTGGCGTACCTGGAGCACTACGCGGACCACTTCGGGCTGCGCGAGCACGTCTGGTTCGGTACCGAGGTGGTGCGGGCCGAGCCGGCCGAGGACGGGATGTGGGACGTCACCACCCGGGGCGCCCGGGGCGGCGCCGAGCGCACCGCCCGGTACGCCGCGCTGGTGGTGGCCAACGGGCACAACTGGTCGCCGAAGGTGCCCGAGTACGACGGCCTGGCCGAGTACCGCGGCGAGGTGATCCACGCCAGCGCCTACAAGGACGCGGCCCAGCTGCGCGGGCGCAAGGTGCTGGTGGTCGGCGCCGGCAACACCGGCTGCGACATCGCGGTGGAGGCGGCCCAGCAGGCGGCGCAGTGCTGGCACTCGTCCCGCCGGGGGTACTGGTACGCGCCCAAGTACGCCTACGGCCGCCCCAGCGACCAGGTCAACGACCTGGTGCTGTGGCTGCGCCTGCCGCTGTGGCTGCGGCAGTGGCTGTTCCACCGCACCATGCGCCGTACCGTCGGCGAGCTGACCCGGTTCGGCCTGCCCGAACCGGACCACAAGATCTACGAGACGCACCCGATCGCCAACAGCCAGCTGGTGTACTACATCGGGCACGGCGAGATCGTCCCGGTACCGGACGTGACCCGGTTCGAGCGCGCCGAGGTGGTACTGCGCGACGGGCGGCGGATCGAACCGGACCTGGTCGTGCTGGCCACCGGGTACCTGCCGACGTTCGAGTTCCTCGACCCCGAGGTGCTCGGTACCGACGCCGCCGGCCGGCCCCGGCCGCTGCTGCACGCGTTCAGCCGGGCGTACCCGACGCTGTTCCTCACCGGCCTGGTGCAGCCCGACTCGGGGCTGTTCCCGATCTCCCACTGGCAGGCCGTCACGGTGGCCCGGTGGCTGCGGGTACGCCAGGCCGATCCGGTCCGGGCCCGGGCGCTGTGGTCGGGCACCATCGCCCGCTCGGACAACCGGTTCACCCGGGCCCGGGTCAAGGACTCGACCCGGCACTGGTTCGAGGTGTCGCACGTGGACTACCTGCGCGCCCTGGAGAAGCTGATCAACGCGATGGAGCCGGTGCGATGACCACCAGGGTGCTGCGCCAGTGGGAGTGGGCCTGCCCGCCCGCGCCGGTGACCCGGGAGGTGCTCCAGGCCCGGCCGGAGACCGACGAGTCCCGCCCGCCGGTGCTGTTCGTGCCCGGGTACGGCCAGGGCGCCTGGGTGTACGCCGAGCACTGGCTGGAGCACACCGCCCGGCGCGGCTTCCCGGCGTACGCGATGAGCCTGCGCGGGCACGGCGCCAGCGGCCGGGCGCCCCGGCCGGGGCTGGCCGCGTACGCGCACGACGTGGTCCAGGTGGCGGCCGGGCTGCCACGCCGGGCGGTACTGGTCGGGCACGGGGCCGGGGCACTGGTGGTGGCCCGGGCGCTGGCCCGGTACCCGGCCCGGGCCGGGGTACTGGTGGCACCGGTGTTCGGCGGGGTACGGGCGGCGGCGCTGGCCGCCCTGCGCAACCCGGCCGGTACCGTGCCGGCGCTGTTCGGGGCGCCGCTACGCCCGCGCCGGGGGCAGTTGTTCAGCCGTACCCTGCCGGCCTCGGCCGCCCGCGGGTACCTGGCCCGGTTCGGCCGGGCCGGCCGGCTGGCCCAACTGCAACTGCTCGCCCCGGGTACGCCCGAGTCCCCGGCCGGGGACCCGCCGGTGCTGGTGCTGGGTACCCCCGACGACACCGTGGTACCGCGGCCGGCCCTGGTACGGGCGGCCCGCCGGTACGGCGGCGCGCCGCTGCTGTTCCCCGGCATGGGCCACGCGATGATGCTGGACGCCCGCTGGGTCGAGCCGCTGGACGCGATCCTGGACTGGCTCACCAAGCAGCCGACCGACCGCTGAGCCGGCCCGGGCGGCGGTCAGACCACCGCGCCGTCGTCGGGGTCCCACGGGTCGTCGTCGTCCCCACCCGGGCGCAGCCGCGCGACCAGGGTGATGAAGCCGCCGATGATGCCGGCGAAGCCGAACGCCATCGCCATCGACTCGCCGATCGGCAGGATCGCCGGTTGTACCAGCACCGCGATGCCGCCGATGATCGCCAGTACGGCCAGCACGGGTACCGCGGTGATCCGCGGCAGTGGCGGCGGCGGGGGTGGGGTGTACCCCTCCTCGTCGCTGGCGTCGCCCGGCAGGCCGGTACCGAAGGTGTCCAGCCCGTCCAGCAGCGACGGCTCGGACCCGGCCGGGTCCAGCGTGCTGTCCGTCCAGCGGCGCAGCACCCGGGGGCCGGGGCTGCCGGTCTCGCCCGGTGGCGGTACCTCGTCGGTGTCGGTGGCCGGGGCGGGCTCGCCACCGTGGCGGGGCTCCCGGTACGCCTCGTCGCGGTGCCGCCCCTCGCCTGGCCGGGTGCCGGTACCGCCGGGCCCGCCGCCGGCCAGGTCCTCGGCGTCGGGCCAGGGCCGCGGGCCGGCACCGGTCCCGTGGTCGGTGTCGAAATCGGCGACGATGCTGGCGAACATGTCGTCGACCCGGTCGGCCGCCATCGCCTCGCCGCGCGGCGGGGTGGTGGTGGCCGGCGGTACCGGTCCGGGTCCGGTGTTCCCGGTGGGGCCGGCCCGGCCGGGGCCGCGGTCCGGGCCGGCCGGGTCCGCGCCGGTGTCCAGTTCGGCCAGCACGTCCCGGGCCACCTGGAGGTGGTCGCGGTCCACGTAGAGCCGGTCGGTGGGGCGGCTGGGCAGGGTGGTGGTACGGGTGACCGGGTGCAGGTCGGCGGCGGGCTGCAGGTACGCGGCGATGCCGCGCAGGCCGAGCACGTCCAGCAGGTGTTCGCCGACGCGCGGGTCCACGTCCCCGGCCACGGCGTACGCGGCGGCGACCAGACCGTTGTCCCGCCGTCCCCGGCGGGCGCCACCCGATGCCACATCGCCTCCCAGCCGTACCTCGCGGGTCCGGGCACGCCCGGCGGGTGTCCCGCGCCACGTCCGCGTCGATCCACGTGCCCGCCATCCCATCATGGAAGGGCGTCCCGGGGAATGGGCTGTGGCGCCGGGCTGGCCGGCGGTCCGCTGCCTGAATCGTGACACGGCCGGCCCGCCGCCGGGGAGTGCGTTGTGGCGTACCGCGCGGGGTTCGTAGGCTTCGTGCCATCGTTGTGGTGGGTCCGGTACGGCCGGTGGCCCCCCGCGGCGGCGGCGATACTGGTGAGCGGAAGCTCTCCGGAAGGGTGTGGCGTGGTCTACTCGCTGCTCAAGTACGTCATCCTCGGCCCCTGGCTGAGGTTGATCTTCTGGCCGAAGGTGGAGGGGCGGGAACACGTCCCGGCCGACGGTCCGGCGATCCTGGCGAGCAACCACCTGTCCTTCGCCGACTCGATCTTCATGCCGCTGATGGTCAAGCGTAAGGTCATCTTTGTTGCTAAATCCGAGTATTTTACCGGTAAGGGGATCAAAGGCTTCCTGGTGAAGATGTTCTTCGTGGGTACCGGCTGCATCCCGGTCGACCGCTCCGGTGGCCGGGCCGCCCAGGCCGCCCTGGACACCGGGCTGCGGGTACTGCGGGAGGGCCGGCTGTTCGGCATCTACCCGGAGGGCACCCGGTCCCCGGACGGCCGGCTGTACCGGGGCAAGACCGGGGTCGGCCGGCTGGCGATGGAGAGCGGCGCGCCGGTGGTCCCGGTGGTCATGCTCAACGCGGACAAGCTCCAGCCCCGGGGCAAGAAGCTGCCCCGGCTGATCCGCCCGCGCATCCGGTTCGGCAAGCCGCTGGACTTCACCCGGTACGCCGGGTTGGTGGGGGACCGGTTCGTCGAGCGCGCGGTCACCGACGAGATCATGTACGAGCTGATGGAGCTGTCCGGGCGCGAGTACGTCGACGTGTACGCGCAGAAGGTCAAGGCCCAGGGGGAGAAGTCGCGGGCCAGGGTGGAGGCGGATCCGCCGGCCGCGGTCGCGGCCTGACCCGCGCGAGGTCCAGCCCCGCCAGCAGCCCCGGCGCCCCGTTGCGGTGGGCGAACGCGGTCACCTCCGCCCCCACCGCCTCGGCCGCCACCCGGTCACCGGCCCGCTCCAGCGCCGCGGCCGCCCCGGCCAGCGCCAGCGCCCGGTCGCTGACCGCGCCGATCCGGCCGTACCCGGCCGCCGCGGCGAGGTACTGGTCCGGGTCGTCGCGGGCCGCGCCGGCCAGCACCGCCAGCCCCGCGGTCACCCACGGGGTGGGCCGGGCGCAGCGGGTCAGCACGGCCCGTACCCGCTGCGCCGACGCGCCGCCCAGCAGCCCGCCGGCGTGCGCGGCCGGCGCGACCCAGGCGGCGAGCCCGAGCATGGGGGTACGGGCGCAGTCGTCGGCCAGCTCGTCCAGTAGCTGCCCGGCCGGCTCGGTACGGCCCTGCAGCGCCCGGTGCAGCGCGGCGTGCGCCAGCGTGGCCCGCAGTACCCGGCGGAACCCGCCCCGGGTGGCCGCCCGTACCGCCGCACCGACCAGGTCCGTACCGGCCGGGTCCGCCGGCTGCCCGCGCAGCAGTTGCAGCCACTGCGCCAGTACCACCGGGTGGTGCCAGCCAGAACCGGCCGGTACCGCGGCCGCGATCGCCGCCGGCCAGTCCCCGGCCAGGTAGGCCCGTACCGCCGGGTGCGGCTCCAGCGCGGCCAGTTCGTGCCCGTCCGGCGCCCCGGCGCCGGCCCCGCCCGCGGGTACCTCGGCGAAGCGCCGGACCGCGCCGGGCACGTCGCCCTCCTCTAGTGTCGCCCAGGCCACGTTGCCGGCGGCCCGGCGCCAGGCGGCCAGCCGGCGGCGCTGGCAGCCGTGCGCCACCGCGCCCAGCCCGGCGTACCCGTCCGGCGCCCCGGCCGCGTACCGGGTCGCCGCCAGCGTGATGTCCGCCTGCGCGCGCAGCTCCACCAGACCCAGCTTGTCGGCCATGTCGGCGGCCACCTCGGCCGCCGCGGTGGCCGGCTCGAACTCGAAGTTCAGCTCGTGTACCCGGGCCAGCTCCAGCAGCGCCGCGGTCTTCTCCTCGGAGTCCGGCAGCGGGTCGAACAATTCCACCGCCCGGTCGAGGTACCGCAGCGTACCGGCCCGGTCGGCCCGGCTCAGTGCGGCGCCGCCCAGCAGCGTGTACGCGCGGGCGGCGGCCCCCGGGTCGGCGCCGGCCAGCAGCGCGTCGCACAGTTCCTGCAGCCGGGCCACCCCGCCCTGGGCCAGGAACGCCTCCCGGTCGCGGTGCAGCGCGAGTTCGGCCGCGAACAGGTCCAGCGCCGGGGAGTCCGGCAGGGCCAGGCCGCGGGCGCGCTGTACCCACCGGGCCGCGCCGTCCAGGGTGTGCAGCGCGTACGCCCGGCGGGCCGCGGCGTGCATCGCCCGGCGCGCCTCGCCGGCCAGCTCCACCAGGTCCGGCCCGGGGCCGCCGGTACCGGTACGGGCGACCTGGTACGCCGCCCAACGGTGGTGCGCCGCCACCTCGACCAGGTCGCCGTGGCTGCCCGGCGGCACCGACTCCAGCCAGTCCGCGGTACGCCGGTGCAGCGCCACCCGCTGCGCCCGGGGCAGCCGCTGGTAGCACACGTCGCGCACGAGCACGGTACGGAACCGGTACTCGGGCCAGCCGGCCAGGCTGGAACTCGGCTCCTCCTGGACCAGGTCGCGCCGGGCCAGCCGGTACAGGCAGCGCCGTACCGGCTCGATCTCCTGCTCCAGCGCCGCGGCCACCGCGCCGGCCCAGAACTGCCGCCCGACCACGGCGGCGGCCTGCAGCACCGCGCGGTCGTCGGGGTCCAGCAGGTCCAGCCGGTTGGCGATGACCGCCTGGACGTTGGCCGGGATCGGCGGCCGGGTCAGCCCGACCGGGTCGGTCGGCTCGGGCTCGTCCCGGCTGTGGGCTGCCGGAGCCGGGGCGTCCCGGCTGTGGGCTGCCGGAGCCGGGGCCGTACCGCCGCCGCCCTCGGCCAGCATCCGCACGTACTCCTGGGCGTACAGCGGGTTGCCGTCGGCCAGCTCCACCAGCTGGTCCACCCCGCCGGCCGGTACCGCCGCGCCGGCCCGGCCCAGCAGCATCGAGTACAGCCCGGCCACGTCCGCGTCGGCCAGCGGCGACAGCGAGATCGAGGTGGTACCGGCGATGGCGCTGGTCCACCCCGGGTACCGCTCGCGCAGCTCGGGCCGGGCGGTGCACAGCACCAGCAGCGGCAGCCCGTGCGCGGCCGCGCCGAGGGTCTCCACGAACCGCAGCATCGGCTCGTCGGCCCAGTGCATGTCCTCGAACACCAGCACCAGCGGCTCGCGGGCGGCGGCCAGCAGGAACCGCTTCCAGGCCCGTTCGGCGTCGGCCACCGGCAGCCGGGGCGCGGGCAGTCCCACCAGCGGGGCCAGCGCGTCGGCGAGCTGGTCGGCCTCGTCCGGCTCGACCAGGCCGCGTACGCCGGCCACCAGCCGCGCCCGGGCGCCCTCCTCGCCGTCGGAGTCGGCGATGCCCAGGTGCGCCTTGACGATCTCGGCCAGCGCCGCGTAGCTGACGTTCTCGCCGAACGGCGGGCAGTACCCGACCCGCCACCGTACCGGCGGGTCGGCCAGCCCGGCCGCGTGCCGGTCCAGTTCGCCGACCAGCCGGCTCTTGCCGATACCGGCGGTACCGAAGATCGTCACCAGCTGCGGTACCCGGGCCCGTACCGTGCGGTGCAGCGCCGTGGTCAGCAGCGCGTGCTCGTGCTCGCGGCCCAGCATCGGGGTCAGCTCGCGCTCGCCGGTACCGGCCCGCCCGGTCCGGGCGCGCACGGCCAGCCAGACCCGGCTGGGCCGGCTGTGCCCGCGCAGCGTCTGGGCCGGCTGCTCGGCGTACTCGACCGCGGCCCGGGTCGCGGCGTACGTGCCGTCGTCCACGTACACCCCGCCCGGTGGCGCGATGGCCTGCAGCCGGGCGGCGGCGTTGACCACGTCGCCGGACGCGATGCCCTGCCCGCCGTCGTGCGCGTTGGCCACCTCCACCAGCGCCTCGCCGGTGGCCACGCCGACCCGGAACTCCAGCGCCGGGCCGCCCGGCCCGGGTACCGGCAGCACCCGTTGCAGGTGCAGCCCGGCCCGGACGCACCGCAGCGCGTCGTTCTCGGTCGCCACCGGCGCGCCGAACAGGGCCATCACCGCGTCGCCGATGTACTTCTCGACCACGCCGCCGTACTGGCCGACGACGGTACGCACGGTGGTGAAGTAGTCGTGTTGCAGGCCGCGCAGCACCTCGGGGTCGGCCCGTTCCCCCAGCCGGGTGAAGCCGACCACGTCCACGAACAGGATGCTCACCCGGCGCCGGTCGGCCGGCGCGGCGCCGGCCGGGCCCGCGGGCCCGGCGGCGGCCCCGGCCGGTACGGGGACCGGCAGCCCGCAGCCGGTGCAGTAGGCGGACCCGGGCGGGTACGGCCGGCCGCAGCGCGGGCACGGATCGGCCAGCCCGGTACCGCATCCGCCGCAGTACCGGTCCGCCGGCTGCGCGGGCCGGCCGCAGCGCGGGCAGAGGGCCGTGATCGCCGCCTCCTCCGCCACGCGGCACCGCCGCCCGGGTGCGCCGGTGGGCCCGCGTGGCGTCCTCGAGTATGTGGTGTCCTCGAGTATCCCGGGCGCCCGCCCCGCGTCGCCACGGGTGCCTGCTAGCCGACACTGGTACGCCCTTGCGGACCGGTCCTAGAGTCGGCTGTCGGCCGGTGGTCGACACCGGTACCCCCGGCACCGGTACCCGACAGGCGAAGGAGTGGGCGTGGACGAGACACAGGGTGGCACGGCCGAGCCGGTACCGCAGGAGGTCATCGGGCAGTGGCCGGTGCACGGCATCGACGAGGAGCCCACGATGGCCTGGAACCCGGTCCCGGCCGGCGACGAGCCGGACGACCCGTCCGCGGCCTGAGCCGGCGGCGGTACCGGCCCGGTACCCTCAGCGCGGCCGGGCCGGGCCGGTACCACGGGTGGTCCGGGTCAGCGCTCGGCCATGCCGGCCCGCCGGCGCAGCGACACGAGGTCGATGACCACGATGCGCCGGCCCTCGGTACGCAGCCAGCCCCGGTTGGCGAACGAGCCGATCGCCTGGTTCACGCTCTGCCGGGAGCCGCCGGCCATCTCGGCGAGCTGGCTCTGGTTCAGTTCGATGGTGACCATCGGCGCGTTGCTGTCCCCGGCCAGGCGGACCAGCGTCTTGGCCACCCGGCCGGGCAGGTCGAGGAAGACGTGGTCGGCGTTCTGCTCGGTGAGCCGGCGGATCAGCGCGCCCAGCGAGCGCATCACCGCGTCCAGGATGCGCGGGTTGGCGTGGACCAGCTCGATGAACGCCTGCCGGGACAGGGCCAGCGCCGAGCAGTCCTCGATGGCCTCGGCCGAGGCCGAGCGGGCCGCCCCGTCCAGCAGCGACACCTCGCCGAGGGTGTCCGGCGGGCGGACCACGTTGAGTACCGCGCGCTCGCCGGTGGGGGAGGTGCGGAACACCGCCACCGCGCCGCGCTTGAGGATGATCAGGGACTCGCCCGGGTCGTTCTCGACGAACAGGAGCTGGCCCTTGCGGTAGGTCCGCGGTACCGCCGCGGCGATCACCCGCTGGCGGACGTCGGGCTCCAGGGACGCGAACATGTCCACACCCGTCAACGCGTCGCCGGGATCCGGCTGCCGAACCTCCACGGGCCCTACCCCTCCCCAGCCGCAGGCCCTGACACCGCGGGTCGCCTGATCACTGCGCGTCGGACGGACTGCGCGGCTGCTCCAGTCAGTGGAAATCATGGCCTGTGGTGGCGGCCTTGTACACCTCGTGAAGTACCTTCTCGGCCGAGCGCAGTCCCCAACCGGACGCACGTTACCGGGTGGGCATGGCCGGTGCCACCTCGCCCCCCGGCCGGGTGATGCGCTCCAGGGCGGCGCCGGCGCGGCTGGCATGATGGCCCCGGTGACGTACCGCTACTTCTACGACTGCGAATTCATCGAGGACGGGCGCCTGGTCGACCTGGTCTCGATCGGCGTCGTGGACGAGTACGGCCGCGAGTTCTACGCGGTCTCCACGGAGTTCGACGCGGCCCGGGCCGGTACCTGGGTCCGGCGCCACGTGCTGGACAAGCTGCCCTCGCCGGGCGACCCGGTGTGGCGGTCCCGGGAGGCGATCCGGGCCGGCCTGTACGAGTTCCTGTGCGCCCCGCTGCTGGCCGACCCGGCCGAGCAGCTCGAGTTGTGGGCCTGGTACGCCGCGTACGACCACGTGGCGCTGGCCCAGCTGTGGGGGGCGATGCCGGCGCTGCCACGGGAGATCCCGCGGTTCACCAAGGACCTGCGCCAGTTGTGGGACGACCGGGGCCGCCCGGTGCTGCCGGACGCGGCCGGGCGCCACGACGCGCTGGTGGACGCCCGGCACAACCTGGCCCGCTGGCGGGTCCTGTCCGGCCCAGCCTGAGCCGCCCCAGCCCCGGTACGCCGGCCCGGTACGCCGCCCGGCCGGGCCGATCGGGCGGGTCCGGCGCCGGGGCGCGGCACCGGGAGTTACAGTGCGCAGGTGCGGCCCGCCCCGGAGCCGGCAGTGTCGCCGACGGCCATCGGGCCGGCGCGCCGGGGCCTCGCTGAGCCACATGCGACCCGTCTGATCTGGAGGGCGTGCACGTCATGCGCATCGGTGTACTGACCGGGGGTGGCGACTGCCCCGGCTTGAATGCAGTCATCCGCGCGGTGGTCCGAAAGGGCGTCGGCGCGTACGGGAACGAGTTCGTCGGGTTCCGCGACGGCTGGCGCGGTCCGCTGGAGGGGATGACCCGCCCGCTGGGGGTCAACGAGGTACGCGGGATCCTGCCCCGGGGCGGCACGATCCTGGGCTCGTCCCGCACCAACCCGTTCAAGATCGACGGCGGGGTGGAGAAGATCAAGGCCAACCTGGCCGGGATGGGCATCGACGCCCTGGTCGCCATCGGCGGCGAGGACACCCTCGGCGTGGCGACCAAGCTGGACGAGCTGGGCGTGCAGGTGGTCGGCGTACCCAAGACGATCGACAACGACCTCGGCGCGACCGACTACACGTTCGGCTTCGACACCGCGGTCAACATTGCGATGGAGGCGATCGACCGGCTGCACACCACGGCCGAGAGCCACCAGCGCACCATCGTGGTCGAGGTGATGGGCCGGCACGCCGGCTGGATCGCGCTGCACGCCGGGCTGGCCGGCGGGGCCAACGCGATCCTGCTGCCGGAGCGGCCGTTCGACGTGGACCAGGTGGCCATGTACGTGGAGAAGCGGTTCCAGCACGCGTACTCCCCGATCGTGGTGGTGGCCGAGGGCGCGCAGCCGCTGGACGGCCAGATGGTGCTGCACGACCAGGCGCTGGACTCGTTCGGCCACGTCCGGCTCGGCGGTATCGGGCAGTGGCTGGCCGAGCAGATCGAGGCCCGTACCGGCAAGGAGGCCCGTACCGTGGTGCTGGGCCACATCCAGCGCGGCGGTACCCCGACCGCGTTCGACCGGGTGCTCGCCACCCGGCTCGGGCTGTACGCGATCGACGCGGTCAACTCCGGTACCTTCGGCACGATGGTGGCGCTGCGCGGTACCGACATCGTCACCGTGCCGCTGATCGAGGCGACCCGGGAGCTCAAGACGGTACCGCTGGAGCGGTACACCGAGGCCGAGGTGTTCTTCGGCTCATGATCGGCGGCAACTCATGACCGGGCAGCAGCCCGGGCCGGGGCACACGGTGGCGGTCATCGGCGCCGGCAAGATCGGCGAGGTACTGCTGTCCGGGCTGCTGCGCTCGGGCTGGCCGGCCGGGCGGCTGGTAGCCACCGCCCGGCGCGCGGAGCGGGCGGCCGAACTGGCCGCCCGCTACGGCGTGGACGTGGTCGACAACGCCACCGCGGTACGCCGCGGCGACGTGCTCGCGGTCGCGGTCAAGCCGCAGGACGCCGATGCGCTGCTGGCCGACATCGGGCCGCGGTTCCCGGCCGGCAAGCTGCTGGTGTCGCTGTGCGCCGGGCTGCCGACCGCGTTCTTCGCCGCGCGGCTGCCCGCCGGTACCCCGGTGGTACGGGTGATGACCAACACCCCGGCGCTGGTGGACGAGGCGATGACGGCGATCTCCGCGGGCGCGCACGCGACCGCGGAGCACCTGGGGCTGGCCGAGGAGATGTTCACCCCGCTGGGCCGGGTGCTGCGGGTACCGGAGTCGCAGCAGGACGCGGTCACCGCGCTGTCCGGCTCGGGGCCGGCGTACTTCTTCTACCTGGTCGAGGCGATGACCGACGCGGGCATCCTGCTGGGCCTGCCGCGGCAGGTCGCGCATGACCTGATCGTGCAGACCGCGATCGGCTCGGCCATCATGCTGCGCGACTCCGGCGAGCACCCGGTCAAGCTGCGCGAGGCGGTGACCTCGCCGGCGGGTACCACCATCAACGCCATCCGGGAACTGGAGAACCACGGGGTACGGGCGGCGCTGCTGGCCGCGCTGGCGGCGGCCCGGGACCGGGCCCGGCAGATCGCCGCCGGGCAGGACTGACCCCGTACTGTGGGCGGGTGTGGGAGAACACCTGCCCGGCCCGTACCAGCCGATGAACCTGGTGCGGCTGGCGGTGCTGCTGGCCACGGGTGACGACACGCGACGGTGGCGCCTGGTGGCGGAGTTCCTGGAGGAGTACCGCTGGGAGCCGCCCGAGGTCCGCGTGGCGCTGCTGGCCGAGGAGCCGGCCGGTACCGGTGATGAACGGTGGGACGTGTTCCTGGCGGCGCTGGCTGAACACCTGTCCGCCAGAGAAACCGCGGCGCACCGCCGTGGACGGACACCCGATCGCTGCGACAGTTCTGGTTTCCGTTCAACACGCGGGCGGCGCGGGTCGACGCGGTGGTGCACGCACCCGCCTCCTTTCGCCGTCGGGGTGTCTTCGTGGCGCCGCAGGAACTCGAGGTCGCATGAGCACCGACGATCCGCTGCTCGAC
>Ga0075024_100000762_pt1 | contig 12328 bp, 11 predicted proteins | sample Str013_2_FD_71389 | JGI IMG/M metagenome (GOLD analysis project Ga0075024, IMG submission 71389) | Freshwater sediment microbial communities in response to fracking from Pennsylvania, USA - Straight Creek_MetaG_SC_2013 | ecosystem: Environmental > Aquatic > Freshwater > Creek > Sediment... | reverse complement strand
ATTTCAAAATTATCAAATTCAACAGCAATCAAAAGGCCTGCAGAACGGACAGTTTTTATTTTTGAATGAACCAATAAACTTTTAAAGTACTGCTCTTTTTGAGGTATTTGTGCGATCCAATCTTCTTCCAATAATATATTCAGTGATGCCAATCCTGCTGCACAACAAACCGGATGGCCGCCAAAAGTTGTAATATGCCCCAATACCGGTTGATCCGTGAATGAAAACATAAGCGCTTTATCAGCAATAAATGCACCCAGCGGCATTCCTCCGCCCAATGCTTTCCCTAATAAAAGGATATCCGGCACTATGCCCATCTGCTGAAAGTTCCATAACGATCCTGTTCTGCCAAAACCAGTTTGTATTTCATCGATGATCAGCAAAACGCCTTCGCTATCACATTTTTTTCGCAATGCCTGCAACCATTCTTTAGTAGATGTATATACGCCTCTTTCTGCCTGTACTGTTTCTACGATCACGCAAGCTGTATTGCTTGTAATACAATTTAACGAAGCCATATCATTGAAATCAAGATGCAAAATACCGGGCAGCAGGGGGCGAAAAGCATTGCGCCAGTATTCATCGCCCATCAGGCTCAATGCACCCTGGGTGGAGCCATGATAAGATTGTCTGAACGCAATCATCTCTGTTCTGCCGGTAACCCGCTTTGCAAGCTTCATGGCGCCTTCTGTAGCTTCTGTGCCCGAGTTGGTAAAGTAAACTGAATTCAACGATGCAGGGAGCTGTTGTGTAAGCAATAACGCGTATTGCACCTGCGGCGATTGAATGCATTCCCCATATACCAGCACATGCAAATACTGATCTGCCTGTTGTTTGATGGCTTCAACAATTTTCGGATGCCGGTGACCGGTATTACATACGCTGATACCGCCGATCAAATCAATATATTTTTTTCCATGCACATCAAATAATTCAATGCCTTCGGCACGTGCAATTTCGAGTCCAATCGGTGTTGCGGAAGTTTGTGCCACATGACGGAAAAATAACTCTCGCTGATTCATGTTGATTAATCTTATTAGTAGCAGGTTATCGCTAAATTTGCATACCTGCGAAGGTAGATACTCATCATTTGATAATTTATAAATTTATTGTATGCCTGTGATGCTGCCTGTTAATAATATCTTCCCGAAAATGGGAATGAATTGTTTTGTGGCGCCCAATGCAACCATTGTCGGCGATGTAATCATGGGTGATGAATGCAGTGTCTGGTTCAATGCAGTTGTTCGGGGCGATGTGAACAGCATTCGCATTGGAAATAAAGTAAATATCCAGGATGGCTGCATCATACACTGTACATACCAGAAAGCAAAAACGGTTATCGGTAATAATGTTTCTATTGGTCATAATGCCATTGTGCATGGATGTACTGTACATGATAATGTATTGATTGGAATGGGAGCAATTGTAATGGATGATGCCGAAATAGGCAGCAATTCAATCATTGCTGCAGGAGCAGTTGTGCTCGAAGGAACTAAAATAGAATCAGGCGTCATTTATGGCGGTATTCCTGCAAAAAAAATAAAAGACATACCACAGGAATTGATCAGCGGGCAAATTGACCGGATAGCGAACAATTATATCCACTATGCCAGCTGGTTTAAGGATACTAAATAAATATGCTTTTATCCCTTGAATATTGAGTGTTGAATATTGATTATTGAATGTTGCGTTGCTGATCAGCAAACACTCAGTAATCAATATTCAACACTCAATATTCAGGGCCAAGCCCTTTGCCCGCGTACAAACCCGTTTATCCATATCCAAAAATCGTCATTTTTGTGCGTTTCATCGATATTTTACCGGGAGCTGTTGCAAATTCTGGAAAATATTTGTAGGTTTAAATCGTTTAATTCAGTATCCGATGAACAAAGGTAAAACCATATTTAACTTTCTCTTGTTGGCAGTGATTTGTAGTGCTGCTGTTTCCTGTAGTGTATTCAAACCAAAATATGGCTGTCCCAGTAACGGTAAAAATGTGGGCGCGGAAAGGATATTGAGCGGCGAAAAGCTTCCAAAATCGCCAAAATTCAAGGCATAATTATTCGATGTATATTCTATTATAAACCTAAATCCGTACACTATGAGCCTTACCTTACGCACTGATTTCGGCTGTACCGAAGCCGTTATCGACGACGATTGTGGCCTCAAAAGATTTTATGAAGTGGCCAATATTCTTTCCGACGACCTAGATATCAGGTTTACACAAAAAACAGATGATTTTGATTCGCTGATGTGGGATTTTATATTCAAGGGGCATATTCTCACCTTGCATTATAATATCTATACCGGCATTTCAATTTATCCGCGAAAATTCAGGGAAGCGCCAAGAAAAGATAATGACGCAGTGGTGGAAGTTGCTAAATTCCTGGAAAGTAAATTGATGATCAATGCGGCTAGAAAATACATGTCGTAGTTAGTGTCATACCAATCGTGAGACGTGAGACGCCAAACATGAGCATCTCACGTTTATCGTTTCACGTCTCACGAAAAATACAACAATTTTAAGTTGACTAATACACTTTCTCATCAATCGAATCCAGGATATTGCAATAACTGATATACCGGTCAGCATAAATTTCGCCCTCGTCGAGGGCTTTTTTTATGGCGCAATCCGGTTCGCTGGTGTGCAGGCAATTATTAAACTGGCAATTCCCTAACCTGACACGCATTTCAGGAAAATAATGTGATAATTCCTGCTTCGCTATATCAACTAACCCAAATTCTCGTATGCCGGGGGTGTCTATAATCTGTCCGCCCCCGGGCAATTCCAAATCATACATCTCTGCAAAAGTAGTTGTATGCAGACCTTTGCCACTCCAGCCACTGACATTCTGTGTTTTTAATTGAATAGCAGGAAAAATAGTATTGATGAAAGAGGATTTTCCTACTCCTGAATGACCGCTCAGCAGCGTAACCTTATTTTGCAGCAGCGCATTAATTTGGTCCACACCCATCCGCTCTTTCACGCTTGCCAATATGATTTTGTAGCCAATGCTTTCATACATTATTTTCCATTGCTCATATTTATCCATCTCTTTTTTCTTGTATAAATCGGCTTTATTTAGGATCAATACAGCAGGAACATGATACGCCTCACAGGCTACAAGAAAGCGATCAATAAAACCCTGTGATGTTTTAGGGTCTTTTAAAGTAGCAATTAATAATGACTGATCCACATTGGCCGCAATGATATGATGATGCATTTTATGCGATGGCGATTGCCTGTTGATATAATTTTTTCTATTCTCTATTGCTGTTATAACAGCACTATTTTCAACCATGTTTTCGACTTCTATCTCCACATTATCACCGACAGCAAGTGGATTGGTAGAGGTAATACCATCAATCTTAAAAATCCCTTTCATTCTTGCGTTCCATATTTCTCCCGCTGCTGTTTTCACAACATACCAGCTACCTGTAGATTTATAAACTTTTGCTTTCAATTTATTTTTTATTGATCAGTCATGCAGATTACAAAAATTTATTGGATGTTAAATGAATTCATCAGCATCAAATCTGTGCAATCTGCAGGAATATTATGGAAACTTACGGAAAATAGTGAATCGTAAAACAAATTCGAGCAGCAACAGACCAGCAGCAACCAATGCAAAAGGGAAAAACTGTTCACTGTATTTTGTATAGGTGGAAATTTCGATCTTTGATTTTTCCAGTTGATCTATCTCTTTGTAAATAGCGCTCAGGCTTTCATTATCCTTTGCACGAAAATATCTGCCGCCTGTTTCATTGGCAATTTGTGTCAGCAATTTTTCATCAATACTTACTTTTTCGCGTTGCATGATTACACCACTTGGTGTTTGCACCGGTACTGATGCAAAACCTTCTGTTCCTACACCAACCGTATACACCCGTACTTTTACGGACTTTGCAATTTCCTTTGCTGTATTCGGATCTATCAATCCCCCATTGTTTTCTCCGTCCGTCAACAGAACAATTACTTTACTTTTCGATTTAGAAGATCGCAGCCGCTCCACGCCGGTTGCCAACCCTGAACCAATAGCTGTACCATCTTCCAGCAATCCGCTTTGCACATTGAACAATTGTGTTTTCAACACCGAGCGATCCGTTGTCAAAGGGCACATGGTAAAACTCTCACCTGAAAAAATAACCAGCCCGATGCGATCAGTGGGTCGGCTATCAATAAATTCCGAGGCAACATTTTTAGCAGCTTCCATCCTGTTCGGTGTAAAATCCTGCGCCAGCATACTGCCACTTATATCCAGGCAAAGAACTATATCAATTCCTTCCCCATTTGTTAATTTCTCTTCGTTTTTAAGTTGCGGCCTGGCTATCGCTACAATCAAGCAACTGATTGCAAGCACACGGCATATAAACAATGAATGCCGAAAAATCTTTTTCCAAGAACTACTGTTGCCAAAATTTTTGACAGCAGAAACTATCACGGTTCCGCTGCTTACTTTAGATTTCCCGAGATACCAAAACAGAAGCAACGGAAGCAAAGCAAAAAGAGTAAAAAAAACCGGATAGGCAAAACTGATATGTGTAAACCAATCGTACAGCAATTATTTTTCTATTTTGTTTAAAATTTGAAGAGATGATTCAATGATTTCAAAATTCCTGTCATTATCATTTTGCTCGGGCAGATATTTTGCGAATTTTACAAAATCACTCATCCGCAATGATTCGGTCAATTGGGAAAACTGTTCCCGGGATATATTCAACTGCCTCAATTGCAAAATCAGTTCCTCGTTGGTTTTCTCCATGCTGGCAATTTGCAATTTTCGCAACACAAACAATCGAAGAATATCATTCAATTTTGTATAGAATTTTTTTGTGAGCCCTGCCTCAGGAAGTTTTTGTTTTTTCAATTCTTCCATCGACTTCATTGCTTCTTCATAAGGTGATAATCGCGAAACAGGCACATCATCCTGCTCTGAAACAATTCCTGCTATTTTCTTTTTTAGCAGGAAATAAATTAGCAATGCAACTGAAACCAGTGTAACAGCAGCTAAAATCCAAATGATATAAGCCGTATAAGGGTTTTCAATATCGATGATCTCTTTGATATCATGATAATCCTGTTGCGGGTCGAATTTGGAAAAGCCTACCTCAATATGGATTGAATCAGTGAAATATTTTTGATTGTTAATGACCAGTTGCATGGCCGGGATTACATGACTGCCCGAATCAAAACTTGTGATAACAAATTGTTGCCGGTATGATTTTCCCGCCACGGTTTCGGCCGAATCAATTTTTCCTTTTTCGATGAATTCAAAATGAGGGAGGCTGTCTACCGCCAACCAGCTAATATTAACTCCGGCCGGAGCAGCTGCTTCAATTACCAAGTGAAGCGGCTCTCCAATCAGTATCTCGTTTCGATCTGTTGTTGCTTTTGCACTTGGAACGATCTGTGAAAATGAAAATAAGCATTGAACCAGGAATATAACTGTTAACGCAATATGTAAAAATTTTCTTGTCATGTATTATGCCGGCCGATTTCGTCCCACGAAAAACTTCTGCAATATCTTAACATAATCCTCATCAGTGCGTATATGCAGCAAATCGCAACCAGCTTTCAGGAAAATGGTTTTACATTGTTCTGTAAACGCAAAAAATGATTGCTGGTAATTGGTTCGTACCAGGTAATCATTTGTATCGACCCATTGAATTGATCCCGATTCAGCATCTTCTACTTCCAGCAATCCGGCTTCCGGCAATTGCATATCCATTTTATCGTATACTTTGATACCGGTTAAATCGTGTTTTTTCCCTGCAACTTTCAACGCCTCTTCATATTTTTCATCCAGGAAATCACTGAGGATAAAAGCAATGCTTTTTTGTCTTGTAGAATTATTAAAAAACCGAAGCGCTTCACTGATGCTCGTTTTTTTACGCATAGGTTTAGTTGTTAATAATTCCCTTACTATGTATAAAACATGCTGCCTTCCCTTCTTTGGTGGAATATATCTTTCAATTTTATCGCTGAAAAAGATCACGCCTACTTTATCATTATTATTGATGGCAGAAAAAGCAAGTACCGCGCATATTTCTGTAATAAGGTCTTTTTTTCTTGCATGAACCGTCCCGAATAAAGAGCTGGCGCTCACATCAACGAGCAGCATCACAGTAAGCTCTCGTTCTTCTTCAAACAATTTGCTAAATGGGTGATTGAATCTTGCCGACACATTCCAATCAATGAAACGGATATCATCACCGGGATAATATTCCCTTACCTCGCGAAAACTCATGCCACGTCCTTTAAAAGCGCTGTGGTATTCACCGGTGAATATATGCCGGGTGAGCCGCTTGCTTTTGATTTCAAGCTCCCGCACTTTTTTTAATATTTCAGTTGTAGTCAGCATATCGAGATGATAGATGGCAGTTGACAGACTCTAAAGCAAGCCGTTTCCGAACTCTGCCAACTGTAACTTCTTTATGGAACCTGTATCGCTTTCAGCACATCATCAATCACGTGCTCCACATTTACATTTTCAGCTTCCGCTTCATAAGTAAGGCCAATGCGGTGCCTGAGTATATCTTTGGACACTGTTCTTACATCTTCCGGTATTACGTAACCGCGTTTATTGAGAAATGCATTGGCTTTTGCAGCCAAGGCCATATTGATGCTTGCACGGGGCGATCCTCCATAAGCAATCAATGGTTTCAATTTATCCAGCCTGTATTTTTCCGGCGTCCTGGTAGCAAAAACAATATCCAAAATATAATGTTCCACTTTCTCATCCATATACACTTTTCGTGTCAGTTCCCTTGCCTGTAAAATTTCCTGGGTCGAAACCACTTGTTCCAGTTCGGTCGATATGAGGCCCTGTACATTTTGCCGGATAATCAGTTGTTCTTCCTGTTTGCTGGGATAACTGACAATCACCTTCATCATAAATCTGTCCTGTTGCGCTTCAGGGAGCGGATATGTGCCTTCCTGTTCCAATGGATTTTGTGTAGCAAGCACCAGGAAAGGTTCTTCGAGTTTATAACTCGAATCACCAATGGTTACCTGCCTTTCCTGCATTGCCTCAAGCAGGGCGCTTTGCACTTTTGCCGGTGCACGGTTGATTTCATCTGCGAGTAAAAAATTAGTGAATATCGGGCCCTTGCGTACGACAAATTCATTCCGGGGCTGGTTATAGATCATGGTTCCGATCACATCTGCTGGCAACAGGTCCGGCGTAAACTGTATGCGGCTAAACCTGCCATGAACAGCCTGTGCCAGCGATTTGATGGTTAATGTTTTTGCAAGGCCGGGAACGCCCTCCAACAAAATATGCCCACTGCTCAGCAAACCTATCAGCAACCGATCGAGCATATAATGCTGGCCAATGATAACGCGGCCCATTTCATCGCGCAAACGATCAATAAAGGAGCAATGGTATTGTATTTTTTCATTCAATTGCCTGATATCTTCAGCAGTATACACCATATAAAAAAATTAATATTGCAAAATACGAATTCAGTATGCAAGTAGCTTGCCAGCATCATGAAATTATTTAGTTAAAATAATTTGAGCGGCAAAAGCCCGGAAAAACCTGAAATCTTCATGAGTTGCAAAGAAAATATTCGGTTTGTAAATTTCAATCCTTATTACCAACTATTCCGGCTTTTACTGCGTATTATACACTAAAGAAGCTGTATAATCGTTATTTTTACAGCCGTTGCATTATCTAAAATATCATCTATGAAAAAATTAAGCGGTTATTTTTATTTATTACCAGCAATAATTGTTGCACTTGTAATTGTTACCTCTTGCAAGAAAAGCAGCAGCAACAGCAGCGCTATCACCAAAGAAAATTTAGCGGGTATTTATACATTGACCAGTTTAACTGCAACGATTGCTCCTTTCCCTCCACAAAGCATAATAGACTCCCTGCCTGCCTGCCAAAGAGACGATCAATACAAATTGAACGTTGATCTGAGCTTCAATTATATTGATGCCGGAACCAAATGTAATCCCGCGGGAGATAAAACAAGCACATGGAGTTTGCCAACGGCAAATACCATTGTTATTGATAGTTTGCAGGCAGCCATCAAGAGTTTTAACGGCAAGATATTGGTGTTAACCAATGATACAACAGTAAGCGGTCTTACCGGAACAATCACCACTACATTTACGAAACAATAATTAGCCGGAGTTTACACTTATTTTAATCCCATACCCCTCATCCCCACACCTTATACCCCATGCCTCTCCTATATTTAAACCCTGAACGGGGATTTTAGGAAAGATACTTGCCAACAATCGGCACTCTTCTTCCAATACCAAAAGCCTTGCAGCTAATGCGGATAATGGGACAGAACTGGTTTCTTTTATATTCGTTGGCATTAACCAGCTTTAGTACCCTTTTTACCAAAGCTTCCTGTATGCCCATAGCAATAATTTCTTTTGGGCCCTGCCTGCGTTCAATGTATTGATATAATATTTTATCCAATATATCATACTCAGGCAGGCTATCGCTGTCTTTTTGATCCGGTCGTAATTCAGCGGAAGGCGCTTTGTCAATAATATGTTGAGGAATGATTTCTTTACCTGAATTGATAAGCTTTGCCAATCCATAAACCTGCATTTTGTACACATCCCCTAAAACGCTCAATCCCCCGGCCATATCACCATACAAGGTACCATAGCCCGTTGCCAGCTCACTTTTATTTGATGTATTCAACAGAATATAGCCGAATTTATTGGCAATGGCCATCAATAGGTTTCCTCTCGTACGGCTTTGCAGATTTTCTTCGGCTATGCCAAAAGGTAAGTTGTTAAAAACTGGATGAAGGGCATCAATAAAAGATGCATAAATATTTTGAATAGGAATAATATCATATTGATTCCCGATATTTTTGGATAGCTGCTCCGCATCCTGCACTGAATGCGCTGTGGAATACTGAGAGGGCATCAGGATGGCTCTTACATTTTCTTTTCCCAAAGCTTCACATGCGAGCACAAGTGTCACAGCACTATCGATTCCTCCGCTGCTTCCAAGAATCGCTTTGGAAAAACCCATTTTATAAAAGTAGTCGCGAATACCCAGTATCAATGCATCATGAATTTCGCTGATATTTTTTTCTGCAACCAGATAATCTATGATTTTATCCGGGTCATCAACTTTGGATACACGCATCTCTTTATCAAAGTTGACAGTTGACAGTTTACGGTTGACAGCTTTCGGTTCTGTTACCTGTGAATTGTCCACTGTCAACTCAACTATGGCGAAATCTTCTTCAAATAATTTTAATTGTCTGACAAGATTACCCTTTGCATCATATACAACGCTACCTCCATCAAAAACAATTTCGGTTTGTGATCCAACAGCGTTGCAATAGAACATCGGCAGTTTATATTTCAGCACATTGGCTCGAACAACCTCCCGGCGTTCCACATCATGATCATAATCAAAAGGAGAAGCGGAAATATTGATCATCAAATCCGGGTTAAACGCAATCAGTTTATCCATCGGGCAGTTGCGATATAAAGGATTATCACCCAGGTTCCAGATATCTTCGCAAATAGTCAGGGCTATTTTTTTCCCCCTGAATGAAATCACCTGCCAATCATAAGCAGGTTCAAAATATCTATACTCATCAAATACATCATAAGTTGGCAAACAGGTTTTATGAACCACTGCTTTTATTTCTTTTTCATACAATAACCAGGCAGCATTAAAAAGGTCCTTGCCTTGCGGGATAGGATTTCTGGCGGGGCTGCCAACGATGACGCCAATTGTATCCGCATGCTGGCGAATCATGTCAATGGCATGATAACATCTATTGATAAAATCTTCAAACTCTAGAAAATCACGTGGGGGGTATCCGCAAACGGCGAGTTCAGAAAATACAATAAGATCAGTTTCCTGTTTCTTTGCCTGTTGAATGGCTTCAATGATCTTAGATGTATTGTATTCAAAATTGCCTATATGATAATTTTGCTGAGCTAAAGCGATCTTCATGGTGCAAATTTACGCCAATGGGCATTAAATTCGGAGTGATATCAATCGTGAGACGTTAAACGTGAATGGTGAATGGTTAATGGTCAATAATTGACGATTGACCATTCACCTCTCACGAATTAAACCGCAATTATACACTTAAAATAAATCCAGGAATACTGTTAAATGAATGTATAACAGTACTAATTTGCAACATTCTACGTTGATATGGGCATGAAAAAAACCAGCCTGATCTTATTGGTGTTTGTATTTGCTGCTTGTGGAAATCGCAAAAACATTCCCGATGTCTCCGATATTTCCGTGAATGTTACCATTGAACGGTTTGATAAGGCTTTTTTCAACCTGGATTCAAACAATATCGTAAGCGGATTGAAGCAGCTTAACCGGCAATTTCCTTATTTTACCAATGATTTTATCGCCAATATTTTAGGAGCCGGCCCGTTGACAGACACAAACCAAACTGCGTTCATAGCTTCCCGTCAGTTTCTTACCAGTTACCAACCGGTAAAAGATTCCATTGAATTACAATTTGAAAAAATTTCCGGGCTGGAAAAGGAATTAAAAAAAGGATTTCAATTCGTAAAATATTATTTTCCCAATTACCAGTTACCACCCAAAGTGGTTTCCTATATTGGTCCTTTCGATGCGCCGGGTGTAGCAATTACACGTTATACCCTTGCCATTGGGCTTCAATTATATGCCGGGAAAGATTTTTCGTTTTACAAAAGCAAACAAGGCCAGGAATTATATCCTGCATATATTTCGCGGCGGTTCGAAGCGTCGTATATCAGCGCCAATTGCATGAAAGCTATAGCAGAGGATCTTTTTCCTGATAACAGTGGCAGCAAGCCATTAATAGATCAGATGATTGAAAAAGGAAAATATTGGTGGTTGATTGATCAATTCCTGCCGGAAACAGCTGATAGCCTGAAAACAGGTTTCACGCAAAAGCAGTCAGAATGGTGTAAATCCAACGAGGGGTTGATCTGGAACTTCTTTCTACAAAATGATATTTATACCATCGATCCCGATCTTATTAAAGCATATATCGGTGATGCTCCCAATACACAAGGCATGCCGGATGCCTCGCCGGGAAATATCGGTCAGTGGGTGGGTTGGCAGATCGTCAAAAAATATATTGCTGGTCATCCTGCTATTATGCCGGAGCAGTTGATGAAAACAGATGCCAGGAAAATTTTTGAGGAAGCTAAATATAAACCTAAGTGATTTTATGCTGCGCCGCTAAGCCGATTATGTTATGATTCTGCAGATTTGAATTGGCCAGCGCCGGTTTTTTACCCAATGCCTTCATCATCCGGAAATGTGAAATAATCGCTCGGGTCATGGTGGGAAATTCATTGTAAGAAATATTGAATTGCTCACAGGTCTGTTTAACAATTTTGCTGATAGCGGGATAATGCACATGACTTATATGTGGAAATAAATGATGCTCAACCTGGAAATTCAACCCGCCAACAAACCAGGAGATGATTTTATTTTTTCGCGCAAAATTAGCAGTTGTCTTAACCTGGAAAACGGCCCATTCTTCCTCGATCTTTTTCTGGCTGTCTTCTTTCACAAATTCAAATTCGGTACTTTCAACAACATGCGCCAATTGAAAAACAACAGCCAACGTCAGGCCCATGGTTATATGCATGCATGCAAAACCAATGGCCCAGGCTTTCCATCCTACAAACAACACAGGTATCACTATGTAAAAAACTATATTGATTGCTTTACTTAACCAGAAAACAATATGTTCTTTTCTGTCCATTTTTTGAAGCGGGGTGGAAAATATTTTGCGTTTAAAATACTTGTTGAAATCCATGATAAATGACCACGCAAAAGATGAAATCGCATAGACCAATACTACATATATGTGCTGGAACCGGTGCATGTACACCCATTTTTGTGTGGTACACTGGCGCATCAATGGGCTTTTTGCAATATCATCATCGATCCCGTCCACATTGGTATATGTATGGTGAACAATATTATGTTTGAATTTCCAGATAAAGGCATTTCCACCCAGGGCATTTAAACTAAGGCCCATCAAATCATTTACCCAGCGCTTGCTGGAATAACTGCCATGACAAGCATCATGCATCACATTAAACCCGATGCTTGCCAATACAAAACCCAATATGGCGCTAAGAGATATTGAAATAGCTGCCGGCATGGAAAGGGCCAGCAATAAAATGTAAATTAAAATGGCAGAGGGAATCAAAACTACGGATTTGATATAAAGCCTCCAGTTGCCTGTTCTTCTTAGATTATGATTGTTGAAATACTGTTCCACAGCAGATTTGAGCGTTGGATAAAATACACTGTTCTTATTATTGAACGTAACTTTTGTCATAAAAAACCAATTGATC
>Ga0075024_100000760_pt1 | contig 12359 bp, 11 predicted proteins | sample Str013_2_FD_71389 | JGI IMG/M metagenome (GOLD analysis project Ga0075024, IMG submission 71389) | Freshwater sediment microbial communities in response to fracking from Pennsylvania, USA - Straight Creek_MetaG_SC_2013 | ecosystem: Environmental > Aquatic > Freshwater > Creek > Sediment... | reverse complement strand
GTGAAAAAGGCACGCGACAAACGCTCACCTCTGGCTCTGGACTTGCCGGAGCGCAAAATCGTTTTGGATGACAAGGGCAATGTGGCCCGCGTTGTCGTGCCACCAAGGCTGGAGGCCCATCAGCTCATCGAAGAATTCATGATTCAGGCCAATGTGGCCGCTGCTGAAGAATTGGAAAAACGCAAAGTGGCGCTGCTCTACCGTGTCCATGAAACACCCAGCCCGGAAAAACTCAAATCACTCTCACAATTTTTGAAAACAGTGAACCGCGAATTTTCGTTGGGCCAAGTGGTGCGCCCGAAACATTTCAACGCCATTCTGCATTCCGTCAAAGGTGAGGAGTTTGAACGTTTGGTGCATGATGTCGTGCTGCGCTCGCAGGCACAGGCCACCTACAGCCCCGCCAATGCCGGACATTTCGGATTGAACCTGGCACGCTATGCTCATTTCACATCGCCCATCCGCCGCTATGCCGACCTGATCGTGCACCGTGCATTGATCACAGCACTTGGCGTTGGCAATGACGGGCTTTCGCCACAAGACATTGCGCAACTAGATGAAACAGCAGGTCTGATCTCGGTGGCCGAGCGCCGTGCCATGTTGGCCGAACGCGAAACAACCGACCGCCTGATCGCCGCCTTTCTCTCACCGCAAGTTGGCGCAATTTTCTCCGGCAAGATTTCAGGCGTGGTGGGTGCGGGTCTCTTTGTCACATTGGACGAGAGCGGCGCTGATGGCTTTGTGCCGGTGGCCACACTGGGGCGCGACTATTTCAACTATGATGAAACCGCGCATAGATTGGTTGGGCAAAAGCAAGGTGAGACATTTCAGTTGGGTGACAAGGTCAAAGTGAAACTGATTGAAGTGGCCCCGGTCAAGGGCGGGTTGCGCTTCGAAATGGTCTCCGAGGGCCGAGCCGGAAAAGGCTTGCCGCGCTTCAAGACCAAGGGCCGCCGGAGATGACCCGGCCCATCTGGCTTTCCCTATGGCGTGGCTTCGGCAAACGCTGCCCCGCCTGTGGTCATGGCCATTTGCTGTCGGGCTATCTGACGGTCGCCAAGACCTGCGAACACTGCCATGAGGATTTCTCTGCCCAGCGGGCCGATGATGCACCACCCTATTTCACCATTCTCATTGTTGGCCATATCGTCATTCCCGCCATGTGGGTGGTGGAGAAACTCTGGTCGCCCGATATGTGGTGGCAAATGGCGGCTTGGCCTGTTGTCATTGTGATTTTGTCGCTCTGGCTGCTGCCTCGCGTCAAAGGCGCAATTGTGGGCCTGCAGTGGGCGGCGCGGATGCATGGCTTTGGCGAAAGCCATGAGGAACCCAGCACCTTTGGGCCGAAATAGGCCCTGCCCCCTCGTTAAACTTGACATCGCTGGCACTTTCGGCTCTATCCGCCCCAGATATTGGAGTTTCAAATGGCCAAAGGCAATGTGATCAAGATCAAGTTGGCATCAACCGCCGACACCGGTTACTTCTACGTGACCAAGAAGAATTCGCGCACCAAGACGGAAAAGTTTTCATTCATGAAATACGATCCCGTGGCGCGCAAGCATGTAGAATTCAAGGAAACCAAGATCAAGTAATCTTGGCTTCGCGACAAATGAAAAGCGCCAGCTTGTCTGGCGCCTTTTTTTTGTTTGCAGACGTGGGAAGGGTGCCGGCCCGGGTGGTCCAGAACGAGGAGGCCACTCAGTTCAGGCCCGGACCGGCTAGCCTTAAAATCAGGAGATGCGGCGGACCTGACCTCAAGGCATTCACTTGGCGATGAAATCGAAATCGGTTCGCGACCGGGCCGCATTTCTTCGCCGTCATTTGTTTGGCGCAAGGCGCCGGAAAGTGCTGCGGGACGGCACGCTGGTGCTGACAGGCACCGTCCCTTTGGAAATAGTCCCGGGCCTGGAGAGGAGTTACGGGACGCATTCAATTCGGTTCACAATATGTGAAGCAATTGCATCTAAAATGCCAGTTAAACCTATGGTAAATAATGGTAAAACAAAATTAAGGATGAACAGTTAGGGTAAACAGCGCACCCACTCTGACACAGCCAGTCAGCTACCACCCCATTGAGAGCTCTCAGTTTTCGGGCTGCTCTTGCGCCCCAGTCACGGCCTCAGCCGGATCTACTTCATAATGCATCTCAAGCGGCAGCTCGCGCGCCACTTCTTCGGTGCCGTCCAAAGGCTCTTCTTCGGCGGTCAGCGCGTCGCCCAATTTGGGCATGGGCACATCAAAGCCCGGCGGCAGGTTGCCATCCAGCAAGCCTGCAGCCTTGAGCTCCTGCAGGCCTGGAAGGTCAGTCAACTCATTGAGGCCAAAATGGCTGAGAAAAGCTTCAGTTGTGCCGTAGGTGACAGGCCTGCCCGGTGTCTTCCGGCGGCCACGCATTTTGGCCCAGCCTATTTCCAGCAAATTATCCAAGGTGCCTTTGGATATCGCTACACCGCGCACGTCTTCGATTTCAGCGCGGGTAACAGGCTGGTGATAAGCTATGATGGCCAGTGTCTCGAGGGCCGCCTTGCTGAGGCGCTTCTGCTCGGTTTTTTCGCGCCGCAAAAGTGCGCCCATGTCAGGCGCAGTGCGCAACGCATATTTGCCGGAAACCTGCGTGATGTTGACGCCGCGATGGACATAATTCTCGGCAAGGTCCGCCAACAACAGTGCGACATCGGTGCCTTGTGGCAGGAACTGCGCAAAGGCCTCAACGCTCAAAGGCTCCGCTGCCGCGAAAAGCATGGCTTCAACGATACGCAAGTTTTCGGCACGGTCGGCCATCGGATGGCGCGCAACCATGGCTTCGCTATCAGCGGAAAACTCTGCTGCGTTTTCGTCGATCTCGTTTTCTGAAGCTTCAATCATCATCTGCCTGGGGCTCATACTGGATTATCCTGGCTTTCCAAATCAGAAATGCGGCGGCGCAGATAGATGGGCCGGAAGGCTTCTTCTTGCCGAAGTTCAATGCGGCCATCGCGCGCCAATTCAAGGCTGGCGGTAAAGCTGGAAGCACGCACCGAGCGGCGTGTCTCGGCCGTGGCCATATAGTGCTCGAGCCAATGATCGAAGGTGCCCCAGTCATCCATCCCCCCAACCAGGCGTTCCATCGCCTCACGGGCTTCCTTGATGCTCCAGGTCCGCTGGCGTTTGACGGTATAGGTTTGGTGCACAACCTTCTTTTGGCGGCGCTCGGCATAGGCCTTGAGCAGGTCAATCAGATTATCCGCATATTCACGCGTGACATCAACTTGCAAAGGCTGTGGGGCGCCGCGCGCAAACACGTCTTGGCCCAATTGCGGGCGCTTCATCAACTGCCCAGAAGCTTCACGCATGGCGGCGAGGCGTTGCAGCCGAAAAGCCAATCGTGCGGCCATGTCGTGAGGGGCAGTCTCGTCCGCTGAAGGCGGCAAGGGAATCAGAAGCCTTGATTTCAAATAGGCAAGCCATGCCGCCATCACCAGATAGTCTGCCGCGACATCGATGCGCATCACTTTGGCGCGGTCTATGAACGTCAGATATTGATTGGCCAATTCCAGAATCGAAACCTGCGCCAGATCAATCTTGTGGGCGCGGGCCAATTCGAGCAGCAGATCCAGAGGCCCCTCAAAACCGCCAACATCAACAATCAATTCATCAGCTGGCACAGGCGGAATCAACCGGTCCGGCTTGCCACCGTCGGCCCACAGATCAGGTGCTGGTTGTTCATTTGGCAATTGGGTCTTTCGATCTCGGCTTGTGGTTGAACGCGAGTGCGTCAATTCAGTCCCGACTGTTTCGCAGAAACAGCCACATGATTCGACAGTTTAGGCTGATTTATCCCCAGAATCAGCAGTGAGCCGGTGGAGAGCCTTAGCCCGTCATCAAGGCTTCGAGATCAGCCACCGCCTGCTTTTCATCGAAAGGCTGCGGCTTGCGGCGCAGCTTAAGCGCCGCCTTGGCACGCCGCGCCGTCTTGGCTGAAAGTTCAGCGGCAGCGGCCCCAACCTCTTCCATCTCAGCAAGCACACCACTGCAATGGAGCAACATGTCCACCCCGGCAGCATAGGCCATCTGGGACTTCTGGGCCAAGCTGCCGCTCAGGGCCTTCATCGAAAGATCGTCAGTCATGAGTAGGCCATTGAAACCGATAACTTTGCGGATCACATGGCGCACGATTTTGCGCGACAACGTGGCGGGATTATCGGCGTCAAGCGCCTGGTAAATCACATGGGCCGTCATCGCCATGGGTAAATCGGCAAGCGCGGTGAAGGGAACGAAGTCTCCGCTCTCCAAATCCAGTCGGCTCGCTGTCACCACTGGGAGATTGTGATGGCTATCCACCAGCGAACGTCCATGGCCGGGCACGTGTTTCATCACAGGCAGAATTCCGCCTTCCATCAAGCCCGCCACATGGGCATTGGCCAGGATCATAATCCGTTCGGCCCTCGTATCATAGGCGCGGTTGCCGATCACATCATGAGCACCCGGCTGAGGCACGTCGAGAACTGGAAGGCACGAAGATGTAAAGCCCAGATCATAAAGTTCAGATGCCATCAAGCGGCCAATGTTGCGCGCCGCGCGCAGCGCCAGCCCTGGATTGATTTGGTACAGACTTCCAAATTTTCGGGCTTCAGGATATTTGTGCCAGTGTGGCGGGCCGATGCGCTGCACACGACCACCCTCTTGGTCCACAAAGACCGGAGCGTCTGGGCGGCCAACCACCTTGCGAAAGGATGCAATGAGAGACCTCACCTGATCAGGCGCTTCACAATTGCGCTTGAATAGGATCAAACCCCATGGATTGAACTTCGCAAAAAACTGCGTTTCGTCTTTAGATAAAGCAGTTCCCGCGCAGCCCGAAATAAAAGCGCGTATTTTCAACTTCTGTAGGCCCCCGAATTAACCCACTATATCACTGCCGACGTACCAAGCAATCCCTTTCGCCAGCAGCTATAAGCGACGAACAAACGCTTGAAGCGACATCATTCGATGTCATCGGCCCCAAGTTCAGGCGAAAGCGTGTCGACCCTGCAACCTGTGCAGCCTGAATGATCGGCGCATACCGTGTGATAATCGCGCCATGTTTTGCGGCCAGTCTCTGGTACTCAGCACTCGCATCCGCTTTTGAAGCAAACGATGCGAGTTGTACAACATAGGCCCCAGTTGCCACCACGGGGGTCGCAGGAGCCGCAGCAATGGGTTTGAGAGGAGCTGCTGTAGCCACTGTGGTTGGTTGTTTGGTGGCGGGAGGTGTCACAACCGGCGCATCGCCATAAAGGCTGTTGTCCGCCGACGTCGTTGGAGCTGGTGCCAAGGTTTGATTGCTGGCAACCACCACAGGCGCAGGTGCCACTTTGGCCGGGGGCACCAAAACCAAAGGTTTGGCACCCAGCGACTTGGTGGCGTGTTTGCCAAGTACAAGTTTCTTCAATGCATCAGGCTTCTTGACCGGGGCCACAACAGCAGGCTGTGCTGGTGTGTTGTCAATGGCCTCGCCTGTGGCAGATTGGTTTGCAGCGGCTGCAAGCTTTTCCGCACTCAACGTAGCCAAGGGCTTGTCAGCAGCAATGCCTGAGGGAGCTGGCGGAGAGGCTGAGGTGGGGGCGACAACTGCGGGTGGCGGCGGGACCTTGGCGGCAGTATCGCCCGGCGGTGGCGGCGGCACAGGCAGCGGTGCATTGGCCGCTGCTGGTGCAGATGAAATTGCCGCCGAACTTTGTTCGGCGGCTGGGGTTATATTTGCAATATCCGTCTTGCCATCAGGCGTCAGCGCCCCTTGCTGTCCCGTCGTCGCCCCCGGCGGAGGCGGCAGAGGCAAAGGTGTTCCATCACCAGTCGCTGGCTGCGGTGCAGTCCCCGCAGGCGCGATATTGGTGCCGCTGCTTTGCGGCTGCAGCGGAACTTCCTCATTGGACTTCAACTGGCCACCCAAAACCTCATGATCGCCTTCAATTCGATCATAGATCAGCTTCTTGCCAGAATCTGCGGGCTGACCTGCGGCGGTGGAATCCGGAACAACCTTGGTTGGGTTTAGCGGTGCGGCAACCACGGGCACATTTGCGCCCGCCGCCACGTGTTGGGTCTTGGCATAATGCGAATAGGCATAGATTGCCCCGAAGGCTGTCAACAGGCCCAGCAAGACCAGCCCGAGAATGACGCCGAGTTTGCTTGAGCGCGGTGCCTCGTCATCAAACGCCATTTCATCGCGGTAGGCTTGTTGATATTCATTGGCCGTGGCGCGGCGCGGCGCACGCACCGGCGATGGCTCAAACACATCATCACTTTCACCTTCAACGCCACCAGAAGCGGGCCCCACCTTTAATTGCGGGCCACGCGGCGGATTGGCAAGGCGCGCGTTTGGTTGCGCAACAGGTTGAAACCCCGTGCGCTGGGTGATGGCACCACCACGCGGATTGGCACCGGGCTGTTGTGGCTGGAAGCCGGGGCGCGCCGCAGAGTTGAAACCCGGAGGCGGCACATAGCCTGTCTGCGGGTCAATGGGGCGGAAGTTCGGTTGCTGCCCAAACCCAGGATTGGCATAGGGCTGCTGAGGTTGATATTGCTGCGGTTGATATTGTGGCTGTTGCGGCGGCACATAACCACCCGGCCCCTGCTGTGAATAGCCCGGTGGAAGCGCATAGCCGGGGTTGGTCCCCAATGGCGGCCGGGGTGGCTGCATTTGCGGCTGGAACGTCGGCTGTTGCTGTGGGGTATACTGAGCCGGCTGTGGTGGCTGAACCTGTGCGGGCCGTGGCGCCGCAGCAGGCTGTGGTGCTGGCTGCACAGGGCGCGCGACCGGGCTGGCGGCGGCAGGTGCCGCTCCCGCAGCCTCATCCGCAAAAGTAAACTTGGGCTTTCCAGCCACCGGAGTGATCAACGTGGCCTCGGCCTTTTGCTTGGCGGCCTGTACGCGCTGGATTGCAAGCTTTTCTGCGGCCTCGCGTTGGTCCCGCAGCTTCGCGGCAAGATTTTCCGAAGCTATCGGTGGAGAATGCGCTGCCGCAGGCCGCGCACCAGCCGCTGCTGGTACAGACGGGGCGGTCGCTGGTTTTGCAGCAGGGCGTGGCGCCATGGGGGCCGCCTTGACTGGGATATGCGTGGCCGGACGGGCTGTACCGGGCCGTGGGACTGCGGCGGCCTGCACCTCAGAAATCTTGTCAGCTGGTTTGAAATCGCCCGAAAGTTTAGGCAAGTCTGTGCTGCCCGCCGTCTTGCCGATGCCCAGGCGTTCGCGCCAATTGCGCTTGTCCGTCGTATTGCCCGAATTCTCGTCCATCCCGATGATACCCTACATCTCTTCGACAGGTGTGACACCCAACAGCCGAAGCCCATTGGCCAAACAATAGCGAATCGCTGTCAAGAAAGCGAGACGCGTTAAGGTTACAGTATCTTGTCCCTCCAAAATAAACCTTAATTGCGGCAGTTCTTTGCCCCGGTTCCACAAAGAATGGAATTCGCTTGCCAATTCATAGAGATAGAAGGCAATTCTATGGGGTTCGTGGGCCTGTGCAGAAGCCTCCACAAGACGTGGAAACTCAACAATTTTCCGGATGACTGCGGTTTCGGCCACATCGGTCAAGAGCCCAAAGTCAGGCACCCCTGAAAGGGACTTCGGCGCATTGCGCAGAACCGAGCATATCCGGGCATGGGCATACTGCACGTAAAACACCGGATTGTCCTTTGACTGTTCGGTGACTTTGGCAAAATCAAAGTCCAACGGCGCTTCGTTCTTGCGGTAAAGCATCATGAAGCGCACAACATCGGCACCCACTTCATCCACCACATCGCGCAATGTGACAAACTCCCCCGCCCTCTTGGACATTTTCACGGGCTCGCCGTTGCGGAAGAGTTTCACGAGCTGACAGAGCTTGGCATCAACCTGGACTGTGCCGCCCGAGAAAGCCGCACCAACAGCCTGCAGCCGTTTGACATAGCCGCCGTGATCAGCGCCCAGCACATAAATCAGCTGTTTAAAGCCCCGCTCGATCTTGTTTTCAGCATAAGCAACATCGGAGGCAAAATAAGTGAACGAGCCATCAGACTTCTTCAGTGGACGATCTGTATCATCACCAAAGTTTGTGGCGCGGAACAAGGTTTGCTCGCGGTCTTCCCAATCTACCGGGACTTCCCCTTTGGGCGGGGGCAACTTGCCCACATAAATTTGGCCGGCCTTCTCCAACGTGGCAAGCGCGCTTGAAACAGCACCAGATGTTTGCAAGGATTTTTCCGAGAAGAAGACTTCCTGCTTGATGGAGAGGGACGCGAGATCATCGCGGATCATGTCCATCATCATTGCGATGGCTTTGTCACGCACGAGCGGCAGCCAATCATTCTTCGAAAGCAGGCTCGTACCGTACTCCCGCTTCAGCGCCTCGCCGACGGGCTTGAGATAATCACCGGGATAAAGCCCAGCCGGAATCTCGCCGATCACTTCACCACACGCCTCGCGGTAACGCAGCATCGCCGATTGGGCGAGCACGTCAACCTGCGCACCAGCATCATTGATGTAATATTCCTTGGTGACGTCAAAACCGCTGAACGCAAGAAGGGCGGCCAGTGCATCACCAAACACAGCGCCGCGACAATGGCCGACATGCAAGGGGCCTGTGGGATTGGCTGAGACATATTCCACATTGGCTTTGCTACCCTGCCCCAGCCGCGATGAACCATATTGGTCCTTCTGCACCAGAACCGACTGCAAGGCGCGCGGCCAGATTGAACCATTAAGTGTGAGATTGATGAAGCCCGGGCCCGCCACAGAAACAGATTTCACATCGGCATGGGCGGCCAGCAAGGGTTCCAACAACGCGGCCAGCGCGCGCGGATTGGAGCTGGCGGGCTTGGCCAACACCATGGCCACATTGGTGGAGACATCGCCATGGGTGGCATCACGCGGCGGTTCCACCGTGATCTTGCTCATGTCGAGACCAGCGGGAAGTTTGCCCGCTGCAACCAGCTGCGCCACAGCGGCAACAACCACGTTTTGAAATTCTGCAAATATATTCATCGGTTTTTCAATTCACACTTCTGCCCCTGCCCTAACGAAAAAGCGGGTCAAGGTCAAACAAGCGGCGATGTTGTTCCAACGCAAAATTGTCAGTCATCCCCGCCAGAAAATCACAGACCTGTCTGGCATAGTGCGGTTTATCCGTGCGCGGATGAAGTTCGCGCCATTCCTGCGGCAGCAAAGTTTCATCATTCATATAGGCCTCGAAGAGATCGTGGATGATGCGCTGCGCCTTGTCCATGATGGCCAGCACACGTGGGTGGCGGTACATATGCGCGGACAGAAAGCTTTGCAGCATGCGGTTGTTTTCCGTCATCTGGGCGCTGAATGAAACGAGTGTCTTTCCCAATAGGCGCACATCATCCGGTGAATGGGGCTTGATGGCCTTGATGTTCCGGGAGGTTTGTTCCAAAACATCCTGCACCATGGTGGAAATAATACGGCGCACTGTTTCATGAATGACGCGCGGTATTTCCAGTTTCGGATAGGTCTTGAGCACATGCCCCAAGGCCACGCCGACAAGGGGTACGTCCCCCAAATCAATCACGTCGAAAAGTTTGGCCCGCAGACCATCATCAATATCATGGGCATTATAGGCAATGTCGTCCGATAAGGCCGCAACCTGCGCTTCGGCCGAAGCATAGGTGGCAAGGCGCAGATCATGCGCTTCGGTATATTCAATGATGGCGGCAGGAAGCCCCTGCTCTTTGTAATGGCCAATGGCGTGGCCCTTCTCGTCTATCAAGGGGCCATTGTGCTTGACTAATCCTTCAAGCGTTTCCCATGTCAGGTTCAAGCCATCAAAATCTGCATATTTGCGCTCCAGCTTGGTGACAATGCGCAGCGTCTGCGCGTTGTGATCAAAGCCGCCAAAGGGGCGCATCAGCTTGTCCAGCTCGCGCTCACCTGCATGACCGAAGGGCGTATGACCAAGATCATGCGCCAATGCCAGAGCCTCGGTCAGGTCTTCATCAAGGCGCAAACTCCGCGCCAGCGAACGGGCAATTTGCGCCACTTCGATGGAATGGGTGAGCCTCGTGCGGAAGTGATCGCCTTCATGCGAAACGAAAACCTGTGTCTTCTGTTTCAGACGGCGAAAGGCCGAAGCATGGATGATTCTATCGCGGTCTCGCGCAAAGCAGGAACGATGGGCTTCGTTGGGCTCAGGAATGGCCCGGCCCAACGATTGGGCGGCGTGGCTGGCAAATGTGGCGAGGCGCTCAGGCATCACACCGCCCATTGACTTTTAGGTCCGAAGGCACAACATCTGGGCCATGAGCGAAGCCCAAATCAACCTCACCCCACGCGCCGCCCAGCGTATTTGCGAAGTGGCTGCCAAGAACCATCAGGCTGCGGCCCTGCGCATTGCGGTCAATGGGGGTGGCTGTTCGGGTTTCCAATATGAATTCTCTCTCAATGCTGCGCGTGAGGCCGATGACTTGGCGGTGGAACAAGGTGGCGCGATCCTTTTGGTTGATTCCATTTCGCTGGTCCACATGTCTGGCGCAACCGTTGATTTTGTCGATGACCTGATGGGCCAATCCTTCCGCGTTGCCAATCCGCAAGCCAAGTCATCCTGCGGCTGCGGCACCAGCTTCTCGCTGTAACATGCGCATCGCGACCTGGAACGTCAATTCCATCAAGGCCCACTTTGAACAAGTGACCGAATGGGTGAGGGCCGAAAAGCCCGATGTCCTTTGCCTGCAAGAAATCAAATGTGAAGACCATGCCTTTCCGTCCGCAGCCTTTGAAGAACTGGGCTATTCCTGTACCGTTCACGGCCAGAAGACCTACAATGGCGTGGCGCTGTTGGCGCGGGGTAAAGTTGAGGCCGTCATGCGCGGGCTTCCGGGCGATGCCGCTGATGAACAAGCCCGCTTTGTCATGGCGACAATCTTTGGCGCCAGCCGGCCTGTCACAGTGGGTGGGCTCTATCTGCCCAATGGCAACCCGGTGCCGGGGCCGAAATATGATTACAAACTTTCTTGGATGAAGCGCTTGCATGCCCTAGCAAGGGATATGCTGCGTGAGGAAGAGGCTTTTGTTCTGACTGGCGACTACAATGTGATTCCCGCAGTGCTGGACATGAAGCGCCCTGAGGCTTGGGTGAATGATGCGCTGTGGCTGCCGCCCTCGCGGGCCGCGTTTCAGGAATTGATCAATCTGGGGCTGACCGATGCTTACCGCGCCCTGCACCCCGCAGAAGCCGCCTATACATTCTGGGATTATCAGGCCGGGGCCTGGCCCAAGAACAATGGCATCCGAATCGATCACCATCTCTTGTCGCCGCAGGCCGCTGACATGCTGGTTGCCGCAGAAATCCACCGCGACGCGCGAGGCCATGAGAAGCCTTCAGACCACGTGCCCGTGGTGATTGAGCTCAAATAGCAAAACCCGCCAGATCGCTCTGGCGGGTTTCGTAAACTTACAAACTCACAAAGTGAATTACTTGGTAGAAACTGGAGCCTTCACGCCGAAAGCGGCAAAGGTGGCTTCATATGGCTTGAAAGCGCTCTTGGCAGCAGCGGCATAGAGCTCGCCGAGCTTGGTGAATTCAGCAACGCCAGCATCAAAAGCTTCCTTGGCGAAAGACTGTTGAACTTCAACGGCCTTTTCGAAGGACTTGGCGGAAACAGCGCTCTGGAAAACAGCAGTGCTCTTTTCGAAGGACTTCTTCGAGAAATCAGCAACTTCCTGAGCAACGGCCTGATAGCCCTTGGTGAGAGCAGCGCTCGAAGCTGCAAAAGCTTCAATGCCATCTTTGTTCATGGTCTGCAGATCTTCAAATGACTTCATCATGGTATTCTCCTTGTGGGCAGCGGGTTCAATTTCGTCGTTGAGGGTGATATATGTGCACTGCACCATGAAGTCAAGAAGAAAATATTGCATTGCACAAAATATCTTCTTCGGGCTACAAGCGCGGCTGTCGGAGTGATTCAGGCCAGTCCGGATTTACCGGGTGGTAAGGCCTTGTTCACTATGCTCTGGACTTTGCATGACCGATGCAACGCTTTGTGGGGTTTTGAATTGAAATCTGTTTCTTCGTTTATGAAGTCAGCATTTGCTGGTCTCGCCCTTTCTGTCCTGGCGGGCAGTGCTGCCCTTGCTTCCCCGCAATTTTCGGCAATCACAGTTGATGCCCGCACTGGCCAAATCCTGTTCCAAGACCATGAAGACGGTTTGCGCCACCCCGCATCCTTGACCAAGATGATGACGCTCTATGTCTTGTTTCAAGACATGAAAGCCGGGCGGATCGACCGATCGAGCATGCTGCATGTTTCGTCCCGCGCAGCCTCTATGGCTCCGTCGAAACTAAATTTGCAGGCTGGCTCGACCATCACTGTCGATGAAGCCATCAAGGCACTGGTAACAA
>Ga0075024_100000758_pt1 | contig 12361 bp, 12 predicted proteins | sample Str013_2_FD_71389 | JGI IMG/M metagenome (GOLD analysis project Ga0075024, IMG submission 71389) | Freshwater sediment microbial communities in response to fracking from Pennsylvania, USA - Straight Creek_MetaG_SC_2013 | ecosystem: Environmental > Aquatic > Freshwater > Creek > Sediment... | reverse complement strand
ATCCAATTCGGGCATCATAATATCACATATAACGAGGTCTGGTTTTTCTTTGATGGCTATTTCAACGCCCCTCTTTCCATTTTCTGCTGTAAATGTTTTATAACCTGCCAAAGAAAGTATTTCGGCAATATTATCCCTGATCTCTTCATGATCATCTATAATGAGTAATGAGCGCATAGTATCTGAATTTAGGAATCCAAAATAGTTGAGGTACGCAATATCAACTTTTTTATTCAGGTCGTATTGCAAATCTGACAAAAGTCATTTTGAATCCTGATATTCATCATGCCACGACTCTTGTATGCGTTGCTATCTTGGTGCACGATTTATGGAGCAATTCGTTCAAGAGAAAGTAGCCTGTTACCATTGCGGGGAAGACTGTGCATCCTCTGTTATCAGGGCTGGTTCCCTATCATTCTGCTGCCAGGGATGCAAAATAGTGTATGAGTTGCTAAACCAGCATGGCCTTTGCGACTATTATGCATTGAATGAACAGCCCGGGAACAATCTGCGCAAACCAGTCAGGAATGACAAGTTCTCCTTTCTGGATGATGATAAAATAGCCGCACGGCTGATCAACTTCAAAGACGACAATCAAACCAGGGTTGTCTTTTATCTTCCCCAGATTCATTGTAGCTCCTGCCTATATTTACTGGAACAGCTTCGCAAGCTGAACCGGGGAATCATTTCCAGTAAAATTGATTTTTCAAAAAAGGAGATAACTGTTTTATTTAACCAACAGAAAATTTCACTGCGCGGGCTCTCCGAATTGCTCACACAGGTAGGATATGAACCTTATATCAGTCTTTCGGATGTGAGCGAAGCAAGGCCCAAAGCAGACAAAACCCTGATCTATCAATTGGGCGTCGCGGGCTTCTGTTTTGCCAATATCATGTTGATGAGTTTTCCGGAATACCTGGGATTGGGCAATGAAGAAAGCAGTATCCGTTCTGCTTTCAGGTTTTTGAATTTCATACTATCCTTGCCCGTATTGCTTTTTAGTTCAAGGCCTTTTTTTGAATCTGCCTGGAAATCGCTTAGGCAAAGGTTCCTGAATATTGATGCTCCGATCGCACTGGCCATTTTGATCACGTTTTGCAGAAGTGCTTATGAAATCCTGTCGGGCACAGGCGCCGGTTATTTTGATTCAATGAGTGGCATTGTTTTTTTTATGCTGGCAGGAAGAGTGCTGCAGGAAAAGACTTATCGTCGGTTATCCTTTGACCGGGATTATACTTCTTATTTTCCGATAGCTGTTACTGTTATTAAGAAAGACCAGCAAATCCAAAAGGTTTTGCCAGATATAAAACCCGGCGACAGCCTGTTGATTCACCATGAAGAGCTGATCCCGGTAGATGGCATTCTCACTCGAGGCAAGGCCTGGATTGATTATAGTTTTGTAACCGGGGAATCGATGCCCGTTTCAAAAGAGATTGGCGAAATAGTCTATGCAGGAGGTCGTCAAACCGGTAGCAATATTGAAGTGCTTACTGTGCGGGAGGTTGCCCAAAGTTATCTCACCAGTCTTTGGAACCAGCCTGATCATAAACACGAAACCGAAAAATCGAGTTTCGTGAATCTGATCAGCAGGTACTTCACACTTATTGTATTTGCAGTGGCATCGTTGTCGGCATTGTATTGGAACTATCATGATGTTTCTAAAATTTGGAATGCGGTCACTTCGGTAATGATTATTGCCTGCCCCTGTGCATTACTACTCTCCTCGAGTTTTACCAATGGAAATATCCTGCGTATTCTCGCACGAAATAAATTCTATTTGCGCAATGCTCAGACTATAGAAAATATTTCGAAAGTTGATCATATTGTTTTCGATAAAACCGGCACACTGACTTTAACCGACAGGCAGGATATAACTTATTTGGGTAAGGCATTGGACCTTGACCAAAAATCCCGGATCAGTATGCTGACATCTCAATCCAATCATCCACTCAGTGTAGCCCTTACAGCGCATTTGAAATTGGGCGAATGTTATACCATACACGATTTTCATCAGTTCCCGGGAAAAGGCCTAAGTGGATATGTGGGCGGTGTCAAGGTAGACATCGGCTCCCGTGAATTCGTTGCCGGAAGAAATGCCGATGAAGATGCAAGGACATCTGTTTATGTTTCCTTCGACGGGAGCGTATTGGGAAGATTTATATTCAGCAATCCCTACCGAAACCATCTTTCAACGATTATCCAATGGCTGAAGCCAAGATATTCACTATCTGTGCTTTCGGGTGACCATGATGGTGAAAAAGTTAAACTGCAGGAATTATTTGGTGCCGAATCAACATTGCTTTTTCGACAGATGCCCGCAGACAAGCTTGCCTACGTGCGACATCTGCAAAGTGATAAGCACCGGGTATTGATGATCGGCGATGGGTTGAATGACGCAGTGGCACTGAAAGAAAGCAGCGTAGGAATAGCATTGACAGATGACAGTAATAATTTTACACCCGCCAGTGACGCTATCCTGGATGCTGGAAAACTAAACCTGCTTCCATCTATGATTAAACTATGCCTGGCAAACATAAGAATTATCCTGGCAAGTTTTATACTCTCCATTATATATAATCTAACCGGGTTATTTTTTGCCGTGCAAGGGATTCTTTCACCCATGATCGCGGCCATCCTGATGCCATTGAGCAGTTTGAGTATACTGCTGATAACTTTTGGAACCAGTAATTTGATCGCCAAAAGACTTCGTCTGTAAAGCAAGCATTAAAATCATGTCTTGTCTTGATCATCGTCATTTTCCTTTCTTAAAACAATAATCACTTTTGAAAAAAAATAGCATGAAAAAGAATATGGGAATTGCCGATCGCGTCTTCAGGCTTTTATTGGTGGTGGTATTTATTGTACTCTATTTCCAGGGAGCTATTACAGGTGTACTTGGATGGTCTTTAATGGCTGTCTCCATCATATTTCTCCTGACGAGCCTAGCCGGTACCTGCCCGCTGTATTCAGTGTTTGGGTTCAGTACCTGCAAAACAAAAGCAAAGGCTTAGTTGGCCTGGTAGCCATTTAAAGCGGGACATGATTAAGATCATGTCCTGTTTTAAGAATGGTCATATAAAAAATTTGCACGCGCAAATATTTTTGAGTCACAAAACAGCCATGCATGAGTGTCATTATTGTCTTGTTGATCGCCAGCCTGTCTGTTTCGTTGATTTTTCTAGGCGCATTTATCTGGAGTGTTCGCCACAAACAATTTGAGGATCCATTTTCACCTCCCCGGAGGATCCTTTTTGATGATCGGTCGGAAATACCGGATGATCAGGTAGAAAAAACAGCTACCTGGAAAATGTCAGGATTCACAAAAAAAATAAATACACCGAATAACCTAAACTAACAATATGGAGCTGGAAAAATTCTATTATGACAATAAGACGGTAAAATGGTTTGCCTATGCTGTGCTCTTCTGGTGTATTATAGGAATGCTGGCTGGATTGTGGGCATCCATTGCGCTGTTCTATCCGGGAATTAACCTGGGTATACCCGCAACTACGTTTGGAAGAATGCGACCGGTTCATACCAATGCAGTCATCTTTGCATTTGTAGGCAATGGAATATTTATGGGTGTATATTATTCACTGCAGCGCTTGTGCAAGACGAGGATGTACAGCGACCGGTTGAGTAAAATCCATTTCTGGGGTTGGCAGTTGATCATCGTAGTAGGCGCTATTACATTGTGGGCCGGCAAGACGAGTGGAAAAGAATATGCTGAACTGGAATGGCCACTCGACATTGCCATCGCTGTAGTGTGGATCATTTTCGGAATAAACATGTTCGGCACGATTCTGAAAAGAAGAGAGAGCCATATCTATGTAGCAATTTGGTTTTTTATTGCAACCTGGGTAACCGTGGCGATGCTTCATATTGTCAATTCAATTGAACTTCCTGTTTCCATTCTAAAAAGTTATAGTTGGTATGCGGGTGTGCAGGATGCACTGGTACAATGGTGGTACGGACACAATGCGGTGGCATTCTTTCTAACCACACCTTACCTGGGATTGATGTATTACTTTCTACCCAAAGCCGCTAACCGGCCGATTTATTCTTATCGACTTTCCATCATACATTTCTGGGCACTCATCTTCATTTATATCTGGGCAGGACCGCATCACCTTTTATATACTGCTTTGCCAGACTGGGCCCAGTCATTAGGTGTTGTTTTTTCTATCATGCTGATTGCCCCCAGCTGGGGCGGGATGCTCAACGGATTATTTACATTGAGAGGAGCCTGGGATAAAGTACGCGAAGATCCCGTTCTCAAATTTTTGGTTGTTGCTATTACCTGTTATGGAATGGCCACTTTTGAAGGACCATTGCTCAGTTTGAAAAGTGTCAATGCCATTTCACACTTCACAGACTGGACCATCGCACATGTGCATATCGGTGCATTGGGATGGAACGGGTTTCTCACTTTCGGCATTTTGTATTGGCTGATCCCAAGAATGTGGAATACTACGCTGTACTCAAAGAAACTGGCTGGCACCCACTTTTGGATTGGTACCATCGGCATTGTACTCTATGCCATCCCGTTATATTGGGCCGGATTCACACAGAGTATGATGTGGAAGACATTTACCGAAGAGGGGCAATTGAAATTTCAATTCCTTGAAACGGTCACCCATATCATTCCGATGTATGTAACCAGGAGTATTGGTGGTACACTGTATATCGTAGGCGCCTTCATCATGATTTACAATTTACGTAAAACCATTTTGCAGGGAAGGTTTGTAGCCAATGAAGCTGCCGAAGCTGCTGCATTACCTAAAATCATCACTACTCACGGTAAAGAATACTGGCATCGCTGGATCGAAAGACGTCCGATGAAAATGCTTGTATTTAGCCTGATTGCAGTGTTGATAGGTGGTATCATGGAACTCATTCCCACATTCCTGGTAAAATCAAATATTCCCACCATCAGCAGTGTGAAACCATATACGCCACTGGAATTGCATGGTCGGGATATTTATGTTCGGGAAGGATGTTATCTCTGCCATTCCCAAATGATTCGACCGTTCCGGGATGAAGTGGCACGTTATGGTGAATATTCCAAAGCCGGTGAATTTGTATATGATCATCCTTTTCAGTGGGGATCTAAGAGAACCGGTCCTGATTTGGCGAGAGAAGGTGGCAAGTACCCGGATAGCTGGCACTTTAATCACATGACCGATCCACAGTCGATGTCTCCCGGTTCTATTATGCCATCCTATGCCTGGTTATTGGAAAACAATTTAGATACCGCCAGAACGCCCACTATGATCTGGGCCATGAAAAAACTAGGCGTCCCTTATCCCGATGGATATGAAAAGCAGGCAAATACCGATCTGGAAGCGCAGGCCAATAATATCCGGATCAATTTAAAATTGGATAAGATCAAAACTGGTAGTAATAAGGAAATCATCGCGCTGATCGCTTACCTCCAGAGACTGGGCAGGGATATAAAAGCTGCCCCCAAAGTGGAGGAAGAAAAAAAGGAGGCAGCCGTCTCCGTATTGGGTAACTAACTATATTAATCAACAACCGATATGAAATTCATAAACTACCTGGAAAAGATAAGTGGAGTAAGTATCTATGGTCTTTCCTCTTTTGCTTTATTCGGAACGGTTTTTCTGATCATGCTGTTCTGGGCAATTAAAGCGGATAGGACCATGATCGAGGAGATTAAACGTATACCACTGGATACAAAAGCATAATTATAAAACTCCAACTATGTTCTCTTTTGTAAAATCTGTTAAGAAAACGGTGAAATATTTCGGACTCATTGGCGCACTCACATTTTGTGCGGAGCATGTATCAGCGGAAGGTCCGCCACCCGCCTCCTCCATGTCGAATCCCTATGTGATCACGCTTGTCATCATCATGGTGATATTAGCGCTGGCGATAGGGTTGCTGGCGAATGTGCTCTTAGGCGCAGCCTTTGTGCACAGCGAAAAAGAAAAACAGGAAGATGCAGCTGGGGCAGAAAAAAAATCACCTGTATCCGGAGTTTTATCCACCGTCGTTATCCTGATTAGTTTATTGTTGCTGGGAACACCGTCCCAGGCGCAGGACAAAACTGCCGTAGCATCAGCCGTGAGCGAAGGAATTCCAGCATCAAGTTTTTATATGATGGCTTCAGTTATTTTCCTGGAGGTCATCGTCATCCTGGTTTTATTGTATAACCTGCGGCTTATGCTCAACATACAGGCCCGAAAAAAGAAATCGGTAGCGTCAGCTGTTGAACTCAAACCAAGGATTAGCTTGTGGGACAGGTTGAACAAATTCAGACCGCTTGAACAAGAGGTAGATATTGATCTTGGACATAACTATGATGGCATCCGCGAATTAGACAACCGGCTTCCGCCCTGGTGGCTGTATGGATTCTACTGCTCTATTTTATTTGCCTGTATTTATCTCTGGCGTTTTCATATTGCACATACGGCGCCGTTGAGTGGGGAAGAATTTCAGATTGCCATGAACGAGGCTGCCATTCAAAAAGAAGAGTACTTAAAAAAAGCCGCCGCGAATATTGATGAGTCGAATGTGAAAATGATGACGGCAGAAAGTGATCTGGCTGCAGGGAAAAATATTTATCAAACAGTTTGTCTTGCCTGTCATGGAATGTCTGGTGAAGGATTGGTAGGACCCAACCTGACAGATGATTACTGGTTACATGGAGGGAGCATTAATGATGTCTTTAAGACCATTAAGTATGGATGGCCAGAAAAGGGGATGAAGAGCTGGAAGGACGATTATTCACCCTCTCAAATTGCACAGATCGCTAGTTATATCAAGTCACTGCGTGGAACAAATCCTCCCAATCCCAAGGCGCCGCAGGGAACGATAGATTCGGAAGAACCCTTACCACCACCCGCAAAAAGAGATTCCACCGGAACCGATAGCACGAAAGGAGTTGCTACAAAATGAATGCCTCCGATACTTCAACCAGGAGAGGGAATGATGACGATCAATCTTTCCGGGACAGCCTCGCAACCGTGGATGCTAAAGGGAAACGGAAATGGGTATTCGCACAAAAGCCCGATGGTTCTTTTTATAATATCCGCACCTATGTAAGCTGGTTCTTTTTTCTGGTCTTTTTTGCACTTCCGTTTATTTACGTGAAGGGGCGACCTTTGTTCCTCTTCAATATACCCAATGCCAAATTCATTTTATTCGGGAAAATATTTTGGCCGCAGGATTTTTTCATTTTCGGCCTCACGATGGTAACCTTTGTGGTGTTTGTTATCCTGTTCACAGCGGCATTCGGGAGGTTGTTTTGTGGATGGATCTGTCCTCAAACGATCTTTATGGAGATGCTCTTCCGTAAGGTGGAATATGCCATAGAAGGGAACGCAGCGAAACAGCGAATGTTGAACAGTGCTCCCTGGACCAGTGGCAAAATCTTAAAAAAATCAGCAAAGCATCTTAGCTTTTTCTTACTATCCTTTATCATAGCCAATACCTTTCTCTCTTACATTATTGGCACCAAATCGCTATGGAAGATCATGACGGAGCCGGTAGCAGACCATGTGGTCGGACTGTTCTCTGTCATTGTCTTCTCAGCTGTTTTCTACGCAGTATATGCCTATTTCAGGGAACAGGTTTGCACAGTAGTATGTCCCTACGGAAGACTGCAAAGTGTTTTGCTCGACCGGAATTCCATGATCGTTGCCTATGACTATAAAAGAGGTGAGCCCCGGGGCAAGTTCAGCAAGTCAGTAGAAACTGAATTTGGCGACTGCATCGATTGTTTTCAATGTATAAAGGTTTGTCCAACCGCCATCGATATTCGAAACGGAACACAAATGGAATGTGTGGGATGCACCGCCTGTATCGACGCCTGTAACCACATGATGGAAAGTATCGGTAAACCGAAGGGCCTTATACATTATGCCTCGGAAAACGGCATTGCCAACAGGGAGCCTCTGCAATATACCACGAGGATGAAATTGTACACGGGTTTACTCTGTGTCCTGGTTTTGATCCTGGGCACTTTGCTGATGACACGTAAAGACGTAGATGCAACCATCATGCGTACTCCAGGCATGCTTTACCAGGAAAGAGGGAATGACAGTCTTTCCAATTTGTACAATATAAAAGTCGCCAATAAAACCATCCAGGAAATACCACTCCAGCTCCGCCTGGAAGAAGTGAGTGGAAAAATTGAGATTATCGGTGGGCATTCCATCCAGCTTAAAAAGGAAGATGAGGGATCTGGATCCTTTTTCATTGTGCTGCCACGACAAATGTTGCATCAAAGAAAAACCAGTATCAGCATCGGCTTGTACGAAGGGAATAAAAGAATCGATGTGATTAAAACAAATTTTTTGGGACCTGTTCCGGACACGGGTTCGGACTAAATCAAACTATATGACCTGGGGAAATAAATTGCTTTTGGTATTTGTATTTTTTGCCGGACTGATGTCCTATATGACTTATCGATGCATACAAACACCGGTTGACCTGGTGACCAAAGAGTATTATCGCGATGAGTTGGCTTACCAGCAGGTAATCGATGGAACGAAAAAAGCCAATGCATTGAGTAGTAAACCAACGATACAAATCGAAGCTGGTCAAATCATGGTGCAGTTTCCGCAGGAAATGAAAAGTGGTTCAGTGAAGGGGAGCCTCCTATTTTACTGTCCTTCTGATGCAAGTCGGGATCGAAAACTATCCCTTGTTCTGGATGTTGCAGGCAGGCAGTCGATTGAGGCAAAAAATTTCCATCCGGGTAAGTATATAGTGAAGATCGAATGGGAAAGCGATCAGGCTACTTATTATTCCGAACAGAATTTTATCATTCAATAAATGTCAATCCAGATCCTCTTTTCAGGTTTATTGCTTGGCGTCGTAAGCAGTTTTCACTGCATCGGTATGTGCGGGCCGTTATCCCTGGCGTTACCCCTGGGCAATTTGACAAAGCTGCAGAGGTACCGGAGCCTGTTTTTATTTCACGCAGGAAGAATTTCGATTTACGGATTGTTCGGTTTTATTTTTGGAATGGCTGGTAGACAAATTTACCTGGCGGGGTATCAGAGATGGTTTTCGATTTCTTTGGGAATAGTGGTTCTTTTTTTGGTCATACAATATTTTTTTTATCGGAATGCATTTCAGCCATCTTTCCTGAAAGTTTATTATCAGAAACTGCAACAATGGATCATTGTTCTTTGGAAGAATACTTCACGTGGCGGCTTTTTCTTATTGGGAATGGCCAATGGATTACTTCCCTGCGGAATGGTTTATCTCGCCGTTGCCGGCGCTTTGAGCTTTTCAAAGGTTGATGAAAGTATTCTGTTTATGATCATGTTTGGATTTGGAACGCTACCAACGCTGTTGATGGTAATTTACCTCGGAACTTTCATCAACGGTTCAGTAAGAAGCAGGATAAGAAAGGCAATTCCTTTTTTGATGGCTTTGATGGGCGTGATCCTGATATTGCGCGGTTTAAACCTTGGAATACCTTTTATCAGCCCGGTCCTGGAATCTTCGAGGGCAGCGATTATCTGTCGTTAGTCAAAATCTGCCCAGATCTTCTTTTTCTTTATCCTGATAGCCCCATTCTTCGTCATTCAATTCCCTGCCTTCATAACTGCTAAATTTTATAATCGTTAGGGTAACCCATATAATGATGATCGGGAATAAAGAGAACAATAAAAACGCAATATTTAATTTCTCTTCATTTTGTAGGCAGAAACAGTATAGAAGGATGTAAACAGTACCGACTGACACGGCAATTGCTGGCTTCCTAAACATAAAATAATTTTAAATCCTGACGGTATAAAGGTAGCAAATTCACGCAAGCGCCAGATCGCCGACCCATAAGCAGACTGATGAAGCCGTAAGGAAAAGATCATAGTATTGGATGATCTATATCATGTCTCTGTAAATCAAGTAATGATAATTTAGTGGAGGTCCGCAAAAATCGACCCGCTATTCATGAGTGACGTGAAGACCATCGACAAGCAGGCATTTGTTTCAGAAATCGTTAAGCAGGATTACCGTACCGCGGCAGTTTTCCGCCGCTATGGTATTGCCTTTTGCTGCGGAGCACATTTTCCGTTGGAGATAGCCTGCCAGGTCAATGGTCATGATCCAGACAAAGTATTGTCTGAATTGGAAAACGCGGTCAGGAATATTCAGGTATCCGGGGCGCTCAAATTTAACGAATGGGAACCTGGTTTTTTGAGTGATTACATAGTACATGTGCATCATGATTTCTTAAGAACTGCGCTTCCTTCCGCACTGGGACTATTAAAAGACTTCGCCGCCGGGCATACCAAAAAATATCCCTGGCTAACGGAATTGGTTGACTTGTTTTCTGGGTTATCTACAGAAATGCTGAATCATATAAGATATGAGGAGGAAATTATTTTTCCCTATATCCGGCAAATAAGGCATGCCTATACTGCCGGTGAGTCGTATGCAGGCTTACTCGTGAGAACCTTGAGCAAACCTGTGGAATCGGTAATGAACCAGGAACACCAGTTCGTGATGAAAGCGCTAACGCGAATGCGCGATCTTACGGGCGACTATTTGGTTCCCGCCGGAGCCTGCACCAGCCATAAGGTTAGTTTTTTGTCGCTGCAGGAAATCGATCAGAACCTCATTCAACACCTTCACCTGGAAAATAATATCCTTTTCCCCAAGGCAATACAAATGGAAAAGGAGTTGCGTCAAAGAAATTGAGTAAAATGACGGAGTTTGAATTACTGAATAAATACAATGTTCCCGTACCGAGATATACAAGTTATCCGACGGTGCCTTACTGGTCGAACAATATCGACAAGAAATTGTGGGAAGAAAAACTCAGGCAAAGGTTTTTAGAAACCAATAATTCGCAGGGTATAAGTTTATATATCCACTTGCCTTTTTGCGAAAGTTTATGCACTTATTGCGGGTGCAACAAAAAAATAACCACCAACCATTCCATCGAAAAGGAATATATCGATGCTGTCATTACGGAATGGAAGATGTATCAACAATTGATGATGGAGAGGCCCGTCATCAGAGAAATTCATCTTGGTGGAGGAACACCTACCTTTTTTTCACCGGCAAACCTCAGTTCCTTGATTCAATCCATACTTGCCGGATCTGTCGTTCACGCAGATGCTAATTTTAGTTTCGAAGCCCATCCGAATAATACAACCCGTGAGCATTTGGGAACGCTGTACCAACTTGGGTTTAGAAGAGTGAGTTATGGGGTGCAGGATAACGACCCCGTTGTGCAAAGGATCATCAACAGGATTCAGCCTTTTGAAAATATTATGAACGTTACCGGTATGGCACGCGACATCGGATACGAGTCAGTGAATTATGATCTTATTTACGGACTACCAAAGCAAACGCTGGAGGGAATTAAAGAAACGATCAATAGTTGCATTACTCAAAAACCAGACAGAGTGGCTTTTTACAGCTACGCGCATGTGCCCTGGACAAGCAGGGGGCAAAGACTTTTCGATGAAAATGATCTACCGGAACCTGTAATGAAAATGAAATTGTATCAGGCAGGCAGAAATCTCTTCCTGCAAAATAACTATCAGGATATTGGGATGGATCATTTTGCTTTAAGAAGCGATTCGCTATGTAGTGCATTTGAATCTGGATCATTGCACCGCAATTTTATGGGGTATACTGATCAACACACCGGACTGATACTTGGATTGGGGGTATCGTCGATCAGCGATGCCGGCAATGCATTTGTTCAGAATAGCAAATCCCTTCATGATTATTATTCCCGATTACAGGAGGGAGTTTTGCCTGTTGAGAAAGGTTACTACCTGGAAGATGAAGACCTGATATTTCGAAAATATATCCTTGACATTAGTTGTAAAGGAGAAGCGACGTTTTCATCCCGATCGAGAGACCTTTTGGAAGCGTTTAGCTTTCCATTCCTGAGCACTTTACAAGAAGATGGGTTGGTAAATTTCGATGCGGACCAGGTAAAGGTTACTCCGCTGGGTAGAAATTATTTGAGGAATGTTTGCAGTGCCTTCGATCTTCATTTACTCAGGAAATCCATCTCCACTACCAATCCTACATTCAGCAGAGCTATTTGAAATCAGCATTAGCTTCCCGCAGCGCCGGAAGTTGAACTGTAATCGTGGTGCCAACATGTAATTGACTTGCCAGCTCAATAGCTCCTCCCAGTAATTCAACATATCTTTTAACAATATGCAGCCCTAATCCTGTGCCTTCAATATTCACCACATTCTTGCCGCGGAAAAAACTGCTGAAGAGATGAGCCTGATCCTCTTCCGAAATTCCTATCCCCTTGTCCGATACTACAATTTCCAGGTTTACAAAGGTATTGGACAAGCTTAACTCAATCTGGCCATCTTCCGCTGAGAATTTAGCCGCATTGCTGAGC
>Ga0075024_100000757_pt1 | contig 12366 bp, 9 predicted proteins | sample Str013_2_FD_71389 | JGI IMG/M metagenome (GOLD analysis project Ga0075024, IMG submission 71389) | Freshwater sediment microbial communities in response to fracking from Pennsylvania, USA - Straight Creek_MetaG_SC_2013 | ecosystem: Environmental > Aquatic > Freshwater > Creek > Sediment... | reverse complement strand
ATTCATGGCCCTGATGTTGGGTCTTTGAACCCAAAAGTCAATGGGGCGAGCAATGACTGACAAGCTGGCCGCCTTTGCAGCCCGCGCTGACCAAAGCCGAGGCCGCGCTATACCCGAACAAGGAGCTGACTTTCGCTCGCCCTTTGCCAGAGATAGAGACCGCATTATTCATTCTTCTGCCTTTCGCCGCCTGAAACAAAAGACCCAGGTTTTCGTCGCCCATGAAGGCGACCATTTCCGCACCCGCCTGACACACTCTTTGGAGGTGGCGCAGATTGCCAGAGCCATTTCACGAGCACTAGGCTTGGATGAAGATTTGGCAGAAGCGCTGAGTCTTGCACACGATTTGGGCCACACACCCTTTGGCCATGCGGGTGAGCGAGAGCTAGACCGCTTGATGAAGCCCTATGGCGGCTTTGACCACAACGCCCAGGCGCTGCGCATCGTCACCAAACTGGAACGCAAATACGCCGCTTTCGATGGTTTGAACCTAACATGGGAGACGCTGGAAGGCTTGGTCAAACACAACGGCCCGTTGGTGGACGCGCAAGGCAATGCCTTAGGCCACTATCATGAAACCGGATTGCCCGCCGCAATTATTGAATATGCTGAAGCCCACGACTTATGGCTCTCGTCTTATGCCTCGGCAGAAGCGCAAGTGGCCGCACTGTCTGATGACATCGCCTATAACGCCCATGACATTGATGACGGTCTTCGCGCCAAGCTTTTCGATGTGATTGAACTGGGTGATGTGCCGTTGGTGGGGCAGGCATTGGGCGATGTTTTGAAAACCCATCCCAATCTGGAAACTCAACGCGTCATTCATGAAACGGTGCGCCGTGTAATTTCAGCAATGGTGGCCGACGTTCTCACAGAATCACGCCGCAAGATTTCAAAATTGAAGCCAGCAAGCGCTGATGCAGTGCGCCATCTGGGCGAACCTTTGATCGTGTTCAGCGCACAGATGCGCGAGAACAACCGCATTCTCAAACAATTCCTCAGTGCGCGGATGTATCGTCATTCCAGGGTGATGGATGTGATGAACCGCGCCCAACGCATCGTGGCCGATTTGTTCGAAGCCTATATGGGCGATGAAAATCTGCTGCCCACTGAATGGCGTCATGATCATCCGAGCAGCGATCTGCCGCATTATGCCAGACAGGTTTGCGATTTTCTGGCCGGGATGACTGACACTTTCGCCTTGGAACAACATCGCCGCTTGTTTGACCTTGACCCGCTTTTTCGTTAGGGCTGGCGTAGATTTGAAAGTGTCACATGAATATTTTTGCTGAGTTCCAAACCGTCGTCGAAAAAGAGGTTGCAGCCCTTGTTGCAGCGGGAGATTTGCCTGCTGGGCTTGATCTGTCCAAGCTGACGGTTGAGCCGCCGCGCGATTTCACCCATGGTGATATTTCAACCAACGCCGCCATGGTGCTGGCCAAACCAGCTGGCAAAAATCCACGCGCTGTTGCCGAAGCCCTGTTGCCGTTGCTGCTGCACCATGCCGATGTGGCCAGTGGCACCATCGCAGGTCCGGGCTTTATCAATCTCACTTTGAAACCGAGCGTGTGGCCACGCATCTTGGAAAGCGTTCTTGAGCAGAGAGAAAGCTTCGGCGGCTCCACGCTTGGTCAAGGAGTGAAAGTTAATGTGGAATATGTCTCCGCCAACCCCACGGGGCCATTGCATGTAGGCCATTGCCGTGGCGCGGTGTTTGGCGATGCTTTAGCTTCATTGCTGATTTTCACCGGCCACGATGTGACCAAGGAATATTATATCAACGACGCTGGCGCACAGGTTGATGTGCTGGCGCAATCTGCTTACCTCAGATACCGCGAGGCTTTGGGCCAAGACATTGGTGAGATACCAGCGGGACTTTATCCGGGGGATTATCTCAAGCCTGTGGGTGAAGCCCTCGCCAAAGAGTACGGCGACAAACTTCTCAGCACCAATGACTGGCTGCCTGTCGTGCGCGAAAAATCTATCACCATGATGATGGACATGATCCGCGACGACCTCGCCGCCTTGAATATCAAGCAGGAAGTTTTCTTCTCTGAAAAAGCGCTTCAAGACAGCGGTGCAGTTGTTGATGCGCTAAGCACGCTTGAAAAGAACGGCCTGATCTATGTCGGCAAACTTCCACCGCCAAAGGGCGAGGTGCCTGCCGATTGGGAAGACCGTGACCAGACGCTTTTCCGTGCCAGCGATTTCGGGGATGACACAGATAGGCCCCTGAAAAAGTCTGACGGGGCGTATACCTATTTCGCCTCAGATGTGGCTTACACCAAAAACAAGATTGATCGCGGCTTCGCGCAACTCATCTACATCTTGGGCGCTGACCATGGCGGTTATGTCAAGCGCCTGAAGGCCGTGGGCAAAGCCTTTGCTGGTGAGGCCGTTGAGGTTGATGTCAAACTTTGCCAGCTGGTTAAATTGCTGCGTAATGGTGAGCCCGTAAAAATGTCAAAACGGGCAGGGGAGTTTATCACCCTGCGTGATGTGGTCGATGAAGTGGGGGCAGATGTCGTGCGCTTCATGATGCTCTTCCGCAAAAACGAGGCCCCGCTGGATTTCGATTTTGCAAAGGTGACCGAACAATCCAAAGACAATCCGGTGTTTTATGTGCAATATGCCCATGCCCGCATTTCTTCAGTTTTACGCAACGCGCCCAAAGACTTAAGTGGCGATGTTGATTTTTCACTTCTGGCAGACGAGGCTGAAAAAGCACTGGTGCGCAGGATAGTGGAATTCCCCCGCCAAGTGGAGGCCGCGGCCAATGCCCATGAACCTCACAGGATTGCATTCTATCTCTATGAAATAGCCAGTGATTTCCATTCCCTGTGGAGCAAGGGCAAAGAACTGCCGCATTTACGATTTATTGTTGATAGTCATGCACAGGTAACATTAACACGCCTCGCCTTGTTGCGAGCGATTCGCTATTGTATAAGCAACGGCTTACGCGTTCTGGGTGTGACACCCGTCGAAGAGATGTGATTGGGGTTGAGATGGACCAAGGTTCGGGCGACACAGATAAGCGCAATTGGCGCGAAAGATTAGGCATCAACAAAAACGGCACATCCTCGGATTTGCCGAAGATTGCTGATGAGTTCAAACCAGCGGCGCAGCGCCCATCGGTTCACGGCGCGGCAAGACCTGCGCCGATGGCACCGCGCATGGCGCCAAGGCCAGCACCTGCGGCAGCCAGACCAGCAGCCCAACCCGCACAGCCAGCCCAGACATTGCGTCCGGCCCAACCAGCCGCGCGGGGTTCTGCGCCGTCGGCCGCCGTTGCTCCGCCTCGTCCTGCACCCGCCCAGCCAGCCCAACCCTCACCGCGCACACCACCAATCAGTGCCGACGCTTTGGCCGCAAAGCTGAAGGAACAACGTGACGCAGCCGAGAAGTTGGCCATTCAACGGGTCGCTTCCGCAAAGCAGAAAGTTGATGCCAGGGTTGAAGCCACAGGCAAGCCTAAATACGCATTTGCTGACAATGATAGCTCACAACAGAAACTCCAGCAGCAGCCAGCACGTCCACCCGTTGCGCCGCCCATGCCACAACCTGGCTTAAGGCCAACGATGGCCCCCCCTTCTGTAGCTCCTGTGCACGCCCCTCAAAGCTATCAGCCGCAGCCTTATCAGCCGAGCTATCCCCCTACATATCCCACAAGTTTCAACCCACAGGCCCCAGCTGGCTATCGCCCCATTGATCCTTCAACTGGCTTTGCACAGGCGCCTACCTTTCAACCACGCGCACCGTTGCAACAGCAAATGCCACCCCAAATGGCTCCGCAAGCTCCCCCGCAACAGCAGCTTCCGGTGCAACAGCAGTTGCATCCTCAACAGCAGCAGCCGTCTCTGCGACCCAACTTTAACCCCACCCAACGGCCTGCCGCACCTGGTTTTCAAAGCCCAGGTTTTCAACCTCGCGCAAACAACCCGGCGCAAGCCCGCATGCCGCAGTTGCCGCTTTCTCCAGCACCAGTGGCAAATCAGGGGCCGAGATTGGGATCCATTTCCCAAGATGACGTATTTGAAGATGCGCCGGCTCCACGCGCGCCACGTCGCGCCACGGCCAACGAATATCAACAGGCCTACCGTGATGAATTGTCGGATAACTATGAACAAGACCGCCCGCGCGTCTTGGGGTGGATTTTGACGGCTGTGATTTTGGCACTCTTGGCAGCTTTCGGCGGCTGGTATTATTTGCAATTCAATAAGCCAGCCAAGTTGGCCACCAATGGTCAACCGGTTGCTGTTGAAGCGCCTGTTACCCCTGCCAAAGTTCCAGCAGAGGCGGCCGCAACAACCGCCCCTGCCGAACAAGCGGGCAAGAAGTTGATCTACGACCGTATTGAGGGTGACCACGAAGTTCCCGGTGGACCGTTGAAATCAAGCGAACAGTCGCCGAACTTGCAAGGCGGTGCTGCTGCACCGCCGGCCGCAGGCAACACGGGCGCGGTTCCGCTGCCGCTGCCGCCGCCACCTGCGGCGAACGGAAAGCAGGGCGCCATTGATACAAGCGATGGCAAGACGGATGTCGCCTTAATAACCCCCGCCGCCGAACCCAGTTCGGCGGCGAATTCATCTGTTGCAACGCCTGATCCGAAACTTGCCGCCGCCGCAGTACCTGCGCCCGATGGTTTGCCCATGCCAGCAAGTTCAGAATCTGTTGGTGCGGCCAGCGCAACTCCACCCACCGCTGCGGACGCCGCAAAACCAGCCGCCGCAGACCCCACGCTTGCCCCTGTGAAAAAAGACCCGCCCAAGAAAGTCGTGGCTACTGCTCCAGCAGATGCCTCAACTAAATCCTTGGGTGCCAAACCAGTAGTGCTCGTTCCGCCCGCTGCACCCGTTGCCCCCCTTTCTCGCACATTGTCGCCCGCCTCAAAGCAAGTTGCGGCAGCACAAGCTCCCGTGGTTGTGGATTCCGCTGGTGGGCTTTACGGTGATGCGCCTTTGGCCCCGGCAGCACCGGTGCCGCCAAAGGCAGCCTCAATATCTCCTGCCGTTCAATCAGCTGCCGCAAGCAGCGGATCACAAGTGCAACTCGCTTCATTTGCATCACAGGCAGAAGCATCAGCTGAATATCAGCGACTCGTGGCTAAACATGGTGCGATCATAAGCAGATACGCACCATTGATTGAACAAACTCAAGTTGCAGGTGCGACACGTTATCGTTTGGATTTAGGCCCAATGGCGAACATTGACACTGCCCAAAACGTGTGCGCGACGTTAATTGCAGCTGGAGAAAGAGATTGCCAGGTTCGACGTTAGTGCTATAAGCGCCGAACATTTTTCAACACACCAATTGCGGGGGCAAAAGGACGTGACCATTCGAGCCTACATATCCGGTTGTGCCGGATTGACTCTAACTGACCTTGAACTGAAACTGTTTCAGCGGAAGGCACCTTGGGGTCTGATACTGTTTAAACGCAATTGCGAATCGCCACAACAGATCACCGAATTGGTGGCCAGTTTTCGCCGCATCGTCGGGCGCAAAGACGCACCTGTTTTCATCGATCAAGAAGGCGGACGTGTGCAACGCATTGGCCCCCCAACTTGGCGCGCCTATCCTAATGCGCGCTCTTTCGGAAAGCTTTATGCAATCAACCCCGGCTTGGCTTTGCGCAGCGCCCGCAGCTTGGGCCGCCTGATGGCCGATGAACTTTATGCCTTGGGCCTCACCGCCAGCTGCCTTCCGGTTCTGGATGCGCCACAAGCGGGTGCTAGCGAAGTGATCGGCAACCGCGCTTATGATACCAGGCCAGAAAGAATCATGACACTGGCGCATGCCCATGTGGCCGGTTTGATCGAAGGTGGTATTTTACCTGTGATGAAACACATTCCTGGCCACGGCCGTGCGATGGTTGACAGCCACCTTGAATTGCCTGTGGTTGACTCATCATGGCTGGAACTTGAGAACCATGATTTTCTGCCCTTCACCGGCTTTGCGGATTACCCGATGGCGATGACGGCACATGTCGTTTACAAAGCCATTGACCCAGAACAGCCCGCAACTCTGTCACGCAAAATGGTGCGCAATGTCATCCGCAAAGTAATCGGTTTCACGGGCCTCTTGATGACCGATGATCTGTCGATGAAGGCGTTAAGCGGTAGTTTCAAACAAAAAGCTGAGTTGGCTTATGATGCAGGTTGCGACATGCTTTTGCATTGCAATGGCCAAATTTCGGAAATGGAAGAGGTTGCTGAAAACGCACAAACTTTCAATGCCAAGATCGCACGTCGCGCCAAGGCGGCCCTGCGCCTGCGCCGCAAGCCACAGCCATATGATGAAAAACAGGCTTTGCGCCATCTGGAGGCCGTGGCCCAAGCCTAAATGCCTGCCCCGAGACTGCCCACTTTGTGTTTTACCCCAACCGCGGACAATCGACGGATTCTGGGGATAAGACCGCCTATAAGGTCGTAGAGGGCAGGGCATTTGTGGCAATACATAACCTGTTTCAAGAGGTGAAGTTTGACGACAGATACCAACCAACAGGCGGAGATTTGGGATGCGCAAGCGCAGCCAGAACGTGTTGTTACGCCCACTGAAGAGTTGATTGTTGATGTCGGCGGTTTTGAAGGCCCGCTGGATCTGTTGCTCGAACTGGCGCGTGCCCATAAAATTGATCTCGCGCAAATATCCATTATCGCATTGGCTGACCAGTATTTGATATTCATGGACCGCGCCAAAGCCATGCGTATTGACGTCGCCGCAGACTATTTGGTGATGGCCGCCTGGCTAGCCTATCTCAAATCACGCTTGCTCATCCCACAACCACCCAACAGCGATGAGGCCGCACCGCAAGATATGGCGGCGCGCCTTGCGTTCCGCTTGCAGCGCTTGGCCGCAATGCGTGAAGCAGGTGAGAAGATCTTGAACCGCCCACAACTGGGCGTGCATGTTTTCTCACGCGGCGCACCGCAGCCTTTGACCGTGGAGGTAACCCGCGAGTATGCTGACAATCTCATCGACCTTCTGAAGGCCTATGCAGGCAGGCGCACCCGCAAGATGGTGCATCAGATCTATACAGTTAAGCGTCAGACCACGTGGTCCATCAAAGAAGCCCGTGAAGCTATCGAACGGATGGTTGGAACGATGGATGATTGGGGCACATTTGATCATTGGTTAGAGCGTTATCTGTCAACCAAGGAAACCCGTCGTTCTGTGCGCGCCTCAAGTTTCACAGCTAGCCTCGAACTCGCCCGCGACGGCCGCATTGAACTGCGCCAGGAAGAAGCTTTCCGTCCCATTTATCTGCGCCGCCGCGCTCTGCAGGACGCAGATCAGGAATCATGACCATGAACCAAATCACCATTCAACAAGACGAAGACTCAGAGCTGTCGTCAGCAACCATCACCATGCACCCCATGGCGGATCGCGCCGAGAATTTGCGCATCGTTGAAGCCATGCTCTTTGCAGCGTCTGAGCCACTGGCTATCGAATCATTTTCTGAGTTTCTGCCCCAAGGCACAGACGTCGCGGCCATTCTTGTTGACCTGACTGCCAATTATGAAAATCGTGGCGTGAATATTGTGCAGGTAGCGGGGAAATATGCACTGCGCACAGCACCTGACATGGGCTCACTTCTGCGCCGCGAGAAGACTGAGCAAAAGCGTCTCACCAAGGCCGCGCTCGAGACCTTGTCCATTGTTGCCTATCATCAACCGGTGACCAGGGCAGAAATCGAAGACATCCGCGGCGTTGCGATTTCAAAAGGCACGTTGGACAACCTGCTCGAAATTGGTTGGGTAAAAATGCGCGGCCGCCGCAAAACGCCGGGCAGGCCTGTAACCTACGGCACGACGGACGGTTTCCTCTCGCATTTTGGCCTCAACGAATTGACAGATTTGCCTGGCTTGCAAGAATTGAAAGCAGCTGGCTTGCTGGATGCCAACGTGCCACCAGGCTTTGATGTGCCAATGCCGAAGTTGACTGATGCCCTCACGCCTGAGGAAGAACCCCTTGATGGTACAGAACAAATGCCGCTTGAAATGCATTTGCCTGATGACACAGCAGCGGTTGAACCCGCTGAGGGTTAATACCTAAAATGCTTGGGTATTTACCCTAACGCTTCATCCTAAGAACCAGATTTGCCTTGTTTACCATAGGTTTGACTGGAAAATTTGCCGTGTCTGAGTCATATTCTGTTCATAGAATTTGAACGCGCCAAAAACTTTCCTCCAAGAGTTTAGGCACCTCTCAGTGGGACGGTTGCTTGCATCAGCACCAGGCACCGTCCCCTTCCCAACTGAGACCACAGCGTTCGGTCGGAGCCTTGCTCCAAAACAGAGACGTCTTGAGGTCGGGTCCGCCGCATCTCCTGATTTCAAGACTAAGCCGGTCCGGGCCAGAACTGAGTGGCCTCCTCGTTTCATAAAACCTGGACCGGCAACTACTCTTACAAATTCACAAACAAAAAAAGCGCCGAAATGCTCGGCGCTTTGTTTGTTATTGGAAATCTCCAGATCTTACTTGATCTTGGTTTCCTTGAATTCAACATGCTTGCGCACAACTGGATCATATTTGGTGAACGAGAACTTGTCCGTCTTGGTGCGCGAATTCTTCTTGGTCACATAGAAATAGCCGGTGTCAGCAGTGGACTCCAACTTGATCTTGATAACATTGCCTTTAGCCATAATACAAACTCCGATTTGTGGGCGGTAGAGCCGAATTAGTCGTTAAAGTCAAGGTTTGATGACGGGCACTTGTGTTGGGCTGAATCCATGCATGCCCATGGCCCATTGCAAGCCCACCACGGCGCCCTTGATGCGCGGCAAAAGCAACACAGACAGAATCGCAATCATCGGCAACCAGATGACAAAATCCACCCACATTGGTGGATGCCAGATGACTTCAGCCGAGAGCATGGCAGGCACAATGATGTGGCCCACAAGCAGAATGGTGAAATAGGGCGGGGCATCGTCGGCTTGGTGATGAGATAAATCTTCGCCACAATGCGGGCAGCGATCGGCAACCTTCAGATAGGCGCGCATGAGCTTGCCTTCGCCACAAGCAGGGCATTCCAATTTAAAGCCGCGCCACATGGCCTGTGTTGTTTCACGCTTCATCGCCTCTTGCCTTTCCTGAGAGTCTTGGGCGGCTTTCCGGCGCGGCCATCAGAGACCACTTCAAAGCGCAACCCGCCTTTGACAGGAGCTACTTCTAGCAGTTTCACTTCAACTCTGTCACCGAGTTGGAATGTCTCACCCGTTGCACGCCCGCGAAGCGCATGGGCCACCTCATCATACACGAAATAGTCGCGCCCCAATCCAGCAACCGGCACAAAACCATCCGCACCGCTGCCATCCAATACAACAAACAAACCAGCACCAACCACACCCGAAATCTTGCCATGGAAAGTGGCGCCAATTTGCGGTGCCAGCCAAGCGGCGATCAATCGGTCTTTGGTCTCGCGCTCGGCCAACATGGCGCGGCGCTCTGCCATGGCCAGCATCTCAGAGGTATCTTCCAAATTGGCAATATCATCGCCAGACAAGCCGCCCTCACCAAAGCCCAATGCCGTGATCAAGGCGCGGTGCACAATCAAATCAGCATAGCGCCGGATTGGTGAGGTGAAATGCGCATAGCGTGCCAAGGCCAAACCAAAATGACCAAGATTGTCTGGCTTGTAAGTAGCCTGCATCTGGGTGCGCAGAACAACCTCGTGCACAATCTGCTCAAAATCAGCACCCTTTACCGATTCCAATAACTTGTTGAATTGTGAAGGCTTCATGGTCTGGCCCATGGCCCAATCGCGCCCCAGCGTGCGAAGAAACGTGGAGAGCACCTTCACCTTCTCTGGTGATGGGCTTTCATGCACGCGGTAGAGCAGCGGTGTGCGCCGCCTCTCCAATTCCTCAGCGGCGGCCACGTTGGCCTGAATCATGAATTCTTCGATGAGGCGGTGCGCATCCAAACGCGGCGGCACCACCACCTTTGAGACATTGCCTTTTTCATCAAGAATAATCTTCCGCTCCGGCAAATCCAGCGCGAGGGGCGAGCGTTTGTCTTGAGCTTTCTTCAAACAGCGATAGGCGGCCCACAGGGGCTTCAGCACGCCTTCCAGCAAACCGTCGGTCTTGTCACCGCGCCGCCCATCAATGGCTGCCTGTGCCTCTTCATAGGCCAGCTTGGCGGCAGAGCGCATGGCCACACGGTGAAACTTATGGGAGATTTTATGGCCACTGCGGTCAAACAACATCACGCAAGCTAGGGCAGGGCGCAGTTCCTTTTCGCGCAGTGAGCAGCGATCGTTGGAAATCCGCTCCGGCAACATCGGCACTACCAAATCTGGAAAATAAACTGAATTGCCGCGCAACCGCGCTTCTTTGTCGAGCGCCGTTCCGGGCAGCACATAATGTGCCACATCGGCAATCGCCACAATGACCTTGAAGCCACCATCACCATGCGGCTCAGCAAACACCGCATCATCATGGTCGCGCGCATCCATAGGGTCGATGGTGATCAGTGGAATAGCAGTGAAATCTTCGCGGCCAGCGCCAGCGAACACCTTTAAGGTTTCAGCTTCGGCCAGCACACGCTCTGGGAACCGATTGGGAATGTCATGTTGGTTGATCGCGATGAGAGAAATGTTGCGCGGGTCGTTCATGTCACCCAGGCAATCAACCACTTTTGCAGCTGGCAAGCCAAAGCCACGCTGTCTGGTGATTTCAAAAGCCACCAATTCGCCAGACTTGGCTTCACCCTCATCGCCCGCCAAAACTTGATATTCAAGCTTCGCTTTTTTATCGACAGGAAGAATGCGCCCGCCCTTGCCTTTGATCAGCTGCAACACGCCCAGCAGCCGCCCAGCACCTTTGGGCAGCACACGCATGATTTTAGCTTGGTGCGTAAAGCCCGCATGGCGCGGCAAAACTTCGAACTTGGCAACACAACGGTCGCCCATTTTGGGGCTGCGGCCTTCGCCGGGCACGATCAGCAGTTTTGATCCCTGTTGCTGGCCGTCTTCGCCGATGAATTGGCCGAACAATTCGCCGTCGTCTTCGCCAGTAATTTCAACAACACCAACCGCTGGCAACTTGCCTTTGACAGATACCTGCTTGCGTCTGCGCATCAGCTGGCCAGCACCAGCCATTTCTTTCAGAAGCTTCTTGAGGCCGATCTTGTCGGCCCCCTTCAATTCAAAAGCCCGCGCAATATCACGCTTGGCCACAGTGCCGGGCGAGTTCGCAATGAATTCCATCACCTCAGCCGCCGAAGGCAGCGCGGGCTTTGGCTTTGCTGGCCGCTCAGGCCTCTTGGGCACTGGCAACCTGTGGCTTTGCTGCCTTCTTCACTGCCTTTTTCTTGGCAGCCTTTTTCGCAGGCGTCTTCTTGGCGGCTTTCTTGGCTGGCTTCTTGCCGTCTTTACCCGCTCGCTCAGCCAACAGCGCAATCGCTTCTTCCATGGTCAAAGCCTCAATCGGCTTTTCCTTTGGGATCGTAGCGTTGACACTCCCATGTTTGACATAAGCACCATATTTCCCAGAGAAAATATCAACCTTGCCGCCGCCATCGGGGTGTTCACCCAGAGAGCGCACAGCACCTGGCCTCGCGCGGTTGCTTGGCCCTTTGGCGCGCTTTTCGGCGAGCAGATCAACGGCGCGGTTGAGGCCGATGGTGAAGACTTCTTCGGGATCTTTCAAATTGGCATAAGTGCCGTCATGCAAGATGAAGGGCCCAAAGCGTCCGAAATTTGCAACGATTGGCGTCTGCGTTTCGGGGTGCAAGCCCACTTCACGCGGCAGTGAAAGAAGGCGCAACGCCTGTTCCAACGTGATACCAGCAGGGGGCGTGTTCCGAGGGATGGAAGCGCGAGTCGGCTTTTCACCCTCAACTGCTTCGCCCAATTGCAAATAGGGCCCGAAGCGGCCAATGCGGCGTGTCACGTTCTGCCCCGTCTCAGGGTCTTGGCCCAACACAATGCCGTCTGCCGGCACAGCATCAGCGGCACCTTCCGCCGTCACCGACATCGGCCTGGTGTAATTGCAAGTCGGGTAATTGGTGCAGCCAATGAAAGAACCAAAGCGCCCCAGCTTCAAAGACAAATGCCCATCAGCACATGAAGGGCAGGCGCGAGGATCACCACCATCAGTGCGCGCCGGAAAAATATGCGGTGCCAGCAAATCATTCAGCGTGTCGATCACTTGGGTGATGCGCAAGTCTTTCACTTCGCCCAAAGCGGCGGTGAAATCTTTCCAGAATTGCCGCAGAACTTCTTTGTAGTTCAAATCACCCGCAGAAATTTGGTCGAGCTGTTCTTCCAAATTTGCAGTGAAATCATATTCGACATACCGCTTGAAGAAGCTTTCAAGAAAGCCTGTGACCACGCGGCCTTTATCATCAGGAACCAAGCGCTTC